>SMEK01000242.1_pt1 | contig 51164 bp, 43 predicted proteins | sample 2456371 | NCBI WGS metagenome assembly SMEK01 (sample SAMN10132590, study PRJNA489261) | soil metagenome | isolation source: day1 antibiotic-loamy sand soil ammended with composted manure from dairy... | place: USA | collected 2015-04-01
GGCGGCGGAAGGTCTTTTCTATGTGTGCACGGGCATGATCGACCAGATGCATGTAATGCACGCCGGAAGGGCATGTCGTCATGCAGGCGAGGCAGGACAGGCAGCGATCGATATGGGTGACGATCTCCCGGTCCGCAGGGCGCCCGGCCTCCAGCATGTCCTTGATGAGGTAGATGCGCCCACGGGGCGAATCAAGTTCGTTTCCCAGCAGCACATAGGTTGGGCAGGTGGCGGTGCAGAAGCCGCAGTGCACGCAATTGCGCAGGATTTTTTCCGATTCCGCCACATGCGGATCGGCAAGCTGTTCTGGTGAAAAATTGGTCTGCATCGCGTCCGCCTAGGCCATGCGGCCGGGGTTCAGTATGTTCATGGGGTCAAACTGTTCCTTGAGTCTGCCCGATAGTGCTGCCAGCGCCGGGGGTTGCGGCTGGAAAACGGGCAGCGAGCTCCGGTGAGCCACCGTTGCGCGGACAAGCAAGGCATGGCCGCCGCCATGCTTCCTCACAAGCGCACGCACCAGCTCCGCTTCGGGATCGCCGCTTTCCATGCGCAGCCATGCCAGGCCGCCCTGCCAGTCATAGAAAGCGTCGACCGCGCATTGCTGGCGCAGTGCCATGACCATGCCATGGCAGTTGGACGGTGCCATGGAGACGCGCCAGACCGGCCGCTCGTCGCCGCCTGCGAAAGGGGTACAGTCGCGCACTTCCGCCCAGAGCGTCCTGGATCGGTCGCTGTCAATCTCTTCGAGCGGGCCGGCGTTGCGCAGGAGTGTTTTCAGCATGTCGAGCCGAGCCGCCACAGAGGGGGCGAAACCCTCGACACGCAGCAGGGTCGCCGAATCGCTGCCGAACCTCCCGCCATTGACCCGGGCGACCGCCGGATAGGGCAGGTGGGCGGCGCTGGAGACTTCCGCGCTGGAGCCCATGGCAAGCGACATGGCCGCAACGGCCTGCTCGTCATATAGCCCGCGCACGGCGAGGGTGGTTTCCGTTTCCGCTGCCGGCAGGACCTTGAAGGTGACGTCGGTGACGACGGCCAATGTACCCCAGGAGCCTGCCAGCCCCTTGGAAAGATCGTATCCGGTCACGTTCTTCACCACGCGGCCGCCGGATTTGAACGCCTCGCCGCGGCCCGATACGGCGTGAATGCCAAGTATGTGGTCGCGCGCTGCTCCTGCCTTCAGTCGCCGGGGCCCGGAAAGGTTGGTGGCCAGCACGCCGCCTATGGTGCTCCGACCCGGCTGCCCGCCCAGCAGGGGGCCATAGTCCATCGGTTCGAAGGCAAGCTGCTGGCCGTTCTCCGCAAGCAGGTTCTGGATGTCCTGAAGCGGTGTGCCGGCCTTTGCCGACAGCACCAGCTCTGCCGGCTCGTAGAGCGTGATGCCGGTCAGCCTGGCCAGGTCCAGTCCGTGTTCGGCCTGCACTGGCCGGCCGATGTCACGCTTGGAGCCGTGGCCAAGCACTTCAAGTGGCGCCCCTTCCGCCAGCGCCCACCGGACAGCCGCCACCACCTCGTCGTTGTTTTCCGGCGCGAGCGTTGCCATCGGAAAGGTCCGGCTCCGGTCTGTCCCTTCCATCAGAACCTCGGAATGTCCGGAAACGGTATCTGGCCGCGATGCACATGCATGCGCCCCAGTTCCGCGCAGCGGCGCAGTTGCGGAAACATCTTGCCTGGGTTGAGCAGGTGGCCCGGGTCAAAGGCGCATTTGACCCGCATCTGCTGGTCGAGATCCGCCTGGTTGAACATTTCCGGCATCAGGTCCCGCTTTTCCACGCCCACGCCATGTTCGCCAGTCAGCACGCCCCCGACCTTCACGCACAGGCGCAGAATGTCAGCGCCGAAGGCTTCGGCCTTCTCCAGTTCGCCCGGCCGGTTAGCGTCATAGAGGATCAGCGGATGCAGATTGCCGTCGCCGGCATGGAAAACATTGGCAACGCGCAGGCCGTATTCCTGCGAAAGGTCCCGCATTCCGGCCAGCACACGCGGCAGTTCCTTGCGGGGGATGGTGCCGTCCATGCAATAATAATCCGGCGAGATGCGGCCCACCGCCGGAAAGGCGGCCTTGCGCCCGGCCCAGAACGCCAGCCTTTCCTCTTCTGATTGCGAGACCCGGCAAGTCGTCGATCCATTCCCGACCGCAATGGCCTCGACCGCACCGATGAGATGATCGACCTCGACTTCCGGCCCGTCCAGTTCCACGATCAGGAGTGCTTCGCAATCCAAAGGATAGCCGGCCCGGACGAAGTCTTCGGCCGCATGGATGGCCGGACGGTCCATCATCTCCATGCCTCCGGGAATAATGCCGGCGCCGATAATATCCGCAACGCACTGGCCGGCCTGCTCGCTCGAGGGGAAGCCGATCAGCAGGGCACGGGCCGTGTCCGGCTTTCTGAGTATGCGCACCGTCACCTCGGTGACCACGCCGAGCAGGCCCTCCGAGCCGGTCATGAGCCCGAGCAGGTCGTAGCCCTCGCTGTCGAGATGCTTTCCGCCGAGGCGTATGACCTCGCCATCCATCAACACCATCTCGATGCCGAGTACGTTATTGGCTGTCAGTCCGTATTTGAGGCAATGCACGCCGCCGGAATTTTCCGCCACATTGCCGCCGATCGAGCAGGCGATCTGCGACGACGGATCAGGGGCATAATAAAAGCCTTCTTCCTCGACCGCCTTGGTAATGCCGAGATTGGTCACGCCCGGCTGGGCCACGACAACCCGGTTCGGATAATCGATTTCCAGGATCCGGTTGAAGCGGCTCATCACCAGCAGCACGGCATCCGCCAGCGGAAGCGCCCCGCCCGACAGTGAGGTGCCTGCGCCGCGCGGCACGACTCGGATTTTGCGATCCTTGCAATATTTGAGAATGCGGGAAACCTGTGAGACGGTTTCCGGCAGGACGACCACAAGCGGCAACTGTCTGTAGGCTGTCAGCCCGTCGCTCTCGAAGGCGCGCATTTCGGTGGTGGTGTCTACCACGCCTTCGCCCGGAACGATGCTTCTCAAGTCCGCGACGATCTCACCGCGGCGTGCCAATGTCGCTTCATCAACGTTCGGCATGACGAGGCCGGACATGCCAATCCTCCAACTGGTAAAAAGCTTTTACCAGTCGTCGCCTCCTGCTGCAAACGCGGATTTTCAAGAAGCCGGATGCGGCACGCGGCGTCGCTTACGTAGCGGCAATTGGCCGCGCTACTCTCCGGCGATCCTGCCGGGTTCTGAATGCAGCCGCTGGACGCGTCGCACGCCCCACCAGACCAGAAGCACCGCTACCGGCACTGCGGCCGCAGTCACGAGCTCGGGCGGGACAGTGTGGCCGAAGATTGAGAACCCCTTGGCGAGATAGCCGATCAGGCCGACGACGTAGTAGGAGACGGCCGCCACCGAAAGTCCTTCGACCGTCTGCTGCAGTCGTAGCTGCAGTCTCGCCCGGTTGTTCATGGAGGCGAGAAGGTCGCGGTTCTGCTTTTCGACTTCCACGTCGACCCATGTTCGCAGCAGGGTGGTCGCTCGGGTGAGTTTCCTTGACAGGTTGGCCTGGCGTTCCTCGACCGACCGGCATGTTCGCATGGCAGGCGCCACCCGGCGCTTCAGGAATCCGGCCCAGGTCTCGTAGCCCGGTACGGCTTCTTCCTCCAGCGCTTCCAGACGTTCGCGCACGATGCCGTCATAGGCCCGGCTGGCGCCGAAGCGGTAGAGGCTGGAGGCAGCGTCGGCCTCCAGTTCCGCCGCAAGCTCGGTGAGATCGGCAAGCAGCTTCTGCCCGTCACGTGTTTCAACAGCCTTCATCTCGCTGGTGATGATGGCAAGCCGATCCTCTATGCGGCGGGCGCGAGCCGACATCGCCAGCGCCAGTGGCAGTCCGAGAACGGCCAGGGTACGGTAGGTTTCAATGTCGATCAGTCGCTGCGACAGGGCACCGGTGCTGGCGGGTGTGAGCCCGCGGTCCAGGATCAGCATCCGCGTCAACCCGTCCCCGTCCTGGCGAAAGTCTGTAACGATCGCGGCCTTGCCGTGCTCGACCAGAGAGTAGCACAGGCTGGTCGGATCGAAGGAGGACACCAGTTTCTCGGCCGCGGGAGTCCATTTGCGGATCTCGAGGCGGATCCCGGATATGACCGTGCCGGGCGGCGAGAAGCCATTGCCGAAGGGTGTTTCCTGTGTCGACCTGCCAGCGGAATCCAGCGGACCTTCCCATAGGTAGGTCGAGAATTCGGTATGCCGCTCCCAGTTGAGCGTGCCCTTGCCCCATTTCATCGAATGGTGCCGGGCCCGGCGGTCGGGTGCGGCGATGCCGAGCCGGCGCGAGAGTTCCGAAAGCACGGCATGATCCACGCCGGAGCCGGCTTCTGTCATGAAGGAAAGCTGAATCAGCAGGCGTGGCGCACTCACCAGAGGGTGCGGCCGCGCATGCACCTCGCCGAGCGCCTCTGGCCGACCTTCATGAGCCGGAAAACCCATGACCGTGCCATTGGCGCGGTGCCTGAACCCCGGATTGGCCATCTCGCCCGACATGGCTGATCTCCCTGCCATGGCGTGCGTCTAGGCTCATTCCCATCGCGGCGTAAAGGGGGAAATCGGAACGGTTCCTCCTGCCCGCTCAAGACCGGATCCTGGAAGAATGGATAAATTATTTGACCAGTTCTTCCTCTTGCCTCTATCCTCACCGCCAAGGCTCAATTTGCGGGCATTTCCTTGGGCGACATATATTCCCGCATTGAACATTCACGCACGGCGGACGAGGTGATCGGCCAGATCGAGACGCTGATCCTCGAGGGCGTACTGCGCCCTGGCGATCGGCTGCCCGGCGAGAGGGAACTGGCGCGCCAGTTCGAGGTTTCGCGGCCCATCCTGCGGGATGCGCTGAAGGCGCTGGAACTTCGCGGACTGCTTGTCACCCGTCATGGCGGCGGCAGCTATGTGGCCGACGTCATCGGCGAGGTGTTTTCAAAGCCGGTTATGGATCTCTTCTTCACCCATCGCAAGGCCGCGGCAGACTACCTGGAGTATCGGCGCGAGATGGAGGGTATCGCTGCCGACTATGCGGCGCGCCGCGCCACGCCCGACGACATCGCACTGCTTGACGCGATCATGGCCCGCATGGACGAGGCCTATTCCCGCGGTGATTTCGAGGAAGAGGCGGAGGTGGACGTCGAGTTCCATCACGCCATTGGCGAATGCGCCCACAACATAATGCTGCTGCATACGCTGCGCTCCTGTTACCGGCTCTTGTCGGACGGCGTCTTCCGCCACCGTCTGCTCGTCTTCACCCTGCCCAGCGTGCGCGAGGAACTGTTCGCTCAGCACCGCGCCATCTATGCGGCGGTGAAAGCCGGAGATTCTGCCGCGGCGCGCAAAGCCGCCATGGACCATATGGACTATGTCGAACGCTCCATGGCAGAGGCCGAGCGAACGGGCGACTGGCAGCGCGTGTCGCGGCTGAGGTTGCGCCAGCGTGCCGGGGTGCGTGATCCGCAACGCAAACGATCCTGAAATCCGGATTTGCCAACATGACCCTTCACCTAACCATTGACGATCTCAAGAAGCAGGCGCGCCGGCGAGTGCCGACCATGTTCTTCGACTATGCCGATTCCGGCGCCTGGACGGAGAGCACCTACCGCGCCAACGAGGAGGATTTTCGCAAGATCAAGTTCCGTCAGCGCGTGCTGGTCGACATGGACAACCGCACCTTGGAAACGACCATGATCGGCCAGAAAGTATCCATGCCGGTGGCACTGGCGCCGACCGGCTCGACCGGTATGCAGCATGCCGACGGCGAGATGCTGGCGGCGCAGGCGGCCGAAGAGTTCGGCGTTCCTTTCACGCTTTCTACCATGAGCATCTGTTCGATCGAGGACGTCGCCTCAGCGACGAAGAAGCCGTTCTGGTTCCAGCTTTACGTCATGCGGGACAAGGAGTTCGTCTATAACCTGATCGACCGGGCCAAGGCGGCGAAATGCTCGGCGCTTGTGCTGACGCTGGACCTGCAGATTCTGGCGCAGCGCCACAAGGACCTGCGCAATGGCCTTTCGGCGCCGCCCAGGATGACGCCAAGGAACATTGTCGACCTGGCCCTGCGACCACGCTGGTGCCTGGGCATGCTCGGCACCAGGCGGCGCACCTTCGGCAACATCGTTGGCCATGCCAAGGGCGTCACCGACCTGTCCTCTCTCTCGGCCTGGACCAACGAGCAGTTCGATCCGTCTCTGTCCTGGAAGGATGTGGAGTGGATACGCAACCGCTGGGGCGGCAAGCTTATCCTGAAGGGCATCCTCGACCGTGAGGATGCGGAGATGGCTACCAAAACCGGCGCCGATGCAATTATCGTGTCCAATCATGGCGGCCGCCAGCTTGATGGCGCACCGTCCTCCATTTCGGTTCTGGAAGAGATCGCAGACGCAGTCGGTGATCGCATAGAAGTACATATGGACGGTGGAATCCGGTCTGGCCAGGATGTGCTGAAAGCCCTCTGCCTGGGCGCGAAGGGCACCTATATCGGCAGGCCGTTCCTCTACGGCCTCGGTGCCGACGGTAAGCGCGGCGTCACCCGCGCGCTTGAGATTATCCGCAAGGAACTCGACATGACGCTGGCCCTGTGCGGCCGCCGTGACATCAAAACGGTAGGGAAGGACATGCTGTACCGGTGAATGCCCCGGGACGGCTGGATACCGGGTCACTCATGCCGGGGGTTAATTTCCAAGACGCGTGCGGGCCGCAGGGATTGCGGCTATATGCAGTCGCCGATGTGCACGGCCGCCTTGATCTCTTGGCGGGCATGCATCGCGCCATCGCGGAAGATATTGCGCGCGAGAGGCCGGCCGACTGGCGCATCATCCATCTTGGCGACTATGTCGATCGGGGCCCGCATAGCCGTAGCGTCCTGGACTTCCTGATTGACGCAGGCGCGCGGGACTCACGCCATATTTTTCTTTCCGGCAATCACGAAGAGGGGATGCTCGATTTCCTGAAAATGCCGGACCCTTACAGCCTGTTCGCCCGCTACGGCGGCGTGGCCACGGCCTTGTCCTATGGCGTCGATATTGAGCGTGGCCCGATCGGGAAAGCGGCAGCGGCACTGTCAGTTGCCATCCCGTCCGGGCACATGGCGTTCCTGCAAAGCCTCTCCTACTTCGCCACCTTTGGCGATTTCTTCTTCTGTCACGCAGGCATAAGGCCGGGTGTCCCGCTCGAATTGCAGAGCCAGCGGGATCTGGTCTGGATAAGGGAGGAATTTCTGAACCATGCCGGGTTGCACCCCAAGGTGATCGTGCATGGCCACACGCCAGGCTGGGAAGTCGAGGTGCTGCCCAATCGCGTCAATCTCGACACGCGCGCCTACGCCAGCGGACGCCTGAGCGCCCTGGTCATCGACGGGGCGATCAAGCGCATTCTGGAAGTGCGGGAGGATGGATCGATTCAGCGCGATGCTGTGGTGACGCCGTAGCCATCGACGGCGCTGTGGCCGTTGGCGGCGTCTGCCGCGTAGATCCCGATACCGCTCACAATGATGGCGGCCAGCATGGCCAAGGAAAGAAACGCAGCTTTCACGGTCGACACCCCGCATATCCCGCCACGATCCGTGCACGGGGCCGGTTACCAATGTGTTGAGAACGCGGCGAACGCATCAAGGTTTCAGCGGTCGCACACTTTCGACATTGCCCTGCTCTCGATCCTGTGTCGCCGGAGCAACAATTCAGGTTCAACCGGACAAGATCCTTTGCAGAGCAAGGCGCAGTTAGACTTTCGCAGAGGCACCGCCAAGGGGCTAATTCAGCCGGCCCCTGTGGATTTTCAAGAAAGTGCCAAAAATGCCACGCCGCCCCGGCTATCCGGCGAAAGTTAGACTTGTGCGCCTGCTGGCAAGCCTTCAGATGGTCTTCACCCAGGCGCGGGCGATTGCCAGCCCGGCGGCGTCGGCCTGCGCCCCGTGGTTGGCGGCTTCGCAATCAAGTCGATCGCACCAGTCCGGGTGCCGCCTTGAGATGACATCCGCAAAGGCTTCGCTCCATTCCCTGACCAGCCTGGTGTCCGCCTCGAAATGGAACTGGAAGCCGTATACCGCTCGGCCGATGCGAAAGGCCTGGTTCTGGGCCACCGCATTGCAGGCCAGCCTTGTCGCGTTGGGAGGCAACGAAAAGTGGTCGTCATGCCACTGGAAAATGGGGAATCTTTCCGGCAGGTGCGCCAGCACGGCGTCCTGTGCGGCCTCGGGAGTAAGTGATACCTCGCGCCAGCCGAATTCCTCCGAGCCGCCGATATGGTTTTCGGCGCCGAAGGCACGGGCAATCAACTGGCTTCCGAGGCAGATGCCGAGAACGGACCGGTCCCTCGCGGCAAAGTCGCGGGTCAACTCCAGCAGGTGCGGAAAATAGGGAGATGTGTCGTCGGCCAGCGCGTTCTGGACGCCGCCTAGCATCACCAATGCATCATGGCCGGTTGCATCTTGCGGAAGTGGTTCGCCAAGATAGGGACGGCGCAAGTCGACATCGGCATCTGCCTCCTCCAGCGCCGTCGCAAGCTGGCCAAGCCCGGTATTTTCGTAGTTTTCTACAACAAGTATCCGCATTGGCATCATGGCAGCAACAAATCCGCAGCCGGGTTAGCATGCCGCCTGTGAGAGTGCCAGCAGGGCGACCCTGTCACATGGGGAGAAAAGTCTGTGCCATTGCAGAACCGGGTCGATCCTTTCGGGGTCATTCATGCGGTGCCTGAGCGCGGCATGTTCACGGGCAATCGCGGCATCATTCATGATCCGGCAACGAAGACGCTGCTGAGAAGGCGCTGGACGTTGCGGGCCTGGATTGTCTGCGAGTGCAGTTTCCGCGGCCGCCGGCGCGAGCCAATGGGGCGCAACCGGCGGGGCGGACCCAGCGGTGCCGGCCTTGCAGGCTGGACCGAGCTGTTCTTTCTCGATGAGGTTACCGCGCTTTCCGCCGGCCACCGCCCGTGTTTTTACTGTCGGCGGAAACGTGCGGCGGATTTTCTGGGCTGCTTCGGTACGGCGTTCGGCATCGAAACGCCACGCGCCCCGATGCTCGATAGGCGCCTGCATGCGGAGAGGCTCGCTTCGGGCGGCAGTCCGCCTGTCATCGAGGGCGGAATGCTGTCAGATCTGCCGGATGGAACCATGATTGCCTGCGGGGGAAGCGCCTACGCGCTGCGTGCCGGCTCGCTGCTGCCTTGGTCTTTCGCGGGTTACGGCGAGCCGCTGGACATCGACCTGCTTGCCGGCGACAGGCTGACCCTGTTGACGCCACCTACGACGCTAGGCGTTCTGCGCTGCGGCTACCAGCCGGTGTGGCATTCCACCGCCAACTCGAGCAACGTGGACGGCACGGGATAACGGCAGCCGGCGGGTTGACCGCATTCCGGCCTTGCCGCATGGATCGACCATGCGCGCCAACTATAGAATGCAGCGACTGTTTGTGCCTGACGATCTCGCGGAGGGGACGGAGATCGAAACGAGCCCGCAACAGAGCCACTACCTGCTCAACGTGCTCAGGATGACGGAAGGGGCCGAGATTCTGCTCTTCAACGGACGCGATGGGGAGTGGTCCGCGGCAGTCGCCGGCCGGGAGAAGAAATCGGCGCGGCTGAAGCTTCTGGCCCTGCAGAGGCCGCAGCCCCCTCTGCCTGACCTGATCTATTGCTTCGCACCGCTTAAGCAGGGGCGGCTGGACTATCTCGTCCAGAAGGCGGTCGAGATGGGGGCCGGCGTGCTGCAGCCGGTCGTGACCCGGCACACACAGGTGGCCCGGCCAGGCATGGAGCGGTTACGCGCCAATATCATCGAGGCGGCGGAGCAATGCGGCATCCTCGCCGTGCCCGAAATCAGGGAGGCGCAGAAGCTTGAACACGTGCTGGCGGATTGGGAGCCCAGCCGTCGCCTGATCTTCTGCGACGAGGATGCAGCCACGAACAATCCGTTGGAGGCGCTGCGAAAGATTCCGGAGCGACGCCTCGGCCTGCTCGTCGGCCCGGAAGGCGGATTTTCAAACGAGGAACGGCAAATGCTGCGCGCGCTGCCCTTCGTTACGGCGATTCCGCTGGGCCCGCGCATCCTGCGAGCCGACACGGCCGCCGTGGCGGCTCTTGCCGTCATCCAGGCGACCGTCGGAGACTGGTAGGTTCCTGTTGCCGCTCGTCCCGCGCGTGGCCGAAGGCTTCAGGCGCACGGGCGTGCATAAAAAGGCGGAGCCGGCCCGGGGATGGGGCCGGCTCCTGGAACCCGGTCGTTGGGGACGGGGAGGGTAGGGACTCGACCGGGTTGTCCATTTACCTCTAGCGGACGCTGGCTACAGCATCGGAGCGGCCGTCATTGATGGTCACCCAGACCCCGGAATTGCGCGTCGATTGCCGCTTGAGATAGGTGTATTCGGTGTCTGTCCAGGCGAGAACGCGTGGCTCAAGATTGTCGAGGATGAATTCGCCAAGGCTCGTGCGCACGGTAAGCACGGCGTGGCCGTCGCCATTCGGCTGGCGCACAACCGTCACCAGCAGATCGCCCGCAGGTACGCCGGCGCGCATCAGCTGGCGGCGCTTTTCAAGAACATAGTCCTCGCAGTCGCCGACGCCATTTTCCGGATAGGACCAGACTTCCTCCCGGCCCCATATTTCCATGTCGGTGCGCGGCTCGATGCTGGTATTTACCGCATTGTTGATGGCCACGATCGTGGCCCAGAGCTTCCTGGTGAGCTTCACCGGTGCCCGGGCGGGCGTCATCTGCCGGCACTCCTCGGGGAGCCTCTGGCAGAATTCATAATGTCCCACAGGCTGGGTCGTGCGCCCCCCAGTCTGCATATAGATCGGCTCGGCCCGCGCACAGGCCAGGCTGAACCCGATCGTCGCCAGTGCCAGCAGGAACTTTCCCCTCATCCCCATCATTGTTCTGTCTCCCCGTTTGAGACGACAATGACATGGGCGGATTTATTTGACGCAAAAGAGCGAAGTCGTTATTGAGTAAAATACAGATGGATTTCTAACGTATTTTGAATGTATAAAGAATAAAACAAGAATAGTATTTATCTAAAATACAATCTATCTCTGGGGCGCACCCAACAAAAAAGCCGGCCAGGGCGGCCGGCGTTGCTATCCGGGCAGGGCCCAGTTGGAGTTCAGGACCGAGGCCGGTTGAATTCCGAATCCAGGGTTTCAGGTCGCTGGACGACGGCGAATTCCAACGCCACGCCGTCTTCGAAATGGCGCACGATCTGGCCGCGCATCGTTCCGAGGATGACCTGCACGCCGATGGCCGGCTTGACGTCGATTTCGATGGCGGCGCCGGACAGCGAAAGGTCGATGATGCGGCACTGGTACTGCCGCCCGTCCATGAGTTGCAACACGCTCATGGGATTGCGCGGAGCCATGCGCTCGTGGCGGCGGTCTTCCGGCAGATCGAGTTCATGCTTGTTGGCCAGCCAGGTGAGCTGGGCGGCAAGCTTTTCCTTCTTGCGCTCGGAGGCAATGACGGTCATGGCGAAACCGTCCTGCAGGCGCCGGGTGATGACGCCCTCGATGCGGCCTATATGGTCCAGATAGGCGATCACCTTCTCGCCGGGCTGGCCGATGCGGTCGGTTCGCAGAGCCACGTTGCCGGGCGACATGTCAACCACCTGGCAGGCGTGCTCCGTTCGGTCTTCCAGCATGAATCGTCCGTAGACCTTGACACGAACCCGCTGGAAGCTGCGTCTTTCGACCCTTGACGGCGCCAATTCGACCGCCGCTGACCTCATTGCCTGCACCCCATTGGCCGCTCGCGCCGCTTGGCGGAGCACTTTGGCTTAAACTAGGGCAATGGAGGTTAACAAAGCAGTAAACCGTTGCGTGCAAAGCGGCGAAATTAACCTTCCCGCTGCGGTCGTCTCGGTGTTCCTTATTTTTCCCGTCCACCCTCCAGCACGACGAGATGGCGGATGCGGCGAATGCGACCATATTCGCTGAGCGTTTCCGGTGGCTCCAGCTCTGTAGGAGCCAGCGAAGGAACGCTTATCGCAGGCCGGTTGGCCAGGTAAACCGGCTCGCGGTCGGGGTCGATGACGCGAATGGTATTGATCAGCGCGTCCACAATCGGCTCGGCGCCGAGCCAGAACGGCTTTTCCGCCGCCGCGATCAGGCCAAGACAGCGCGGGTGGTGGGAGCCGCCGTCCAGCGGCAAGGCCAGCATTTCGAAGCGGTTCGAGCGGCCGCGGGCGCTGAAGCCCTCATATCCAAGAAGCAGGACGGAATTCTGCCGGAAAACGCCGTGGGCCAGCCGCCCTACGAGGCGCTGATCTTTTTCGCGCCACAGGGAGGGGAAGGAAAAGCCTTTCAACTCGCGGCCATAGATGGCGCACAACCGCGTTCCGGCCAGCCGGAAGACGGCTTCGCCGCGCGTGTCCTTTTCGAGAATGAACGTATCCGCCAGCAGGGTCTTGATGTCGGCTGGCTCGACTTCGGTCCGTTTGGGCGCAGGACGACCGTCGCGCAATCGGTTCCAATATTGGAACAGTGCGATCGTCTCCTTGAGGTTCATTCTGGCCTGCTCCCGGAATCTGCCGTCGCTTGTCCCATTGATGGACAGAGGTGCGGTTTCCCGGCACCTACATGCGTTGCCAAGCAGGAGCCGTGCCAGCTTCGTTAATTTCTTGTTCACTGATCGGGGCCGTTAAGGTTAACGAATGGTTGACGTTGCACCTTTAAGGGACGTGTGAGAGGCTGAAATCACTCCAGTGGCCGCAATGTCGGCCTTCAGTCGAGAGTTTTCAGGGGGAGTCAGGGGGCTCGGCGGCCGTTCAGGGGAAACCTTGGACGGCCTCTTTTCGTGATTTGCCGTTGCCGGACGGTTTGTGATTCGTCTCGACCTCCTCTACATCCAGCCTATGTCACAGCCCGATGATCGACCTGCAGGAGTAACAGGCGCCCCGGAGTCGGGGCCGGACCCGGCTGTGACGCAGCCGCGCCGCGAGCCGGTGTTCAACCTGCCCGCCTCGGTGAGCGGCCTCATCGCGGTTTGCGTCGGGGTACACCTGCTTCGCTTTTATGTGCTCAGCATCGGGCAGGACATGGAGCTTCTGGTCCGCGCCGCCTTCATCCCGATTCGCTATTCCGGCCAGTTCGATCTTGAAGTGTGGGCTTTTACCAGCCCCTTCACCTATACCTTCCTGCATGGCGGTTTTGCGCATCTGGCGGTCAACGCGATCTGGCTCGCCGCTTTCGGCGCGCCGCTCGCCAACCGGCTGGGGACTTTGCGTTTCCTGGCCTTTTTTGCCTTCACGGGCCTGGCGGCCGCATTCTGTTTCTGGGCGGTTCACCCCCTGGGCCAGGCGCCGCTGGTCGGCGCATCGGGTGCAATCTCCGGCATGATGGGCGCTGCCGCGCGCTTTGCCTTCCGCATCGACCGTTCCTCGGGCCGTGCGGCTTTCGGTGGCAGTCGCCTGCCTTTCGGGGCGGTCCTCCGGTCCCCCGCTTCCATGGCGTTCCTTTCTGTGTGGCTGGTCATCAATCTTGTCACCGGCTTTATAAACATCGTGCCCGGCAATGAGGACCAGATCGCCTGGGAAGCGCATATAGGCGGCCTGCTGGCGGGATTTTTCGGGCTGCGCTTCTTCGATATTCGCCTGCCTGGCCGTCGGCCTTGAAAAGGAACCGATCGCGGCGCACTCTGTTCACCGGAACGTGAAGGCCGGCCACGGCTGACGCCGGCCGCATCGGTGGAGGAACCCATGACGGTTAGGGCGATTCTTGAGCAGAAAGGCCATGACGTTTTTACGCTCGGGCCGAACGAAAAGCTCTTCGAAGCCATACGTATTCTCGCTGAGCGCCGCGTTGGCGCGCTCGTCATCACCAACGACGACCGCAAGATCATCGGTATCCTGTCCGAGCGCGATATCGTTCGGGTCCTGGCCAAGGACGGTGTGGCCGCACTGGACCTTGCGGTGCGCGCGGCCATGACGCCCAAGGTCAAGATCTGCAACGAGAAGCATACGGTCAACGAACTGATGGAGATCATGACCACCGGCCGCTTCCGCCACCTGCCCGTGGAGAGGGACGGCCTGCTCGTCGGCATCGTCTCCATAGGTGATGTGGTCAAGAAACGCATCGAGGAAATCGAGCGCGAGGCGGAGGAAATCAGGGCCTATATCGCCACGGCCTGAGGGCTGCGGCAGCAGCCTTCCCTGGGCACGGAAGCACCGTCTCCCGGACGGATGTGATGCCGCACGCTTGCGCCGCTCGCCGCTTTGGACTAGCGAGAGCCAACATCCGAAATCACCCTTAAAAAGTGGCTTTCAACTTTCCGGCAGGCTCCTGATGAGTATCGTTGACACCCGCACGCCTGATCCCAAACGCCTGATACCCGGTGCTACCGGCGACTGGGAGGTCATTATCGGCATGGAGGTTCATGCGCAGGTCACCTCGCAGGCAAAACTCTTTTCGGGAGCCTCGACAGCCTTCGGCGCTGCGCCCAATGCCAATGTGTCCCTGGTCGACGCGGCCATGCCGGGCATGCTGCCGGTCATCAACGAGGAGTGCGTCCGCCAGGCGATCCGCACCGGGCTGGGGCTCAAGGCCAGGATCAATCTGAAATCCGTATTCGACCGGAAGAACTATTTCTATCCGGACCTGCCCCAAGGCTACCAGATTTCGCAGTTCAAGCAGCCCATCGTCGGCGAGGGCACGGTCATCGTCTCGGTCGGGCCGGACAGCAAGGGCCAGTACGAGGACATCGAGGTCGGCATAGAACGCCTGCATCTGGAACAGGATGCGGGCAAGTCCATGCATGACCAGCATCCGACCATGTCCTATGTGGACCTCAACCGGTCTGGCGTGGCGCTGATGGAGATAGTTTCCAAGCCCGACATGCGCTCTGCCGATGAGGCCAAGGCCTACCTGACCAAGCTGCGCACCATCCTGCGCTATCTCGGCACTTGTGACGGGAACATGGACGAGGGTTCCCTGCGGGCGGACGTCAACGTCTCGGTTCGCAGGCCCGGCGAGCCCTTCGGCACCCGCTGCGAGATCAAGAACGTCAATTCCATACGCTTCGTCGGCCAGGCCATCGAGGCCGAGGCACGCCGGCAGATCGCCATATTGGAGGACGGCGGCGTGATCGAACAGGAGACGCGCCTGTTCGATCCCGGCAAGGGCGAGACGCGTTCTATGCGTTCCAAGGAAGAGGCGCACGACTACCGCTACTTCCCCGATCCGGACCTTCTGCCCCTGGAATTTGACCAGGCTTATGTGGATGCGCTCGCCAGGGATCTGCCTGAACTGCCTGATGAAAAGCGTGCACGACTTATCGAGAAGCTTGGCCTGTCCGCATATGATGCCTCGGTGCTGGTTTCGGAAAAGGCGATTGCGGATTATTTCGAGCAGGTAGCCGAGGGGCGGGACGGAAAACTCGCGGCCAATTGGGTCATCAACGACCTGCTGGGCGCGCTGAACAAGTCCGGCAAGACCATCGAGGAAACGCCGGTTACGCCCGCCCAGCTCGGCGCGATCATTGACCTCATCAAGGAAGGGACCATTTCCGGCAAGATCGCCAAGGATCTGTTCGAGATCGTCTGGAACGAGGGCGGCGACCCGAAGGCCATTGTTGAGCAGCGCGGCATGAAGCAGGTCACCGATACCGCGGCGATCGAAAAGGCGGTGGACGAAGTGATTGCCGCCAATCCCGACAAGGTGGAACAGGCCAAGGCGAAGCCGACCCTGGCGGGCTGGTTCGTCGGACAGGTCATGAAGGCGACCGGAGGCAAGGCCAACCCCCAGGCCGTCAACGAACTGGTGAAGGCCCGGCTGGGCCTCGATTAGGAGACACCGCCGTAAATGTACATTCGTACGGCGTGCGAACGCGACCTTGCCGAAATAGGCGCCTTGCTCGCCGAAACCTGGCACGCGACATATGACGAACTCTATGGGGCGGAAGGCGTCGCGGCCATCTCGCGGCGTTGGCACTCCTTGGAATGGCTCAGGCAGATGCTGCGCAGGCCTGGCTCGGAGTTTATCGTCGCAGATAGCGGTTCCGGATTGGCCGGCATGGCTTATGCGGCCGTCGCCGGCGCTGGGTCGAGCGTCGTCGAGCTTCAGGAAATGAACGTGCTTCCGTCGCTTCAGGGCAGGGGCATTGGCGGCCTGCTGCTGGAGGAAATGCAGAGTTCGTTCGCGGATGCTTCCGTGATGCGCCTGGAGGTCGAGGAAAGGAACCGGCGAGCGCTCGCCTTCTACGAATCATATGGTTTCGTTCGGCTTTCCCGCAAGAAGGCGACACAGTGGGTCGATGCGACCGTGATAACCATGGAAAAGCGGCTCGATGGACAGTGACGGACTGCCCCTGCCATTCGCCGGGGCAGCAAGCTTCTGTTAACCCCCCGGCCGCTGGCGCGCCGCCTCTAAGGTCCGATTAACCGCGATGGTGTTTCGTACGCGAACGCAAGGAGCCGTGTACCATGCAAGCCATCGTCGCAGCCAGTATCGACACCGTTGCCATGAAGCCCGCGCCGATCAACCCGGCCTGGGTGCTGGACGGAACACCCGCCGCCCGCGCGGGCGAGATCGCACGATCCTCCGACGGCACGACCATCAGTGCCGTATGGGACTGCACGGCTGGAACCTTCAACTGGCATTTCGGAGTCGATGAGACGGTCCACATCGTGGAAGGCGAGGTGGAAGTCACCGCCGACGGATTCGGCCCTCGCATCTTGCGGCCCGGCGACGTGACGCTCTTTCGTGCAGGAACCACGGCCCGCTGGCACGTGCCCCGCTATGTCCGCAAGATTGCCTTTTGCCGTCACCCGGTGCCGCGTCCGCTCGGCTTATCCCTGCGAGTTCTGGCGCGGATACGCGCGCTACTGTCGGGCGCGCCGGCTGCTTCGCCGATTGTCGGTTGACGCATCGGCCGGCATCTCGCCGCGATAGTCTAAAAAAATGCCCGATCCCCGTGCGGGGACCGGGCAGTCTTGCAGGCGGGCCGGCGGGGAGATCCGGCAGGGAGGGGACGGGGCCTGCATTCATTGGTCGCGCCAGCGAACTGAAAGGTTCACAAGCGCGTCATCCGGGATCACTGGGCCTGAGGCCTACTGCGCGGCCGGGCCGGCGCGTTCCTCAGCCAGCACGCGAAGGTGTTTGGTCGGGTCGCCGCCGAATGACGAGGCAAGGTAAAGATCGAGCCGGGTCAATCCGATATCCGCAAGTTCGGCATCCGAAAACTCTTCGAGTTGGCGGAAGGCCGCACGGTTCCTCCATCCGTGCCAGTAGGTTGCAACGGCGTCTCCGAGACGCGTCATCAGGCCGGCTAAGCCCGCGGCGCGGGTGATTGCAAAAACATGGCTGGACATGGTCGTGTTCTCCATCGTCGTGCGCAGTGGTTCACTGCCACGGGGAGGTCGCGGCAGGTCGGTTCGCACGAATTCATCGGAACGACGCCAATATGATGCGGGGCAATTGATTAATCCAACGAATGTTTTTAATGTTTAGGATCAATCACGATGATGTATGGCCAATATGAACGCTCCCCTCGACCTCGACCAGCTTCAGACCTTCGTTGCCATCGCCGATACAGGCTCCTTCACGCGCGCGGCTGAAGAGGTGCATCGCACCCAGTCCGCGGTGTCGATGCAGATGCGTCGGCTGGAGGAGCGCATCGGCAAGCCGCTCTTCGAGAAAGACGGCCGCACCAACCGGCTGACGGAAGACGGCGAAAGGCTGCTCGCCTATGCCCGTCGCCTGCTCTATCTCAACCGCGAGACGCTGGCGGCTTTCGACGACCGGAGGCTGGAAGGTACGATCCGCATCGGCACGCCGGACGACTATGCCGATCGTTTCCTGCCGGAGATCATGGCGCGCTTTGCCCGATCGAATCCCCGCGTGGAGCTGACGGTCATCTGCGAGCCGACGCAGGGCCTGGTCGAACATATCAAGCGCGGCAATCTCGATCTCGCGCTGGTTACCCACAATGATGCACGCGGACAGTCGGAGGTGGTGCGGCGCGAGCCGCTGCTATGGGTCAGTTCGGCCAACCACGCCACCCATGAGCAGGAAGTGCTGCCCATGGCTTTCGGTCGGCCGAACTGTGTCTGGCGGCGCGCGGCATGCGATGTTTTGAGCGAAATGGGTCGGGACTACCGCGTGCTGTTCACATCCTTCTCGGCCACCGTCATTGCGGCTGCTGTCCTTTCGGGCCTGGCCATATCGGTGCTGCCGGAATGTGCCCTCCGGCCAGGCATGCGCGTACTCGGGGAGGCGGACGGCTTCGGTGCGCTGCCCGACTGCAGTATCGGCATCATGCGTGGGCAAACCAGCCGGCCCGAAATTGTCGAAGCGCTTGCGCGCCACATTATCGAAAGCCTCGACAATATCTCCGTGCCCGTCGCGGAAGAGACCGGAAGCGTTGATTTCGCTGCCCTTACTTTTTCTCGCATGAAGAAGGTTCGTACCAGCCAGATGGCGCCTGGATGGTGAAGGGTTTGAGCCGGGTCTTGACGCGGGCGGCATCCGGCGCACCAATCCGCCCATGAGCGATGGCTTGACCGAATCACGTCACAATGTCGCCGAATATACGGTGAGTGAGATTTCCGGCGCGTTGAAGCGTGCCGTGGAAGACCAGTTCGGCCATGTGCGCGTGCGCGGCGAGATTTCCGGGTATCGCGGCCCGCACTCTTCCGGCCATGCCTATTTCTGCCTGAAGGACGATCGCGCGCGGCTGGACGCCGTGGTCTGGAAAGGCACCTTCTCGCGTCTGCGTTTTCGGCCCGAGGAAGGCATGGAGGTTATCGCGACCGGCCGCCTCACCACCTATCCCGGCAAGTCGAACTACCAGATCGTGATCGAGAATCTGGAGCCTGCCGGCGCGGGCGCGCTGATGGCCCTTCTGGAAGAACGCAAGCGGCGGCTGGCGGCTGAAGGGATTTTCGATGCGGCGCGCAAGCGGCGCCTGCCTTATATGCCAATGGTCATTGGCGTCGTGACGTCGCCGACCGGCGCGGTGATCCGCGACATCCTGCACCGGATCCGCGACCGTTTTCCGCTGCATGTGATCGTCTGGCCGGTGCGCGTGCAGGGCGAGACGTCGGGCGCGGAGGCAGCCGCTGCGGTGGAAGGCTTCAACGCCTTGCCCGGGGGTGGGCCGATCACCCGCCCTGACCTTCTGATCGTGGCGCGCGGCGGCGGCAGCCTGGAAGACCTGTGGGGTTTCAACGACGAGGCGCTGGCGCGGGCGGTGGCTGCGTCCGCCATTCCGGTCATTTCGGCGGTGGGGCATGAAACCGACTGGACGCTGATAGATCTGGCGGCGGATGTTCGCGCACCGACTCCGACCGGCGCGGCTGAGATGGCTGTGCCGGTAAAGGCGGAGCTCGAGGCGGCGCTTGCCGGTCTTGCCGCACGTCTGCGCACATGCACCAGCCGCGCCATCGACCGCAAGCGGCAGGCGGTGCGCGCGGCAGCACGCGCCCTGCCTTTGCCCGACCAACTCCTTGCCGTGCCGAGAAGGCGGTTTGACGAGGCGACAGGCAGGCTCGGACGGGCATTGATTGCCGGCGTGCAGCACAAGCGGGCCCGGCTTGCGGGCCTGCGCCTGAGCCCTGCCACGCTCAAGCGTCGCCTGGAGGACACCCGGACGCTTACAGGCCGGGATCTCGGCCGCGCACGGGCCGCCTTCTTCGCGATTGTACGGGAGCGGCGGGCGCGGTTTTCCCGCACAGCCGCACGCCTGACGACTGGGCCGCTGGAAAGGCGGCACAGGCAGCATGGGGAGTTGCTGGGCACGCTTCAGCGCCGCGCCGACCAGGCTACCGCGTCCAGGCTCGATCGCCTGCGCGCCAGGCTGACGCAGGCCGAGCGGCTGTTGGCGACCTTGCGCATGTCGGAAGAGGCCATTCTGGAACGCGGCTACGCCATGGTATTCGATTCGCAAGGCCAACTGCTCAGGCGGGCTGCGGAGGTGCGGCCTGGCGAGGCGCTAAGCCTGCGCTTTGCCGACGGGGCGGCTTCGGCCCTGGCAGGCGGCTCTTCCGGGCCAGGCGGCCAGAAGGCCAAATCGGCAAGAACCAGGGAGCCCGGCCCACAAGGGTCCCTGTTCTGAAACGGTCTCCTCAACGCCTCAGGCTTAAGCGTCAACCAGCCCTTCCGGGATAGGCGACAACGATCCGAAAGCGAATCACGGCCTCGGTCTCAACCGTGCTTGCGGATATTCTCCTTGTCGGCCTCGACAGCCTCTTCGAGGCGAGCGGCAATCAGTTCCCGAATGTCGCCGACTTCTTCTTCAAGATCCTCGATCGGAATTCCCGCCTCGGCGGCCTTTGCAGCGCATTCTTCAGCCAGTGCTCTTGCCTGTTCGTCGATCCTGATCGAGCTGGCAGGGGCCTGGCACCTTTCGTCGATCCATTCCCGAAGGAACTCGATTGCGCTTTCGCTCATCGTTTGCGACCCGGTTCGGTACTGTCTTTCGGTCCGGGTTCATGAAACGTCAGGCATGCCAAAAGGGTACCCATGGCCCGTCAGGCCCAAATCGTCGCAATGCCCGAGATCGGAGGCCGGCAGGAGCACGTTCATTTCCGGCAATCAGCAATATTGGACGGATGGTACCGTTGCCTGGGATCGAACCAGGGACCTCCGGATCCACAATCCGGCGCTCTAACCAGCTGAGCTACAACGGCACTTACGCCTGAGCCTTGGAGACGAAAATTCTTCGTTGGTCCACGCTCCTTCGTTCGGCGAAGCGTCCTTACGAACAATCGGACTCTAATTCAAGACTTTTGGCAAAGCAAAGCAGGTCCCATTTAGGGCGGTCTGCTGTCCCCCGGAAACTGGCGGATAAGAAAAAGGCCGGCGGGAGCGGCCGGCCTTTTCCTTTTATCGGGCCAGTGGGAGGAGGAACTGGCCACTACCGGCAAACACAGGGAGGAGGAGCTGCCTGCCGGTAAACATATGATCGCGATCAGGCGACCTTGAGTTCCTTGACAGCCTTCTCGAACGCACCCTTCAGCGGCCTGGAAAGGTCTTCGGCAGCCTTGGAGGCGACGACCTGAAAGTCCTTGGCCTGCTCGACAGCGGTCTCTACGCCCTTGCGCAGAAACGCGGTCTGAAGCTCGATGACTTCGGAGAAAGACTTGGCGCCGACCAGCGCTTCCCAATGGGCGAAGTTCGCCTCGGTGTTGGAACGCAGCGTCGCGATGGTCTTGAGCGAAAGGTCGCTCGACACTGAACGGGCGGTTTCGAACGTCGCCTCGAGAGCCTTTTGGGCCTCCTCTGCGCCATCCTTCAGCTTGGCATAGGCTTCCTTGGATTGTTCCAGGCCCTTTTCGGTGAAAGCGCGGAACTGTTCGGCGGCCTTGGAGGCGTCGAAGCTCGGGAATTCAACCGTATCGGAGAACTCGCCAGTCTTTGTCTTGGACATGTCACATCCTTTCAGCTTGCGGCTGCGACGAAGAGCCGCCTCGTGACTTCTGGGGCCCATATAACGATGATTTTTGTGCAATGCAACATTTTTATTGCGCTGCACCCAAAATGTCTTGATTTCCCGTTAACCAACGCCCGGGAAATAAGGGGCGGCCGGCGGGTCCACTGTGGACCTTGGGAGCGAGTCCTTTTATTAACAAAGCGTTAATTGCAAAGCTCGCGAGGTTCCGGGCAAGCGCATGTCGTCTGACTATTCCTACCTCGATGTAGCCGTGCTCGACCCGGTGAGGGAGCGCTTTGCCGCGGGCGATGCGCTGGTGATTCTTTCGTCGGACCTGGCGAATGCCCTGTGGTTGAACGGGCCGGGGGCGGCGCTGCTCGGCTATTCCGCCATAGAGGAAGCGCTTGGGACGGAGGATGTGCTTGCGCCGGTAGCCCGCCGGCAGATCATGGCGACGCCGGGCTTCCCGGAAATTGGCAGCGAACGTTCCCTCATGCTGCGGCTCACGGCGGGCCTTACAAGCCAGGCCGTTCTGGTGACAGCGAGCACACTTTCAATGCCCGATGGCGAGAGGGCGATCCTGCTGGTCGCGCCAGCCCATGCCGAAACGCCGTCCGATGGCACGCGCGCACTGGCGGGCTTCACCGAAGATGGGGGGTACGTTGCCTTCGTCGATGGCCAGGGAAGGCTGGAGGCAGCGTCCGAGGGCTTCGAGTCGCTCGACATTTCAACCGAAACGCTGGCGAAGCTGGTGGCGGAAGTGGCTGGCGAGCGCGATCGCCTGGTCAAGCGCCGCATCCAGGCTGGCGCACGATCCTTTCCTGCCGGCCTTGCCCGATTGGTAGACGACCCGCCGCGGCACCTGCTGGTGGTTGTCGACGATGGAGAGATTCGGCAAGCAGAATCGCCACCCGCGCCCAGCGTGACTCCGGCGGAAGAGAACGCCGCTGCCGTGGATATCGTAACGGATGAGAGGCAGGCGGAACCGCTGCCGGAAGACGAACCGGTCAGGAAGATCGAGGAGCGTGCCGGGGCTGCCGAGAGGCAGGAGAGTCCATCGCCGGCCCGAACCGATCCCGGTACCGAGCCGGTGCGCTTCGTCTGGCGTACCGATACCGAGGGCGCGTTCAGCGCCATCTCCCCGGATTTCGTCGCACTTGTTGGCGAGCAGGCAGCGGATGTTATCGGCCAGCGCTTCAGCGACGTCGCCGCTGCCTTCGGGATCGATCCGGAAGGCGAAATCGGTCAGTTGCTGGAGCGGCGTGATACGTGGTCGGGGCGTACCGTGCGCTGGCCGACGGCAAGTGGCCTGCGCATACCGGTCGATCTGGCGGCTTTGCCGGTTTACAACCGCGATCGCGTGTTCGAGGGCTTCCGGGGCTTCGGCGTGGCGCGCCCTGCCGATGCCACCCCTGATCCCGGTGCTGCCGAACTTTTCTTGCGGCCGGTAATGCCCGATCCCTTCCAGGGCGAGGTGCCGGCGCTGACCATAGCTTCAGGACCGGAACGACGCTTCGCCGACAAGATCATTCGGCTGGCAGAACATCGTCCAGCCGCCGGCGAGAAAGGACTGACCAGCCTCGAGCGCAACGCCTTTCGCGAAATCGGAGAGCGTTTGAGGAAGGAGAGCGAGGCGGGGGGCGAGAAGCGGGCCTCGCCAGAAACGGAAACTCCAAAGGCGGCGCCGACGGCCGGTGAAGAACTGTCCGGGCCGGTCGCACGCCCTTCATCCGGCGGTGACAAAGAGGCATCGCCCACCGCCGCGGATGGGACCTCGCCGGTTGAATCCGGTCGGGCAGCGACAGGCGATGGGGACGGCAGCTCGCCTTCACCGATGAAAGAAGGCGTCGCTGACGGCGATTCGTCTGCTGCTCGCCTGGATACGGAAACCGGGAGCTCCGATGCCTCCGTCGCCGAGCAACCCGCACAGGCACGGCCGCGCTCCCTGTTGAAATATGCCGTGCGCGCCGATGAGGGGAAGATGGCGCAAACGCCGCAGCCGGAGGGCGAAGCAGTCGGCAGGGACGGTGGCCAGAAATCGGCGGTTCAGGCTCCCTCAGCGCTGTCCTCGGAAGACAGCATCGCAGCTGCCGACTTTGCCGATGCCCGCGACGACGGAAGCCTGCCTGGCCTCAGGGCGTCGGCGGACGAGGAGGCCATCGAGCCGCAGCGCGAACGTCGGGCTGCTACGGGATCTGCGGAACCCGCCGATGAGCAGACCCTCAAGCCGATTCCGCCGCTGCGTACCGAAGGCATCATTCCCTCGGCCTTTGCTCCTGCGGAGCGCAGGGCCCCCGACACCTCGATCCTGGCCAAATTGCCGGTGCCGCTGCTGATCCATGCCGGCGATACGCTCCACTACGCCAATGGCGAGTTCCTGGACGTGACCGGCTACGAGACGTTGGAGGCGCTTGTCGAGGCCGGCGGTCTGGATGCGCTCTTTGCCGACCCCTATCAGGATGACAGCGCCAGTGACCGGGCCGACCGGGTCCTGCTCTTGCGAACGGCGGATGGCCGCGAACTGCCGGTCCAGGCGCTGTTGCGCTCGGTTCCATGGCGCGGTGGCAAGGCGCTCATGCTTGTTCTGCGCCGTTCGGATGTTCAGGATGAGCAGGGGGCAACGCCGACGGCCAGGCCTGTCGCCGGAGAGCCTGTCCAGCCGGACGTCGCGGAGCTCAAGGCGCGCATCGCTGAGATGCGTACCATTATCGATACGGCAACGGACGGCGTGGTGCTGATCGGCCCTGACGGCACGATTCGCTCGATCAGCCGCCCCGCCGAGGCGCTGTTCGGCTTTGAGAGCGACGAGGTCGCGGGAAAGCCCTTTACTTCCCTCTTCGCCATTGAAAGTCAGCGCGCGGCGGGCGATTACCTGGCGAGCCTTTCGGAGCCGGGCGTGGCCAGCGTGCTTAATGACGGGCGCGAGGTGATCGGTCGGGAGGCGCAGGGCCGCTTTATACCGCTGTTCATGACGGTGGGGCGGCTGCCGGGCGACAGCGGTTACTGCGCGGTCGTGCGCGACATCACCCAGTGGAAGCGGGCCGAGGAGGATCTTACCCAGGCCCGGGCGCTGGCAGAACGGGCCTCATCGCAGAAAACCGAGTTCCTGGCCCGTATCAGTCATGAGATACGCACGCCGCTCAACGCCATCATCGGCTTTTCGGAGCTGATGATGGACGAGAAGTTCGGGCCGATCTCGAATGATCGCTATCGCGACTATCTGCGTGACATCAACCGCTCCGGAAACCATGTGCTCGATCTGGTCAATGACCTGCTCGACATTTCCAAGATCGAAGCCGGACAGCAGGAGATGGAATACGAGGCCGTGTCGCTTAACGACACGCTGGCCGAGACAGTGGCGATGATGCAGCCTCAGGCCAATCGCGAAAGGGTGATCATCCGCTCCAGCCTGGCGTCGCGCCTGCCCGACGTGGTGGCGGACCTCCGTTCCGTCCGTCAGATAGCACTCAACATTCTCTCCAATGCCATAAGATACACTCAGGCCGGCGGGCAGGTGATCGTCTCCACCGCCTATGAGCCTTCGGGCGATGTGGTGATGCGCGTCCGCGATACCGGCGTCGGCATGACCCAGGCCGAAATCGAGCAGGCGCTCAAACCGTTCAAGCAGCTCAACGCGCTGCGCCGCGGCCGTGGTGATGGCACCGGGCTTGGCCTGCCACTGACCAAGGCGATGGTCGAGGCCAACCGCGCCCATTTTTCCATTCATTCGACACCAGGGGAAGGAACGCTGGTCGAGGTATCCTTCCCGTCCACGCGTGTGCTGGCTGGCTAGAACCGCAAGGCCTACGGATCATGTCTTCATGCACCGGTGAAAGGCCGGGCCCGCAAGCCTTGCAGGCGGCAAAAGGAAGGGCGCCTCGAGAGGCGCCCTGAAAAGAGCAATCTGTCACAGCGGGCTTGAGAGAACATGGTCTGGAAGGAACGGAGGGGCCGGACCTTCGCACTCAAGTTGCGAACAACTATTCCGGTCGGCGCTTAACAAAACCTTACCGAAAAGCCGATGACTTTACGAAAGTGTATCAGGTGTGAAATCGAGGTAAATTCTGCTGAAACTGTTTGTTAACCATGCGCCAGCTCTCGAGCGGTAGATCGACGCGACCGGAACCCGGAACATGCGGGTCCGCTTCCACCCGTCCCATTGCGGCCCGTGCGCGAGTTCCAGGTCATTTCGCCAGTTGCGGCAGGTCGCGGAACAGCTCCAGCGCTTCTGGATTGGCCAGGGCTTCCTTGTTCTTGACTGGCCTGCCGTGGACCACGTCGCGCACTGCCAGTTCTGTGATCTTGCCGGACTTGGTGCGTGGAATGTCGGCTACGGCTACGATCCTTGCCGGAACATGGCGCGGGCTTGCGCCCGTACGGATCTTGTCCCTGATCCGCTTCTCGAGATCGGCATCAAGCTCTACGCCCGGCGCGAGCCGGACGAACAGGACAACGCGCACATCGTTGTCGAAATCCTGGCCGATGGCGAGCGCCTCGACGATCTCCGGCATCTGCTCCACCTGATTGTAGATTTCCGCGGTGCCGATGCGTACGCCCCCGGGATTGAGGGTGGCATCGGAGCGTCCGTGGATGACGATGCCGTCATGCCGCGTCCATTCGGCGAAATCGCCATGGCACCAGACATTGTCGAAGCGCTCGAAATAGGCGCTCCGGTATTTCGTTCCGTCGGCGTCGTTCCAGAAGCCGATGGGCATTGACGGAAATGCCTTGGTGCACACCAGCTCCCCCTTCTCGCCGCGTATGGGCTTGCCGTCTTCGCTCCACACGTCCACGGCCATTCCAAGGCCCGGCGCCTGGATTTCACCCTCCCAGACAGGTTCGGTCGGAACGCCCAGCACAAAACAGGAGACGATATCCGTGCCGCCGGAAATGGAGGCCAGGTGAATGTCTCGCTTGATGCCTTCGTAAACGAAACGGAAGCACTCCGGCGACAGCGGCGAGCCGGTGGAGGCAATGGTTTGTACCGAGGAGAGTTTGTGGCTGTCGATCGGCCTCAGACCCGCTTTCCGCACCGAGTCGATGAACTTGGCCGACGTGCCGAAAAAGGTCATGCCTTCCGCATCGGCAAAATCGAAAAGTGCATTGCCGTCGGGATAGAAGGGCGAGCCGTCATAGAGCAACAGCGTGGCGCCGCTTGCCAGGCCTGACACCAGCCAGTTCCACATCATCCATCCGCAGGTGGTGAAGTAGAAGAGGCGGTCGCCATCCACTATGCCGCTATGCAGACGATGTTCCTTGAGGTGCTGCAGCAATGTGCCGCCTGCCGAATGGACAATGCATTTCGGAACCCCCGTGGTTCCGGAAGAATACAATATGTAAAGCGGGTGCGCGAAGGGCAGCCGCTCAAATCGCAGCGCTTCAGGTGCGAACGGAGCCAGGGCCCGCTCCAGTGCCTCGCCGCTGCGAACCGTGGCGGCGACCTCGACAGATGTGCCAAGATAGTCGGCGACGAGAACCTTCCGCACGCTTATCAATTTTTCGGCCACCGCGACGATCTTGGGGCCGACTTCTATCGCCTTGCCGTTGTACCAATAGCCGTCCGGAACGATCAGCAGGACCGGCTCGATCTGCCCGAATCGGTCAAGCACGCCCTGTTCGCCGAAATCCGGGGAGCATGACGACCACACCGCGCCTATCGATGCGGCTGCGAGCATGCCCGCCGTGGCCTCCGGCATGTTCGGCATCATTGCGGCGATCCGGTCGCCAGGCTTCACGCCGAGCGAAAGGAAAAGTTGCTGCAGGCGCGAAACGAGGCTGCGCAATTCATTCCAGCTCAACCGCCGCTCGACCTTGTCCTCGCCGCGAAAGATGATTGCGGTTTCCGAGCCGCTCTTGCGCAGAAGGTTTTCCGCAAAGTTCAGCCTCGCATCAGGGAAAAATGACGCTCCCGGCATGCGCTCGCCGTCGACCAGCGGGCGCTCGCCCTTGTCGCCGACTACGCCGCAGAAATCCCAGACCAGGGACCAGAACGCCGCCCTGTTTTCGACGGACCAGCGGTGCAGATCGCTGTACGATTTAAAGGAACCGCCGTTCAGGTCTGCCGCCGCCTTTGCAAAGGCCGTCAGGGGCGCGGACGCTACCCTGTCGCGGGATGGGATCCACAGCGGCGTTTCGTTGCTCATAGTCTCCTCCTTAAGCTGCGCGCTCCCGCTAAAGCATATCGCGGCGATTCCGGGCAAGCGTATGTGCGCATTTGCCATTGCCGGGCCACAAAGACTTGAAAAGGCTTTGTCACCGGCTACACCTTTGCGGGCAAGGTCAGCGGAATACGAACGAGACGAGGCGAAATGCCCTCACCATGGATCTGGCGTGCAATCTGGGCAGTCGGCGTAATGCTGATTGTCGCCACGCTGGCCTTTGCCGCGCTTCCCTATTTTGCGTCGACGCGCATCGTGCGTGATCGCATTGCCTGGGAGATGAGCGCCTGGAGCGGCTTCCGGGTGAACATAGACGGCCCGCCGCAGATCGAGGTGTGGCCTAAATTCCGCGCCATACTGACCGACGTGACGCTTTCGAAATGGACCGAGTCGGACGCGCCGCCAGTGGTGCAGGCCGAACGCGTCGAGATCGACCTTTCCGCCCTTGCAGCCCTGCGTGGCGACGTCGTGTTCCAGGCAACCCATCTCATCAGGCCCACTTTCAGGGTCGAGCGGCGCCCGAACGGGCTGTTTGCACCGCCCATTCCCACGGGCGGCCGCATCGCCCGCTCGGTGGACGCCGCCCGCGCTGTGGTCGAGGCCGATCCAGCCAAGCCGGACACCGGCAAGCTGCCGTCCGATCCGTTCGGAACGCTGGAGGTTCGCGACGGCCGGGTCATAGGCATCGTCAACGGCAAGGATACGGACGTCATCACCAGCCTCAACGGCCAGGCGAAATGGCCGGCCCTCAACTCCGACGCATCGGTTTCGGCCACTGGCATATGGCATGGCGAAAGCGTTGGCGTTGATCTTTCGGTTTCCGCGCCGCTCCTTTTGTTCGCTGGCGGAACCTCGGGCCTCTCCGTCACATTCAAGTCGGCGCCCGCCACATTCTCCTTCGAAGGCAACGCCAGCCTCGCCCAGAATGCCTTTTTCGATGGCCAGGCGAAGTTTGCCGCGCCTTCGTTGCGCCGGGTTCTGCAATGGCTCGGGACCAGTCCAACTCCCAGTGGTACTATCGGTGCGGTTTCGCTCGTCAGCAAGGTAACCGGCGAGACCGGGCGGATAAAGTTCAGCGGAACCGAGCTCACGATGAACAAGAACCCAGGCGTGGGTGCGCTCGAACTTTCCTTCACGGATGCCCTGCCTGTTGTTGCCGGCACCCTGGCTTTCGAAACGCTCGACCTGCGAGCATTCCTTTCTGCGTTCACGCCAATGGCGTCGACCAGTGGCCACGTGCCCGACCAGATAGATGCCAACTTCGCTGACTGGTTCAATCTCGATCTGCGCCTGTCGGCGACACAGGCGGCCGCCGGCGCGGTCCAACTGGGCAATGTCGCGGCCACCGCCCAGGTAAAGAACGGACTGGCGGTCTTTGACATTTCGGATGCCGCGGCATTCGGGGGAAATATCCAGAGCAGCCTTCGTTTCGACCGCAAGCCCGAGGGAACCCAGGTCGAAATGCGCCTGCTTGCGTCGGATATCAACGGCGCACAGTTCGGCGAGGCAGCAGGCATGAAGCGGCTTGTTCCCACTGGAACCGGATCGGTGTCGATCATCCTCAAGGGCCCCGGCAAGTCCTGGGACACTGTGATGGATAATGCGAACGGGTCCATTTCGGCCAACTTCGGCAAGGGCACGCTGACCGGCCTGAACCTCCCGTCCTTCGTCAAGCGATGCCAGGAGGGCGGCTTCTTTCCGCTGGACGAGGTGGCCGATGGCACTTTACCGATAGATCGGGCGGTGCTGAAGGCAAGCATTTCGAACGGCGTGGCGCGCATCGAGCAGGCCGAAGCGCATTCGGCCAAGGATCGCATATGGGTATCAGGTATCGTGCCCTATGCAGGTGGGGGCCTGGCGCTTTCGGGCGGCATAGGCCCGGCCGCTACCGCAGCGCCTGCCAATGGACAGCAGGCAGACACCCAGCCCCGGCAAGACGAAGATCAGGTGGCATTCTTTGTGGGAGGTACCTGGACGACACCCTTCATCTCGCCCATCAACCGTCTGCCGGCCGCTGGCAACTGAGGCCGCTTCTAGCCGCGCTGCGCGGCCTGCTCGTCGCGAAGGCGCTGCACCTCGCGGCGCTTGTTGACGATGGAGGCGATGATAACGCCAGCGGTTACCAGCCCTATCAGGATGGTACAGGCCGCGTTGATCTCCGGCGTTACGCCCAGGCGCACCTGGCTGTAGATCTTCATGGGCAGCGTCGTCGCGCCCGGACCGGAGGTGAAGGAAGCGACCACCAGATCGTCAAGGGAAAGGGTGAAGGCCAGCATCCAGCCCGAGATGATCGCCGGAGCGATGACCGGCAGGGTGATCTGGAAGAAAGTCCTGACCGGCGGTGCGCCGAGGTCCATCGCCGCTTCCTCGAGCGAGCGGTCGAAGGTCAGAAGCCTCGACTGCACCACAACCGCCACGAAGCACATGGTGAAGGTTATGTGTGCGAGCGTCACCGTCGCGAAGCCACGGTCGAGGTCGATGGCCACAAAAAGAAGCAGGAGCGAAAGGCCGGTGATGACGTCAGGCATCACCAGCGGCGCGAAGATCATTCCGGAAAACAGCACCCGGCCCCTGAAGCGCGTGTAACGCACCAGCGCCAGCGCTCCCAGCGTGCCCAGAACGGTGGCGACGGTAGCCGAAATGAGGCCGACCCGTATCGTCACCCAGGCGGCGTCCATGAGGCCCTGGTTCTGAAACAGGGACACGTACCACCTGGTCGAGAAGCCGCCCCATACCGTGACCAGCTTGGACGCGTTGAACGAGAAAATGACGAGGAGCACGATCGGCAGGTAGAGGAAGGCAAAGCCGAGCGTGACGGAAACGATGTTGAAGCGGGTCCAGGTCGGGCTCACGGCTCTACCTCCCCGCTTCCTGCGCGCGCGCCTGTGCGTTCTGGAAGATCACGATCGGCACGATAAGGATAAGCAGGAGAATGACCGCCACGGCTGAAGCAACCGGCCAGTCGCGGTTGGCGAAGAACTCGTTCCATAGCGTGCGCCCGATCATCAGCGTCTGGGAGCCGCCAAGCAGGTCGGGGATGACAAATTCGCCCACTGCGGGAATGAAGACCAGCAGGCAACCGGCTACGACGCCTGGCAGCGAGAGCGGGAAGGTGACCTTCCAGAAGGCCGTGATCGGGGGGCAGCCGAGGTCCTGCGCAGCCTCGATCAGAGAATGATCCATCTTCTCCAGGGCTGCATAGAGAGGCAGCACCATGAAAGGCAGGTAGGAATAGACGATGCCGATGAAGACTGCCGTATAGGTGTTGGTGATGATGAGGGGGCTGTCGATAATGCCAGTGGCAAGCAGGAACTGGTTGAGTAGGCCTTCCGGCTTCAATATGCCGATCCACGCATAGACGCGGATGAGGAACGAAGTCCAGAACGGCAGGATGACCATCATCAGCAGGGTGGGCCTGAGAGAGGCCGGCGCGCGCGCCATGCCATAGGCGATGGGGTAGCCGACCAGCAGCGTCAGCACGGTCGAGATCGCGGCCACAACGACGCTGGTGATATAGGAATTGATATAGAGCGCATCCTGGGTGAGCCACACATAGTTGTCGAAGCTCAACTGGCCGAGGTCGGAGAGCAGCGCAGAAATTCCGTCCTTGAGGCTCAGCACCGGCGCATAGGGCGGCATGGCGATGGCCGTCACGGAAAGCGAAATCTTGAAGACAATGATGAAGGGAACAAGGAAGAAGAAGAGCAGCCAGACATAGGGAACGATGATGACGAGACGCCTGGTGATGCCGACCATCAGACGGGCAGGCAGGGATTTCCCTGCCGATGCATGCGCGGCGACGTCAGTCAATGTGCTGTTCGCCATGGCGCTCTCCTACCGTGTCAGCACGACGCCAGCGTCGGGCCGGAAGGAAATCCACGCTCGGTCGTCCCATGTCAGCGGGTCGTCCGTTGTGCGCGTGGCGTTCATGGCGCTTGCTCGCACAATCTGGCCGTTGTCAAGCTTGACGTGATACACCGTCATGTCGCCGAGATAGGCGATATCGTAGACCAGCCCCTCCATCGCGTTCGCTGCATCGGCAGGCCTCTTCGATGAGACCCTGATCTTTTCCGGCCTGATGGCGAAAGCAACTTCGGCTCCGGCAACCGCGTCACCGGCATTTTCGACAAGGATCTGCACGCCGTTTGCGCCGGCAAGCCGCGCGCCCTGCGCAGTGCGCTCGATAACCTTGCCTTCGAAAATGTTGACGTTTCCGACGAAGCTGGCGACGAAGCGCGACGCTGGCGCCTCATAGACCTCGGCCGGCGTGGCGACCTGCATGACCTCGCCCTTGTCCATGATCGCTATTCGGTCTGCCATGGTCATGGCCTCCTCCTGATCGTGGGTAACGACCACGAAGGTGAGGCCCAGCTGCTGCTGCAGGTCCATCAGTTCGAACTGCGTTTCCTCCCGCAGCTTCTTGTCAAGAGCGCCGAGCGGCTCGTCCAGAAGCAGCACCTTGGGCCGTTTGGCGACCGAGCGGGCGAGCGCGACACGCTGGCGCTGCCCGCCGGAAAGCTGGTGCGGCTTGCGTTTGGCGAAAGCCTCCAGCTTGACCAGCTTCAGCATTTCGGCCACCCGCTTTTCGATCTCGGGGGCGGGCATGCCCTCCTGCTTCAGCCCGAAGGCAATGTTCTTTTCCACGGTCATGTGGGGGAACAGCGCGTAGGACTGGAACATCATGTTGACGGGCCGCCTGTAGGGCGGAATGCCGGCGAGGTTCTGTCCGTCAAGCAGAATGCGGCCCGATGTCGGCTCCTCAAAGCCGGCCAGCATCCGGAGCAGGGTGGATTTGCCGCAGCCCGACGCCCCGAGCAGGGCGAAGAATTCACGTTCGAAAATGGTGAGCGAAAGATTGTTGACGGCGGTGAAGTCGCCGAATTTCTTCGTCACCTGCTCGAACTGTATGTAGGGCTTGGCGTTGGAGTCGTTCCAAGGTGCAAAATCCTTGCGGATGCTGCCAAGCGATTTCATGTCCCCGTCCCCTCCCTCGACCAAGGGTCGGCCCCGGCGCTGGGCACGCCGGAGCCTTCATGACAGTTACTGGCCGGTGACGACCTTGGTCCACATGCGCGTGACATTGCGCTGCGTCTTCGGGTCGAGCGTGCCGACCGTGAACAGCTTCGCCATGGTCTCATCGTCAGGATAGACGGCGGGATCCTCCAGGATCTCCTTGTCGACGAACTCCTGCGAGGCCTTGTTGCCGTTCGCGTAGTAAACGTAGTTGGTCGACTTGGCGATCACCTCGGGGTCCAGGATGTAGTTGAGGAATTCGTGGGCTTCCTCGACATGCTGGGCATCGGCGGGGATGGCCATCATGTCGAACCACATTTCGGTGCCCTCCTTCGGTATCGAATAGGCAAGGCGGACGCCGGCCCCAGCCTCGTCGGCGCGGTCGCGCGCCTGGAAGACGTCACCCGACCAGCCGATGGCCACGCAGATATCCCCGTTGGCCAGGGCGTTGATGTACTCGGAGGAATGGAACTTGCGCACCATCGGGCGCACCTTGAGCAGCATCTCCTCCACCTTCTGCAGGTTCTCCGGCGATTTGTCATCCGGATCGAGCCCCAGATACTTGAGGGAGATGGGGATGACATCGGTCGGCGAGTCGAGGAAATAGACGCCGCAGTCCTTCAGCTTCGCCATGTTTTCCGGGTCGAACACGGCTCCCCAGCTGTCGATTTCCTCAGTGCCCAGGGCCGCCTTGACCTTGTCTATGTTGTAGCCGATGCCGACCGTGCCCCACATGTAGTTGATGGCGTATTCATTGCCGGGATCGTAGCGTGCGACGCTCTCATTGATCACGTCCCACGTATTCTTGAGGTTCGGCAGCTTGGACTTGTCCAGCTTCTGGAAAACGCCGGCCTCGATCTGGCGCGCGAGGAAATTGGCGGTGGGCACGACCACGTCATAGCCGCTTCCGCCAGCCAGCAGCTTGGTTTCCAGGATCTCGTTGGAGTCGAAGACGTCGTAGACGACCTTGATGCCCGTCTTCTCGGTGAAATCGTCCAGGATTGAGGAATCGATGTAGTCGGACCAGTTGAAGACGTTGACGACGCGTTCCTGCGCGCTGGCAGTGAGGGTAAGGGCGGCGAGTACTGCCGACGTCGTGACCAGTCGTGATAGTGTGCGTTTCATGATATTCTCCATTGAATTCAAGTGTTCCCTCGACAGCTCAAAGCCCTCTGCAGGCTGTTCGAGACACTATTGACCTTGCCTTCGTCCGGCAAGCAAGGAGGACATTGCCCCGGCATCACGTGATTGCGAGGATGGAACGGCCGGCTGCCGGTGTTTTCCGACAGCGGAACCCGGATCGCGCGCAATCGTTCCCGCGCAGGGCCGTCTCGGTAAGATCGTGTTCCGGATTTCAGAGAGCCGCCCGCTAGACTTGGCAAGATACGCCCGACTTGTTGTTGCCGTGTCTGTGCGAGCCTGCCTGCCACGTAGCGAGCTTGTCAATCGCTAAGACTCCCACAATCACCAAGATTCAGTTGGGCGATGGAATTCCGGTTACACCCGGCCGCACTGGCCGGGTCTGGCGGCGCAATTCGAGTCCGATATGGGTCAGCAGGGCCGCAAACACGACCGCGCCGCCGATCATGGTACGGCCCGACGGCACCTCGGAATGAACGAGCCAAACCCAGATGGGTCCCAGCAGTGGCTCGAACGTGCCCAGCAATGCGGCGATCGCCGCGGGTATCAGCCGCGCGCCGGTGGCGAAACAGGCGAGGCCAAGTCCGAGATTCACGACGCCGAAGGCGAACAGCCAGGCCATGTCGGCGCCGGACACCGCAAAGGCTGATGCCTGGGACGTCGCGAAAGCTGCAGCCAAAAGCGTGCCCAGACATGTCGCCGGCGTCATGCGCACATTCGAGAAGCGGCGCGTGATGACAGTGGCTACGGAAAAGCACACGGCGATCAGCAGCGCCAGCCCGTCTCCCACCGGAGAGACAGTTCCGCTGAGCGATTCGGAAACCATGATGGCTACGCCCGCAATCACGGCGCCGATGGCCGCCCAGGTCGCTCGCGAAACCTTCTCCCGGAAAAGTATCCAGGCCAGCAGCGCGGCCAATAGCGGCACGCCTGCCTGCATGAGCAGGATGTTGGCTACCGTGGTGTAGGCAAGCGCGACGACGAAGGCGGTAGAGGCCGTGGCAAAGCAGGCGGCCACCCCGATGCCGGGCAGGCCCATATCGCGGAACAGGACCAGCGTCCCGCGCCAGCCGTCGCGCCAGAGCATGAACCCGATCAGAAAGGCGGCGGCCCAGACCGAGCGCCAGAAGATGACGGTCCAACTGTCGGGCGCTTCGATGAAGCGCGCGAAAGTTCCGCCGAAGCTCCACATGAGGGCGGAAAGAAAGACAAGGAGGTAGCCAAGACGTTCCTCCCTTCGCGAAATGGCAGGCTGAAGCGCGGAGGATGGCGGAACTCTTTCGGTCATGGCACGAATGTCTGCAGTTCGTCCGCCCGTCTGCTGCTTCAAACGCGACGCCCTTCACCGTATTCGCGTAACCCACGCCCTGGGAAACTGCGTGAGCCAGCACCATCGGTCCGTTGGGGCACGTGCCGAACGGCTTACTGGAAATCGAATGCGCTCAGGCCCGTCACCATTTCGTCCAGTCCAAGCGGTCTTGTCACCGGGGGTTCGGCGCGCGCAAGGCAGCCGATCCTCTCGCATAGCCGGCAGGCCGGACCAACGGGCGTGGGGGCGGCGCCGGGCCCAGCCATCTTGCCGGCCCCTTGGGCCGGAAGGGCGGCACCGTAGACGATCTCGTCGCGGAATCCGATGTCGCAGCCGACCAGCAGGGCGGTGCGGCGTGGCCGTTCGTGGAAACCACCTTGCAGCCCTTCCAGTGTTCGGGCGATGCAGAGGAACTGCGTGCCGTCCGGCATTTCCACGCTCTCGACGAAGATTTGCCCTGGTTGGGTGAAAGCGGCATGGACCGGCAGCTTCGGGCAACCGCCACCGAAAGCGGCGTGAGGGTAGCCTTGCGCGCCGGCTCTCCGCAGCCGGTTACCGGCGCTGTCCACCTCCAGCATGAAGAAAGGCACCCCTGACGCACCCTGTCGCTGCAGCGTGGTCAGGCGGTTGGCGGCCTGTTCAAAGGAAACGCGGAAACGGGCCCGTAGCAGGTCGATGTCGTAGCGGGTTCGAAGGGCAGACTGCCAGAAGGCGCCATAGGGCATCATCAGTGCGTGGGCGGCGTAGCGACCCAGTTCGAAGCGGGCAAGACGGCGCGCCTCGTCCGAGGACAGTTTCAGAGCCTGGATTTCTGCCGCAATCGCCACTGACATGCGCATAAGACAGGCTTCCATGGCCACCTCCCGCAGCTGGTCGAAGGGCGGAAGCCGCTCGGACAGGAACAGGCGTTGGGAATGACGGTCGTAGCGGCGGCGCCAGTTCGGCATGGTTGCCGCAGGGAGCACCTTGACCACGATTCCATGTTCGCGCCGCAGCCACGCCTTCAGCGCACCGGACAGATCCTCGCCGGGATCAAGCAGCGTGGCGAAGGCTTCGGCCTCTTCCTCCAGTGAGGGGAAATGATTCGGACGCCGCTCGAAGGTCTCACGCACCTCGTCTATGGGCAGCCGCTTGCCGGCGAGCGCAGTGGCGCGGCCCTCGCGGGCAAGCATCTCGTTGAGGTCGGACAAGCGGTCAGTCTGCTCGCGATAGGCGCGGAAAAGCTTCACCATCGCTGCTGCCGCATTGGGGGCGGCCTCGGCCACTTCGATGAGTTCCTGGTCTCCAGGCAGTTCGCCAGCCAGGAGAGGGTCGGCGAAGACCTCCCGCAGCGCGGCAAGCGAGCCATGCGCCTCGCCTTGCAACTCGTCGGGATCGACCTGGTAGGTGGAGGCCAGCTTCAGGATAAGCTGCACGGTGAGGGGCCGCTGGTTGCGCTCTATCAGGTTTAGATAGGAAGGCGAGATGCCCAGGCCGGACGCCATGGCCGTCTGCGTCAGGCCGCGCGCCATGCGGATACGGCGGATACGCGGTCCGGCGAAAATCTTACGCTCGGCCATCTTGCTTCTTTACAATCCTGACATCCGCGTATCGGACATGAGTCTGGAACGGGATTTACAATCTTTACAAGTTTACATCCGAGACCAGTGAATCGCAAGACCGATTTTCCCTTATTTTTTGCGGGCTATCGGGTTTTTTCTCGTTTCTTTTGCATCGCAATGTAAATGAATGACAGCAGCAGTCGGAAAACTGCCGGCTAAAAAATTCCTTGGAGGGCTCATTCATGACCGAATTTTACAACCTTGTCCCCAGCGCGCCCGAAGGCCGCTTCGATGGCCTCGAGCGGCCCTATTTGCCGCAGGATGTGGAGCGGCTGCGCGGCTCGGTGCAGATCAGGCATACGCTGGCAGAGAACGGGGCCAATCGGCTCTGGAAACTTCTTCACGAAGAGGATTTCGTGAATGCGCTCGGCGCGGTCACCGGGAACCAGGCCATGCAACAGGTGCGAGCCGGCCTGAAGGCCATCTACCTGTCCGGTTGGCAGGTGGCCGCCGACGCGAACACGGCCTCGACCATGTATCCCGACCAGTCGCTATATCCGGCCAACGCGGCCCCCGAACTGGTCAGGCGGATCAACCGCACCTTGCAGCGCGCCGACCAGATCGAAGTGTCGGAAGGCAAGGGCCTGTCGGTCGAGACCTGGTTTGCGCCCATCGTCGCTGACGCCGAAGCAGGCTTCGGCGGTCCGCTCAACGCGTTCGAGATCATGAAAGCCTTCATCGAGGCAGGTGCCGCCGGCGTTCACTTCGAGGATCAGCTGGCGTCGGAAAAGAAGTGCGGCCATCTGGGCGGCAAGGTGCTGATTCCGACTGCAGCACATATCCGCAATCTGACGGCCGCCCGGCTCGCGGCGGACGTCATGGGCGTGCCAACGCTGATCGTGGCCCGCACCGACGCGGAGGCGGCCAAGCTTCTGACTTCCGACATAGACGAGCGGGACCAGCCATTCGTCGACTACGGAGCCGGTCGTACGGTGGAAGGCTTCTATCAGGTGAGGAACGGCATCGAGGCATGCATTGCCCGCGCCATTGCCTACGCACCTTACGCCGACTTGATCTGGATGGAGACGTCCAAGCCGGATCTCGAGCAGGCGAAGCGCTTCGCGGAAGGGGTGCGAAAGCATTATCCAGACAAGATGTTCGCCTACAACTGCTCCCCGTCCTTCAACTGGAAGAAGAACCTGGACGATGCGACGATCGCCAGGTTCCAGCGCGAACTCGGCGCGATGGGCTACAAGTTCCAGTTCATCACGCTGGCCGGTTTCCACCAGCTGAACTACGGCATGTTCGAGCTGGCGCGCGGTTACAGGGAACGCCAGATGGCGGCCTATTCGGAACTGCAGCAGGCCGAGTTCGCGGCGGAAGCGTACGGCTACACCGCCACAAAGCACCAGCGTGAGGTTGGGACCGGCTATTTCGACGCCGTATCGCTGGCCATTACCGGAGGCCGCTCCTCCACCACAGCCATGCATGGCTCGACGGAACAGGCCCAGTTCCGCCCTGCAGCCGAGTGAAGGCAGACAATGCCTAAGGGCGCTACGCGAGGAGAACGATCATGGCATCCATAAGCCGCGTCAAGGAAAGAGCCGAGGAACAGGCCTCGGCAATGAGCGCCGACCAGCAGGCCGTCATTCGCATGCTGGCAAACGATCTGCACCGGCTGAATCAGTCCGTGATGAAGGCGGTCGAGGCCGGCGTGTCGGTTGAACTGGTCCGCTCCGCCCGACATCACGGCGGAGACGGGAATTGGGGTGATCTTCTGATCCCGGTGATCGTAACCCGACGGGGCGGCTGATCGCCCCTGCCAGGAAGAGGGCCATCCGGTGGCTTGTGCGCCGATGGCCCTCTCTTCCATCAGGGATGTGGCGTCGAGCCTTGCCTCGAAATGACTGATCTGCTTGCGAGTGGCGGTGGCGCGAGGCTCGCGTGAATTGTTCTTGACAGTCGCAGATTCCCGGCCAATTCTCCCAGTCGATTCAACTTTCAATTGAGCTGGGGCGGCTACCGCAGTGTCTGTGCCAACGTCAAGTGGCGGCAATGGCCCGTCCGAAGGCGCCCGACAGCGCAAAGATGAACGGGCAGGCCTGAAGCCCTTGTCGGAATCTCCCGACACGGCCGAGACGGCGCTTCAGGTCTTTGTTCCCGGCACCATCGTTCTCGACGGCGGCCCGGACAACAGGGACTGTGAGGGCCTCCTGGCCAGCATCGCCGCAACACGGCGGGCGACCGGTACCAAGGCGCCCTCGGTGATCCTGTTGTCGAATGGCAACGGCACGCCCGAAAGCCTGGGACTGCCCGGTGTGATCGATGTAGTGGTCGCCAAACCCATCACGCCGGAAAGGCTGCAACCCGTGTTGGGCCGCCTGGCCGGGCAGGGACGCCACTAGCCTGCCTCAGCCAATCCGAGCGAGCAGGCCCGGCAATTCGCCGAGATGGCCGATCTCATGAAAGCGTGCGGCACTGCGTGGGGCATCCGCCCATTCCAGCGTCCATGTCAGATCGTGAGGCACATGTACGCCCCAACTCCCGGCTTCTATGGCCGGCACGACGTCGGATTTGAGCGAGTTGCCCACCATCATGCTCCGTTCCGGTCCATCGCCATGATGGCTGAAGATGCGGGCATAGGTGGCTGTGGTCTTTTCGCTGACGATCTCGACCGCGTCGAAGAGATCGCCCAGCCCTGACTGGGCGAGTTTGCGCTCCTGGTCGAACAACTCGCCCTTGGTTATGAGAACAAGCCGGTAGTCCACGGAAAGCTGCTCCAGCGTCTCGCGCGCATGCGGCAATATCTCGACCGGATGGGCCATCATCTCCCGTCCGGCGGCCAGGATCTCCGAGATGACGTTGGCTGGTGCCTTTCCGCCTGTGACGTCGATGGCCGTCTCGATCATGGATAGGACGAAGCCTTTTATGCCGAAGCCGTAGAGGGCCAGATTGCGCCTTTCCGCATCCAGCAGGCGCGCCTGGATGTCCTCGCCCGGAGCATGGTCGGCCAGCAGTTCGGTCAGCCGGCGCTCAGTCGACCGAAAGAACTGCTCATTCTGCCACAGCGTGTCATCGGCATCGAAGCCGATGGTCGTCAGTCGCGTACCGCTCATTGAATCCATCCGCTTGCGCGAAGATGTCGTGAGCCTAATCGCCCTTCTTCCGTTTTCAAGCGCCGGGGCCGAGCGGCTCCCCTTCCCTTCATGGTGGGGCCGTGGCTATACTTCGTCATTTCCAATGCCATGGTGAATGATGCCGCCTGCAAAAAAGGAAGTTCGCTCTAGACGCGCTCGCGTCCCTGCCTTCATCAAATCCCAAAGAGGTGTGAAGAACTGGAAGGAAGCCACCGCCTGGCTGGAATGGCGTGGCATCGAGGATATTGAATGCATCACGCCGGATCAGGCAGGTGTCGCCCGCGGCAAGATGATGCCTACGAAAAAGTTCACTTCCAACACATCCCTCGCTCTGCCGTCGGCCGTGTTCATGACGACGATCTCCGGCGGTTACCCGGAGAATGGCAACGGCTTCAATTATCCCGAGGACGATGGCGACCTCAAGCTGGTGCCGGATCTCTCCACCCTGACGATCGTGCCGTGGGAGGAAGACCCGACGGCTGCCGTGATTTGCGATCTCGTTCACCAGGATGGCCGCTCGGTGGAGTTCACGCCGCGAAACGTGCTCAGGCGGGTACTGGCCGCCTATGACAAGCGCGGTCTGAAGCCGGTGGTTGCGCCCGAGATCGAGTTCTACCTGGTTCGCAAGAATCCAGACCCTGACTACCCGTTGACGCCACCGGTGGGCCGCTCGGGGCGCGCGATTGGCGGTGGCGCCGGCTACTCCATTGCGGGCGTCAACGAATTCGACGAGCTGATCGACGACATCTATCACTTCTCGGAACAGCAGGGCCTGGAGATCGATACGCTGATCCATGAGGAAGGCGCCGGTCAGCTCGAAATCAACCTCCGGCACGGCGATCCGGTCGAACTGGCCGACCAGGTTTTCATGTTCAAGCGTACGATCCGCGAGGCGGCGCTGAAACACGACACCTATGCCACCTTCATGGCCAAGCCCATCCAGGGCCAGCCCGGTTCTGCCATGCATATCCACCAATCGATCGTGGACAAGAAGACGGGCAGGAACATTTTCTCGGCCGAGGATGGCTCCGAAACAGAAGCTTTCTTCCATTTTATCGGCGGCATGCAGAAGCATGTCCCGAACGCGCTGGTCATGCTTGCGCCATATGTCAATTCCTACCGTCGGCTGACGCAGGGTGCCTCCGCCCCGGTCAACACGAAGTGGGGCTATGACAATCGCACCACTGCCTTTCGGGTACCGCGCTCGGACGCAGCGGCACGTCGGGTTGAAAATCGGATCCCGTCATCCGACGCCAACCCCTATCTGGCGTTGGCCGCCTCACTGGCGTGTGGTCTGCTCGGCCTGATCAACAAGCTCGAGGCCGAACCTCCGGTGCTGACCGCTGCCAACAAGGACGAGATCGACCTGCCACGCGGACTGCTGGAAGCCGTGGACCTTTTCGAGAGCGACGATGAGCTCGCGCAGGTCCTGGGCAAGCCCTTCACCACGACCTATGCGGCCATCAAGCGCGCTGAGTTCGAGACGTTCATGGAAGTGATCTCACCCTGGGAGCGGGAATATCTGCTGCTGAACGTATGAACGGCCTGGAACGGGACGGGTGCCGCAAGCCCGCCCGCTCCGTTCCGACGGGGAGCTGTTCTCATTTGCTGCTTGCTGCCAATCCGAATTTCACAACACGATCCAACCCACACTCATGACCCACCAATCGCCCATCTCACCTGGCCGTTCATGGTATGAGGATTCCGTGGGCCCGCGCCCTGAATATTCTCCGCTGGACGGCGACCGCTCTTGCGACGTGGTGATAGTCGGCGGCGGGTTCACCGGACTGTCGGCCGCAGCCCATCTTGCCAAGGCAGGCACGAATGTCGTGCTCCTGGAAGCCTCCCGGATCGGCGACGGCGCGTCAGGCCGCAATGGCGGGCAGCTCGGCACCGGTCAGCGCGCCTGGGTCGAAGATCTGGAATCCGAACTGGGCTTCAGCCGTGCCAAGGCCCTGTTTGATCTTGCTGAGGAAGGCAAGGCCCACCTGCTCGATTTTGCGCGGGTGAACGGCATAGACATGGAGTTCACGCCCGGCCAGTTGTCGGTGGCGCACAAGCAGCGATACGTCGAGTACTACCGCAAGCACGCCGATATCATGGCGAGCCGCTTTGGCTACCCACACATGACTTTCATGGATGCGCGGGAAACGGCCGAAAGGCTGGGTTCCAGCGCCTATTTCGGCGGCGTGCGCGACACGGGAACCGGCCATGTCCATCCGCTGAAACTGGTTGTGGGCACGGGCCGGGTAGCGGCTTCGGCAGGGGCAAAACTCTTCGAGAACTCGCGGGTCACCAGCATCTCCGCCGCTGGCGGCAAGGTGCGCGTAACGACGGCGACGGGCACCGTCACCGCCGCCAAGTGCCTCATTGCCGTAAACGCCTATGGTGGCAAGCTGGAGCCGGTCAGTGCCGCCCATGTCATGCCGATTGGCTCTTTCATCGGCGCTACCGTGCCGCTCGGACCGGAAAGCCCAGTCTTGCCGGGCGGAGAATCGGTCGACGACTCACGCTTTGTCGTGCGCTATTTCCGGAAGTCGCCGGACGGGCGGCTCCTGTTCGGTGGTCGCGAAATCTATGCCGTCAAGGACCCGAAGGACATCCACATCCATATCCGCCGCCAGATCGCGGAAATCTATCCGATGCTCAAGGATGTCGAGATCACGCATGGCTGGGGCGGTTATGTGGGCATCACACTCCCACGAAAGCCCTTCGTGCGGGAAGTCATGCCGAACGTCATTTTTGCAGGCGGCTATTCCGGCCACGGCGTCATGTTGTCGAACTATGTCGGCAAACTTTATGCGGAAACTGTCTCGGGCAACCGCGATCAGTTGAAGCTGTTTGAAGAGCTGAAAATTCCGCCTTTTCCGGGCGGGCGGCGTTTTCGCTCTCCCTTGCTGTTCCTTGCGCTGAACTGGTACGCCCTCCGCGACCGGATCTAGGACATTTTGTCCCCTGAAAAACGCCTGGGGCCTGTCCTGGCGGGCGCAGTGATGCCACAATTGCGTGCAGGTTAGGGCCAATTGCGGGGGCGAAGAGCGGGATAAATGTAAGAAGGCCCGCTTTATTTGCAGGCCGGCGCGGATTGGAAATCGAATGAAGGCTGGTCTTGTTCGGAGGTGGCAGGAGTGAACGTGCTCTCACGCTTCGTCCTGAAGCGCCGGCGCCTGGCCATGCAGTTTGGCTATGACGCCCGACCCTCTTTCTGGCAGCAGGTCAAGTCCAATTCCCATATCGTCATTGCGGCCGCCGGCACCTTGGCCCTGCTTTGCGTTGCCGCCACCGCTTTCTGGCTGGCAATGCCAGCGGGAGACCGGCAGGCATTTGCGCAAATCGAGGACGTGCCGGAAGCGTCCTCGGCCGAAAGCGAGGTCGTGACGGTGGCGGCCGTCGAGAAGTCAGCTACCGTTTCAGCAGAAACGGAACTCCCCGTTTCCGCATCCCAGGGTGAGGCGGGGGTTCCGGCGTCCTCTCAAGGCAAGGAAGATGCCGATTCCGCCTCGTTGACCGCGAACGATCCGCGATGGAGTGGTAAGGCCCCTGCGAAGGCGAGCGCCTCGGCGGCCCTTGCCGCTCAGGCGAGCGAAACCGGGATTGTAACGGGCAGGGAGGCCCCGCCACCTCTTCCAACGCCCGAACAGGCGGCGTCCGTGGCCGCCTACCAGGCGGAGCCGGCGGCCAATTCCACGGCGCAAGGACCTGACGGGGCCAGAACGGCTTCCATTCCCGACGAGAGCGCAAGTGCGGAGAAAAGTCGGCCAAACGGACACATATTACGCGCCGTCACCATGCGCGCAGGGCCGAAGAAAGGTGCCACCGCCCTCGGAACAATTCCTGCCAAGGCCTCCGTTGAGGTCGTTTCCTGCAAGGCTTGGTGCCAGGTCGTGTACAAGGGCAAGCGGGGCTGGATTTACAAGAGCTTCGTCAAGCGCGACGGTTGATCCTGCAGGCGAGGTTCCGGCAGCCGTCGATGCGGCACGGCCGCCTCAGCCGCGTCTGTGCGCATTTCTCAGACGCAGCGGCCCCCGTCCACCTCCAGCGCAACGCCGGTGACGAAGGAGGCCTCGTCGGAGGCCAGCCATAGCGCCGCATTTGCGATGTCCAGGGGCGTCGAAAACCGCCCGAGGGGGATTGAGGCACGGAATTTGGCGCGCATCTCCGGCGTGTCCTCTCCCATGAACCGGGCAAGCATGCCCGTCTCGCCCGCCACCGGGCAGAGGCAGTTGACCCTGATGTTCTTCGGCGCGAGTTCGACCGCCATGGATTTGGTCGCCGTGATTGCCCAGCCCTTGGACGCATTGTACCAGGTGAGGCCGGGCCGGGGCCTCAGGCCGGCGGTGGAGGCCGTGGTGAGGATCACGCCGCCGCCCTGCTTTTCCATGATCGGCACGACGCAGACCGCCGCATGGTAGATCGCCTTCATGTTGATGGCGGTGATGAGGTCGAAGGTGGCCTCGTCCACCTTCAGCATGTCACCGTTGCGATGGGTGAAACCGGCATTGTTGACCATGATGTCGATGCGGCCAAACGCATTCATGGCGGTGGTCGTCATCTCCTCGAAGTCGGAACGAAGGGACACGTCCATCCTTGTCCACACGGCCGCTTTGCCAATCTCGCTTGCGACCTGCTCGGCACCCCTTGCGTTGATGTCGGCAACGACGATCTTCGCGCCTTCCTCTGCAAAGCGTCTGGCCATCCCCGCGCCGAACCCGGATGCCGCACCGGTGATGACGGCGACCTTGTTCTTGAGACGATTCATCAGATTTCTCCCGCCCGGCCCGACTGTCGGCCAACAGCCTGCTGGCGGCAACTGAATGACATGTGCCGCCGAAGCGCTCCAGCCGCACCGCCGCGCTCGCGCTGAAGCAATGGCCTGTCAAAGTCCAGCCTGGTCACATTCCTAGCCGTGGTTGAACACGACCGTCTTGGTGGCCGACATGTCGTACAGGGCCTCGAATCCCTTTTCACGGCCGTGGCCGGAGCGCTTGAAGCCCCCGAAAGGCAGCTCGATGCCGCCGCCGGCGCCATAGCCATTGACGAAGACCTGCCCTGCGCGCACCCGCTTGGCCACCCTGTGCTGGCGCGCGCCATCCCTGGTCCATACGCCGGCGACCAGGCCATAATCGGTTCCGTTTGCCAGCCTTACCGCCTCGTCCTCGCCGTCGAAGGCAAAGAGGGTCAGCACCGGGCCGAATACTTCTTCCTGGGCAATGACCGATCGCGGGTCGCTCGGGCCGAAGAGCGTCGGCGCAAAATAGTAGCCTTCGGCCGGCGCATCGGGATGGATGGTGCCGCGGGCTAGCACCTCTACGCCCGCTGCCTCTGCCTCGGCCACCATGCCGGCCACGCGCTGCTTCTGCTTGTGGTTTATCAACGCCCCGAGATCGAGGTCGGCATCATGCGGCCCGGCAACGAGCCTGGCAAACCGTTCGGCCAGCGCAGCGGCCAGTTCATTATAGATCGGTCGTTCGATTAGGATTCGGCTACCGGCCGAACAGGTCTGGCCTCCATTTTGGATAATGGCGTTGACGAGTACTGGCAGCGCCTTTTCAATATCGGCGTCGGCGAAGACGATCTGGGGCGACTTGCCGCCAAGCTCCATGGTCACGCCGCGGTTGTTCCGCGCCGCAGCCTGCTGGATGGCTGTTCCGGTCGCCGGAGATCCGGTGAAGGTGACATAATCGACCAGCGGATGCGACGAGAGCGCCGCGCCCGCTTCCCGCCCATAGCCGGTGATGACATTGAACACCCCGTCGGGAAAGCCTGCTTCCAGCGCCAGTTCCGCCATGCGGATGGCTGTCAGGGAAGCGTCTTCCGCGGGTTTGACTACAAGCGTGTTGCCCATGGCGAGGGCGGCCCCGGCCACGCGCGCCAGGATCTGCAGCGGATAGTTCCACGGGATGATCCCGGCCACCACGCCATGCGGTTCGCGCAGGGTCAGCGCCGTGTAGCCTTCCAGGAAGGGCAGGGTATCGCCGTGGATCTTGTCAGCCGCCCCGCCATAATATTCGTAGTAGCGCATCGTTGCCGCGACGTCGGCCTTGCCCTGTCGGGCGGGCTTGCCGGTGTCGCGCGATTCGAGTGCTGCCAGCTCGTCCCCATTTTTCTCGACAAGCTGGAAGAGCCGCGTCAGCAGCCGGCCGCGCTCGAGCGCTGGCATGCGCGACCACGGGCCGTCGTCGAAGGCCGTGCGTGCCGCGCGTACCGCACGATCCACATCTGCCGCCTCCGAGGCCGGGATGGAGGCAAAGACCTTCCCGTCGGACGGGCAGGACACGTCGATCTCCGCGCCCGACAGGGCCGCGACGCTCTGGCCTCCAATGACCTGCCGGAAGGTCTGGCGGCCGGCAGTGCCTTTCGGTTCATCCATATCCATCCGCATTCTCCTTCGGCTGCCGGCAATCAGGGCGCCACTATCGCGCCTTGATGGGGCATAACCTTGGCCCAGTTCTTCGCAAGGTGCTGTGACACCATGGCACTGGAAACTTTAAATCGATTAGAATATATGATTGCCCAGCGCTTTGGCGCGGCCAGCACGGAAATGCCCAATGACAAGCCAGATCATACCCGTTGACCCGTTCGATTTCATCATATTCGGCGGCACCGGCGATCTGTCGGAGCGCAAGCTTCTACCGGCCCTCTATTACCGTCAGCGCGACCATCAGTTTTCCGAGCCGACGCGCATCATAGGCACGTCGCGCGCAAAGCTGAGCAACGAGGAATTTCAGGCTTTCGCACGCCAGGCCGTCACCGATCACGTCAATGCGAGCGACGTTGACCCTAAGGAGCTGGAAAGCTTCGTGGCGCGCCTTTCATACGTTTCGACGGACGCGACCTCCGGCGTCGGCTTTGACGAGCTGAAAAAGGCGATTGGAGAAAGCGACCGCATTCGCGCCTTCTATCTCGCCGTGGCGCCGACGCTGTTCGGCAATATTTCGCATCATCTGCGCGAGCATGGCCTCATCACGCCGAAATCGCGCATCGTGGTTGAGAAGCCGATCGGTCGCGACCTCGCTTCCGCCCGCGCCCTGAACGACCTGGTGGGCAGCGATTTCGGCGAGCATCAAATCTTCCGCATTGACCACTATCTCGGCAAGGAGACGGTGCAGAACCTGATGGCGCTGCGCTTCGCCAACATGCTCTATGAGCCCCTTTGGAACTCCGCCCATATCGACCATGTGCAGATTACCGTGGCTGAAACGGTGGGTCTGGAAGACCGCGTCACCTATTATGACAAGGCGGGTGCTCTGCGCGACATGGTGCAGAACCATATCCTGCAGCTGCTCTGCCTGGTGGCCATGGAGGCTCCGTCGTCCATGAATGCCGATGCGGTGCGTGACGAGAAACTCAAGGTGCTGAGGGCGCTCAAGCGCATCAATGGCAATGATGCCCCCCGCCAGACAGTGCGTGGCCAGTATCGCGCCGGCGCTTCGGCAGGCGGCCCGGTGAAGGGCTATGTCGAGGAACTGGGTCGCGAATCCGGCACCGAGACCTTCGTCGCCATCAAGGCAGAGATTGCCAACTGGCGCTGGGCCGGGGTGCCCTTCTACCTGCGTACCGGCAAGCGGATGGCGAGCCGGGTTTCGGAGATCGTCATCGAATTCAAGCGCATCCCGCATTCGATCTTCGACGAGAGCGCCGGCAATATCAGCGCCAACCAGCTTGTCATCCGCCTCCAGCCGGACGAGGGCGTCAAACAGTTCCTCATGGTCAAGGATCCGGGGCCCGGCGGCATGCGGCTGAGGCAGATTCCGCTCGACATGAGCTTCGCGCAATCCTTCCGCCATCGCGCGCCCGATGCCTACGAGCGCCTCATCATGGATGTGGTGCGCGGCAACCAAACGCTGTTCATGCGCCGCGACGAAGTGGAAGCGGCGTGGAACTGGATCGATCCCATACTCAATGCCTGGGAGCAGAATCGGCAGGAAGTGCAGGGTTACACGGCCGGCACATGGGGACCGTCCGCCTCCATCGCCCTCATCGAGCGCGATGGGCGTACATGGCACGAGAGCAATTGATGGGACCGGTTTATCACTGGAATGAATTTGCCGATCGGGATGCGCTGGCCTCGGCGCTGGCCTCTACGGTGGCAGGACGTCTTGCCCAGGCCATTTCGCAGCGTGGCAACGCCCTGCTTGCCGTTTCCGGCGGCACGACGCCGGCAAGGTTCTTCGCGGCACTCTCGGAAACCGACATTGCCTGGGACAGGGTGACAATAGCTCTCGTGGACGAGCGTTTCGTGCCCCAGTCGTCGCCCCGGTCCAATGCGGCCCTGGTCAAGGAAAATCTTCTGCAGGGTCGCGCGGCAGCGGCGCATTTCGTCCCGCTGTTCCGGTCCGGGGAGACGCCGGAGGAAGCTGCTGCGGATAGCGACGAAGCCTTGCGCAGGCTTGGCCTGCCTTTTGACGTGCTGATGCTCGGCATGGGCGCTGATGGACATACCGCTTCGCTGTTTCCGGATGCACAGGGCCTGGAGCGGCTTCTGGATCCGTCAGCGCCGCGCATCGTCATGCCCGTTTACGCCGAAAGCGCCGGGGAACCGCGGCTGACATTGACTCTGGCGGAGATCGTGCGGGCGCGCTTTGTCGGCCTTCATATCGAAGGGGCAGAGAAACGATCGGTTTTCGAGCGGATCATTACCGCAGGCGAGCGGAAGCCCATTCGCGCCGTCATAGACGCACTGCGCGAGCCGATCGAGCTTTTCTGGGCCCCTTAGGAGTTCCCTGCCGCACGATGGGAGGCGTTTTCGTCCCAGTCGCAAGGAAAGTGTCATGACAGCCAGACGCGACATCCAGGTCATCACGGACCGTATCCGCGAGCGCTCCAAGCCCAGCCGCGAAGCCTATCTCGCCCGCATCGCCGAAGCGGCAGGCAAGTCGGCGAGCCGCTCCGTCCTGTCCTGCGGCAACCTTGCCCACGGCTTTGCCGCCTGTTCCCCCGCCGAAAAGACAGCGCTTTCTGGCGATCGCGTGCCAAACCTGGGCATCATCACCGCATATAACGACATGCTCTCGGCGCACCAGCCATTCGAGACCTTTCCGCGCCTCATCAAGGAGGCAGCGCAGGAAGCGGGAGGAATCGCCCAGGTGGCCGGCGGCGTTCCGGCCATGTGCGACGGTATCACCCAGGGCCAGCCAGGCATGGAACTGTCCCTGTTCTCGCGCGACGTGATAGCGATGGCCGCGGCCATCGGCCTGTCGCACAACATGTTTGATGCCGCAGCCTTTCTTGGCGTGTGCGACAAGATAGTTCCGGGACTGGTGATTGCTGCGCTTTCCTTCGGCCACCTGCCTGCCGTGTTTATTCCGGCCGGGCCCATGACCAGTGGCCTGCCAAACGATGAGAAAGCCAGGGTCCGCCAATTATATGCCGAGGGCAAGGTCGGTCGGGCCGAGCTCCTGGAGGCGGAAGCCAAATCCTACCACGGTCCCGGCACCTGCACCTTTTACGGCACGGCCAATTCCAACCAGATGCTGATGGAGATCATGGGCCTGCATACGCCCGGCGCCTCCTTCATCAATCCGGGAACGAAACTGCGCGATGCGCTGACGAAGGAAGCTGCCCGGCGCGCGCTTGCCATCACTGCGCTGGGTAACGACTACACGCCCGTCGGTCGTGTGGTCGACGAACGCTCGGTGGTCAACGGCGTAGTTGGCTTGCACGCCACCGGGGGCTCGACCAACCACACCATCCATCTCATCGCCATGGCTGCGGCTGCCGGCATAAGGCTGACCTGGCAGGATATTTCCGAGCTCGCCGAATGCGTGCCGCTGCTGGCACGCATCTATCCGAACGGCCTGGCTGACGTGAACCATTTCCATGCGGCGGGGGGCATGGGTTTCCTGATCCGAGAACTGCTCGACGCCGGACTTCTGCACGAAGACGTGCAGACCGTATGGGGACAGGGACTGCGCGCCTATGCGATTGAGCCAAAGCTCGCTGAAGATGGCACGGTGCTTCGCGAGCCCGCATTGCGCGAGAGCGCCAACGAAAAGGTGCTTGCGCCCTATGCCAGGCCCTTCCAGCCGACGGGCGGCCTGAAGGTGCTCGGCGGCAATCTTGGCCACGCCATTATCAAGACTTCGGCGATCAAGCCGGAGCGGCTTATTGTCGAGGCGCCGGCGAAGGTGTTCCACAGCCAGGAAGCCCTCAACGAAGCCTTCCGGGCCGGCACGCTGACTGGCGATTTCATCGCCGTGATCCGTTTCCAGGGGCCGAAGGCAAATGGCATGCCGGAACTGCACCGGCTCACAACCGTGCTCGGTGTGTTGCAGGACCGGGGGCAGCGCGTGGCGTTGGTCACGGACGGTCGCATGTCAGGCGCCAGCGGCAAGGTGCCTGCGGCGATCCATGTGACGCCGGAAGCGTCGGAAAACGGTCCGATCGCCCGCCTGCGCGATGGTGACATCATTCGCCTCGACGCGGTGGCGGGAACGCTGGACGTGCTTATGGATGCGGGTGAATTTGAACTGCGTCAACCTGCGGATTGCGACCTTTCGGCGAATGCCGTCGGCTTCGGTCGCGAACTGTTTGCGGGTTTCCGCCAGATTGCAGCACGCGCCGATGAGGGCGCGGTGGCGTTCGGCAACGCCGGCTGAGCCGTCCATGGCAGCCGGATGGCCGCCATGGACGCTACAAGCTTCGGCGCCGCCGGGAAGGGCATCGCTTACGGAACGCTCACTTCCGTCCGTTCGCCGGCTTTGACGGTTACTTTGGTCTCGCTCGGCGTATCGCTGTCGCTGCGTCGGGTGACGACCACATAGTCGCCCGCGGGAATCACGGTCTGGTAGTCCTCGTCGTAAGAATGGCCGATGGACTTGCGATTGCCCTCGATGTTCTTCCTGGCTTCCAGGATTTCGATCGATTCGGCGCCTGGCGCGCTAACCGCGAGCACCCCTGCATTCAGGGTAACGTCGACATTCTGCGCTTCGCCTACCTTGACCGTGAAGGGTTGCTCGGCCTTGGCAAAACCGAGTGTTGCAACCACGACATAGTCGCCGGCAGGCAGCTGGAATTGCGAGTCCGGGCCGTATTCGTGCTCCACGCTCTCGCGTGTACCGTCCAGACTTTTCTTCGCACTGACGACCTCGAATCCGATGCCTGGATTGTCTGCCTTCTCGCCGCCGTCCGTGTAATAGGCGTTCACCGCGACGTGACCGATGCCTACGATGATATCCTTCTCCACGGTTTCACCCGCGGCAAGCTTTACGGTTTCCGATACGGAACCCTTGCCGATGCGTGCCTTGATCCTGATCTCCCCGGCCGGAAGGATGACCCTGGTGTCGCCATACTCTGTGGCCTCGCCGCCTGGATATTCGAACTCCAGCATTGCCCCTTCGGAGATTTCGGCGCCTTCCGATGGGCGGGGATGAACAATCAGCGTGCCGGCATTGAGAACGAAGAGAGGCTCCGCCACCTTACCGGCCTCGATGGCGACCCTCTGCTCGGTCCTGGCCTCGCCAAGCCTGGCGCGAATGACATAGTCGCCGGGTTCGAGAT
>SMEK01000077.1_pt1 | contig 50953 bp, 46 predicted proteins | sample 2456371 | NCBI WGS metagenome assembly SMEK01 (sample SAMN10132590, study PRJNA489261) | soil metagenome | isolation source: day1 antibiotic-loamy sand soil ammended with composted manure from dairy... | place: USA | collected 2015-04-01
TGTGAGAGGACGGGAGTTAATCGCTCCCTCCTACTCGATTATTAAATTTTTGAATCACCATTTTTTGATGTTAATCTAGAGGCATTAACGTATAATATTCTATTTTAACATGGTTCTAAATAATCCATTGATAATTTAACAAATCCTCGCACCAAATAACACAACAACTCAAATTAATACACGTACTTCCTATAAAGGGTTGCTAATACTTACCTGACTTATTTTCTTTAAAATTTTAGAATAGGGGAAGTAAAATAAGTATATAAAAAAGCGAATTGAGAAACCGATGTGTTTTCCAATTCGCTTTTTATAATTAATTATTTATTGATGCTTCTTTTGGAATTCGTACATGAAATCGCGTAAAGCTATGCAAGCTTCTATTGGTACGGCATTATATGTAGATGCTCGACAACCACCAACAGAGCGGTGGCCGTTTAACCCGACAAAACCAGCAGCTTTTGCATCAGCTAAAAATTGCTTTTCTAATTCCTCATCAGCTAATCGGAACGTAATATTCATGAGAGAACGGCTATTTGGTTCCGCATGTCCTTTATAAAATCCATTGCTTTCATCAATAACATCATAGATATATTTTGCTTTTTCTTCGTTGCGTTTCTGAATTGTCTCAAGTCCGCCTTGATTTTCAACCCAGTTTAAAACTTCTCCTAACATGTAAATACCAAATGTTGGAGGAGTATTATATAAAGAATTTTTATCCGCATGTGTTTTATATTTTAACATAGTCGGTATTTCTGAATTTGCTTGTTCAATTAAATCTTTGCGAATGATGACTACCGTCACACCAGAAGGTCCTAAATTCTTTTGAGCACCTGCATAAATAATGCCAAACTGATTCACATCGATCGAGCGAGATAAAATGTCGCTTGACATATCCGCAATTAATGGAACATCTCCTGTATTCGGGAATTCTTTCCATTGTGTTCCATAAATTGTATTGTTGGATGTAAGGTGAACATATGCATCGCTTGCATTAAATTGAATATCTTCAATACTTGGAATATTTCGATATTCATTGTCTTTCGTACTAGACGCTACCACTGCATTACCGAATAGTGTTGCCTCTTTCAAAGCTTTTTCTGACCAAGATCCTGTTAAAATATAGCTAGCTGTTTTGTCTTTTGTTAAGAAGTTCATTGGAATCATCGAGAATTGAAGACTTGCTCCACCTTGTAAAAAGAGAATTTCGTAATTATCAGGTATGGAAAGGAGCTTTTTCAAACGGTTGATTGCATTGTTATGAACTTCATCGTAATCTTTACTTCGATGGCTCATTTCCATAATGGACATGCCAGATCCGTTATAGTTTACTAGTTCTTGTTGTGCTTTTTCTAATACTTCTAGGGGTAATGCTGAAGGTCCTGCATTAAAATTGTATGCACGTTTGTTTGTACTCACGATAAACACTCCTTGAAATTGCAATATAGTTTGATTATATACTCTTTTCCATAAAATCGAACAATATTTTTATAAGAAATAGTGAAATATTCCGATATTCATAAAATTTATGTTAAATTGATAAAAATTCTGCAATTTCGAATTTCATTTTCTGCTATGTTATTTTTCTATTACGAATATAAAGGAGCAATTTGAATGACTAGTTATTATGAAAAAAATAAAAATCATTACATGAAGAAATTAAAAGAATTTGCGCCCGAACAGTTTAAAGCCTTTTCTAGATTTGATGGAACGGTTTTTAAACCAGGGGCATTAACGAAAAAAGAAAAGGAAATCATTGCAGTCGCCATTGCCCATGTCACAAAATGTCCCTATTGTATAGATGTTCATACAAAAAAAGCAAAGATTGCAGGAGCATGTCAAGAAGAACTTATAGAGGCAATATTTGTTGTAATGGCAGTTGAAGCAGAGACAACCTTAAATCAACATGAACATTCTTTGAATGATAAAACAGAGTCATTCAAAGCGAAACTTCAACCATACTTTAATTTTTCTCAAGTTGTCATGGGAAAAGGTTTTTTAACTGATGGATTTAAAGAACTGCTTGCTATCGCAGTTGCTCATGCAATCCACTGTACACAAAGCATCAATTCCCACACAAATAATGCAATCAAACTAGGGGTGTCAGAGGAACAAATTGCTGAAGCAATACTAGTTACAGCGGCTTTAAAAGCAGGAAGTGCTTATGCACATTTACTGCATATTTACGAAAGTTATAACGATTAATTAAGTAGTGAAAGGCATCACAATATACAATTTAATCACTAAATAGAAGATAATGGAGATAATATGTTTAGCGTGCCATATAACGTGATAAGAAAATGATATGAGACTCTACACATTTTTCTAATGTAGAGTCTCTTTTTGTAGATTATTGCAAGTTCATAAAAAATTTAAAATTTTTGTATTAGCAAATGTAGCATGTGAAATTTATCTTATAAATAATGATAAAAATTCTATTGTTTTATTTCATGACCTATGAAAGAAATCAAAGGAAAGTAGGGGGATTGCTGTGACTATTATTGTATCTATACTCTTTTATGTTATTCCTGCATTATTAATCATTTGGTTTATGGTGAGTGTGGTTTCTGCATTAAGGCATAAAAATAAAATATTAGAAGCAATTTTAGAAGAAATAAAAAAGAAGAACTAATCAATTTTAATTTATAGTAAAATTATAGCTCATGAATGATAAACTATTTTTATAAATAAAATGTTAAAGGGTTGGGAGCATGTGTTTAATACATTTTCATTATCAAGAACATCCAATTTACAAATTAATTGTTGTAGCAAATCGGGATGAGTTTTATGATCGCCCGGCAAAACCTGCACATTTTTGGGAAGACGAACCAGATATTTTGGCAGGTAGAGATCTTCTTCAAATGGGTACATGGCTCGGAGTATCTAGAAATGGTCGTTTTGCAGCTATTACGAATTATCGTAATCCGAGTTTACCTGCAAAGCCTCGTTCACGCGGAGAAATTGTACGAAATTTTTTGAAGGATACGAGGCATCCAAAAGATTTTGTAGATGAGTTAGTAACAACTAAAGATTATTACGGTGGATATAATGTCATTGTTTGGCATGAGGGGCATTTATTGCACTATAATAATATCTTTAATGAAATAAATGAAATACAACCTGGGACTCATAGCATCAGTAATCATACATTAAATACTCCGTGGCCAAAAGTTGTTAAAGGAAGGGCACGCTTAGCAGAATATATACAAAATAATACCGGAAAATTAAATATCGATGAATTATTTGAAATTGTCATGGACCGTGAAATCGCTCCAGATGAGCAGTTACCAAATACAGGTGTTGGGTTAGAGATGGAAAGAAATTTATCATCTGCATTTATTCAATTACCCCATTATGGCACTCGTTGTTCAACCGTCTTATTAATAGATGAGGATCGGAATATAACTTTTGTGGAACGAACATTTGATAAAGGTAAATTTCTTTTCGAAAAAAGTTTTCATATAAAAATAGAAAAAATTTAAATATTAATCTATGCACTTGTACCTATCCCATTCATCGTTTCCACATAAACTGGAGTATCGAATGATGAGGGAGGGATATCCATGGGCTATTACGGAGGATGTTATGGTGGCCATTATGGAAATAACTTTGCTTTATTAGTAGTATTATTTATCCTACTTATTATTGTAGGTACACATTTCAAACGTTGGTGTTAATTTTCTAAGAAAGACTGATTCTAAAGAATTTTTACTTTAGAATCAGTTTTTTATTTCTAAGAAAGTTCTAATCAATTAAGATTAAGAATAAATAGAAAATATTCATTTGATTATTTTGAAATTTCAATAAAGTATCTATTTACATACCTTGTTCTTATTTTGCAAAATAGAAGTAAAGGAGAGTGAACAATGGAACTAAATTTACAAGGTAAAGTTGCCGTCGTCACAGGAGCAAGTAAAGGAATTGGTCTACATACTGCACTTCAATTAGTTAAAGAAGGAGCGAATGTTGCCATATGCGCTCGAAACAAATCGTCATTGGAAGAAGCAAAAACAGTGATAAAAAAGGAAACGGGAAAAGAAGTGCTTGCCATTGTTGCGGACGTTACAAAAGAAGAGGATTGTAAACGCTTAATTGAAGAAACTGTTAAGCAATTTGGCAAATTAAATATTTTGGTGAATAATGCTGGTACTTCTGCTGCCTATTCTTTTGAAGAAGTAGACACTGAACTTTGGGTTGCTGACTTAAATTTAAAATTGTTTGGTGCAATTCATTGTTCAAAATATGCACTTCCATATTTAAAGGAATATGGTGGCTCAATCGTAAACGTTACTGCGTCAATCGCTAAAACTCCAAGTGAAAATAGCCTTCCAACTACTGTTAGTCGTTCAGCAGGGTTTGCATTAACAAAAGCAATGAGTAAAGATTTAGGAAAATATAATATTCGAGTTAACACAGTATGTATCGGGCTTATTCGAAGTAGGCAAATTGAAGAAAAATGGAAAAGAGAAATGCCAAATTCTTCATGGGAGGAATATTCTAAAGAAATTGGAAAATCGATTCCTCTTGGTAGAATTGGCGAAACAGAAGAAGCAGCAAAAGTTATTACATTTCTTGTTTCTGATGCAGCTTCTTATGTAACGGGCACTTCCATAAATATTGACGGTGGTTCAGGAGGAACATTATAAACCTTGTTCTAGAGGTAATCACATCATTCATATGAATTAATTAGTAACTTATAGTAGAAAAGTGGGGAGAAATATGGGAATGTATGATGAACAATTATCTTATTTAGAAAAGCCAAAATTAGAAGAAATACCACCAGAATTACAAGAATATTTTGAAGAGAACATCAAAAAGCAAGAAGAAAAATTAGGAGTAGTAAACAACTTATTTAAAGTTTTGCCGTTAAATGCGATTCAATTTAAAGCTTTTTTAGATTTTAAATATTCGTTGTTTAATACGAAAAATACGTATTTAGATTTAATTGATAAAGAAATGATAGGTCTTGTTGTATCATCGGTGAACTGTTGTAACTATTGCTTGACAACTCATAGCGATACGTTACGAAGACTAACAAACGATCCAGTTTGGGTAGACACGTTAACGTATAATTACCGCAGTGCAAAATTAACAGAAAAACAAAGAGCATTATGTGACTACGCTTTCCGTGCAACGAAATATCCAGACGAAATCACAACAAAAGAAGTAGATTTGTTGAGAGAAGTTGGGTTTAACGACCATGAGATTTTAGAAGCAGCTTTTGTGGTAGGTTTCTTTAATTACACCAATCGTTGGGTAAGTACAATTGGTGCAATTCCAAATCCTAAACATAATCAAAACAATCGTTAATCATTCGTAAACCACGTTCAATCAAGAACGTGGTTTTTTGGCTCATCGAGCTCTATTAACAAGTTGTGATACTTTTATTGCTTTGTGGTTAACGAAATGAAACTTTCCTACTTCTTTAATCGTATGATTACTGTAGAAGTTAGTGTAAACTGTAAATGAAAGAGTAACATACATTGAAGAACGGAGGAAAGCCATGTCAGAAATGAAAAACCCTTTATTTGAAGATTTAGATGCAAAATTGAAACAAGAAAAACATGAAATTGTTGAAGCTCCTCCTCAGCTTGTAACAGAAGAAGAAAAGTCACAATTGCGTAAAAGACAGATTGAGTTAAAAAAAGATCCAGCCGTTCGTACTCTTGCTGAAAAAATAGACTGGAAAAATCAAATAGCGGTTTTAGAATTCGGGAAGGAAACCGCCAATGCCATTTCTAAGTTTTCCGATCGGATGCTTGCTTCCATCAAACAAAGTAAATTAGAAAAATCTAGTGAGCTCATCAATCATTTAAATAAAATCATGTCTCGTTTTGATCCGGAAGATTTCAAAGAAGAGAAGAAAGGTTTTCTATCTCGTCTGTTTGGAAAGGGAAAAGAGCAACTTCAAAAAATATTATCGAAATACGATACAATGAATAAAGAAATTGATGTCATTTATCAAGAAATTACGAAATACGAACAGGAAATGAAAAAAAATACGCTCGAACTTGAACAAATGTACGAACAAAACCTTGAATATTTTAAAAGTTTAAGCGAACATATCGCAGCGATCGAAGTAAAACTGGAAGATTTAAAACCGGAACTTTCTAAATTAGAAATGCGATCAAGTGAAGGTGATCAAGAAGCAATTATGGAGCTCGAATCCTTACAGAGAGCTATCGAATTGTTAGAACAGCGGCGCTATGATTTAGAGATGGCACAACAAGTTTCTTTCCAAGCAGCACCGCAAATCCGTTTAATGCAACAAGGCAATAATCATTTGATTGCAAAAATTAATTCCGCATTTGTAACAACAATCCCAATTTTTAAACAAGGTTTAATCCATGCAGTAACCATTCAACGTCAAAAATTAGTTTCTGACTCTATGCAAGAGCTAGATAAACGTACAAATGAAATGTTGTTGAGAAATGCGGAAAACATTCGTCGTAACAGTGTGGAAATTGCTAGAACTGCAAGCCAACCAAGTATTAAAATTGAAACGATAGAAAATACATGGAAAACAATTTTGGCTGGAATTGAAGAAACGAAACAAATTCAAGCGGAAACAATTCAAAGCCGCGAAGAAGGTAGAAAACGAATTGAACAGCTTCAACTTGAATATGAAAAGTTAAAGAAGATGTAATGAAATAAAAAAACTGCACCTCTTTGCAAGCTTTATGCTGCCTTAATAGGGGTGCAGTCATTTATTAGGATTTAATATCCAAATCTTCTTTGTAGAGGGAAGCACCTTGGGTTAGGATTTTCAGGGCTACCACATTGCTGAGATGTTTGATAATATTCATTCACTTCTGAATACGTTCTTGGATAATAGTGTTGATGATGATAGATATGTCGATTTACTGTTGTTGTGTGCACTGGATGGAAATGAGGAACTATTGTATTAAATACATTCGTTTTCACAACTTCTTGAGTTGGTGAAACTTGAGCAGGTGCAATTTGTGTTGGCATTACATTTGGTGGACAACAAATAGGTTGCGGTCTCATATGATGATGTTGATGTCTTCTATTAAACATTTATTTTCACCTCCTTAATAGTTATTTATTCATCCATAACATATGGAAGATTTAAAAAATAAACTAGATTAATACCTATGATGAACAAATAAAATTTTGAAATAAAAAATTATATTTATTATTAGAGAGCTAGTTTGAAAGAGGTTTAAAATTTTCTTCTTTGCTAATTTTGATGGATAGAAGTTATTATTATGACATAGTGCAGCATACTTCAGCTATTTATGTTGATTGAATTAGAATTTCATTGTACAATCAAATCATAGTAATCCAATAAGAAATATAAGGAAAAAGGGTTGATCCTCTATGTCCACCTTATTACCAAACACTATCCGTTATTTAAATGAAACGAATCGCCAAGTTCCGTTATACACAATGAATCCAATTGAAGAAAGATCTAGAAGGGAAAAATTTTTAAGAACAAAATGTACTGAGGGTTTAAGCAATGTAACGAAAAAAGATGTTTCAATTACGGTTAGAGATGGTCATTCAATCACGTTACGAATCTACACACCGAAAGGGAAAGGGCCATTTCCAATTATTGTTTACTATCATGGAGGAGGATGGGTGTTAAATAGCATTGAAACGTGCAATGAAACCTGTGAATTGTTAGCAGAAATAACGAAATCAATTGTGGTTTCAGTCAATTATCGTTTAGCTCCTGAATTTAAATTTCCAACGCCCGTTTTTGATGCTTATGATGCTTTTCTTTGGACAGTTGAAAATAAAAAATTTTTGAATGGAACCAATCAAATTTTAGTAGCAGGAGATAGTGCCGGAGGAAATTTAGCAACTGTCGTCACTTTATTAAACAGAGATTTACAAGGTTCTACAATTCATGCTCAAGTATTATTATATCCTGTAACAGATTTGACGTTCAGCACTGCATCCTATGAAGAATTTGCAGTTGGATATGGTCTTTTAAAAGAAGATATGGCGTGGTTTAAACAACATTATTTAAACAATGAAGATGAAACATATCACCAATATGTCTCTCCATTACTAGCTAAGGACTTGACGAACTTGCCCTCCGCTTTTATTATTGTTGCCGAAAATGATGTATTGAGAGATGAAGGGATTGCTTATGCAAAGAAATTGGAGGATTCAGGGGGAAAAGTCAAATTAAGAATTGCTCAGGGACTTGTGCATAGTTATTTCACAAAAAATGAATATTTCCAAAGTCAAATAAAGGAAACAATTAATGAAATTCAGCTCTTCATTTCATCACTTAGTTCACTAAATGAATAAACACTTCACGATGACTAACTGAATAAAGTTAGTCATTTTTTACTTTTTAAATTTATCAACTATACAGAAACGTTATTAATAAGCTATTCCCTCGAGATAACGAATTGTATTCGTATGATATTACATTTACTTCATTATTTTCCATCGCTATAATTTGTATGTAAGTTAATTCATATCATTGAAAGGTTGATTATCAATATGTTTGAAGAAAGAAAAGGCATGATTAGTGCCATGGCAGCGTATATCATTTGGGGATTCTTTCCTGTTTATTGGAAGTTATTAGAACACGTCAATAGCATTGAAATATTATTAAATCGTATTATTTGGTCGTTTATTTTTACAACTATTTTTATATTTATCATTGGTCAAAAAAGTAAACTTATTGAAGATTTAAAATGGTTATGGCAGGAAAAAAAGACATTTTTCTTACTTTTACTAGCATCCTTTGTCATTTCATGTAACTGGTTCCTATATATTTGGGCAGTAACAAATGAACATGTAGTCGAAACAAGCTTAGGATATTATATAAATCCATTAATCACCGTATTGTTTGGCCTATTCCTTTTTAAAGAGCAATTGTCTAAAGCTCAAATCGTAGCTGTTTTTATAGCATTTATCGGAGTGGCATTGATGACAATTCGTTACGGGAAAATCCCTTGGGTTGCATTGGGGCTTGCTTGTTCATTTGCCGTTTACGGTGCATTAAAGAAAAAAATTCAGCTCGATGCAACAAGGGGATTAGCAATTGAAACATTGTTTATTTTACCTTTCGCACTAGTTTATTACGGTTTTCTTATGTTTACTAACAATACGTCATTTTTGCAATTCGATTGGAAAACAGATGTTTTTCTTATGTTAGGGGGATTGGTAACTGCTTACCCATTGATTTTATTTGCTAAAGGGGCTCAAGCTTTACCACAATCTATATTAGGCTTCATCCAGTACTTTTCTCCAACTATTATTTTAATTTTGGGAACCGTTGTATATAAAGAACCCTTTACAAACATAGAGTTGATTTCTTTCGGTTTTATATGGCTAGCTATATTGCTCTTTAGTTTATCTACGGTTTTGGAAAATCGAAAAAAACGTAAGTTTGCGTAAAAGGAATTATTTAGTTTTTATCGAATTACCATAATGAAGCGTAGATTGGGAATATTTCGATTTTTTTGTTTTTTTAGCTATTGGGAGGGGATTGGTTCATGTTCATTAAAGTTGGGGATCGAGAATATCCTTTTCATCGCATTCGAATTGAACTGATTGAAACCGGCATTCAGGAACTATTTCGTTTGTTTGATAAAAAAACAATTCGTGAACTACTTCAACATAGACGATATGAACATTTAAAAGAAAAGGTTATCAAGGAATATACTGAACTTTTAGATGTTCCGGCTGGAATCGCTATTTATCAGATGAAAAAAAATCATGACCTCTTTTACAAAGAATTTTTAAATAAATATGGAGATTTAACTTATTGCCAATTTATTGTTAAAGGCAACGATTCTTTGCTAAGTAAAAAAGGTGTTTATTTAGTGATTAAGAACGATGAACTAGTTTTTGCAGGGATTTGTAACAATACATTTAAATTAAGATTTAATCAACATATTGGAAATATCTCTCCTAAGTCGTGCTTTCGAGATGGCACTGCAACTCATTGTCATATTAATGCCAATATTGCTGAACATATAAGAAAATCTACTATTTATTTTCAAATATGTCCGTTAACTGATTTAAAGGAAATGAAGCGATTGAAAAATTGGATCATCGATCGTTTTGAACCTCAATGGAACTTAAGATTTGGAAGCGATGTAAATTATTCTTATAATAATAAATAAACAAAATTTTTTCAGCATATATTATTTATTAATAATCATTAACGATGCATCAACATCATGTATTATTATTTGTTAATAATTTTTCAATTTTTAAATTAGTACTTTTTAAGCAACATTTGATATGATAGAAACATCAATTGCTAAGGAGAGACAAAGATGGCAACAAATATTAATATATTATTTGCCTTTGGTGCAGGATTTTTAAGCTTCATATCTCCATGCACATTGCCGTTGTATCCCGCATTTTTATCGTACATAACAGGTATGAGTTATGATGAAATTAAAAATGATAAAGGCATGCTGCAAAAAAGAGCAATTCTTCATACGCTCTTTTTCTTACTAGGATTTTCAATTATTTTCGTCGTTCTAGGTTTTGGTGCAAGATTATTATCAATTGAAAACTTTTTTATTAATTATCAAGATTTAATACGCCAAATTGGTGCTATATTAATTGTTCTTTTCGGACTAATGATCGTTGGATGGCTAAATATCGACTTTTTAATGAAAGATCGAAAAATACAATTTAAAAATAGACCTTCAGGCTACTTAGGTTCATCATTGATTGGCCTTGCCTTTGCTGCGGGATGGACACCATGTACTGGACCGATTTTGGCAGCAATTTTTGCTCTTGCTATGACAAATCCAAATTCGGCAATGGGGTACATGATTGCTTATGTTTTAGGTTTTTCAATTCCGTTTTTTATTCTATCATTCTTCATTTCAAGAATTGGTTGGCTACGAAAATATAGCAATAAAATTGTAAAAATCGGTGGCTACGTAATGATCGCTGTTGGAATATTATTATTCTTCGATGGCATGAATATAATTATTAGAATTTTATCGCCTATATTTGACGGTTTCACTGGTTTCTAGAATGCTGATGAAATAAAGGAGATTTGTCAATGCCTTCTGTATTAATTGTGGATGACGCATTATTTATGAGAACAACAGTAAGAAAACTATTTGTTGAATGGGGTTTTGATGTAGTAGGAGAGGCCACTAACGGTGAAGAAGCCGTAAAACTATTTCACCTCCATCAACCGGACTTAGTGACAATGGATGTGACGATGCCCATCATGTCTGGTATTGAAGCATCTAGAGAAATTCTAAGTAACTTTCCAAACGCTAACATTATTATGGTTACCGCATTAGGACAACAACGCTTGATTGTTGAAGCCCTTGAAATAGGGGTAAAAGATTTTATTACCAAACCATTCGATGCAGCACAATTAAAAATGATTGTTAATAAAGTCTTAGATACATATGAATTATAATAATGTGGTATTATTATGAAGGTACTGCCTGAATGTTAACAGGCAGTTTTTTTAAGCAAATGTGTTGAAGTTGTAATTTCTTCGAGGAGGGATTATATGTTTGAAGCAATACCTTCTCGCTATATCATTATTGCGAGTACGTTAATGGCAATATTTATGGGTACTTTCATCATGATGATGAGATTGCGTTCGCAAAAGAAACCGGTTAATGCAAAAAAAATCCTTATACCGCCCATTGCTATGTCTACGGGTGCATTAATGTTTATATTCGAGGAGTTCCGTGTACCTCCTCTTCAAATATTGGAAGCTGTTATAGTAGGAATTATTTTTTCTATTGTTTTAATTACAACTTCCAAATTTGAAATTCGTAACAATGAAATTTATATGAAACGCTCCAAAGCATTTTTTATTATTTTGGTAAGCTTGTTATTGATACGAATTGCTGGAAAAATTGTATTAACCGATTCTTTTGATCCTGGAGAATTAGCGGGCATGTTTTGGATACTTGCCTTTGCCATGCTCTGGCCATGGCGCATTGCCATGTTCATTCAGTATAAGAAAATCGAAAAATCAAACTTAGTAAATTAAGTAATAGGAAAGGGACCCTTTAGAACGAGAAGGCTCGTTTCGGATCCTTAGAAAGCGTTTCGGAACGGAAATCAATAAAAACATCATTTTCTCTTTTGAGAAAATGATGTTTTTTAGTTTGGTTCCAGCTCATTTTTATACTTCATTATTTGTTCAAAGTTTAATGATGGCTTGTACTATGATAAGGGTATTAAATATCCATCATTTTTTGCTTTCCGCAAAATATTTTTCATAAGGCGTTACATCAATATTCATTTCAGCTAATTTTTTTCGCAAAAACTTGTGATCTCTTTTTGGAGTTGCAATAATATAGCCTCGAATAATTAATTCTTGCGTAATGGTTTTGGCATGCTCTTTTAATGCAAGTTCGCCAATTTTTCCAGCAATCGACTCCTTAGCTTGCTGTCTAAATAATTCGGGAACTGGACTAACAAGTTCATTTAACAATTGCTTTGATTCGTCATTCCATAAATGCAGAGTCTTCTTGATATAGTAATCTTGCCAATCTAAATCTGATTTTCCATCCTTTTTTGGCAATGATTTTAAAAACTTTCGGAACATAAAAAACCCGCCAATGGCCATTAATACAACCATTACAAAACTCCAAAAAACGAGAAACCACATTAACCAACCTTCCAATTTGTTCACCTCTTTTTCCTCTCTAAAACATTATAACAAGGTAAAAAATTTTTTCATTAAGGTTGTCTCTATTTTTTTATGAATTCGATATATGGATAAGTGAAAGGGGGGATAAGTAATGGCAAACTTAACGTTTGAAAATGCAACATTAAAAATCGTTTATGAGACGGGGATTGATGAATATGGTGATGTTGTCTACTCTTCTAGATCTTACAAAAATGTGCGCTCGAATGTAACAGCAGAACAATTAGCAGCTGTTGTACAAGCATTCATTCAACTATCCAATTATCCAGTCGTTCATGCAACTTTGTCTACAACAGAAAAAATCGATTTATAATGAAGGAGGTAACATGTCATGACATCAGTGCTTGAAATGAAATTTGAGGCAGCTAATGGAAAGATTTTAACCCTCTCATTGAACGACCCAAAACCAAATTTAACTTCAACAGATGTATCCAATGCTATGCAAATGATAATTAATCAAGATGTTTTTCATTTGGATGGAGCACCACTTGCGGGCGTTAAACAAGCACGGCTGATTGATAAAACGATAACAGATATTCTTTAATTTTCATGAAAATCGGCAAAGTCCTTACTGGATTTTGTCGATTTTTCTAATCAATATATTAAAAAAGGGGATTATATAGATGGAACAATGGATCACATTAATTCAAGAACTTGGTTTTCCTATTATCATTTCTTTTTATTTGTTACATCGAATCGAAGCTAAGCTTGAAGCCATTTATTCTGTTCTCGTATCATTGAAAAACATCAATGGGGAAAAAGTATTTGAACGATAGAAAGTGAAAAATATTTCACAAATTTGTTAAAAACCTTTCAAGCGGAAAAGCTTTTACTATTATACTACTTTCCTATATGATAAACATAGTATTCCAAGGGAGTTGAGGCTTTATGAAGATTATAAAAAAAAGGAATTTTATTATTATTTCTATCATGTTGATTGTTAGTATAGTGTTAAGTGCTTGTAGCAATTATAATTTTAAACCGACAATCGAGTACCAAATTGAAGATTTTAAGATGATTGACCATCGAGGAGAAACAGTTACATTAGACAGCTTAAAGGGACAACCTTGGATTGCTATGTTTATTTTTACAAATTGTAACACGATTTGTCAGCCAATGACGTTAAATATGTCAATCGTACAAGAAAAATTAAAAGAAAAAGGATTAGAGGACTATAAAATCGTTGGGTTTTCAGTAGACCCAGCAAGAGACACTCCAGAAGTGCTTTCGAAGTATTTAAAATTCTTTACTGTACCCGATGAATCAAAATGGCATTTACTAACTGGTTATGATCAAAAATTCATCGAGCAATTTGCATTAAAATCGTTTAAAACTCTAGTAAAAATGCCTGAAGACGGCGATCAAGTAATCCATGGTTCCTCATTTTATTTGGTTGATGAAAATGGTGTAGCTGTAAAATTATATTCAGGTTATTCAGAAGAGGAAAATTCCGGTCAAGCTGTCCCATATGATGAAATAGCAATCGACATGGAGACACTAATTAACAACATGAAAAAGAAGTAATTAAAATTAACCATTAAAAACTCTTGAAAAATTATCTTACGCACAAAACAGATAAAGAAAACCGAACTATTCCGCATCATTTTTTCAAGAATTGAATAGTTCGGTTTTTTGTTGAGCAAAAATTTATTGTTCTTCTCTTAATTGATTAAATACTTGTTTTAAATCTGCAATAATATCTTCTGCATTTTCTAAACCTACGGAAAAACGTAGCAAACAATCATCAACTCCTCGAGCAACACGCTCTTCATAAGGAATGTCAGGTAGCAGGGTAAGTAATAAAGCTTTCTGGACCGCCTAAACTCTCAGCAAAAGTAATCAGCTTCATTTTTTTTAAAAAAGGATTCACTAAATCCGATTTTTGTAATTTAAATGAAAGCATTCCGCCTTTACCTGTATATAACACATCCGTTACTAAAGGTTCTTCTTTCAAAAATTTAACGACTCTTTTTGCGTTTTCATCATGTTGTTTCATTCGTAGATGTAGTGTTTTTAATCCACGTATTACTAACCAACTATCAAAAGGAGAAAGTACAAGACCCATACTATTTTGAATATATGCTAATTTTTCGCTTAACTCTTTTCCTTTTGAAACAACAAGACCAGCTAATGTATCATTATGTCCAGCAATATATTTTGTACCACTATGCATTACTATATCGGCACCATGTTCTATTGGGCGTTGAAAATAAGGCGAGTAGAACGTATTATCAACAATAAACATTAAATTATGTTTTTTACAAATTTGATTAAAGTAATCTAAATCAAATTCAATCATTAGTGGATTTGTAGGAGTTTCAAGGAAAATGGCTTTTGTTTTTTCATTAATCAACTCTTCTACTTGTTCCGCATTAGAAAAATAAACAGGTCGAATATTATACAACTCGTTATATGATTTCAATAAACGATAAGTGCCTCCATACACATCTTCCGGCAAAATAATTTCATCACCAGGTTTAAATATTGAAAGAATTAATTGGATAGCGGCCATTCCGGAACTACAGGCAAATCCTGCATCTCCACCTTCCAATTCTGCAATTCCATTTTCTAAAATTTCCCGAGTTGGATTTTTTGTGCGAATATAATCATAACCTGTTGATTCTCCAATCCCGGTGTGTTTGTATGCTGTAGATAGATAGATTGGGGGATTTACAGCTCCAGTTCTAGGGTCACTTTGATTTCCTAATTGAACTAATTTTGTTTCGATTGAATTTTTCGTCATGTCTGTCACTCTTTCCTTGAAAATACTAAATAATTTTAGTTATCTAACAATTTAACATGGTCTAAATTTAAAAACAATAGTTTCAGAAATTAACATGATTTTTCTTAGTTATTTAATAGAATTAATTAAATATTTATAAATTTGTTTTCTAACTTTCATCAAACTTTAATGGTTTTTTAAAATTAATTTTTATTATATCTTTAGGATATAATCATTATTTAGGGGAGAAAAAACAACATTATGATTTAGGGGGAAATTATGTCGAAAAAGAAGAAAAAGAAAAGATCATTAATAAGCCCCGGAATGAAGCTATTCCTCATTATATTACTCATTCCTGCATCTATAATCATATATTCCATTGCATATTTAGCTTGGGAAGATTTAAAATCACTATCTTTATTTAATTCTAATGAAACAACTGAAATTGAAAAAATACAAGAGGACTTTGATTTAAAAATTCCAGCAGAATATATACCAATTTATATGAAAGCTGGTGAACAATATAATGTTCCTTGGACATTACTTGCTGCACATCATCGAGTTGAAACGAGATTTTCAACAATGAACACATTAATTTCACCCGTAGGAGCAGAAGGCCATATGCAATTTATGCCATGTACATTTGTAGGATGGAGTCATCCAACTTGTGATGGACTTGGGAAGGGAAATATTCCGGAATCAGAAAAAACCGATCCGAAAGTCATAGAAAAATATGGCGGCTATGGAGTTGATGCAAACGGGGATGGGGTGGCAGATCCATTTGATATTGAAGATGCAATATTTAGTGCTGCCAATTTTTTATCTCAAGCCGGGGTAAGGGAAGGGAAAATGGAAAAAGCGATTTATCATTATAACCATAGCAATGATTATGTGAAGAAAATTTTATATTATTATGAGCAATATGAGCGTGTTAGTCCTCTTTTAGAAAAAGAAGTGATAACAGCCACAAATAGTAATTCAAGCTAAAAAAGTGGTCCATAGTAAAATGATCATCCCTGTATTGGATGATCATTTTACAAGTGAATCAGTATTTTAATCCGTCGCTTTTCTAAACCCTTTCATGATTAAACTTACAATAAATACTAATACAACGGATCCAATCAAAGCTGGAAATACATAAAAGTTTGAAACTTCCCAGCCCCAGTTTCCTAAAAATGCACTACCGATCCATGATCCAACAATGCCGGCTACAATATTTCCGATAATACCACCAGGGATATCTTTGCCGACAATAACCCCAGCCAGCCATCCAATTACTCCACCAATAACTAAATACCAAATAAAATTCATGAATAATTCCACTCCTTTTATGATGCATCTTCATTATGTTAGTGTGCTCAAATGCTTTTGAGATATGCAAACAAACTAGTCTAAATGAAATAACGAAAAAATATTTTTTGAATATTTTGCAAAATGATGAAAAATGTCATATAATGTTCACAAAGAAGACAAAATTAACGGGGGATGGGGTGGATCTATATGAATATGACAAGAAATTTAGATCGACAGGGGATTATATTTGCTATCATTCACACAATCGTATTTTTCAATTTAGCAATCGATTTTGCGATTGTTCCAATAGGTTAATAGAAAAGGGAGGAGTCTGAAAAGTCTTTTGAGGCACTTCCCCTTCGTCTGGTGCTAACGCTTTCATGATGAGGGATAGTTGGATGTGACGACCACAAGAGCAAAAAAACATTAAAATATTGATTTGATTATTTAAACCTGACCAATAAGTTAACTTATTGGTCGGGTCTTTTTTTGTTTTTCATTGAAGAAGTTCTATTTACACCACTTTTCACGAATTACTCAAAATGAAATCCGATTATTATTCCCAATAATAATTGTTGGATCTAAAAAATTTTAATTTTATTAAATTCAGAAAAAAAATGAAAGTATAAGAATAATTCCAACAAAACGTAGAAAGAAAACGTTTGCAATAAAATTGAATTTTTGAAATTTTATAAAAAATTTAAAAAATATGGTTGACGAAAGGGTCATTTATGTACTATTATGACAACAATTTCACCGACACTTTTTCCAAAGAACTTGAACAAATTATTATAATCATTAGTCGGAGAAATGATTATTACCCGTAATCGCTACATTGGAAATATTAGTATTTGTGAGGGGCGTTTGAGAGTATGAGAAGTGATATGATTAAAGTAGGAGTTGATCGTGCTCCTCACCGTAGCTTGCTATATGCTACGGGGAAAGTAAAACCTAAAGACTTAGGTAAACCATTTATCGGTGTTTGTAACTCTTACATCGATATTATTCCTGGTCACGTACACTTACGTGAATTTGCTGAAGAAGTTAAAGAGGCAATCATTGAAGCAGGAGGAATTCCATTTGAATTCAACACAATTGGTGTTGATGATGGAATTGCGATGGGTCATATCGGAATGCGCTACTCTTTACCTAGCCGTGAACTCATTGCTGATTCTGCTGAAACAGTGATTAATGCTCACTGGTTTGATGGCGTCTTTTTCATTCCAAACTGTGACAAAATCACGCCTGGAATGTTAATGGCTGCAGTTCGCACAAACGTTCCTTCAATATTTGTTTCCGGTGGACCAATGGAAGCGGGAAGAAGTTCTACAGGAAAACAACTTTCATTATCTTCAGTATTTGAAGGAGTAGGTGCGTATAAGTCAGGTCAAATGACTGAAGAAGAATTTAAAGATATTGAAATGAATGCTTGCCCAACTTGCGGATCTTGTTCAGGAATGTTTACGGCAAATTCTATGAACTGTTTAATGGAAATGCTCGGAGTTACTCTTCCCGGCAACGGTACAATCGTTGCTACGAGTGAACAAAGAAAAGAACTTATTCGTGAAGCAGCAAGACATTTAATTCGCATGATTGAAGAAGATATTCGTCCTCGCGATATTATTACAAAAGAAGCAATTGACGATGCTTTTGCTTTAGACATGGCTATGGGCGGTTCTACAAATACAGTATTACATACGTTAGCCATTGCTAATGAAGCGGGAATTGATTATAACTTAGAAGACATTAATAAAATTGCTGAACGTGTTCCATATATTGCAAAAATCATGCCAGCATCCGATATTTCGATGGATGACATCAATAAAGCTGGTGGAGTAAGTGCCATCATAAACGAATTAACAAAAATCCCTGGCTGCATTCATCCAAATCGTCCTACAGTTGCAGGCAAAACAATAGGTGAACTAGTTCAAGGCTATGAAATAACAAATACAAATGTAATTCGAACGAAAGATAACCCATATAGTCCGGTTGGCGGTTTATCAATTCTATATGGAAATCTAGCACCTGAAGGCTCTGTCATTAAAGTAGGAGCTGTTGATCCATCAATAAAAGTGTTTACAGGCGAAGCAATTGTTTTTGATTCTCAAGAAGAAGCTTTAGCTGCTATTGATGAAGGCAAGGTAAGGGAAGGGCATGTTGTAGTTATTCGCTATGAAGGACCAAAAGGTGGTCCTGGTATGCCTGAGATGCTTGCTCCAACTTCTGCTATAGTCGGCAGAGGACTTGGAACGAAGGTTGCTCTCATTACAGATGGACGATTTAGTGGTGCATCACGTGGTATTTCCATTGGGCATATTTCACCTGAAGCAGCTGAAGGTGGACCAATTGCTTTAGTTAAAAATGGTGATATAATCGAAATCGATTTACCGAACCGAACAATCAACTTAAAAGTTTCAGAAGAAGAATTAGAAAATCGGCGTAATCAACTAAAACCATTTGAACCAAAAATTAAATCCGGATGGTTAGCAAGATATTCAAAACTTGTGACAAACGCTTCTAAAGGCGGCATTATGAAAATATAATTTTCTTAAAATTGCGATAAATATGAACATTAAAAAATATACAAATAACTGTTTAATTCAATGATGAGGTTAAAGGATATAGAGCATTGTATCTACCAGAGAGTCGGTATTGGTGGAAGCCGATGATACAACTATATCCGACATCCCCTCGGAGTGAGCTATTAAACGCGTAATGCTATTAGATAGCTCCGGGCACTATTTCGTGCACCGTTACCAATGAATAGCTTTCCCATCTAAGTTGCCGTTGAAGATTTATTTCTTCAATGAGATGGGATGTTACAGCTATTCGCAGAGGTAGCGATTTCGCTACGAAAAAGGGTGGTACCATGAAAAGTCTTTTTCATCCCTTCGCAAAAGGTCTTCTTTTGCGTTGGAGAAAAAGGCTTTTTTATTTTAGAGATTTAGAAGGAGGATGTATATACAATGACTGCGAATGCGTCAACAAACGCAAAAATTGATGCCACACCAGCAGAAATGCAAAAAATTGAAAACAAACCTAAAAATGGTGCAGAAATTTTAATTCAAGCATTGCAAGAGCAAGGTGTTGATATCGTCTTTGGCTATCCAGGTGGTGCAGTTTTACATTTATATGATGCAATGTATAAAAATCCGATACGACATATTTTAACTCGTCATGAACAAGGAGCAATCCACGCAGCAGAAGGATATGCGCGTGTTTTAAATAAACCAGGGGTTGTCATCGCAACAAGCGGTCCAGGTGCAACGAATTTAGTAACAGGAATCACCGATGCGATGATTGATTCCATTCCATTAGTCATTTTTACAGGGCAAGTGGCAACAAATGTAATTGGTTCTGATGCATTCCAAGAAGCGGATATTATCGGAATTACAACACCAATTACAAAACATAATTATCAAGTCCAAGATGTTAACGACATTCCACGAATTGTAAAAGAAGCTTTTCATATTGCAAACACAGGTAGAAAAGGGCCAGTGCTCATCGACTTGCCAAAAAATATTTCAAACGCAATTTTTGATGAATCAAAAGCGAATGTACCAGATGAAGTTTACTTGCCAGGTTATCAGCCAACTTATAAACCGAATTATTTGCAAATTCAGAAAGCTATTCAAGCAATCAGTGAAGCAAAAAAACCAGTTGTTCTTGTTGGAGCAGGGGTACTATTTGCGAACGCTAGTGAAGAACTCGTAGAATTTGTCGAAAAATACAAACTTCCAGTTGTTACTACGCTACTTGGATTAGGAAGTATTCCGGGCAATCATGAGCTAAATTATGGCATGGGTGGAATGCACGGTGCAGTCGTAGCTAACAATGCTATCACGGAGTCAGATTTAATTATTAATATCGGTTCTCGATTTGATGATCGATTAACAGGTGATACATCACGATTTGCTCCGAAAGCAAAAATCATTCATATCGATATCGATCCAGCTGAAATTGGCAAAAACATTCGTACAGACATTCCAATTGTTGCTGATGCAAAAGAAGCATTGAAATCTTTATTGAAAAATGATTTTAAAGCGCCAGATACGGCAGGTTGGATTGACTATTTAAACAATATGAGAACAGAGTATCCATATTGGTATGTGGAAGATGAAAAAGAAATGTTACCACAGCAAGTAATCGAGATGATTCATACCATTACAAATGGTGATGCTATTGTTACGACAGATGTAGGGCAACACCAAATGTGGACTGCTCAATACTATCTTCAAAATCATAGCCATCAATGGGTGACATCTGGCGGCTTAGGAACGATGGGATTCGGTTTCCCAGCTGCTATTGGAGCTCAATTTGCCAAGCCGGATAAAAAAGTAATCTCCATCGTCGGAGATGCCGGTTTCCAAATGACAGCCCAAGAACTTGCATTATTAAAAGAATTCAACCTACCAGTAAAGGTAATTATCATAAACAATGCAGCGCTCGGCATGGTACGTCAATGGCAAGAATTATTCTATGAAAGCCGCTACTCACAAAGTTTAATGCCAGTTCAACCAGACTTTGTTAAACTAGCTGAAGCCTATGGACTAAAAGGATATTGCATTAGAAATATGGATGAAGCAGAAAAAATCTTAACTGAAGCGATTAATTCCGATGAACCGGTGGTTGTTGATTGCCGAGTAAAACAATTAGAAAATGTATATCCAATGGTGCCATCGGGTAAGGCGCTTCATGAAATGGTAGGGGTGAAAAGAATTTGAAACGAGTAATTACTGTAAATGTTATCAATCAAAGCGGCGTACTGAACCGCGTAACAGGATTGTTAATGAAAAGACAATTCAATATTGAATCCATTACAGTTGGTCATACAGAACAGCCAAATATCTCAAAAATGACGCTAGTAGTTAATATTGAAGATGATGTCAAACTGGAACAGCTCATTAAACAATTATCTAAACAAATCGATGTTTTAAAGGTGAATGACATTACTGACAAAGCGATTGTTCTACGCGAATTGGCACTTGTAAAAGTTGTTTCACCGCCGAATTTAAGGCTGGAAATGAATGCAATTGTTGAGCCATTTCGACCTCAAATTGTGGATACCTCTAAAAATGTAGTCACATATCAAGTGATTGGACATCCGGATAAAATCGATGCTTTTATCGAACTTGTTCGACCATATGGCATCAAAGAATTAACTCGAACAGGTGTTACTGCTACAGTACGAGAAGTACAACAAAACTTCTATGATCAACCAACCCTTTCACTTTTAAAATAAAGCGAATAAAGTGGTCTTAACGTCACAATGCAAAGTTAGTTTTCAGAACTATCTTTGACATTGAAATAATATAAATCTTTTGAAAATTAACAATTATTAGGGGGAAATTAAAATGACAAAAATGTACTATCATAACGAAATCGATGAAACAGTATTAAGAGAGAAAAAAATCGCAGTAATCGGATACGGTTCTCAAGGGCATGCACACGCTCAAAACTTAAAAGAATCTGGTTTTGATGTACGCGTAGGTATTCGCCCAGGTAAATCTGCAGAACAAGCAAAAGAAGATGGCTTAGCAGTAAAAACTGTTGCTGAGGCTTCAAAAGAAGCGGATGTCATCATGATTTTGCTTCCAGATGAAGTTCAAAAAGCAGTGTATGAAGCAGAAATTGCTCCAAACTTAGAGCCAGGAAATGCACTAGTATTTGCTCATGGATTTAATATTCACTACCAACAAATCGTACCTCCAGCTGATGTGGACGTATTCTTAGTGGCACCAAAAGGACCTGGTCACTTAGTTCGCCGTACTTACACTGAAGGTGCGGGTGTACCAGCATTAATTGGTGTATATCAAGATGCTACTGGCAATGCGAAAAATCTTGCTCTTGCTTGGGCAAAAGGAATTGGTTCTGCTCGTGCAGGCGTTCTTGAAACAACGTTCAAAGAAGAAACGGAAACTGACTTATTCGGTGAGCAAGCAGTACTTTGCGGTGGGGTAACTCACTTAATTAAAGCTGGTTTTGAGACATTAGTTGAAGCTGGATACCAACCAGAAAGTGCATATTTCGAATGTTTACATGAAATGAAACTAATCGTTGACTTGATTTACGAAGGTGGATTCTCTAACATGCGTTACTCAATTTCAGATACAGCTGAATGGGGTGACTATGTATCAGGTCCACGTGTAATTACCGAAGATGTAAAAGCTAACATGAAAAAAATACTTGAAGATATTCAAAGTGGTAAATTTGCAAAAGAATGGTTAGAAGAAAATGCAAATGGTCGTCCACAATACAACGAATACAAACAAAAAGAGAAAGAGCATCAAATTGAAAAAGTGGGCGCTGAGTTGCGTCAAATGATGCCTTTCATTAACGCTGGAAATCGAAAGGTAGTGATTAAATAGTGAGAAAGATTGATATTTTTGATACAACTTTACGCGATGGTGAACAATCACCTGGCATTAACTTAAATACCGCAGAAAAAATTGAAATTGCAAAACAATTAGAACGCCTTGGGGTAACGATTATAGAAGCAGGTTTTCCTGCTTCTAGCCCCGGTGACTTTGATGCAGTGAACAAAATCGCAAGCACTGTAAAAAACTCAATCGTCACAGGTTTAGCTCGCTGTGTACAACATGATATCGATCGTGCTTGGGAAGCATTGAAAGTTGCTGAACAGCCACATGTACACGTATTCTTAGCAACAAGTCCAATCCATATGGAATACAAATTGAAAAAAACACCTGATCAAGTCGTGGAACAGGCGGTAGAGGCAGTAAAATATGCGAAAAAATTCTTCCCACTTGTAGAATGGTCAGCAGAAGATGGTTTTCGCTCTGATCGTGAATTTTTAGTTCGCATTATCGAAAAAGTTATTGAAGCTGGCGCCACAACAATTAACATTCCCGATACAGTTGGCTATGCTACACCTCAAGAATATGGTGAATTATTCAGATATTTAAAAGAAAATGTACGAGGTTCAGAGAGAGTAAAATTCTCAGCCCATTGTCATGATGACTTAGGAATGGCTGTTGCCAATTCATTAGCAGCAATGCAAAATGGTGCAGATCAAATCGAATGTACTATTAACGGAATTGGTGAACGTGCAGGAAATGCTTCTTTAGAAGAAATTGCGGTAGCCCTTCATATTCGAAATGATTATTATCAAGCTGAAACGGGCATCAATTTAAAAGAAATAAAAAGAACATCTCAATTAGTTAGTCGTTTAACAGGATTCTTAGTGCCTCCAAATAAAGCGGTTGTTGGTAAAAATGCCTTTGCCCATGAATCTGGAATTCATCAAGATGGCGTGTTAAAACATAAAGAAACGTATGAAATTATATCTCCTGAATTAGTTGGAGAAGGAGAAGTTCCACTTGTTCTCGGTAAACACTCTGGTCGCGCTGCATTCCGTGATCGAGCTGAAAAAATGGGCTTCGAATTATCGGATGAAAAATTAAATAAAGCTTTTGAAGAATTCAAAAAGCTTGCAGATCGCAAAAAAGAGATTACGGAAGAAGATTTAATTACATTGCTAACTGAACAATCCGTTTCAATTGAAAATATCGCAAAATTTGAATTAAATAGCGTTCAAGTATCTTATGGTACAGATAATATTCCAACGGCAACTGCTTCTGTCACTACTCCTGAAGGGGAAACTAAGACACTTGCAGCAACAGGAGCCGGATCAGTTGAAGCGATATTTAATACGCTTGAACAATTAGTTGATACAAAAGTAAATGTATTGGATTTCCAAGTAAAATCTGTTAGCAAAGGACGAGATGCTTTAGCAGATGCCGTTGTTAAAATTCGTTATAATGACGTCACTACAACAGGTCGCGACTCAGCTCAAGACGTTCTTGAAGCAACCGCCAATGCATTTATTGACGCAATTAACAGACATATCATTCACGAAAACTTCGTAAAGAAACATGTAGCTCAAATATAAAATTATTAAATCTAGTAATGTATTAACATACATTTCGTACGCCATCAAATAACCAAAAATTTGATGGCGTTTGTTAAACATTGGGTTTTCCTTTACTCTTTAAATCTCTTTATAGAAAGGTGTTTTATAACATGGAAAAGAAAATTACGGTTCTTCCTGGTGATGGTATTGGTCCTGAAGTCGTTGCAGCAGCTGTTCGGGTACTTCAAGCTATCGGGAAAAGATATAAACATGACTTTCAATTAGCTTATGCATCAATCGGAGGATCTGCGATTGATCAATTTAACACTCCACTTCCAGAAGATACGATTGAACTTTGTAAACAGAGCGATGCTATTTTACTTGGTGCTGTAGGTGGTCCGAAATGGGATAACAATCCTCCTGAATTAAGACCAGAAAAAGGATTATTGCAAATTCGCAAAACCTTTGACTTATTTGCAAATTTGCGACCTGTAAAAGCTTTTCCAAGTTTACTTGATTCATCTCCTTTGAAAAGAGAAGTTGCAGATAATGTTGATTTATTGATTGTCCGTGAATTAACTGGGGGAATATACTTCGGAGAAAAGAAACGTACAGAATCAGAAGCAAGTGACTTAAGTATATATACTCGTAAAGAAATTGAACGAATTGTAGATAATGCATTTGAACTTGCAAAATTAAGACGAGGTAAACTTTGCTCGGTAGATAAAGCAAATGTTCTTGAAACATCACGTTTATGGCGTGAAGTGGTTGAGGAGAAAAAGCATCAATATCCAGAAGTTGAAGTGGAACATAACTTAGTAGACTCCGTTGCCATGAAGCTTATCACAAATCCAAGCCATTATGATGTCGTTGTTACGGATAATATGTTTGGAGATATTTTAAGCGATGAGGCATCTGTTATTACCGGATCATTAGGGGTGCTACCATCTGCATCCATCCGGGGAGATTCTTTTGGTCTATACGAGCCGGTTCACGGATCCGCTCCTGAAATCGCAGGTTTAGGTATTGCAAATCCAGCAGCAGCGATTCTTTCAGTGGCAATGATGCTTCAATATTCCTTTGGTTTAAAAGAAGAAGCTGCAGAGATTGAACGTGCAGTAAATGCTGTATTCGAAGATGGTTACTTCACAATGGATTTAGCGAAGGATAAAGAACATGCTTTAACAACTGATGAATGGACTGACAAAGTCATCGCTGAAATCGATACAAGTTTTGTAGCTGATAGTATCATGGAATCATATATTTAAAGGTTGGTGGTTAAGATGGCGAAAAATATTATTGAAAAAGTTTGGGAATCACATGTTGTACATCGAGAAGAAGGGAAACCAGATTTATTATATATCGATCTTCACTTAATACATGAAGTAACTTCTCCACAAGCCTTTGAAGGATTAAGACTTGCTGGTCGAAAAGTTCGTCGTCCAGATTTATGTTTTGCAACGATGGATCACAATGTCCCTACGAAAGATATTTATACAATCAATGACCCTATTGCGAAAAAACAAATTAACACATTAGCAAAAAACTGTGAAGAATTTGGAATTCAACTCGCTGATATCGGCCATCCAGATCAAGGAATTGTTCATGTAATCGGACCTGAACTAGGTTTGACACAACCAGGGAAAACAATCGTTTGCGGCGACTCCCATACTTCCACACATGGTGCGTTTGGCGCATTAGCATTTGGTATCGGTACTTCAGAAGTAGAACATGTTCTTTCAACTCAAACATTATGGCAAAATAAACCAAAAACTTTGGAAGTTCGTGTAAATGGAAAACTAGGTTTTGGTGTCACTGCAAAAGATATCATATTAGCCATTATTGCAAAATGGGGAGTTGGCTTAGGTACAGGTCATATTATTGAATTTACAGGGGAAGCCATCCGTAATCTTTCAATGGAAGAGCGCATGACAATCTGTAATATGTCCATTGAAGCTGGAGCAAAAGCAGGATTAATCTCACCTGACGAAAAAACGATTGAGTATTTACGTGGTCGTCGTTTTGCACCGAAAGAAGAATTTGAAAAAGCAGCTGAATACTGGTTAAGTTTAGCATCTGACCCAGGATGCACCTATGATAAAGTTCTTGAAATTGATGCAAGTGAAATCGAACCGGTTGTAACTTGGGGTACAAATCCATCGATGGGTACAGGTGTAACAAAAAATGTACCGACTGCAGATGATTACGAATCCGAAACAGATAAGCAAGCTTTAAGAAAAGCACTAGAATATATGGGATTAGAAGAAGGGCAACCAATTACATCCATTGAAATTCAGCACGTCTTTATCGGTTCTTGTACAAATTCCCGTTTATCAGATTTGCGCACAGCAGCGAGCATTGTAAAAGGGAAGAAAGTGGCACCGGGCGTTCGAGCAATCGTTGTTCCAGGTTCTCACTCAGTGAAAAAAGCTGCTGAAGAAGAAGGCTTAGATAAAATCTTTATTGAAGCTGGTTTTGAATGGCGCAATTCCGGATGTTCCGCTTGTCTTGGCATGAACGAAGACATCATTCCATCAGGAGAACGTTGTGCATCCACTTCCAACCGAAACTTTGAAGGGCGTCAAGGAGCTGGAGCACGTACGCACTTAGTCAGTCCAGCAATGGCAGCAGCTGCTGCAATCGAAGGTCGTTTCGTCGATGTCCGAGAATATTTGAAACAAAAACAAGAAGCATAGTTGAAAGGCGGGTTAAAAATGGAGCCAATTAATATCATCAAAAGTGTCATAGCACCATTGGATCGAAAAAATGTTGATACAGATCAAATCATTTCAAAGGAATTTTTAAAACGTATTGAACGTACTGGATTTGGTAAATATTTGTTTTACCATTGGCGTTACGACGAAAATGGAAATGAAATTTCAGACTTCGTATTAAATAAACCCGAATATAAAGAAGCAAAAATTCTAGTAGCACAGGATAACTTTGGTTGTGGTTCGTCCCGGGAACACGCACCATGGGCGATATTGGATTACGGATTTAGAGTGATTATCGCTCCAAGCTTTGCAGATATTTTCCATAACAACTGCTTCAAAAATGGAATTTTGCCTGTTAAATTAAAAGAAGTAGAAGTGGACGAAATATTGGAGAAAGGACTCCAAAAACCTTATATAGTGGAAGTAAATCTATCTGAACAAACTGTCACAGGGGAAGATGGAGCAGTTTACCACTTTAACATCGACCCATACTACAAAGAAATGTTGTTAAATGGTTGGGATGAAATTGCTTTAACATTTAAATATGAAGATAAAATTAAAGAATATGAAGAAAAACGAATTGTATTTAAATAAATTTATTAAAAAAGGGCGTCATTTCGGACGCTCTTTTTAATGTAATAAAATACGGTTGAGAATTGTTCTTAAAAAGCTCTAATAAATACACTATATATTCTCGTTTAAACCGTTTATATATTGTCATCAGTCTTTAATGCAGGAGTTTTATCTCGAAAATTTTTCTAATTAATTATATTGATTAATAAGGAAGTGGAAAGTTTTGTTGGCATCCAAAAAACTTCACTATTGGTGTAATTTAAAAAAATGATGCGGCTCCAAAAAAGAGACCGCATAAAACTTCATCTTGTGAATTTTTGTCTCAAATGAGAAAATTCATGAAAGTGCTACAATCGCTACAATATTACCAATGCATGGGAACCTAACTGTTTATAAGTACGGAAAAATGTTTTTTCATCAATTTTCTCGATACCTGTTAATGGATTCATAATCGTCACTTTTCCATTTTGATAACCAGTCAACACTACTGCATGTAAATTCTTATAAACCCCATGCTTTTGATTTGTTCCTTCAATTACCCAATGACTAAATTTGCGTGGTTCTTTCCAATCGATTGTTACCCATGTTAATACAGGAACACCAGATTTAACATAGTCAATTAGTTCTTGTTTCGTGGCATTCGTTATATCTAATGCTCGGAATTCCAAATTGTTTTCTGCTAATACTTTATTTGCAACATCTACCAATGGTGGAGCATATACATAATAACCGCCATCTTTTTCTTTCGGATCCCCAGCATAAGCTTTATTTGGATCTGGCCCATATGTGACGCCATTTTTTGTATATACTTTTGATTTAGGTAAATATTCATTCATTTGAAGCTTATCCATTTTGATGCCATAGTAATTTAAAATGGCAGTCAATGATGTAATTTCACAACCGTTTGGTAATTCAGGATTTTGCAGTACCACTGGCACCTTTAAACTGTCTTTAGGTGAAACATTGAACGTTTCAATTTGTATAATTGGTTTTGAAGGATTAAATACAATACTTTCTCGAGATTGCTCCATCCATTCTCCATGATCCGTAATGCGATAAATAACAATATCATAAAGTACTTCGGGAAATACTTGCTCAAAATGAACCATTCCGTTTTGGTCAACAATTCCTCGCTCAATCTCTTGCTTTGTTTCAAAATCAAATAATGCAACCCCTAATTTGGCCACGCTTTCTTTGCTAGAAAATTCCACCGTTTGAACCGTCAACACTTCTTGTGATTCCATAGAAAGCTGCATTGGGCTATATTGTTGATTGCTCGATAACTTTAATTCTTCACTCTCAATCATACTTCCACAACCAGTTAGTAATGCGATGGACATACCGAATAAAATTGCTGATTGATTTTTTATCTTCATGATGCCACCTCTAATGTAATTCTCAAAAAACGTTATCGCTTTTTTACTATTAATTCCTAAGCGTATTTTCCTACAAAACTTTATATTATTTTTACATTTATCAAAAAAAAAATACTAACATTTCTGTTTTTCCAAAAAACGAATAAGTTCAAATGACTAATTTGTAAAAAAACCGTGAGCATCTTTTCTTATTTTCACTTTAGATACAATTTCCAATAAAAGAAACCATATATAATTATACTATATAAAAGGATAAAGGATTGATTCGATGATTGGAAAAAATAGTTTTTTAACAAAAACCAATAACGGATTCACTGAGAAATTAAAAACACTTTCTTCAAAAGTAGAAAAAAATGCGTATATAAAATATACTTCCAATAAATTAAAACAACTGATTGAAGATGCTGAATCTCCATATATCGTATTATTTATTGGTAAGGAAAAAGCAGGAAAAACTTCACTAATCAATGCACTCATTGGTAGAAATATACTGCCTGAAGGAAACAGAACGCATGTAAATACTTTGATTCGGTACGGAAAAAAAGAAAGAATAAAGGCAATATTTGTAGATGGAACAATTGTTCATTTCGATATGAAACATTTACATCTATTCATTGATACAAATACACTTGTTGGGGATATTCTCCGAAAATATTTGAGTTATATAGAGATTTATATTGACTGTGAAATACTAAAGAACGTCATATTTATTGATTCGGCACCGTTGGAAGCAGGGCAAAAAGGGGATTTATATATATCTGAAACGCTTATACAGCGAGCAGACGATGTGTTTTGGGTATTGAATCATGACACAGTGTTATTACAAGAAGAATTAGATCAATTAAAGAAGATTCATCAAATGGGGAAAAAGCCATTTTTTATTTTGAACACTAGCAAATATGAAGACAAAATTATAGAAGATTTTATCGCATCTGAAAAAAAACGCTACGGTGATTTCGTCGAAGAATTTATTGGTGTTTCCATCCAACAAGCGATGGAGGCAAAAAAATCCCATAATATGCAGCTTTATATTGATAGCCATATTAACGTCTTGCATACTAAAATAAACCATTTATCGAAGCAAAACATAAAAAGGGCTAAAAACATTGCCTTTCGATTTAAACAGTGGATTGAATTATTCGAAAGGGAAGTAAAGTTAATACCGGAACGCGAACCTTATTTGTCCGCTGCAAATTATATGAAAAATCTTGCAGCATTCAATAATACGATAGAACGTTCAAGCTATGAAAGAGATTTAAAAATCTTATCTGAATATGAAAAAGAATATGCTCATATTAGCCAAATATTTAAAAATATTCAAACGCTATACCAGTTACTACAAGTTCTTGAATTTGAAAAATATTTAAAAGACGACAGAGTTGATCTATTTGTTACACTTGCAATAAAGTATCATGAAAAAGTGCGAGAATATCGAAAACTTCATAGTGAATATATGCTGGAATATCAATATTTTGAAAAACAAGAAAAGAAGCTTTTACGTAAAAAGTTTGTAAAACCATTAATTCAAGACAATTCTAATGAAATCAATTTATTATTAAAGAAGGCAGAACATCTGAATCAATTACAGTGTAAGTGTAAAGATGCATATAATTCTATTAAAAGACTTGAACTTGATTTACTTAACGATTTATATAATACCCAAGATCATATTAATGATTTAACTCAACAACAACTTGAAAAAATAATGAATAAAGCTCATTTATTAAATAGCAACAGAAAAAAACAGCAGAGGAATATAGAAAAATATGTAAATAAATTAAATGAGTTTCAATGTATACGTGAAATACAAGAATTTCTTCAGCAAGAAATGAAACCATTATTAGAAAATGAATCTTTGCCATATTCACAAGAAGAACTTCATCATGTTTTATCAACAATCGATCATATTTCAAATGTTGATTTTTCAACCGAAGCATTATTATCTAATATTACGATTGACTCAATAGAACAGAATCTCACTATATCTGTAGATTTTGAAGAAAAATATTCATTTTATCCTTTAAATTTAACAGAATCAGATATAGTATCCGAAATTCCTCCAATTCCGATGGCAATCGATTTTCAACAGATTTTGAATTTCGATCATTAATCACAAAATTGTCGGCTGAAAAAGACGGTCCCTTTGTAACTGTGGCGCAACTTTAGTCCAATTTATTTGCGATGAGGATATTAGAAACTTGTTTCGACTACCGCAGAAGCAAAGATTTATGTTCATTAAGTAAAATGGTGTCTAGAAAGCTTTCGACTTTCTAGACACCATTTTTATTTCTTAGCTGAACCACTTTCAAATGTTACATTAGGATAATACATGTTTTTCACAAGCACATTAGGGCCTAAACATTTCACAGCTGGACAATGGCAATTTAATGATTTTGCTAAAGGTGTATCCAACCACTTATCAAAGATTTCTACTAATGAATCTGATTGAATATTTCCAAGAGGAGGAGTGTCACCAAAATCAGTGACAATAACGTCTCCTGTAAAGATATTGACGTTTAAACGAGAACGGCCATCCGGATCATTGCGCAACGTCACATTTTTTGCTTCTTTTAATCGTTTTAACAATGCTAAATCTTCTTCTTTCTTACTGCAATGATAAAACGGAAGTGTACCAAATAGCATCCACGTATTTTCATCTCGAATGTCGAGTAAATGGCGAATGGCATCGCGTGTTTCATCCAATGAAAGACTTGTTAATGACGAAGCGAAATCGGATGGGTACATTGGGTGTATTTCGTGCCTTTTACACTTCATTTCATGAACTACTTGATGATGAATCTGTTCAATGTATGGAACCGTTTTTTTGTTCAACATCGTTTCCGCCGAAACCATGACACCTTGTTCACTTAAAGCGCGAGCATTTTCAATCATACGTTCAAACAATTTCGCTCTCTGTTCATAAGTTGGTTTTCTATCCATCATCGCAAAGCCCGTTTCAACGAATTCATCAATCGTACTCCAATTGTGAGAAATATGGAGCACATCAATATAAGGCGCAATTTCCAAATATCTTTCTAAATCAAGGGTTAAATTCGAATTAATTTGCGTACGAATTCCTCGTTCATGGGCATATTGTAAAATTGGTTTCACATAATGTTGAATTGATTTTTTGCTAAGCATTGGCTCTCCGCCAGTTATACTCAAAGACCTTAATGTTGGAATTTCGTCCAATCGTTTTAACAGTAATTCAAGAGGTAGTGCATCTGGATCTTTTGTTTGTAAAGTGTATCCAACCGCACAATGAGCACAGCGCATATTGCATAAATAAGTTGTTGTAAACTCAATATTCGACAATACAAGTTTTCCGTATTGCATAACATCTAAATAACTTTCCCACGGATCATAATTTGGAGTAATTTTTTCTAAAGTAGTCATATCTTTCGAATCTCTTCCTTTCCAACTAACTATTTTCTCATAGTTTGCTAGTTTCGAAAACTAAAATTGCAGCAAATAGAACATTTTTCATAATATATCAGTAAACATTTAGCTAAACTACAACAAAAAATTCCATCAATAATCGGAATTATTGATGGAACTATTATTTTCGCTATAGTACACATCACCGTATTTATTTTCAACGATGGTTTTGACGATTTCAATTTTTGAATTGTTTAATGCTTGCACATTATAGCGATATTTGTCATTGCGAATAATGCTATTTTCTACATAGATTTTTGATTGATTTTGCGCATGTAAATCTGAATGCGCTCCATCTGTTAATTGCACACTCATGAGCTCTAATATGGATTCGTAATCAATCCAAATTTGAGCTTGTAAATGTTTCGAAATAAAACTTTCTTGAATATACACTTCACTGTGGTTTTGAATAAATAAAGCATTTCGTTTCCCTTGATAAATCTCAGAATTATTCAATATAACGGAACTATCATTGACAACAATTTGAGCTAAATCATGTTGGAAGATTTGACTATGATAGAAAAAGAAGTTTGAATCTTTCAAAACCTTTACTCCATAGGATTTTCCATTATATATTTGGCAATGTTCGAATTTTGCAGTGGAATGATCATTTATTTCAATTTGTACATTCATACTATTATGAAACTTCGTGTGAATTGCGTAAATCTCACAACGATGTAACAGAAATATACTTTTACCACGTTGAAAATCCGAATTGCTTAAATAAATTTTTACCTTTGATTTACATGCAATATGGGGCATTTGGTTGTAATAAAAGTTGCACCCGTCTACTTCCACCAATGAATTTGTCACTGCCAATATTCCGTTTCCGTTATTTTCTGAAATTTCACAGCGGTATACTCTCATGATTCCGCGATCAACATTAATAGCGGAATTGTTGTTTTGCGTAATTTGACATTGGAGGAGCATACACTCAGATTTTTTTTCTACATATATTCCAACGTGTCGGCCATTTACAATTAAACAATCTTTCATAGAACAAAACGACTTTTCGGTGATTGCCACTTGAGCGGATAAATGATCTTTAATAACCGTTTCATTACAATTGACTATAGATTCTTTACTTATTAATAATCCATTTTCATGTCCTGAATGAATTTCACAACGCTCAATTTGCATTTTAGATTTTTTTCTTGCTTGAACATTGATATTATGATGATTTGAAATCTCACAATGGGATAGTGTTCCATCACTATTTTGCAAGATGACACCGCATTCATTTCCATGTTGAATTGTGCATTGCTTTCCATTCAATACACTATTGTCAACAAAGAGTTGAGTAGCATTATGGGAGTAAAGAATGGTTGAATGTAAAAAAACATCTGAAGCTTCTTCGACTACAATTCCAAATCCTTCACCACGTTCAATTGAACTATTAAAATCCATGTATGTTGATCTTTCCACTGAAATTTGTCTTTCTGCGTGATGGTGCAAATGGCATTTCTTTGTTTGCATAAAAGATTGATCTGTGATCCAAAATCCTTTCAAAGCATTTGAACATTCACTTGATTCTAAAAAAGCTTTTGAGTTTTTTGCAAAAAGCTGCATTTTTCCATTATGATGAAACTTGCAGTTGATAAATACACCATTACTATTATTTAGGAGTGCGATTCCTACTTCTTTTGCTTTTCTAAAATTGCTATTAACACCTTTTAAATATCCTCCGTTTACTGTAATGAGTACATCCACATTTCCTTCGATGATGCAGTGTTCAAAAATCGCTTCACCCTCAACATATAATTGGGCAGTCGGTGAAACTTTCATTTTTTTAAACGTAATACGAACGTTCTTGGGAATGATAAACATTCCTTCAATAACGGTTTGACCATTCCCATCACCAATGAGTGTCATATCTTTTTCAAATTGAATTGATTCTTTATATTTTTTAGGTAACAGCTGTACTGCTTCACCGTTACTCGCTTTAGCTAATGCACCTTTTAGTGTTTTATATTTTGAAAACATCAAATTGTAAAACAAACGAATTACCATTTAACCCCTCCTAAAAACTTACATATAACTATTCTCACTAAAAAATTGGAATTCTAATCCTTTTTTAATGAAACTAAGTAAAAAAATGATGTCGTTATAAGGGGTCTTCGTTAAAATGGTATAAGGATTTAATTCCTTCTTCAGTAAGGACAGAGGAGTAAAGTGGTCATTTCCTTGAATAAGTGTATAAAAGCCATTTGGGGTTGTGGTGAGAAGTATTGAAATTTAAGTCATAATGGTGAGTACGCTTCATTTTATGAAATGTTAAATTTTTATATTAAAGGTTTTCTCAAATAAGGACGCAATGAAAATTAAAGAAGGGAAGAAAATACATGAGAAGCAGGTTTACAAGGGCGGTATTATTTGCAGCATTAATCATAATTCTGGCCTTTTTGTTCCAACAGATTACAATTCAATTTTCAGGTGAAGGGTTTGACACGCCGCAAGAAGCATTGCCAAAAGATGCAGAGTATGAGTGGATTGAAGGGCCGAAAACAGAAAAAGAACATCGATATTTCTTTTTGTCCAATGGAAACTATTTTGGTACGGGTGTAGTAAAGAAAAATTTGAAAGGATGGTCAAGCGGTAACGGTGTATACGCAAAGCTGCCAAAGCGTTTAAATGAAAATGAAATCACTTCCGCTCATTCTGATGGAAAAATTCTATATGGATTAATAAATAAAGAAGGACAAGTAGAAGTGATCGTAAATGGTGAAAAAGCAACATTGCTCAATCTTTCAACATTACCAAAAGAAACAATTGATTTATATAAGGTAAATGATTATTTCATTTGGTATGTTGATTTGGAAAAACTCCAAGATTCCGAACATTTTCATATAGTAGTCAAAAATGATAAAGATGAAATCTTAAGTGAATTATCAATATAATAACTGACTAGAAATAGGGAATAATTAATAGAAAATCTCTCTTTAATTTTTTTATTGTTAAGTATAAACTATAATTAGCATTATCCAAAATATTCATAGAATTCATGAATGTAGCATTTTTATACACATCGTTGAATTCTTGAATCTTTTGGAATAAAATTTAATTGCCCAAATGGGTCATAAAAATCTCTAATGACAAAACATAATTTTAATGTAATTTACTTATGAAGATAAGTGAGTTATGATTGGTCATGGAGAAAAGAACTAGCAAGCCTTTTCAAAATTTATATAGGGGGATTACATATGACAAAGAGCAACTTACACAACAGTCGTGCTTCTTTTGAGTTAAATGGTAAAACGTATTATTATTACCGTTTAGCTGCTTTAGAAGAAGCAGGCATTGCAAAAGTTTCACGCCTACCTTATTCAATCAAAGTATTATTAGAATCTGTTCTACGTCAATATGATGACTATGTAATCAAAGAAGAACACGTAAATAATCTTGCAAAATGGGCAGAAGGTGCAGATCCAGAAGGAGAAGTACCATTCAAACCTTCTCGCGTAGTTCTACAAGACTTCACTGGAGTACCAGTAGTAGTAGACTTAGCTTCTTTACGTTCTGCTATGAAAGAATTAGGTGGAGACCCATCAAAAATCAATCCAGAAATTCCTGTTGACCTTGTAATTGACCACTCTGTACAAGTTGACAAATACGGTTCTCCAACTGCTTTACAAGCAAACATGGATTTAGAATTTGAACGCAATGCTGAACGTTACAAATTCTTAAAATGGGCTCAAACTGCATTCGATAACTTCCGTGCTGTACCACCTGCAACTGGTATCGTACACCAAGTAAACTTAGAGTATTTAGCACCAGTTATTCACGTTAAAGAAAATGAAGATGGCACATTCGAAGCATTCCCAGATTCAGTAGTTGGTACTGACTCCCACACTACAATGATTAACGGTCTTGGCGTTCTTGGTTGGGGTGTTGGTGGTATCGAAGCTGAAGCTGGTATGCTTGGTCAACCATCTTACTTCACAATTCCAGAAGTTATCGGTGTTAAATTAACTGGTAAACTTCCAAACGGTGCTACTGCAACGGACTTAGCATTAAAAGTAACTCAAGTATTACGTAAACGCGGTGTAGTTGGTAAATTCGTTGAGTTCTTCGGTCCAGGTGTAGCTACATTGCCACTTGCAGACCGTGCAACAATTTCTAACATGGCTCCAGAATATGGTGCAACTTGCGGTTTCTTCGCAATTGACAATGAATCACTAAACTACATGCGTTTAACTGGACGCGATGAAGAACACGTTCAAGTTGTTGAAAAATACTTAAAAGAAAATGATATGTTCTTTGATCCAAACTTCGATCCAGTTTACACAGACGTATTAGAAATCAAATTAGACGAAATCGAACCAAACCTTTCTGGTCCAAAACGTCCACAAGACTTAATCCCGCTTTCTGAAATGAAAAAACGTTATCGTGAAGCGGTTGTAGCTCCAATGGGCGTACAAGGTTTCGGCTTAACAGAAGATGAATTTGCTAAAACTTCAACAATTAAATTTGAAGATGGCGAAGAATTAGAAATGCCTACAGGTGCTGTAGCAATTGCTGCCATCACATCTTGTACAAATACATCAAACCCTTACGTATTAATCGCTGCAGGTCTTGTTGCGAAAAAAGCGGTTGAACTTGGTATTAAACCACCAAGATGGGTAAAAACATCTTTAGCACCTGGTTCTAAAGTTGTAACAGGTTACTTAAAAGATTCTGGTTTACAAGATTACCTTGACCAAATCGGATTCAACACTGTAGGTTACGGATGTACAACATGTATCGGTAACTCTGGTCCATTACTTCCAGAAATCGAAGAAGCAATTAAATCAAAAGACTTATTTGTAACATCTGTTCTTTCTGGTAACCGTAACTTCGAAGGTCGTGTTCATCCATTAGTAAAAGCTAACTACTTAGCATCACCACCACTTGTTGTTGCTTATGCTTTAGCTGGTACTGTAGATATCGACCTACAAAAAGATCCAATTGCGAAAGACAAAGATGGTAAAGATGTTTACTTCAACGACATCTGGCCATCATCTGAAGAAGTATACGGCATCTTAAATAAAGTCGTTACACCTGAATTATTCAAGAAAGAATACGAAACAGTATTCACTGCAAACGAAAAATGGAATGCAATTGAAACATCAACTGAGTCTCTATACACATTTGATGAAAATTCAACTTATATCCAAAACCCACCATTCTTCCAAGGTTTATCTAAAGAACCAGCTCCAATTCAAGAGCTTAAAGGCTTACGCGTAATTGCGAAGTTTGGTGACTCTATTACAACTGACCACATTTCACCAGCTGGTGCAATTGGTAAAGATACACCTGCAGGTAAATACTTACAAGAAAAAGGTGTAGCAATTCGTGACTTCAACTCTTACGGTTCACGCCGTGGTAACCATGAAGTCATGATGCGTGGTACATTTGCAAACATCCGTATCCGCAACCAAATTGCTCCTGGTACAGAAGGTGGATTCACAACTTACTGGCCAACAGGCGAAGTTGAATACATTTATGATGCAGCAATGAAATATCAAGAACAAGGTACTGGCTTAGTAGTTCTTGCTGGCAACGATTACGGTATGGGATCTAGCCGTGACTGGGCTGCAAAAGGTACTTACTTATTAGGTATCAAAACAGTTATCGCACAAAGCTATGAACGTATCCACCGTTCTAACCTAGTAATGATGGGTGTATTACCACTTCAATTCATGCCAGGTGAAAACGCAGATACTCTTGGCTTAACAGGTAGAGAAGAGATCTCTGTAAATATCACTGACGATGTAAAACCTCGTCAAATTTTAACAGTAACTGCTAAATCTGAAGACGGAACAGTGAAAGAATTCCAAGCTTTAGCTCGTTTCGACTCAGAAGTAGAAGTAGACTACTACCGTCATGGCGGTATCCTACAGATGGTATTAAGAAATAAATTGGCTGGTAAATAATTTCTAGCTTAGTAAGCAGGTTGACTTGTTCAACCTGCTTTTTTAATTGACTGTTGGAGAAAGATGCTTTGGCAAATATGTTGTTAAATTCGACTATTATCGCGAAACGTTTGACTATTAATTACTTCACTTTGACTAATATCTTAACTTTCAGCATTTAATTTCAATTAATTGGCTATTAAGTTCATCATGTTGACTATTATTTATAGCAGTTTGACTATTATGAGATTGATTTTGACTATTATCCAATATTTCTGAAACTGTTTTTTTACAGTTGGCAATTATGTTCACAGTTTTGACTATTATCTTTCGTAGAGTGACTATTATGGAGCAAAGGTTGACTAATATCTTAACTCAGAAATAGAAGTAGATAAGTAGGAAAATCACGTCTAAAAAGAGAAGGGGAGGGGTTTTTCAACAAAAAATCATCCAACTACTTCATCGTAGTTGGATGATTAGAGATTAAAAATTTGGTTATCGTAGAATTATAATAGTTCTTTTCTTAAATCTTCTGGAGATTTAGGAGATAGTAAGCCAAATGGAATATCAAACACTGTTTTAGCACCTTTATCTCCATTTTGACTTAATCGATATGCAGCACGTGCATAAGCTACCAGAGCGCTAGAAGTAAACATCGGATTGCTTTCAAGATTCAAACTAAATTCAATAATTTGTTTATGACCTTCGTCGCTTTTACCGCTTCGAATAACAAATCCACCATGAGGCATTCCGCTATGATTCTGCTTTAATTCTTCTTCAGAAATAAAGTGTACAGTTGTATCATATTCATCAAAATAATTTGGCATTGTTTTGATTTCATGCTCTACTTTTGCAGGATCTGCTCCTTCTTCTAATACGACAAAACATTCTCGAGCATGTTTTTCACGTGTTGAAAGTTCAGGATTTTCACCACTGCGCACACGATTTACCGCTTCATCAATAGGAATTGTATATTGTACAGCATTTTTTACACCTTGAATTCGGCGGATTGCATCAGAATGCCCTTGGCTTACACCTTTTCCCCAGAACGTATATGTATTTCCTACAGGTAATACAACTTCACCGAGAAGGCGATTTAAAGAGAATAATCCTGGGTCCCAACCAACTGAAATAATTGCAACTTTTCCGGATTGTTCAGCTGCAGCATTGACAGCATCAAAATAATCAGGAATACGTGCGTGTGTGTCAAAACTATCAATTGTATTAAAATATTGAGCAAAATATGGTCCCTGTTCTGGCAAATCTGTTGCAGAACCACCACATAATATCATCACATCGATTTCATCTTTATAAGATTGTGCATCGTCCACATGAAGAACTTTCACATTTGATTTAACAGCCACTGTTTTTGGATCTCGGCGCGTAAACACCGCCACTAATTCCATATCTGGATTTTGTTGAATCGCCGCTTCTACTCCCCGACCTAAATTTCCGTAACCAACAATCCCAATTCTAATTTTACTCATAACTTCTCCTACCTCCTAAAACAACAAAAAATATATTTTTTATATTACCTCTTTGAACATCATTGTACAATAAATTTTTATACAATTCTTTGCATGAATAATAATCTTATCATTATTGTAATAAAACTATTAAGAAATAATCATTAGGTTTATATAATATTATTATGTATACTAAAATGTAATTATAAAATTAAAATATGTATTTAGTTTGTTCACAATCATGATTTTGATATACTGGTAGTGTATGACATCAATAGATGTAAATAGGAGGATTTAAAATGAAAAAACTTTCAGCCATTGTACTTGCATTTGCATTAGTTTTCTCTAATGTTGGTACAGTTGTATTTCACGATGGTGGGGACATCACTGTTGAAGCCAAATCTTACAAATCAGGCAAAAAAGGTTTTAGCGGCAATAATGGTGCAACAAAAAACCGCATGACAAATGATGATGCTAGTACAAATGGTAGCGTTAACAAAGCAACAACAAATAAAAACGACAATAATACAGCTTCTTCCACGAAAAAGGGTGGTTTTTCTTCCGGTGGATTAATGAAAGGTCTTATGATCGGTGGACTTGCTGGATTATTGTTTGGAAGCCTATTTGCTGACATGGGATTACTAGGAAATCTCTTAGGCTTAGTTATTAATCTCGGTGCCATTTTATTGATTGCATATTTAATCATTAAAATTTATTTCATGATTAAACGAAAAAGTGAAAAAGAGGTTACGGAAAATTGGAGAAGATAACGTTATCTGAACAAGAGATCATTGATGCCGTTTGTCTATTCCACGCTAAATTTAAACATGTCAATCCAGAAGATGTGGAAGTAGAGTTGATGTATGATGATGCTAGTGGTTTTACAGCTGAAGCGTATGTAAACGGCGAAATGGAACCTTATAACACTGTTAATTTCATTACAGCAATTCGACTTTACATTGAGGAACAATTGCATCGAGATGCAATGGCAGCCCGAATTGTTTTAGATCTTCACGATGAAGAAGGAATTATTGCAAATATTGAATGGTAAAGAAGAAGGCGTCTTGAGAGATTTTTCAAGACGCCTTCTTTTCATAAGTCGCTTTCTCCATTACTCCAAATATATTGGAATGCAAATTGACTTATAAGCAGTAAGCCTGTCCAAAAGTACAATTGTTGGACAGGCCCTTTCAATTTCATGTCGCCAACTAAAAATCCGTATTTTATTAATTTTCATAAAAATCAACTATTTTGTTTTCATTTGTTTTATGTTATGTTCAAAAAGAGATTTGAAATGAAAGTGGGATTCATATGACAATGGATGCTAGAAAAGTGTATAACGGAATTGTTTTACTAACAGGATATCTCCAACGATTATATGTATTTGAAAATATTCACCATGAATTAAACCTTCCTCATGATTCAGAACGAATTCAAAAGGTGAAGGAATTATTTGATGATACCCTTGCAATGTTACCTATTTTTGAACAAGCAAAAGAACTCGCTCCAACCCAAGTTAATAAGTTAAAATCTGTAACTAATGAAGTAGAGAGTTTAATGGCAAGTTATTTTAAAGATGAACCTGTCTCATTTCAAGAAAAGTTGGCTTATGTTGGGTCAAGCCTTTATGCTGAACAACATGTAAATTTAGGAATCATCCGCCTTGGTAAAGTATTTCAGGTGGAAGTGAATAGAGATTTCGAAATGCGTACGAAGTTTTATGAAGAGCGAACTAAATTCATTGATACGATTGTTTCTTTAATTAAGAAAAATCAACAAATTGAAGATAAAGCGATGGAAATTATTGAATCTTGGTATACAAATGTCAAAAACAATAAAGAAAATATTCTCAATGATCTCAAATTGATCAATACATTAATTGGTTTTTAAGACAAAAACTGATGGAAGGATATAGTCCATTCACATCAGTTTTTTCATTTTAATATAATATTTAATTATCCAGAGGCTGCCAATATATCGCATTAGAAGCTTTATATTCATCGTATCTCACTATCCAATTTTTGTAGAGTAGGCAAATCGTATAAGTATCAGTATTATTTCCAAAAAACTCCCCAAATATAGATGGAAAAAATTGATATATCTCGCATCTCTCATTTGCACGATTATTTCATTGAGGTATACTGTTTTAGAGGTGATATCATGTTTTTCAGCGAAAAAGAAGTAGAAATCCGCTATGCGGACACCGATCAAATGGGGGTTGTCTACCACGCAAACTACCTTATTTGGATGGAAATGGGCAGAACCCAACTCATTCGTGATTTAGGGTTTAACTACGCAAAATTAGAAGAAATGGGTTATGTTTCGCCAGTCATCGATTTATCCATCCAGTATAAAAAATCAATGAGATATGGACAAATTGCTAAAGTACGTACATGGGTAGAACAACATGACAAATTGCGGACTACATATGGTTATGAAATTTTACACGAAGATGGTTCTGTTGCCGCAAGTGGCACGACTGTAAATATCTTAGTAAAAAAAGACGATTTCAAACCTGTTCCACTTCGAAAAGTTGATCCTGAATGGGATTCAAAATATAACGAAATTGCTCGAACAAAAAAAGAAAAAACTTCTTAATAAAATGAATGACTAGTTTTATGGCTAGTCATTTTCCTTTTTAACGATAATTCTATATTGGATGAATCATTTTTGATATAATGACGATTGTGAGTAAAAAGGAGGGATGTTCATGGTGCAAACTGTAGAATTAACAAAATGTTTTATCGTCTTAACAAACACAGCCCGAGAAGCGATTAAGGAACATTTTACCGATGAACATGCCTTTTTTAGTTTACAATCATCATTTTTTGTTTTTTTAGAAAAACAATCGATAGAAGAAACATCCCTATCTCTTACGATTTATTTTGACAATCGTCGAAATGAAAAATTATCGAAAAAAATGAACGAACGCGTCGTGATTTTAGACTGTGTATTTGATATAAAAAATGGCCTTATAGCGAAAAGTTTCCGAACAAAGGGTAAACATACACCCGTTGATACAAACAGACGAAAGGGCATGCGAATCCATTTCGTCCCTTCTAGAATCAATGGCCATTCTTACTCAGAGCACTTTATAAAAACCATCGCTCAATTACCTGTAGCACAAGAAAAATTCGACTATGTAAATAAACGGATTTCAAGCTGGGAAGGTTATTTAAAAGTTTTATATAAAAATGCCAACATCGATGACATCGAGGCAAATATCCAATCCATTTCTTACAGTTCAGACTTTTCAACGGTTTCATTAAAGGTACGTGGTATTCACGATAAAGAGTGGAAATCGTTAAAAGGGATGAACGCTTATGTTCATGGCATAAAAAATGAAATTGGGGAAATTGTCAAAACAAATATTCAACATCAAACCATCGAAATTGAATTAGCTCCTCAAATAAGTAAATTAGCAAAAGAAAATGTTTTTGATTTTCATACGGATTCCATCACCTTTAGCAATGCCTCGACAAAATCTCAGTTAAATCGTCTTTTAAAAGGCTTCGATCGACTAAAAGAAGGACTTGCCGCAAATCCTAATCTAGAAAACTTTTTATTTGAAGATGTTCCAAACGTAGCACAACGCAATAACCATCTTGATATTGAATTTCATAACAATTTAAACAAATATCAAAGAGAAGCGGTAAGGGGTGCGCTAGAAGCTGAAGATTTATTTGTCATTCAAGGCCCGCCTGGCACAGGTAAAACAACCGTTATTTCTGAAATTTGTTATCAAAACGTCAAAATGGGGCTAAGAACGCTTATTGCCTCCCAATCAAATTTAGCTGTTGATAATGCCCTTGGAAGACTACTAGCAAATAAAGATATTCGAATTTTACGATACGGTCGTACAGAAAGCATTGAAGAAGAAGGCAAAAAATTTATTGAGGAAAATGTTGCAGAATATTGGAAAACACAAACCTTTGATGCCATTTCGAAGGAAATTAACCAACATGAGCATAAAGAAGAATTATTACAAAAAGAAATAGAGGATTACAAAACGCAAATTGAACAGCTAACAGAAAAAGTAGCTCAACTTGAACGTGATATTTTGCGAAAAAAGGAAGCCGAGAAAGAATTAAAAGGTATATTTGAGTCGATTGCTGAGCTAAAGAAACAAATTATCTCTAATAATAAAGAAAAAGAAAAAACCGAAAAATCAATCGAAACATTGCAAAACTCTTTAAACGAACGGACAGAAAAGCTCAGAGAAATCGAAGAAACGATAGCAAGCAAAGGTCTTAATCAAATTCAGCAAGAAATTAAAGACGCACAAAAACACATTCGAGAAAGTGAAAACTTAATCAACTATGTTCATGTGGAACAAAAATTGAATGAAGCACAAGCTGAATGGCAACGAGTAGTAGATGAAATCACAATATTGAAAAGAAAACAAGAGGAATTCAGCGATACGTTTAACCAATTGCAATCTTATAAAAAATTAGAAGAAGTAGAAGGATTTATTGAAACTCATGGAATCAAAAGAGGGTTTGTCATTAATCAGTTGCTGCTTGATATGGACAAAATTTATCAACAAATATTGAAATTAAAACCCGCGAAGCAAATTTCTGAACGGATTGAAAAAGCCATTGAATACAATGAAAAAACATTAAAAATTCAAATAGAGCCCGTTCAGCTGCCGCCAAATCATCAATATTCTTTACATGAAGTGAATGAGTTTCTAGATAAATTAGCGCTTGCTTTTAAACAACAAAAAATCAATCGCCAAAATGGAATTCCTTCTATACGCGGCCTATATATCAGATGGCTTTATGTCAATGAGCTATTATTGCAATTCAAAGGATTAGCAGAAGAATCGAAAACCGTTTTTGAAAAATTAAAAATGGAAGTTGCGGAACAATATTCACTACAATTAGGGCTTAGCGAACAACATATTCAATCGTTAAGCCAAAAAGAGATGCAACTGCAACAATTGATTCAACAATATCATCAAGAACTAAAGAATTTCCAAATAGAAAACACAGATTTCATACCATCTATTGACGAGTTACAAGTTATCATCGACGCATTAAATGAAAAGATTTCTTCACTAACTGAACAACAAGCCAATTATCAAACATATGAACATGAAAAAGCTCAAATCAATCAAGAGATTGCCACAATTGAAAAAGAACTTTCCAATGGTGGAGAATTATTATCGACCATACATAAAGAATTAAAAGAATTACATCGACAAGGCATTGTTTTAGAGAAAAAAGCTGAACAGTTGCAACAACTCATAAAACAAAATCCTGAGTTCGAACTGGAACAAACGAAAGAAAAAATTAAGGATTTCCAATTAAAAATTGAAAAATTACATCAACAAATTGAACTGTTGCCAATCACAAAGGAAATTCAAAAAGAATGGTTTTCATTACTAAATAATTCTACTGAACACGATTTAGATGAAATCCGAAAACTATATGTGAAACATGCAAATGTGATTGGTACAACTTGTGTTGCTTCCGCAAATAAAGATTTTATGGACAATTATCCTATTTTTGATGTCGTCATTATTGATGAAGTATCAAAAGCAACACCGCCTGAATTATTACTTCCAATGTTAAAAGGGAAAAAAATTATTCTTGTCGGTGACCACCATCAGTTGCCACCATTAATCGGTGACGATACATTTGAAGAAACATTGGAAGTAGTTATGAAAGAAAGCGACACTTTTGAAGAAAAAAGGGAACTCGAGAAGCTTTTGGAAGAATCATTATTTGAACGCCTATATAAAAATTTACCTAGCACAAATAAGAAAATGCTAGGAATTCAATACAGAATGCATGAAAAGATTATGCAAACCATCACTCCATTTTATAGGACCGGCAACGAGTCCTTACATTGTGGTTTAGATAATTCTGATGAAGCAAGAGATCATAAATTAAATGGAAATTATGTAAAACGCCATGAACATTTATTATGGTTCGATCTACCAAACGAGCCACATTACTTTGAAGAAAGAATGAAGGAAGGCGCTAGTTTATTTAACTCTTCCGAACTAGAAACAATACGGAAACTATTAATCGATTTAAACGAAGCAACTGCAAAATCAAAAGAACAAGGCTTACTTGAAAATGATGCTTTAAAATCCGTTGGTGTGATTAGTTTCTATCGAGAGCAAGTAAATCGAGTTAATTTGTTAATAGAAGAGTTGAATTTGTCCCATTTACATATTCGGACAGGCTCTGTCGATAAATTCCAGGGTATGGAAATGGACGTTATACTACTAAGTATGGTTCGAAACAATCCACATGGAGAAATCGGTTTTGCAAAAGATTACCGCCGGTTAAACGTTGCATTATCGAGAGCAAGAGAATTACTGATGATTATTGGCAGCTCAGAAATGTTCATGAATCGACCAAAAGCAAAGAACACTAAAGAAATGTATCAATATCTATATGAAGTAGTGGAAAAACAACAAGGTATTCGAAAAATAACAAAGGAGACGTTCTTAACATAAACATGGAACTCCATCAAATACAGCAACAATTAATAAAAAAGCTTGAAAAAGAAAAATCTGCTTTAATCATTCATACGGATATTTGGTGTATTCCGATGCATACGTATGAAATCACTTATCAGCCAGTTCGAAAGAGGACGATGGATATATTAATGAAAATCTTACTTTTCTCTTGCCAAAAATCAACTTTCGAAAGGGCTGAACAGCTCAGTGAAATTTTACTGGTAGAGCCACTATTTATAGAAGATTTATTACGGAAAATGCAAAAAAATGGGTTGTTGATACGGGAAAATAACTATTATCAACTTACCGAAAAAGGAATGAAACAATTTTCTCTAGGAGTATTTGAAGAGGAATTAGAACCCGTAGCAATAGAGCTACTATATAGCCCTGTACATCATCAAATCGTAGAAGGCGATATTGAGGAAGTATTAGACTTTGATGATTTTCCGGAACAAATCTATCGTTATATACGTAATGAAGAGGGGCCAGTAAGTGCACCTTTTATGATGAAAGCAATACAAAACATGCAAGCGACGGAACTGGAAGAAGATCATCAAGAAATCAAATCCATACTATCAATGGAAAATACTCAAGTAAATGATGTCCCTTGTATCGAATTCATTATTTGGAACGCTGAAAACAAGGAATTATTTATCCGCGTATGGAATACATTATTTAATAGTTGGGATCAACAATTAGAACAAGAATTGAATGAGAAAGAGAGCTCGGAATGGCTAACAAAAATGCAGAGTAAAATAAAATAACCTAATATTGCAAATCCCTATTAAATGTGTTAGGATTATCTTAATTTTATAAGGATTCAAAACTTTCTTATCAAGAGAAGCGGAGGGACTTGGCCCAATGAAGCTTCAGCAACCTCTAACGATTGTTAGAAAGGTGCTAATTCCAGCAAGGCTATGCCTTGGGAGATAAGAGAGTGCGTACATGAAATGTTTGTACCCTCTCATTTCCTATGCTGGAATGAGAGGGTTTTTTATTAATTAAATGTAGAATTGGGGGACATGAGAAATGCCAATTAATATTCCGAAGAATTTACCAGCTGGAGAAATTTTAAGAAATGAAAAGATTTTCGTCATGGAAGAAGACCGTGCGTTATCACAGGAAATCCGACCATTAAATATTTTGGTTTTTAACTTGATGCCTGAAAAAGAAAAAGCAGAATTACAATTATTGCGTTTACTCGGTAACACTCCTTTACAAACAAATGTAACATTTTTAAATACAGCTTCATATGAGCCAAAAAATGTGTCAAAAAGCCATTTAGAGATGTTTTATAAAACTTTTGATGAAATCAAGCATCGCCGTTTTGATGGAATGGTCATTACCGGGGCACCAGTAGAGCGGATGGAATTTGAAGAAGTGAATTATTGGAAAGAATTTACTGAAATTTTAGACTGGGCACAAGAAAATGTGACATCGATCATTTATATATGTTGGGCGGCACAAGCAGCACTATATTATCACTTCGGAATAGGGAAATTTGAGTTGCCGAAAAAATGTTCTGGTATCTATTCACACACTATAACAGACTTAACAAACGATTTAGTTCGTGGTTTCAATGATGAATTTGTGGCACCTCATTCTCGATACACGTCAGTTTCCTTAGAGGAAGTGCAACAACATCCTGATTTACAATTGTTGAGCTATTCTGAAGAAGTAGGACCTTTTATCATTCAATCAAAAGATAATAAACACATTATGATTACAGGACACTTGGAATATGATGCAACAACCCTTGCCGAAGAATATGAGCGTGATGTAAAGAAAGGATTACCAATAGACATTCCAGCAAACTATTTTCCTAACAATGACCCAACAAAAAAACCAAAAAATAGTTGGAGAGCACATGCCCACCTATTATTCTATAACTGGTTGAACTACTATGTTTACCAAGAAACACCTTACGACTGGCATTTTGTCGATGGTTACGAACCAATTGATTATCATATTTAATGAAAACTGTAAAAATTCTTCTTCCACGGAAGAATTTTTACAGTTTTTTTATTAATAAAACAATTCATACATATGAATGACAATAGCGAGTGCAAAATGAAGTTCTTGAACAAATAAAGAATTCATAATTGGAAATACTCAATAATATGTAAAGGGGGTAATGAAATGTCCGAACAGCTACATTATGGTGATGATTATAAATTTATTCCCGTCACTTCTATATTAAGTGGGGTAGGGCTAAACATTACAGAGGATTTATATCATTTTACAATCCAAGTAGTCAATGTTTGCTTTATTGGTGATCCAGATAAAGACAATCAATGGGTTTTAGTTGATGCGGGAATGCCGAAATCAGCTAATGCAATCATTGAAGAAGCTGAGCAGCGTTTCGGTCAAAATGCCCGCCCAAAAGCGATTCTTTTAACCCATGGACATTTTGATCATGTTGGCGCAATTGTTGATTTAGTAAAACATTGGAATGTCCCAGTATATGCCCATGAAGAAGAAATCCCATTTTTAATAGGAGAACAAAGCTATCCAAATCCAGATCCTACGGTAGATCGTGGACTCGTTGCGAGAATGTCACCATACTTTCCTAAACAGCCAATACAGTTAGATTCTTTTGTTCATGCACTGCCGAAAAATGGAACAATCCCGATGTTACCTGAATGGAAGTGGATTCCAACACCGGGACATTCACCAGGTCATATCTCTCTTTTTCGTGAACGGGACCGTGCGCTAATTGCTGGTGATGCGTTCGTTACGGTGAAACAAGAGTCTTTGTTTAAAGTTTTTGTACAAGAAAAGGAAATCTCTGGCCCACCTAAATATTTTACAACGAATTGGAAATTAGCAAGAGAAAGCGTTACAAAACTCGCTTATCTTCGTCCAAGAGTGGCACTATGTGGACACGGTGTTCCAATGTCGGGTGAAGAATTGGAAAATGGATTAGCCCAATTAGTTCATCACTTCGATGAATTGGCAATTCCGAAAGATGGAAGATACGTTGATGGTTTTGAACATTAACTCACAAAAGCATATAAATAAAGAAAGAAACCGCAACGTTTGTTATACGGTTTCTTTCTTTATTTATATTAAAAACATCGCAACAATTGTCGTCACAAATAATCCAATTACTACTGGAATTAAGTTTCTTCTAGCCAACTCAAATGGACTGACATTACAGATTGCTGCTGCTGGAATTAAAGCCCATGGTACTAAAGTTCCACCACCAACATAAATGGCTGCAATTTGACCTAATGCTGTAAGAGTAGCAGTTCCTTCACCAATCACTGTACCAAATAGATTAGCAATCGAACCTACTAACGAAATACCAGAAAATCCGGAGCCATCTAACCCTGTAATTGCGCCAACTCCTGCAACTGTCACTGCAGCAATTTCAGCGGTTAAAGGCACAACCGCTGCTAGTGCGACCCCTAAATCATTAATGATGCCTTGAGATCCTTCTGGTAAATGATTGCCGATGATTTGAGTAAATCCAGAATCTCCTAAATAGAAGAATGCGGCAATTGGAATAACAGGACCAAACACTTTAAAACCAAATTGGAAACCTTGAATTAAATAACTTGTCGTTTTTTCTAGTCCAGCATTTTTATGGGCAAACATTGAAAGGAGTAATAGAAGTGCTAACGTTGTTCCACCAATTAATGCTGTCGCATCTCCACCAGTTAAATCAAATATAGACATAGCCACTACATTTAATAAGAAGGCAATTGGTATCAATATCGCAAATATTCGCTTTTGTCTCATCGATAAAAGATTTGTGTCAACCTCTTCTTGTTCCTGAGTTTCACCATCAAAATTTCCAATCATGTCAATCGTACCGCGCTTCATATCCCGTTTTAACAATAGAAATGCTACAACTGTCGTAACAATCCCCATCACAATCACTAGAGGAATGCTTGCAGAAATGACTTCGTGAACCGGAAGTCCAGCTGCATCGGCTGTTAATTTCGGCGCTCCTTGAATAACAAAGTCACCAGAGAGGGCAATACCGTGGCCAAACAAGTTCATTGCCATCGCAACACCTAGAGCGGGGAGTCCAGCACGAATAGCAACAGGCAACAAAACAGCACCAAGTAATGCAACAGCTGGGGAAGGCCAGAAAAACCAAGAAATTAGCATCATTAAAATTCCGATTGTCCAAAACGCTAAAGTTGGATTCTTTATAATTTTTGCAAATGGGGAAACCATCACTTCATTAATGCCCGTTTTCAGTAAAACGCGGCTCATGGCAACAATGACACAAATGATGATGATGGTCGATAATAACTCGGTGATGGCATAAATGAAGCTTGAAAACACTTTGCTGATGGAAGCAACGAAATCTCCGGTTGCTGTAATAGACAGCAAAAAAATACCCACTATACAAATTAATGTAGTGTCCCTGCGTTTCACCATAAAGCCGATGATCAATACAATAAACACAACATAGATCCAATGTAGTGCCGTCAACTCAATTCCCATAGTTCACTTCCCTCAATTTATATTTTATCTAGAA
>SMEK01000029.1_pt1 | contig 50692 bp, 44 predicted proteins | sample 2456371 | NCBI WGS metagenome assembly SMEK01 (sample SAMN10132590, study PRJNA489261) | soil metagenome | isolation source: day1 antibiotic-loamy sand soil ammended with composted manure from dairy... | place: USA | collected 2015-04-01
GTTCGTCCTCGCCGGCGCGCCGTCGGCGGTCTCCCGCACCCGCCGCACCACCATGGCCTCGTCCTGCCAGCCGACCCACCACGCCAGTTTGGTGGCGTAGCCGTCACGCTTGGCACGGTCCTTGATCTGCGCGACCAGCGGCACGGTCCGCTGTAACGCGGCCACCTGGCCGTCCACCGAATCGAGGTCGTAGGAGGCGAGCAGGCTTTTGATGGCGAACTCGAACAGCGGGATGCGCCGCGCCACCAGATCACGCACGGCCGCATCACCCTTGGCCAGGCGCAGCTCGCACGGGTCCATCCCGTCCGGCGCGATCGCGATGTAGGTCTGGCCCGCGAACGTCTGGTCCCCCTCGAACGCCTTGAGCGCGGCCTTCTGGCCCGCCTCGTCGCCGTCGAAGGTGAAGATCACCTCTCCGCGGAAGGCGTCGTCGTCCATCATGAGCTGCCGCAGCACGCGCATGTGGTCCTCGCCGAACGCCGTACCCGACGTCGCCACCGCCGTCGGCACTCCGGCGGCGTGCATGGCCATCACGTCGGTGTACCCCTCGACGACCACCACCTGGTGTCGTCGCGCGATCTCCCGCTTGGCCTGGTCGAGGCCGAACAGCACCTGCGACTTCTTGTAGATGGGGCTTTCGCTGGTGTTGAGGTATTTGGCCTGGATCGGGTCGTCGTCGAACAGGCGTCGCGCACCGAACCCGACGACGTCCCCACCGCGGTCCTTGATCGGCCACACGAGCCTGCGGTGGAACCGGTCGATCGGACCGCGCCTGCCCTCCTTGGACAACTGTGCCCTGTAGAGCTCGGACAGCTCGAAACCGCTGCGCAGCAGGTGTTTCGTGAGTCGGTCCCATCCCGCCGGGGCGTACCCGCAACCGAACTTCGTCCACGTGCTCTGGTCGAACCCCCGTTCGGTGAGGAACGCGCGCGCGGCCTCGGCCTCCGGAGTGGTGAGCTGTTCGGCGTAGAACGCCTGGGCGGCCTTGTGCGCCTCGACCAGTCGCAGGCGGGTACCACGGTCCCGGCGGACGCTACTGCCGCCTCCCTCGTAGGTCAGCTGCAGTCCGATGCGGTCGGCGAGCCGTTCGACGGCTTCGACGAAGCCGAGGTGCTCGATCTGCATGACGAACTTGATGACGTCGCCGCCTTCACCGCAGCCGAAGCAATGGAAGGTGCCGTGCGTGGGCCGCACGTTGAACGAGGGTGTCTTCTCCTCGTGGAAAGGGCACAAGCCCTTCAAAGCCCCGCCACCGGCGCGTCGTAACGCCACGTATTCACCGACGATCTCGTCGATCCGATTGCGTTCACGCACCTGCGCGATGTCGCTTTCCCGGATCCGTCCCGCCACTCGCTCACTGTAGAACACCGGGTTCCGCGGTCTCGCCGGCGTGTCCGCACCCGGGTCCATGCCGGCCGACGGCCCGCCCCACGTGGCCGAAAAACACGCGGCGACCCCGGCCGTTCTCGGCGCTGCCCGATCCAGTGGGAGGCGCCACCCCGTCCCGGCCACACGGCGGGGCCGGGACGATCATGTCCGGGTCCGGGGCCTCGCCCGAGGTGATCACCCTGCGACCGCCGACCGGGGGCCGCACCAGTCCCCGCCTCCGGTGCCTACCGTGTCAGCAGCGCGTGGACGTCCCACACCCACACGTCCTTGACCGGATGTCCCGGGTCCTCCAGCAGGTCCGTGACCGTCGCCTGCAGCTCGTGCCGGTACGGGGCGTCGAGCGGTAGGACCACCACGTCCGCCTCCCAGTAACGCAGGTCGCTTCGTGCGATGACGCGGTCGTAAGCGGTGACCTCGTAGGTCTCGCCCCTCATGGCGACGTATTCCAGGATGAGTGAGGTCCGCCTGCGGGGAGCGCCGTACATCCCGTCGCCTTCCTCGTTCGGCCCGACGAAGTAGCCCTCCACCAAGGGAAAGCCCATACCCGTCTCCATCTGCCAGTGCAGGGCCTCGGCGTCCGCGACATCGGGTGGGGGCACGGGCACCACCGACCCGTCCCGGACATAGACGCGCCAGTCCCCCTCGGTGAAGAACGCCGGTGCGGCCTTGCGTTCGGTGACGTGCAACTCGGTGGGGACGATCGGCAACAGCGCGGTGGCCAACACCCCACACCACACGACCGCCGCGGCGCGACGCTGGTCGGAACGCACCCGTAGCCGCAGCACCCGCTCGGTGGCCATCGCCAGCAGGATGCCGATCAGCGGCACGCACCCCAGGGAGAAGCGGGTCTCCAGGACCGATTCGAACAGGGGGCGGTCGAACAGCAACATCCACGGCCCGGGGATCGAGGTGCCCTCGCCGTCGACGATGACGATCGCGCCCATCGAGATCCAGGCCATCGCCAGCATGGTCACCGCGACGGCCCGGGCGGCGAGCACCCGCCAGAGCGCGACCGTGATCCCGAGCACCACCAGTACCAGCGGCCAGCCGAAGAACGCGTTCTCCTCGGTGCGGTTCATGGCCAGCCCGGCACCGCTGTACTCACCACCCGCGAGTGAGTCGGAGGCGAACGCCGTGAACGCGGCGGCGTCGTTACCCCGCAGACCGTGTTCCAAGGCCGAGTAGCTCTGCGGTCCGAAGAACTGCCACCACAGCGGCACCGCCACGATCACCAGGGACACCGCGGCTCCGACACCGAGCCCGGCACCGAGACGCGGGGCCACCGCGAGCGTGTGCCCGGGTGCCATGAGGGCGTAGACCAGGGCGAACACCACCATCGTGGTCGCCATGACCAGCAACGGTTCCTTGCCGATGAAGACCTGCCAGGTCACCAGCAGGCCGAGGACGATCCCGCTGGACACGGGCGGGGCCCCACGCACGATCTTGAGCAGCCACAACACGATGAAGGGCATGACGAACAACGCCACCCAGTTCGGGTGCGCGTTGGCGTGGGAGATCATCGGCGGCGCGAATCCACAGAACGCCGCACCGACGGCCGCGCCCACCCGGGAGTCCACGAGGTGCCGGGACAGCACCCAGTACCAGGCCGAGGCGGTGCCGGCGAGCCCACCGGTGAGGACCAGGGTGAAGGTGGCCGTGGGTCCGAAGAGGATGGTGACGGGGGTCAGCGGCAAGGCCAGGCCGTACATGGCCGTGTTCGCCGAGAGGTTCACCCCGTCCGGGTGGTTCTGCAACGTGGTGAACAACAGGTTCTCGAAGTTCAGCACGTTGTGCGCCGTGACGGCGTAGAACCACTCCCACAGGTTCTGGTCCTGACCACTGAACCGCAGGTACCCACTGTCGAGGTTCAGCCACAGTGGACGATAGAGCAGGAACGCGGCCAGGCCGTACCCCAGCATGATCACGGCGTCGACCGGCCGGAACGGCCGCGTGCGCCGCCGTCGGACGGGGGGCTCGGCCGCCTCGACGGCAGGTCGGACGGGAGTGGACGTCAGCGCGACCACGGTTCGGTCACCCGAGCCAGGAAGTAGACCGCCCCGCTGGCCCGATGCCGCACCAGCAACAGGAACGGACGGTTCACCTCCACGGTGACGGGCTCTCCCGCGGGGGCCGACACCAACCGCATCATGGCCGCGGTGGCCGCAGCACCTTCCAGGCCGTTCTCGTCGAGGCGCAGCACCGACTGGTGCAGGACATCGGACACCAACAGCCGGGGGTCATCGCTGAGTTCACCGAAGTCCGCGGTCGGTGTGAACATCGTGCGCACGCCCAACGAGTTCAGCGTGTCCTTCAGCGGGCAGCGCACGTCCAGCGACAGTCGGGGCATCGTCAACCGCACCATCGCCTCACGGCGCGCGTTCAACAACGCGTCCACCGTCGCGGCGTCGAGTTCGGGCTCGGCCTCGACCAAGGGGCGATCGGGTAGCAACACCGACGCGCTCACCCCTCCGACGGCGGGCAGATCCACCAGCTGCCAACCCGCGTGCCGGGCGTAGCCGAGGCGTTCGGCCTGCCGCATCATCGGTACCCGAACGACACCTGTCGGGGTGTGGAAGTCGTCCTCGACGGTGTCGGTGTCCCGGAACGGATTGGTCCACGCCACCTTCAGATACAGCGCGCTGACCAGGCCCGCCACCGTGTCACCACCGATGGTGCCCGGCAGCAGGAGTTCGGGGATGAGATCGCGGGTCGTGCGGGCCACGTCGGCGTTGATGGTGGTCCGCGCGGCCTCCGGGTCCTCCACGAACGGTGCCGTGGCCACCGCGCCCGAGGGCCACTCGGCCACGACGTCGGTGAAACCGGGTTTCACCTCCAACCGACGCCACACCCACAACGTGTTGGACACCGCCAACGTCGGCTCGTCCTGCCCCCTGGCCGGGGCGTCGAGCACGGCCGCCGCACGCAACAGGTCGGCCTGTTCGGACACGCGTTCCGGTGCGCCCGCCAACAGCGCGGCCGGTTGGGAGGCGGTCTCCCCTCTGGCCGCACGGGTGACCAGCCCCAACGCGCCCGCCACCGAGTACGGCGAGAAGCACGCATTGCCGTTGGGTGAGCCCGACGCTCGGTGCACGGCGAGGGCGAAATTCAGATGAGCTTGGACGGCATCGCGTTCCGGCATTCCCCGACGGTACCTCGACGAGTCAACCGTGCCGGCCCAGATGCCAGGAATGCCAGATCTTGGCCTGCGCGTCGGTCAACGAGGCGACCTGGTCCACCACCACCCGCACTCGCGCCGCATCGTCCGAGGCCGCGTCCCAGGCCGGCCGCAGGTTCACGTCGAGCGCCTCCGGGGAACGCCGAAGCAGCGTCTCCACCAGTTCTAAAAGCAGCTGCCGTTGTCCCTCTTGGACCACCAACCGCCGCCGGTCGCTCATCACGTACCGCAGGGCCAACGCCTTGAGCAGCGCCACCTCGGCGGCCACCTGGTCGGGCACGACGAGTTCGGCGTCGTAGCGCGCCAGGGATCTCGCCTCGTAGGCGGCGCGAGTACCCGTGACGGCCGCCGCGACGAACCGGCCGACCAGCTCACTGGTCATGCGTTTGAGCGCCACCTGCGCCGCCGGGGAGGCGTCGTAGGGGACCCGCACGAGGTCGGCCACCGCGGGCAGCTCCAGCAACGTGTCCGCCGCGTGCTCGATCACGGCGACGGGCTGCGAGCAGAAGTGCTCGGCCGCGAGCGCCACGAGTGCGGCGCGTTCCTCGGCGTCGACGAGCACGGGCAACGAGATCCGTCCGGCCAACACCCCGTCCTCGACGTCGTGCACCGAGTACGCCACGTCGTCGGCCCAGTCCATGATCTGCGCCTCCAGGCACGTCCGCCCGTCCGGGGCCCCCTGCCGGACCCAGGTGAACGCGTCGAGGTCGTCGGCGTAGACACCGAACTTGCGCTGACCGTCACGACGGGGCCACGGATACTTCATCGTCGCGTCGAGGCAGGCACGGGTGAGATTGAGCCCGTAGGGCTCACCGTGTTCCCCCAACACCTTCGGCTCCAGTCGGGTGAGGATGCGCAGTGTCTGCGCGTTGCTCTCGAAACCGCCGCACACCCGCGCGGCCTCGTTCAACGCCGCTTCCCCGTTGTGCCCGAACGGCGGGTGTCCGATGTCGTGCGCGAGCCCGGCGGTGTCGCAGACGTCCGGGTCGGCGCCCAGGTCGACGGCGATACCCCGGCTGATCTGGGCCACTTCGAGGGAATGCGTCAACCGGGTGCGGGGCACCCCACTGATCTCGGCTCCCTCACCGGGGCCGACGACCTGGGTTTTTCCGGCGAGTCGCCGAAGCGCCGCCGAATGCAACACCCGGGCTCGATCCCGCGCGAACGGTGTCCGACCGTCCTCCCGGGAACCGGGCAACAGGGAGGACTTGGGGCGTTCGACGAATCGCCGCTGCACGTCCTCTGTGGTGTAGCCCATAGGGGCAGCTTAGTCGCGATGCGGAAGCGGACGGGCGAAACACAGCGAGGCCGGAAGCGGGGACTTCGCAGGGCGGGCCTGAAGTCCCCGCCCACTCAACTGTCCAACAGTTCCTTCACCAGCGCCGCGACCTGCGCGGTTTCGATGAGGAACGAGTCGTGTCCGAACGGCGAGGTGATCTCGGCGTAGCGCGCGTTCGGGATGCCCTCGGCCAGCGCACGGGACTCGGAGGGCAGGTAGAGACGGTCGGAGTCCACCCCCACCGCGATGGTGCGTGCCTGGACCCGGGACAGGGCCTCGCCCACCCCGCCTCGATCACGTCCGACGTCGTGGTCGTTCATCGAACGGGTGAGCAGCACGTAGCTGGCCGCGTCGAACCTCCACACCAACTTGTCCGCATGGTGGTCCAAATAGGACTCGACGGCGTATCGGCCACCGTGCCACGGGTCCTCGCCGTCCTGGGGCTTGCGTCCGAACCGCTCGTTGAGTTCGGCGGCGCTGCGATAGGTGGTGTGGGCGATGCGGCGCGCGATACCGAGCCCCCGATGCGGCCCCTCACCCGGACCACAGGCGTGGTAGTCACCGCCGCGCCAGTTCGGGTCGGCGAGAATGGCGTGGATCTGCGGGGAGGCCCACGCGATCTGGTCGGCCGACGATGCGGCGGGGCTGGCCAGCACCATCAACGCCCGCACGCGGGCGGGTTCCATCACCGCCCACTCCAGCGCACGCATGCCGCCCATCGACCCGCCGAGCACCGCGGCCCACTGCTCGATCCCCAGCGCGTCGGCCAAGGCGACCTCGACCGACACCTGATCACGGATCGTCAGGCGGGGGAACCTGCTGCCCCAGTGCCGACCGTCCGGGGCCAGCGAGGCGGGCCCGGTCGACCCCTGGCATCCACCCAGCACGTTGGGCACCACCACGAACAATTCGTCGGTGTCCAACGCCTTGCCGGGGCCGATGAGGTCGTCCCACCAGCCCGGACTCGGGTGGCCGGGTTCGATCTCCCCCGCCGCGTGACTGTCCCCGGTCAACGCGTGTTCGATCAGGACCGCGTTGGAGGCATCGGCGTTGAGCGTGCCCCATGTCTCGTACGCGATCTCGACGTCGGGCAGTTCCTGCCCCGACTCCAAGCGCACCACGCCCTCGGGACGGAACCACTTCCGACGCCCAGGCGGGTCTCCCGCCTGCCACGCACCGGTGGCAGGCGGGAGACCGACGTTGCCTGTCGACGAACTCACTGAACCGCCTTCGCCGCCCGGAAACCGGCCTCCAAGTCCGCCTTGAGGTCCTCAAGGCCCTCCAACCCCACGGCCAGCCGCACCAGCCCCGGCGTCACACCGCTGGCGAGCAGCTCCTGTTCGTTGAGCTGGCTGTGCGTGGTGCTGGCGGGGTGCACGATCAAGCTGCGCACGTCACCGATGTTCACCAGCTGGCTGTGCAACTCGGTGCCGTCCACGAACGCACGTCCGGCCTCGACACCGCCGCGCAGTTCGAACGACACCACGGCGCCCACACCCTTCGGCAGGTACTTCTTCGCCGCCTCGTAGTACGGGCTGGACGGCAGACCGGCGTAGTAGACCTTCTCCACCTCGTCCCGCTGCTCCAGCCACTCGGCCAGCGCCTGGGCGTTGGAGACGTGCCGCTCCATGCGCAGCGACAGCGTCTCGATGCCCTGCAGGATGAGGAAGCTGTTCAGCGGGGCGATGGCCGAGCCCGTGTCACGCAGCCACTGCACGCGCGCCTTCGTCGCGAACGCCCCCGGCCCCAGGGCCTCCCAGTACTTGAGACCGTGGTAGCTGGGGTCGGGCTCGTTGAACCCGGGGAACCGCTCCGGGTGCGCGCCGAAGTCGAACGTACCGCCGTCCACGAGCACACCCGCGATCGTGGTGCCGTGCCCGCCGAGGTACTTGGTCGCCGAGTGCACCACGACATCGGCGCCGTGCTCGATCGGCCGCAACAGATACGGCGTGGGGATGGTGTTGTCCACGACCAGCGGCACACCGATCTCGTGGGCCACGTCGGCCACACCGCGGATGTCGAGCACGTTGCTGCCCGGGTTCGCCAGGGTCTCGGCGAAGAACAACTTGGTGTTCGGCTTGGCCGCGGCCCGCCACGCGTCGAGGTCGTCCTGGTCCTCCACGAACGTCACCTCGACGCCGAGCTTGGCCAGGGTGTACTTGAACAGGTTGTACGTCCCGCCGTACAGGGCCGGGCTGGACACCACGTGGTCTCCCGCGCCCGCGACGTTCAACACCGCAGCGGTGGTGGCGGCCGACCCGGAGGAGAACGCCAGCGCAGCCACACCGCCCTCCAGCGCGGCGACCCGCTGCTCCAACACGTCCTGGGTCGGGTTCATGATCCGCGTGTAGATGTTGCCCGGCTCGGCCAGGCTGAACAGGTCAGCGCCGTGCTGGGTGTCCCGGAAGACGTAGGAGGTCGTCTGGTAGATCGGCGTGGCGCGGGACCCGGTCGTCGGGTCGGGCTGCGCCCCCGCGTGGATCTGCTTGGTCTCGAACGACCATCCCTCGCTCATCGGCTTACTCCTTCACGTCGGATCGAATCAGCGGAGAGTGGCGGTGTGCTGCGGCCACCGGTGCCTCTTCCATCGACGCTAGTAAGTGAACGATCGCGTTCCCAAACCCTCTCATGCAGTGAGACGGCCGTGCCACACGTTCGAGTGATGATCCGGGGATGCGCCACCGACAGCGCTACATCCCCAGATCGTTCACCTGATCCGCCGGGTCTTTCGACAAGCGGTAGTACAGCAACGCGGCGGTCTCCCGCAGGATGTACCGCGCTTGGGTGGAACGCGTCTGCACGATCGGCCCGGAATGGGTGGGCGAAGTCCACACCGAAAGCCCGGCGTCCTCCGCCATGATCTTCGCCCGTAGCGAATGCCACGGGTCACTCACGAGCACGACGTCGTTCCAGTCGCGTTCCCGGAGCACCACCGCCGCCGCACGCAAGGAGCGCAACGTGTCACTGCCCTCACCCACGGGCAACGTCGCCTCCACCGGCACTCCTTGGCTCACCAACCAGTTCGCACCGGCCTCGGCCTCAGTGTAAGCGTCGCCGTCCCGCATGCCCCCGGTCGTGACGATGACGTCAGCGACACCTTCCTCGTAGAGCTGACGAGCGTGGTCGAGCCGCGCCTGGAAGATCTCCGACGGCCTGCCGTTGTACTGCGCGGCCCCCAGCACCACGATGGCGTCCACTCGGGGACGCTCGTCGGCCCGCGCCACGTACCACACCCGGAACGCGGTGCCCCCGACGAGCAGTAGCCCTACGAGAACGAGCCCGACAACAACGCGCGGCAGCCACTTCCTCCCCGCCGCGGCCACGTCAGCAACCGACCAACCGCGCAGCCAGGTACGACTCCAGCTGGTCGATGGAGACGCGCTCCTGCGCCATCGTGTCGCGATCCCGCACCGTCACGGCGTGGTCCTCCAACGTGTCGAAGTCCACCGTCACGCAGTACGGCGTGCCGATCTCCTCCTGCCGGCGGTAACGCTTACCGATGGACTGCGCGTCGTCGAAGTCGGTGTTCCAGTGCTTACGCAGCTGGGCGGCGATGTCGCGGGCCTTCGGGGTGAGGTCGGCGTTACGCGACAACGGCAACACCGCCACCTTGTACGGCGCCAATCGCGGGTCCAGCTTCAGCACGACGCGCTTGTCCATCCCGCCCTTGGCGTTGGGAACCTCGTCCTCGGTGTAGGCGTCGAGCAGGAACGCCATCATCGCCCTGCCCACTCCCGCTGCCGGCTCGATCACGAACGGCCGGTACCGCTGGCCGGACGCCTGGTCGAAGTACGACAGGTCCACGCCCGAGTGATTCGAATGCGTGGTGAGGTCGAAGTCGGTGCGGTTGGCGATACCCTCCAGCTCGCCCCACTCCTGTCCCGACGAGAAGCGGAAACGGTACTCGATGTCGACCGTGCGCTTGGAGTAGTGGGACAGCTTCTCCTTCGGGTGTTCGTAGTGCCGCAGGTTCTCCCGACGGATACCCAGATCGACGTACCACTCGGTGCGCTCGTCGATCCAGTACTGGTGCCACTTCTCGTCCTCGCCGGGCTCGACGAAGAACTCCATCTCCATCTGCTCGAACTCACGCGTACGGAAGATGAAGTTACCCGGCGTGATCTCGTTGCGGAACGACTTGCCGATCTGGCCGATACCGAACGGCGGCTTCTTGCGCGTGGTCGTCTGCACGTTGAGGAAGTTGACGAAGATGCCCTGCGCCGTCTCGGGGCGCAGGTAGTGCAGCCCCTCCTCCGACTCCACCGGCCCGAGGAAGGTCTTGAGCATCATGTTGAACTCTCGCGGCTCCGTGTACTTGCCACGGGTGCCACAGTTGGGGCAGGGCACCTGGGACAGGTCGTTCTCGTCGACGACCTCGGCACCGGTGCGCTCCGCGTACTCCTCCGCGAGCTGGTCGGAACGGTACCTGCGGTGGCAGGACAGACACTCCACGAGCGGATCGTGGAACGCGCCCACGTGGCCCGACGCCACCCACACCTGGCGCGGCAGAATCACGGACGAGTCGATACCGACCACGTCCTCACGGTTCTGCACCACGGCCTTCCACCACTGGCGTTTGATGTTGTCCTTCAACTCGACGCCGAGCGGTCCGTAGTCCCACGCCGACCGGGTACCGCCGTAGATCTCTCCCGACGAGAAGACAAAACCACGACGCTTGCACAGGTTGACGACGGTCTCAATCGTATTGGCGGGCACTCCACGCTCCGAAGGCATCCGGATTGGGCTATCTCTGAACTCACAGCGTATCCGGCGAGGTGAGCGACGCAGCCGGTGGGGATGCGGCTCGTCAGGGTGCACTCACCAGTTCGGCGGTGACGATGTGGTTGTCGGAGTACCCGTCCGTACCACCGAGGTAGTCACCTCCGCATGTGACGAGGACCAGCCGATGAGGACCGTCCTGAGCGAACAGCTCGGGAGCCCGTGTGGCCAACTCGCTTTTCCGCACCGTCTCGGCGCCCACAACGCGGTACACCCACTCACGACCTTCGGGATCACGCACGGTCACCTCATCACCGACACGGTGGCCCCACAACGCGGCGAACGGACCGTTAGTCCCATGCCAGTTCACATGTCCGGCGACGAGGGACACCCCGCGCTCGGCACCGAAGTCGGCGCCCCACCACGCGACCCGGTCGACCCCGGCGGGGATCGGCAACGTGCCGTCGTCGGCGAGCGCCGTACGGACCAACATGGACGCCTCGGACGCACCGGCCAGTCGAACGGTGCCCGGAGGCTGCGGTGGCGGCACGGCCGTGGTGGTCTTTCGAACGGGTTCGGAGGAAGCGGGCGCGCGGAGTGGGTCGGCGACGTCCACGACGGGACGTTCAACGTCGGCGGGCGATTCCGCCCGGGGAGTCGGGGCATTACGTAACAGCGTGACCCCGACCGTGACCGCGACCAGGGAGAGCACCCCCAGCACCGCGGCGACCCTGCGCTGCCACAGCAGCGACCGGCACCCTCGGGTCATGGACGGCGCCCGGAGGTCCTGGTATGCCGCGTCAACAACCAAGCGGCCGCACCGAGCACGGCGCCGCCGGCGAGCAGCCCCACACCCCACGTGGAGGCGTGACCGCCGTCCTGTGGAACAGCCGCCCGCACGACGGCACCTTCCGTCTCCCCTTCCGAAACGTCCCCCGGCGCCCCCACCCCCGCGGGGATCGTCGCCGGGACCGACGGGGACCGCGGCTCGGCCCCACCGCCCCCTCCGGCGACGAAGTCGTGCGGGATCGAGCAGCTCACCCCACCCAACACGAGGGTCGTCCTGATGGTGCGCGACCCGCTCTCACCGGCCCCGGCGGTGGGTTCGGGCAGATCGAGCTGGTCGTCGAGGTGGTCCCGGGCCTCGACGGACCGCACGTGCGTGTCGATCTCCACCACCCAACCCGACACCGCGGTGACGTCACCGTCACGCCACTGGTCCTGGCGCAACAGTTCGGCGAAGTCGGCGACACGCCGGACGGTGATGTCGGAGGTCGCCTCCTCGTCGTCGCCGAGCTCCACCGACGCGCCGAACGGCAGCCCCGCCCTGCGCACCTCATCGCCCGAGGCAGGCAACGCCACGGGCGTCAACTCCCCAGTCGCGTCGACCACTGCGAGCCGATCCGCCGATGCCTCCGTCTTCACGTCGTCCACGCCCTCGCACGCGACATGGGTGACGGACGAGGTGAAGGACAACACCGGGGTCCCCGCGGCCAGGTCGGTGAGGACGTAATCCGCGCGTGCCGTGGCACTGGGCTCTCCACGGGAGTGGAGCGTGGCCGAGACATCGTGGTGATCGATCTCCAGCAGGTAGTTCGGCCCCACAGCCGCACGCTCCCCCTCGGAACCCGGCAACGCCGACCGGCTCTTGCCGAGCCGGGACGTCCCCGGAGTGAGCGGTGAGCGCTGCGTCTCGCTGATCACCGAGCCTCCCGGCGTGCCGTGGCCGTTGTCGGTCACCGCCAACGACGCCACATTGGCGAACGCCACCGGCCCTCTGTCCGGGTCCACCGCCGATGGGGACGCCCCAGCGGGTGCCGCCACGAGGACGGTGACCGCCGTGACCACCGTCGCGGCCACGAGTTTCGACACGACACGACTCACGCTTCCCCCTCGCCTGGTCGGCACTGCCGCTCATGGATCATCCCTGGCGGATGAGCACTAGAATGCTAGTGCACTTCCCGAACGCTGCAGGACAATCAAGGTTGGAGAGCATCATGGCGACGGCGAGCTCCGACGCGACGCGTTCGGGCTCGTCTGACGCCGGTGAACTGGGCGAACGCCGAGAGCACTCCCCCGGACGGCAACCTCCGGCCGCTGTCGCACCGCCCTCGGCCGCCACCCTCACCGATGCGGGTGAACTTCTGCGAGCGCTGGCCGCCCCCGTACGGATCGCGATCGTGTTGCAGCTCCACCACGGTCCACGCTGCGTACACGAACTGGTGGACGCGCTGAACATGGCCCAGCCATTGATCAGCCAGCACCTCCGGGTGCTGAAAACGGCCGGAGTGGTACGGGGTGAGCGGCGAGGCCGCGAGGTGGTGTACCACTTGGTGGACGACCACCTGGCCCACATCGTCGTGGACGCCGTCACACACGTGCAGGAGGATGCGCAGCCGGTATGAACCCCACCGACACTCGCCGTACCAGGGCTCCGTTGCCGGGGCGGAGGGCAACACGGCAGCGTGCCGCCGTGGTGGACCTCCTCGCCGAGATCGACGACTTCCGTTCGGCCCAGGAACTGCATGACGAACTGCGCAAACGCGGCGAGGGCATCGGCCTGACCACCGTCTACCGCACGTTGCAGTCACTGTCCGAGGCCGGCGAGATCGACGTGATGCGGACGGACTCCGGCGAGGCCGTTTACCGACAGTGCTCGACACACCACCATCACCACCTGGTGTGTCGACACTGCGGATACACCGTCGAGGTGGAGGGTCCCACCGTGGAACGTTGGGCGGAGAAGGTCGCCTCGAGCAACGGCTTCTCCGACATCGCCCACACGGTCGAGATCACCGGTACGTGCGCCACGTGCGCCGAGAAGAAGTAGGTTCCACCGTCCCCACCCGCGCGGACGAACGCGAACCGAAAACCCGCCGGACGGCCGGTGGGACCGCGGGCGACCACCGCTGATGCGACCATCGCCCGTCGAGTGCCGCGGCCGCTCGCGCGGAAACCCTCCTCACCGCTTCGGTCCCGCCCCCAACAGTTCCGAACGGATCTGTGATGCCGTGGACACCACGAGCATCAGCAACGTTCCCAGGGCGCTCTCGTCGAGTCCCTGCGCCGGAAAGGCGTAACGCAACGTGAGATCCATGCCGCGTTCGGTGGGGACGATGCCGAGTGTGCCGAACAGGCCCTGCCCCGCACGTTCGGCGACCGTCGCAGCCACCGTGGGCTCATGGGGCAGGTCCCACGCCACCACACACGTCAGGCTCAAAACGGACAACCCTTCGGCCAACCGCATGGCCTGCACCACGCACGGGACGTCGGCGTGCGAGAAGGTGAGCGTGCCGTCGTCGTCGACGCGCACATCCAGGAACCGTTCGAGAGCCTGCTGGGCCGACGTCAGCAGCGCGGCGGTGTCGACCGCCTCCGACATCATGTCGAGCCACCCCCGTTCGGGCGGGCGGCGTCCACCGCGGCCCCGAAGCGACGGTCGCGCTTGGCGTACTCCAGGCACGCCTCCCACAACTTCCTGCGATCGAAATCCGGAAAGAGCGTGTCCTGGAAGACGAACTCGGCGTACGCGGACTGCCACAACAGGAAATTCGAGGTCCGCAGCTCACCCGAGGGGCGCAGGAAAAGGTCCACGTCCGGCATCTCGGGCTGATACAGATACTTCGCCAGCATCCGATCATCCACTTTGTCCGGATCGATCTTCCCCGCGGCCGCGAGTTGCGCGATCCGTCGCGCGGCGTCCCCGAGTTCGGCGCGCCCCCCGTAGTTGACGCACATCGTCATGTTCATCCGCGTGTTGTGCTTGGTCTTCTCCTCGGCATCCCGCAGCTCCTTGATCACGCTGCGCCACAGCCGCGGAGCGCGACCAGCCCAGCGGATGCGTACTCCGATCGACCCCAGGTAGTCCACCTGCCTGCGGATGGTGTCGCGGTTGAAGCCCATCAAAAACCGCACTTCGTCGGGGCTGCGTTTCCAGTTCTCCGTCGAGAACGCATACACCGACAGCCACTTGATGCCGAGCTCCACCGCGCCGCTGGCGACGTCGATCATTACGGCCTCGCCGCGCTTGTGTCCCTCGATTCGGGGCAGTCCCCGCTGGTTAGCCCACCGGCCGTTACCGTCCATGACCAGGGCCACGTGTTTCGGGACCAGCTCCGGCGGGATGTTCGGTGGCTTGGCACCTGAGGGGTGAGGATCAGGCTCCCGTAACTCCACGTGCGCTTTCGCGGCTTCGCGTCCCCTGCGCCGCACTCGATACCTCCGTCTCGCCGGACATCGTGTTCGACCCTAACGTGTCCGTGATCGGGGCCTGACGGGTACGGCGTTCCACGAATGGCAGGGATCTCAGCTGACGTTCCAGATGCCACTGCAAATGCGCCGCGACCAGCCCACTCACGTCACGGCGCACGCCGTAGGCACTGCTCTCGGCGGTCTCCCAGTCCCCGTGCAACAAGGCGGCGAGCAGGACGAGCACCTCGGGGGAGGGATGCACCGACCCGGGGACACGGCAGCGCGAGCACAACGAGCCACCGGCCTGGACGTTGAAGGCACCGTGCGGGCCGGGTTGTCCGCAGCGGGCGCATTCGGTGATGGCGGGCGCCCATCCGGCGAACGCCATCGACCGCAGCAGGAACGCGTCGAGCACCAAGGAAGCGTCCCGCCGCCCTTCGGCCAACGCCCGTAGTGCCCCGACGACCAGCAGGTACAACTTGAGCGCCGGCTGCCCCTCCTCCGCGGTGAGCCGGTCGGCCGTCTCGGTGATGGCGCTGGCGGCCGTGTAGCGCTGGTAGTCCCCGACGATGGGCAGCGCGAACGCGTCCACGGTCTCGACCTGCGTGATGACGTCCAGCGTGCGTCCCGTGTAGAACTGCACGTCGACATGCCCGAACGGCTCCAGTCGAGCACCGAAACGGGATGTCGTGCGTCGCACACCCTTGGCGACCGCCCGAACCTTGCCGTGCCGCCGAGTGAGCAACGTGATGATGCGGTCGGCCTCACCGAGCTTGTGCCCCCGCAGCACCACGCCGGTGTCCCGATACAGACTCACGGTCCCATCGTCCCACGTGACGGGGACACTCCCGCGCATCAGGCCCGCCACCACTCCAGCCGGGCGGGCCGCGGGCACGTGGACCACCACAGGACGCTCGACGAGCGACGGTACCGAACACGACGACCGGTCGTGACACAGAGCATGTCACGACCGGTCGATCCGCAAATCACTGCCGAGGGCCGTCAGTACATCGGCATCGCCTTGGTGGAGATCACGTACGTCTTGGCGGCCTTGTCGTGCCACCCCTGCCTGGCCTGCTCGTCGAAGAACGGCGACAGCATCATCAGCAAGGAGATGAAACCGCCGAGGAACGGCACCAGAGCGGGCAGGATCATCACCGCGAGCCGGGTGAACGCGGGACCGCTGCCGGTCCCCGCACCGTGCTGGCCGGCCGAGTTGGCCGTGACGACCCGGAGCCCGGCGACACTCTTGCCCACCGTGGCGCCCCGCGAGGAGATCATCATGCCCTCGTAGAGCAGCATCGTGATGGAGTAGAGCGGCGCCATCAAAAGCACGACCCACCACATGTCCGGGTCAGAGGCGACCACCGCGAACTGCAGGATCATCATGATGATCCCGAGGGGGAAACCAATGATGAGACCGTCGACGAGGCGGGCGAGGAAACGACTGCCCATGGTGCCCAGCACCAACGGTCCCGTGTTCGGGAATTGGATCTGTGCACCCGGCACGACGATGCGTGCCTGCCCGGGGAAGGCCGGTGCGCCCATGGGCGGTTGACCGGGAAATCCTCCCGGCACGCCGTACGGCTGTCCCGGCTGCTGCGGGAAGCCACCGGACGGTGGGAACGGCTGTTGCGGGAAGCCACCGGACGGCGACGGCTGTCCGAACGGCTGCTGGACCTGCTGACCTTGCTGACCTTGCTGTCCGAACGGCTGCTGGCCCGGCTGTGCTTGCTGACCGAACGCCTGCTGGCCCGGCTGTGCTTGCTGACCGAAGCCCGCGGGCTGCTGACCGAAAGGCTGTTGGCTGTAGGGATTAGTCATATGGCTCTCCCCCAGGGTGGTGACGGACGCGCGAGAGACTACCTGATCACTCAGAAACCGAGTCGGCGGAGTTGCTTCGGATCACGTTGCCAGTCTTTGGCCACCTTGACGTGCAGGTCGAGGTACACCTTGCTGCCCAGCAACGCCTCGATCTGTCGACGAGCCCGCGCTCCGACGTCCTTGAGTCGACTGCCGCGGTGACCGAGCACGATGCCCCGCTGACTGGGGCGCTCCACATACACGTGGGCGTAGATGTCGACGAGGTCGTCGCGGCCGGGACGCGGATACATCTCCTCGACGACCACGGCGATGGAATGCGGAAGCTCGTCGCGCACACCTTCCAACGCCGCCTCTCGGATCAGCTCCGCCACCAGCGTCTGCTCGGGTTCGTCCGTGAGGTCCCCGTCCGGATACAGCTCCGGCCCCTCCGGCAGCCGCGCCACCAACAGATCCGCCAACGTGTCCACCTGGTAGCCGTCGACGGCCGACACGGGGATCAGGTCGGCGAAGTCCATGACGTCCTGCAAGGCGAGCAGTTGTTTGGCGACCTGCTCCTTGCTCACGAGGTCGGTCTTCGTGACGATGCCGAGCACCGGTGTCCGACGCGCGATCTTCGTCAGTTCGTTGGCGATGAACCGGTCACCCGGCCCGATCTTCTCGTCCGCCGGCACACAGAAACCGACGACGTCCACCTCGGACCACGTGGCCCGCACGATGTCGTTGAGACGTTGACCCAACAGCGTGCGGGGGCGATGCAGCCCCGGGGTGTCCACGATGATGAGCTGCGCATCCTCCCGGTGCACGATGCCGCGGATGGCGTGCCGGGTGGTCTGCGGTTTGCTCGACGTGATGGCGACCTTCGAACCCACCAGCGCGTTGGTCAGCGTGGACTTGCCGGCGTTGGGCCTGCCGACGAAACACGCGAACCCCGAGCGATGCTCAGCCTCGCTCACCGTAGCGTCTCCTGCACAGTCCCGGACGAATCGGCTCGCAGGATCGGGGCTTGCGCCGCGAGATCGCGTACCGCCCGCACCGACACCTCCTGCACCGTGTTCTCCTCCGTCACCACGACAGCGGCCTCCAGGCTCTCGACTCCACTGGACACCGCCGCGGCCACTGCGGCCTGCAAGGCGGTCAGCTTCAGTGACGGCAGCTCCACCGTCGTGGCGACGTACGTGCGGCCGTCGGTGTCACGCACGGCCGCCCCTTCGGCCGCCTGCGTCCTGGCACGTGCCGAACGCGCCAAAGTGATCAGTTTCTCGTCCTCGGGGTCGAGGTCAGGCATGCTTCACTCTCCTGTCCCGGTCTCACGGTCGTTGCGACCGTCACGGTCGTTGCGATCGCCGCGGTCACTACGGTTCTCGGCGGTATCGGGGGTACCGGGGCCGATGGGGCGCCCGTCCGCCGCCCGCACGACCACGGTCGTGATCCTCATGCGGCCCCGACGGTCCTTGCCACCCTCCGCGCGTAGCCGCAGTCCGTTGATCTCGGCCTCCGCGCCGGGCAACGGGACACGGCCCAGCCGCTGGGCGAGGAGACCGCCGACCGTCTCCACGTCGTGTTCCGACAGGTCGACGTCGAACAACTCACCCAGGTCGTCGATCCCCAATCGCGAGGAGACCCGCACCACCTGGTCGTCGACGTATTCGACGGGTGGCCGTTCGTCGGTGTCGGATTCGTCGGTGATCTCACCGACGATCTCTTCCAGGATGTCCTCGATGGTGACGAGCCCGGCCGTACCTCCGTACTCGTCCACAGCGATGACCATGTGGTGACGGGAGACCTGCATGTGCTTCAGCAGGCTGTCGAGGCGTTTGGAGTCGGGCACGAAATCGGCGGGGGTCATCAACTCCCTGACCTCACGGGTGGTGCCGTCCTCGGCGATGGCCGCCCGCACGAGGTCCTTGAGGTTCACCACACCGACGATCTCGTCCACCGACTCACCGATCACGGGAATGCGGGTGAATCCGGTCCGCATGGACAGAGCCAACGCCTGCCGCACGGTCTTGTTCTGCTCGATCCACACGATCTCGGTGCGCGGCACCATCACCTCACGCGCCACCGTGTCCCCGAGCTCGAACACCGAATGGATCATCTCGCGCTCGTCGGTGCCCACGACACCGCGTTTCTCCGCGAGATCGACGAGTTCCCGAAGCTCCGCCTCGCTCGTGAACGGACCTTCCCGAAACCCTCCACCCGGCGTGATGGCGTTGCCGAGCACGATGAGCAGCCTGCTCAGCGGTCCGAGCACGGTCCCCAACACCCGTACCGGCCCCGCCACGATGAGGCCGACCCGATACGGATGCTGCCTACCCACGGTACGGGGGCCGACACCGACCAGCACGTAGCTGACCAGCGCCATGACGACGGCGACGAGCAACAGCGCGAGCCATTCGGGCTCGATCCAACGCAACGCCACCACGGTGGCGAGCACGGTGGCGGTCAGCTCGCAGCCCATCCGCAACAGCAACAGCAGGTTCATGTGCCGGGTGCGGTCGCGGAGTACCAGAAGAAGCTGCCGAGCCCCGGTCCGCCCCATCCGCTCCAGGCCCTCGGCCCGCGCGACCGATGCCGTGCTGATGGCCGCATCAGCCGCCGCGAAGACCCCACCGAACAGCACGAGCAGGACTGCCACGACCAAGACGGTGGCCGAAGAGGTCACGATGTCTCCGAATCAGACCTTCCGTCGAGTCCCGCCGCACCCAACAACCGGTCGTCGCTGCTGCGCTGGACGTCCTGCTTCCGCGCAGCGGCGAGCATGTCCTGGAAATCGGCCAGGATGCGGTTTTGGAGAGCGAACATCTCGCGTTCCTCTTCCGGCTCGGCATGGTCGTAGCCGAGCAGGTGCAACACCCCGTGCACGGTGAGCAGATGAAGCTCGTCCAGCAGGGAATGTCCGGCCTTGCGCGCCTGGTCCTTCGCGAACGCAGGGCAGAGCACGATGTCGCCGAGCAGTGCGGGTGACGGCTCCGCCGCGTCGGGGCGACGGCCCACCTCCAGCTCGTCCATGGGGAACGCCATCACGTCGGTGGGCCCGGGAAGATCCATCCACCGCTCGTGCAGGTCTTCCATCACGTCGAGCGTGACCAGCACGATCGACAGCTCGGCGAGCGGACTGACCTCCATGCGGTCCAACGCGAACCGAGCAGCCGACACGATCGACGCCTCGTCGACGTCGATCCCGGATTCATTGGCGATCTCGATACTCACCGACGACCTCGCCCACCGGCCGCCGAAACCTCGTCGGCACCCTCCTGCGTCGCCTGCCACTTCTCGTAGGCGTCGACGATGTCGCCCACCAGCTTGTGCCGGACCACGTCATGACTCGTCAGGGTGGAGAAGTGCAGGTCGTTCACGCCTTCGAGGATCTCACGCACCACTCGTAGCCCGCTACGCTGCCCGTTCGGCAGATCGACCTGCGTCACATCGCCGGTCACCACGATCTTGGATCCGAAGCCGAGCCGAGTGAGGAACATCTTCATCTGCTCGGGAGTGGTGTTCTGGGCCTCGTCGAGGATGATGAACGCGTCGTTCAACGTCCGCCCCCTCATGTAGGCCAAAGGGGCGATCTCGATGGTGCCCGACTGCATCAACCTCGGGATCGACTCCGGGTCGACCATGTCGTGCAACGCGTCGTACAACGGCCGCAGGTACGGGTCGATCTTCTCGTACAGCGTGCCGGGTAGGTATCCCAGCCGCTCCCCCGCTTCGACGGCGGGCCTGGTCAGGATGATGCGCGTGACCTGCTTGCTCTGCAGCGCCTGCACGGCCTTGGCCATGGCCAGGTACGTCTTTCCCGTACCCGCCGGGCCGACGCCGAACACCACCGTGTACTGGTCGATGGCGTCGACGTACCGTTTCTGGTTCAACGTCTTGGGACGGATCGTGCGGCCGCGCCGCGACAAGACGTTCATGCTGAGGACCTCGGCGGGCGAGTCGGAACTCCCCGACGAGAGCATGGTCACGGTGCGACGAACAGTGTCAGGACTCACCTGCTGGCCCCGCTGAGCCAGAGTCATCAACTCCTCGAACACCCGCCCGGCGAACGCCACGTCACCGGCCGACCCTGTCAACGTAACCTCATTGCCACGAACATGAACGTCGGCGTCCAGCAGCTCCTCGGCGACACGCAGGTTCTCATCCCCCGAGCCGAGCAACACGAGCACGGCGGCATCGGGGATCGAGAACTTCGACTGCGCCGAACGTTCCTGGGGCGCTGTGGCTTTCGTGGATCGCAGCGGTTCGGTTCCGGCCACGTGGCCTCGGGCCTACTTTCTGCACGTTCGTGCTGGTCGACAACAGGACAGACACGTCAATGCTAATAGCACCGATCGTGTTGGGGCACAGGAGTTTACCCGCTTCTCACACCTCATTGGGAGTAACGACCGAACGGACCGAGCTGTTCCCCACCGAGCAGGTGGGCGTGCACGTGGAACACCGTCTGTCCCGCATCGGCACCGGTGTTGAACACCACTCGATAACCGTTGCCCAGCCCCTCCAGCTCCGCGACCTTGCCCGCCGTGGCTATGACGTCGGCCAGCAACCGCGGATCGGCGGCGGCCAGTTCGGCGACATTCCGGTAGCGGGTCTTGGGGACCACGAGGATGTGCGTGGCGGCCTGCGGCTTGATGTCGCGGAACGCGATCGTGGTGTCGGTCTCGTAGACGATGTCAGCGGGGATCTCCCTGGCGATGATCCGCTCGAACAACGTTTCTGAGCCGTTGTCGGCGGTGGTGTCCTCGGTGGCGTCGCGCTCGCTCACAAGCCCTCCCGGCGTCGTATGTCGCGGTGTGGTCCCACCCTGGAGTCCATTCTGTCCCGTCCCGCCGGCGCGGGCGCCGCGGGGCGGTGCAGCCTGGGGGTCACTCCACCCGCCTCCGCGGCTCCGCCGGACCGAGGGGGAGGTGTCCGGCGGGTCCTTGCCCCGCGCGAGAATCGCGCGCTGCGCAAGTGTGGCAAGCGTAGGGGGCACAAGGCCACCTGCGAAGCAGAACACGAAGAAAACACAAGACTTGTGTCGCTCGCTCTACTCAACGACCGCCCGTTCGGCCTACCCCCATCGTGCAGTCAGCGCACCGAGCGCGCCGAGCGCCACCGTGGCCGCCGTGGAAGTCCGTAACACCGTCGGTCCCAACCGAACACAGCGCGCACCCGCCTCCACGAACGTGGCACGCTCCTCGGGCGCGACACCGCCTTCGGGACCCACGACGAGCAGGAGTTCCCCTTCCTCCGGGAAATCGACGTCGACGAAGGACTCGGAGGCGTCCCCGTCGAGTACCAGCGCGAGATCGGTCTCGGCGATCCTGGCCGCGAGCTGTCGGGTGGTCATCGGCTCGGTCACCTCGGGCACCCAGGCCCGACGTGCCTGTTTGGCCGCCGCACGCGCGGTGGCACGCCATTTCGCCAACGCCTTGGCACCCCGGGGGCCGTCGTCCCAACGCGCCACGCTGCGAGCGGCCCGCCACGGCACGACGGCATCGACTCCGGCCTCGGTGGCCGTCTCCACCGCCAGCTCCCCGCGGTCGCCTTTCGCCAAGGCCTGCGCGACCGTGACCCGAAGCGCCGGAGCGGACACGTGGCGTGTCGTCTCCACCCGCAGTTCCACGATGGGGTTCCGACCCGGATGCACGGCATGGGCCACGCAGTCGGCCAGTCCGCCACGACCGTCGGACAACGCCAGCCGTTCACCCTCCCGGAGCCTGCGCACGGTGACGGCGTGGTGTGCCTCCTCGCCCTCGAGCACCGCGAAACCGGTGTCGGGCAACGACGGCACGAGGAACACGGGGGGTGTCGCGTCTACCACGATTGTCGTCCGACTCGGATGTCGTCAGCGCTTCGAGCGCAGCTTGGAGAACAGACCACCCTGTTTGTGACCGTTGCCCGCCAAGCTCGGGGCCTCCTCACCCCGTAGCCTCGCCAGCTCACGCAGCAGCCCGGCCTGCTCCTCGTCGAGCTTGGTGGGCACCACGACCTCGATGTGCACGTGCAGGTCGCCGCGGCCGTCCACCCGACCCGACGACCGCAACCGCGGCATCCCCAGCCCGGACAGCACCCGCTCGGTACCGGGCTGAGTGCCGGGCTCGATCTCCACTTCCGTCTCGCCGTCCACGAGCGTTTCCAGCGGAACCACCGCCCCGAGCGCCGCCGTGGTGACCGGTACCCGCAGCTTGCAGTGCAGGTCGTTGCCGTGTCGCTCGAAGTCCTCGTGCGGCAGTTCTTCGACCTCGACGTACAGGTCACCCGCGGGGCCGCCGCCCGGGCCCACCTCGCCCTGTCCGGACAGCCGGATGCGCATGCCGTCACCGACACCGGGCGGGATCTTCGCCGTGACGTTCCTCCGGGCCCGTACTCGTCCGTCACCACCGCATTGCTGACACGGGTCGGTGATCACCTCGCCGTATCCACGGCAGGTCGGACACGGCCGAGCCGTGACGACCTGACCGAGGAACGAACGCTGCACGGACTGCACCTCGCCCTGGCCACCGCACGTGTCGCACGTGACGACACTGCCGCCTTCGGCGGTACCCGCGCCCCGACACCGGTCGCACAGGATGGCCGTGTCCACGGTGATCTGCTTGTTGACGCCGGTGGCGCACTCCTCCAACGTCAGCTGGAGTCGAATCAGGGCGTCGGAACCGGGCTGCACCCTGCTTCGCGGCCCCCGGCCCCGCGCACCACCGGTGGCGGCACCGAAGAAGGCGTCCATGATGTCGCCGAGCCCGCCGAAACCGGCGAACGGATCACGCGCGGCGCCCGCCCCGGCCCCGTTGTCCATCGGGTCACCGCCGAGGTCGACGATCTTGCGCTTCTGCGGGTCGGACAGTACCTCGTAGGCGGTGGTCACCTCACTGAACTTGTGCTGTGCGTCCTCGGAGGGGTTGACATCGGGGTGCAGCTCACGCGCCAGCTTGCGGTAGGCGCGTTTGATCTCCTGGTCGGTCGCATTCTTCGACACGCCGAGGATGCCGTAGTAATCCTTGGCCACCGTTTTGCCGCCCTCCTAAAGCCTGCACAAGTCATTTTCCGGAGAGGATCTGCCCCACGTACGTGGCGACCGCGCGCACGGCAGCGATCGTCCCGGGGTAATCCATCCGGGTGGGGCCGACTACGCCCATGCCCCCCAGGAGCACTTCGTCCGAGCCGTATCCGATGGACACGACCGACGTGCTTCGCATCTGCTCGTCCTCATTCTCCTCCCCGATACGCACGGTGACGGTACCGGGGTCGCGTGCGGCGGCAAGCAACTTGAGCACCACGACCTGTTCTTCCAGGGCTTCGAGCACCTGGCGGAGCGAACCCGGGAAGTCCGCGACGTTACGGGTGAGGTTGGCGGTGCCACCGAGCACCAACCGTTCCTCGGGACGTTCGACCAGCGATTCGACGAGCACGGTGCAGACCCGGGTCATGATGTCGCGCATCTCGGGCGGAGCCTGCTCCGGCAGCTCCGACACCTTCTCGACCGCGTCGGGCAGTCGGTGACCACACAGCGCACCGTTCAGCACGTCGCGCAGGCGGGCCACCGCTTCGTCGGCGATGACGTCCCCCAGATCGACCGTACGCTGGTCGACCCGGCCGGTATTGGTGATCAACACGATGAGCAGGCGTGCGGAGGTGAGTGCCACCACCTCGACATGCCGAACAGTGGAACTGGTGAGGGTGGGGTACTGCACCACTGCGACCTGGCGGGTCAGCTGCGCGAGCAGCCGCACCGACCGTCGCAGTACGTCATCGAGGTCGACGGCACCTTCCAGGAACTGCACGATCGCTCGCCGCTCGGCCGCGGACAGGGGTTTGACCTCGGACAGACTGTCGACGAACATCCGGTATCCCTTGTCCGTCGGGATACGGCCCGCGCTGGTGTGCGGCTGAGTGATGTAGCCGTCCTCCTCCAGTGCCGCCATGTCGTTACGCACTGTAGCGCTGGACACACCCAGGTTGTGCCGGTCAACGAGGGCCTTCGACCCCACCGGCTCCTGGTTCGACACGTAATCGGCAACGATGGCACGCAGGACCTTGAATCGACGTTCCTCCGCGCTGCCCACCGGCACCTCCTCTCGTCGCCTGCTTGACCACAAGTTTACGTACTGACGCGCCTATCCCAGAGATCACGCGAGGCGAAAACCCCTGGGCATCGGGTACGAGACCAGGAAAGGACCCAGGAAAGGACTCGGATGAGGAAACGTCCATCGGCCGACACCGGGCCGAGCGATCCCCCCACCACACCGAATGGTGATATTAGTCACATCCCAGTGACTCGGTCACGACGCTGAGCAACACCACGGGGCGAACACAACCACCTGATCAAGTGAACAGGTTCGCCCGACCGCGAGCCGATAGTCGAAACATGCCCATGTTCGCAGCGACATCCCTCGCCGCATGCGCGGCCGCGGCCCTGTGCACCGGCCCCGCCGTGACACCCGAATCGTCGATCCTGCTCAGTCTCACCGACTCCCGAGGGGAGACCAGGTCCGTTCAGTTGATGTGCGACCCGACCCTCGGCAACCACCCGCAGGCCGATTCAGCCTGCTCGGCACTGGAACAGGTCGACGGCGACTTCACTCGACTGCCCGTGAAGGATCAGACGTGCACGATGATCCACTCCCCGGTGCGGGCATCGGCTCAGGGCCACTGGCGTGGCTCACCGGTGGAGTTCACCACCGAATACCCCAACCGCTGCTTGGCCGACGCTCATTCCAACAGCGTCTTCGCTTTCTGACGCAGCGCCGCTCGACACCGTTCGACATCGTCCAGTGATCGTCATCGTCGCCACGGCCGAACCGCCGATACCGCGAACAGAGCTCGATGCTCGCAAGGAGGCGCTCGGCCGTGGCGGCACGACGATTGTGACGGAAAACCCGAATCCCCGACCCTCTTCCGGAGCCCTGGAAACGAGATCGAGCAACCGTCCCGGCAGGACATTCGAACGGCTCGCCGCCAAGAGGTGGCTCCGCTCCACCAGCAGGTCCCGCCGGCGAAACCGCGGTAAGGGTTCCGGAGGCCGACGAGCGAGTCGGCACAAGCTCACCGAACAATCCCGGCTCACGCACGAACCCGGAACTCAAGCCGTCGGCGGGTTCGGCGAGCTCCGTTCGATCTCGGATTCCCGCTCTGTCGAGGACTGATGGAATAGGTCAAAAGTAGACAGTGCCGGCCATTTCCGTCTCCCCGGCTCCCAGTCCGCCCTGAAAAGCCAGATCGAACACCCCGCCGGCAAGACGCACAAGTCCGCTGTCGTCACCGCCCCCAGCACCGCGCAGCGGCGGCTGGATGCGTGTCACCGATCGGCAGGGCGTGCGCGGAAAGAATTCGCGTACGTCCCCATAGGACAGTGCTGCACATTCGGAGAAGTTCCGCACCTTACTGGGAAGGCGCCGCAGGCCGAGTCGCCGCCATGCCTGATTCTGCCGCCCCTTCGCGGCATGCGCTCGAGCCTTCTACACCTGCGACCGCAACGCGCGGCTCAATACCGCCTCGCCCGACCCCGCCGACCCGGCCACCCCAGACCACCACCCGCGGCGGCCATGCCGATCGCGACCGTGGCCGCCACGACCATGGTGCCGGGCCGGCGTTTGGTGATCGGGTACACCGTTCCGCCTTCGCGCGTCCCGAGCCTTCGATCGCCATCGCCATCCAGGCGGCCTCCCCTGTGCTCAACCCCGGTTGCCCGTCGGCGGGGACGACGCGCGTCGCTACCCACTCGCCGGGCCGCGGGAGGCAGTTTGGCAGAACTCGAGGACGGTCGAGGGCGTTTTCAGGCCATGAAGGCCTTCTTCTCCTTACGCCAGTCCTCGTCGCTCCGTCCCTGACGCCAGTAACCGGACAACGACAACAGTTCCTTGTCGAGTCCGCGTTCCCGCAACAGGTGACCGCGCAAGTCCCGGACCATGCCCGCCTCGCCGTGGACGAACGCCTGCACCGTGCCCTCACCGAGGTCGAGCCCCCGTACCTCCTCGACGAGGTCGGCACCGTCGACGCGATACGACCACCGGATGTCCGCCGTCGCCTTCGTCGACAGCGACTGCTGTTCGGCCGGGTCCTCGACGAGCAGTCGCACCGTGGCGGTCGCGTCCGGGGCAAGGGACTCCAAGGACGCGGCGATGGCGGGCAGAGCCGATTCGTCCCCGACCAACAGGTGGTGATCGACGTCGGCACGGGGTGCGTACGCGCCGCCGGGCCCCCGGAGCAGCACCTGGTCACCCGGCCGTGCCTGCGCGGCCCACGGACCACCGAGCCCCTTGTCACCGTGCACGAGGATGTCCAAGGTGAGCTCCCCCGCCTCGGGGTCGTGGTGCCGCACGGTGTAGGTACGCATACGAGGCCACTGGTCACGCGGCAAGGTCGCCTTCACGGCATCGAGATCGAACGGTTCCGGATAGCTGACGCCCGGCACGGGGAACAGCATTTTGACGTAGCAGTCGGTGAAACCGTTGTGCTGGAACGAAGCCAGCCCCTCACCCCCGCACACGACCCTGATCATGTGCGGGGTGAGCCGTTCGGTGCGCACCACTTGTCCACGGAACACGGGCTTACCGTTCCGACGACCTTGATCCGCCATGCCGACTCCTTGCCGAAAATTAGGTTTGCCTAACCAACCCTAGCCGACGGTGACCAGAGGGACCACCCAAACGCCTTCTTGTTGGCCCGCCACCGACGCGCCAACGTGTCCCCATGGTGCGGTTCGACTACGACGTCGTCGTCATCGGTTCCGGGTTCGGCGGGAGCGTCAGCGCTCTGCGGCTCACGGAGAAGGGCTACCGAGTGGGTGTGCTGGAGGCGGGCAGACGGTTCGCCGACCACGAGTTCGCGAAGACGTCGTGGCGCGTACGCGACTACCTGTTCGCCCCGTTCCTCGGCTGCACCGGGATCCTGCGTATCACTTTCCTGCCCGACGCACTCGTCCTCAGCGGCGCCGGGGTGGGCGGTGGCTCGTTGGTGTACGGCAACACGCTGTACGAACCACCCGGCACCTTCTACGCCGATCCCCAGTGGGCGCACATCACGGACTGGAAGGAAGAACTCGCACCGTACTACGACCAGGCCAAACGCATGCTCGGGGTGACGACGAATCCGTGGCCGACCCCGTCCGACGAAGTGATGCGGGAGGTGGCCGACGACCTGGGGGTGGGACACACCTACCGTCCGACCCCCGTCGGCGTCTTCTTCGGCCCGGACGGCACCCGACCCGGAACGCGCGTGGCCGACCCGTTCTTCGGTGGTGTCGGTCCCGACCGCCGCACCTGTCTGCACTGCGGTGAATGCCTCACCGGCTGCCGCCACGGGGCGAAGAACACCACGGTCAAGAACTACCTTCACCTCGCGGAAGCCGCGGGCGCCACCGTCCATCCCCTGACGACGGTGACCGGGATCCGCCCACGGCCCGGCGGCGGTTACGTGTGCACCGCCGTCCACACGAAGCAACCCTGGCGCAAGCGGACCTACACGGCCGAACAGGTGGTACTGGCGGCCTCGGCGCTGGGCACCCAGCGTCTCCTGCATCGCATGCGTGACCGTGGAATGCTCCCTCGGCTCTCCCCACGTCTGGGGGTACTCGCCCGGACGAACTCCGAAGCCGTCCTCGCCGCGCGAACCACTCGCCGCGATGCGGGGTACCACCGCGGGGTGGCGATCAGTTCCTCGCTTCATCCCGACGAGGTCACCCACATCGAACCGGTGCGTTACGGCAAAGGCAGCAATCTGCTCGCGCTCCTCGGCGCCGTCCTGACCGACCCCGTTCCGGGCAGACCACGGTGGTTGGCGGGCCTGTCGGAGATGGTGCGTCAGCGACGCGCACTACCCGCCTTGCACAATCCCCGCCGCTGGTCGGAACAGACGATCGTGCTGTTGGTGATGCAATCACTCGACAATTCGGTCACCACCTACACCCGGCGCGGCCTGCTCGGCAGACGCATGCTCACCAAACAGGGCATCGGCGAACCCAATCCCACGTGGATCCCGATCGGCCACGAAGTGGCCCGTCGAGTGGCGGACAAGATCGGTGGAATCGCGGGAGCGGGCTGGAACGATCTGTTCAACCGACCCCTGACCGGACATTTCATCGGCGGCTGCACCATCGGCGACTCACCCGAAACCGGGGTCGTCGACCCCTACCACCGCGTGTACGGACACCCGGGGCTGCATGTCGTGGATTCCTCGGCCGTGTCGGCCAACCTCGGTGTCAACCCCTCGCTCACCATCACCGCACAGGCCGAACGCGCCATGGCACTGTGGCCCAACAAGGGCGATCCCGATCCTCGACCCCCGCTGTCGGCAGCGTACGAACGCATCGATCCGGTCCGCCCGAACCACCCGATCGTGCCTACCGAGGCTCCCGGCGCACTTCGACTGCCCATCTTCCCGGCGAAAAGCAAGCCATCGTGAGAAACTGCACCACATGACGACAGAATCCGTGCCGAAATGGCGACGGCTGGAGCCGGACGAGCGCAAAGAACAAATCTTCGCCTGTGCTGCCGAGCTATTTAGTGCACGTCCTTACGCCGAGGTGTCCACATCGGATATCGCTGCGCAGGCGGGCGTCGCTCGCGGGTTGATCAATCATTATTTCGGCACCAAGCGCGAACTGTATCTGGCCGTGGTGCGGCGCGCGTTGAACGTGCCTTACGAGGCCATCACCCGGTTACCGATGGCTTCGACCGAAGATCGGGTCATGGTGGCCGTCGACTGGTTCCTCGACATGGTCGGTCGACAGGAAAAGATGTGGCTCGCCGCCATCACACCCGAGGGCATCGGCCGCGACCTGGAGGTCGAACGCATCCTCGACGAGGCCGACCGCAACGCCGCCGACCGCGTCCTGGAGGCCATGGGTTACACCCCTGACGATCCGGGCTGGGAACAGCTCAACGCCACGATCCGCTCCTTCGGCGGCATGGTGAAAGTCGCCGGACGGGAGTGGCTCGTGCGTGGCACTTTGGACCGGGCCCAGGTGCACACCCTGTTGAGCCGGGTGCTGCTGTCACTGGTGAACGACTTCCTGCCTCGACTCACGACGGCGTCACCGGCCGCCTCTCAGCGGTAAGTCAGCAGATGTGCCGACTCCCCGTCGAAATGCCCGTGTTCGTTGAACGACACCAATGTGGTGCCCGATCGGCCCGTGACCACTTTGGTCACACCGGCGTTCACCGTGACCCTGTTCAGGGTCAGTAGCCCCTTGACGGGGTCACCGAGCAGATCGCCGCACAGCGTCGCGATCACCCCGCCGGAGGTGAACACCACCGCCTGTTCACCTTTTCCGAGGCTCGTCACGACCTCGTCGAACGCACCCCGTACCCTCGCCAAGAACTCGGGCCAGCTCTCGGCACACGGACTGTCGGCCCCCGCTTCGACCCACGCGACCAGCGCTTTCTCCAACGCGTGCTGATACGCTCGCGGGTCCGCGCTGTCCTGCGCCGCCCCGCCCCCATGATGTGCCGCGATGTCGACGTGGTCGTACTCGTTCCATCGCGCATCGTCCTCGGCGGTGATCCCGGGCGCGACCTCGGCCAACGCCAACTCCGCCGTCGCGCGTTGCCGCGACAACGTGCCACACCGGGCCTGTTTGACCACCAGTCCCCGACGCAGTAACTCGATCCCGGTCGCACGGGCCTGGATCCGACCCAGGTCGGACAGGACGTCGTAATCGGCGGCACCGAATGAAGCCTGGCCGTGCCGCACGAGGTAGATAGCGCCCATCTCGCCCTCCAACCTACTCAGACGAACCGCCGCAACAGGCGAGCCGGCACTGCGCGTACCAGCACGCTCAACGGCACCCATGGCCAGGACGGCACGTAGGCTCGGACCGGCTCCTTCTCGATCGCGTTCACCAACGCTCGCACACCGGTTTCCGCGTCGGCGATCAACGGTGTCCGTCCGGAGCTACGGTGGGTCATCTCCGATTCGATGTAGCCGGGAAGCACGGTCGTGACCCGGATCGGAGTGTGCAGCAGGTCCACGCGGATACCGTCGGCGAGTGCGGAGATCCCCGCCTTGGAGGCGGCGTAGGCGGTCATGTTGCGAGGCATTCCGCGCAACGCGCTGAACGACGAGACGACCACGAGGTGCCCCGCGTTCTGTTCCCTGAAGATCGACACCGCGGCCTCGCACTGGGCCAACCCGGCGACGAGATTGGTCTCCACCGTCTGTTTGTTCGCGTGGAAGGAACCCTTGCCGATCGGCTGTCCCTTGCCGATGCCCGCGTTGACGATCACGCGGTCGAGCGTGCCGAGCTCCGCACGGAATTCCTCGAACACCGTGAACACCCGGTCATGGTCGTTGACGTCGAGCTGCCGCACCACGACGCGGATGCCCGGATGCCGTTCGGTGAGTTCGGTCGCAAGCGCATCGAGCCGATCACGTCGACGTGCGCACAACGCCAGGTTGCGTCCCTGCGCGGCGAATTTCCGCGCCATCCCCTCACCCAGGCCCGAGCTGGCGCCGGTGATCACGATGTTCTTCCGTACGGCCATACCGTGACTTTACCCGCTGGTAACAAGACCGGCCCGACGCGAAGCGCCGGGCCGGTCCTTGTAGGAGGAACTATGCGTGGTTATCGCCTCGCGGCGTCACTCACTCCTGACCCACGTACAGCAGGAGGTTGGGCGTCGAACCCGTCGGGTCGGTGATGGCGCCCTCGGTCGCCGAGGAGGTCAGCGCGTCGGCGACCTCGGCGGGAGTGGCGTCCGTGTTGTCGGCCAGGTACAGCGCGGCGGCACCCACCACGTGCGGCGTGGCCATCGACGTGCCGCTGATGGTGTTCTCCCCACCGTCGTGCCAGGCCGAGGTGATGTCCACACCGGGCGCGTACAGGTCCACGACGTCACCGTAGTTCGAGAAGTACGCCTCGGAGTCGTCCTGGTCGCTGGCGGCCACCGTGATGGCCTCGGGAACCCGAGCCGGGGACGAACCGCTCGCGTCGGACGACTCGTTGCCCGCGGCGACACCGAAGGTGATACCGGCCTCGATCGCACCCCGCACCGCCTCGTCCAAAGCGGCGTCGGCCGGGCCGCCGAGGCTCATGTTGGCCACCGAGGGACCGGAGGCGTTCTCGGCGACCCACTCGATGCCCGCGATCACCTGGGCGGTGGTGCCACTGCCGTTGGCGTCGAGGACCCGGACACCGACGAGGTTGACGTCGGGGGCGACACCGTACCGCTCGCCGCCGATCGTGCCGGCCACGTGCGTGCCGTGTCCGTTCTCATCGGTCGCGTCGTCGTCGTTGTCGACGAAGTCGGCACCGGGCTGGAGCCGGTCTCCGAAGTCACTGTGCTCCGACACACCGGTGTCGATCACGTACGCCGTGACCTCCGAGGCCGAGGTCGGCGGCGTGTAGGAGTCGTCCAGCGGCAGGTCGCGCTGGTCGATGCGGTCAAGTCCCCACGACGCCGTCGCCTGCGCCCCCGGCGCGTCCGCGATGTGGAAGCGCTGGTTCTGGCTGACGAACTCCACGGCGTCGTCGGCCGCCAGCCGCTTCGCCGCCGCCGCGTCGGCCTTGATCGTGAATCCGTTGAGTGCGGTGTCGAAGGTCCGCTGCACCTGGACGCCGTAGTCGGCGGCCAGGGACTGCGCCTGCACCGTCACCGAGCTCGACAGCACGGCACCCTGCGCCTCGTCCTTCAACACGACGATGTAGCTGCCGTCGACAGCATGTGCCGAGCCGGCATGGAGAACCTGCCCCACCTCGGCCTGCGCGGGAGCCACCCCTGCGGCGAACAATCCCGTCACACCCATCGCGACAACGCCCGTGAGCGCCGACCGCGTGGTCTTCCTGGATGTGCCCATCGGTTTCCTTCCGTGTCCCCGACAACGTGTTGTGAACATCAGAACGCCGAGGGTGGCGGTTGGGCAATGATTCACATTTACCAGTTCTGAACCATTCGTCCGAGCGACCACTAGCCCGTTTGGACTAACACCTGCCGAATGGGCCCATCACCAGGCGTTACACGTGCTGCTAATGTGTTCCCATATCGTTATGCACACGACACGGGGGGACACGATGAGTGGCGCAACGAAGTTCTCCGAGGCGCTTCGGTCAGCGATCTCCTCGAGTGGTCTGAGCCTCGACCGCATCCAGATCCGACTGCAAGAACGCGGGGTGCCCGTCAGCGTCACCGCCCTGAGCTACTGGCAATCCGGCAAACGTCAGCCCGAACGACAGCAGTCCCTCCGGGCCATCCTCGCCTTGGAACAGATCCTGGACGTACCCACGGGCTCACTGCTCAGCCTGCTGCCCCCGCCCCGCCCACGCGGCGCGGCGTCCCGCCGCCACCTCTTGTGACACCGTTCCGGCGGTCGTGTCCGCAGCCCACGTAGTCGTGTCCGCAGCCCACGTAGTCGTGTCCGCAGTTCGCGTAGTCGTGTCCGCAGTTCGCGTAGTCGTGTCCGCCCACACGGTACGGACCACCCGATGCGGATTCGACTACTCAAGACTGTTGCGCAGGACTTTGCCGGTGGCGTTACGTGGGAGCTGGTCCAGGAACTCGACATCCCGCGGGACCTTGTACCGGGCCAGATTGTTCCTCACGTGCTCCCGTACGGCGTCGGCGTCCAACTCGGCCCCCTCCTTGACCACGACGAACGCCTTGAGCCGCTGACCGAACTCGTCGTCGGGCACTCCGATCACCGCGGCCTCCCGCACGTCGGGATGCTCGACGAGCACGTTCTCCACCTCGACGGGATAGACGTTCTCCCCACCCGAGACGATCATCTCGTCGTCCCGGCCGTCGATGAACAGCAGCCCGTCGGCGTCGAAATGACCGACGTCGCCGGTGGCGAGCAGGCCGTTGATCGTCTCCTTGGTCCTGCCGTCGGTGTACCCCTCGAACGCGAGCCCACTGCCGACGAACACCCTTCCCGTGACGTACGGCCTGGTGATGCGCCGACCGTGCTCGTCGTAGAGCTCGACCCGGCAACCGACCGGGGGTTTGCCCACCGTGCCTGGCGCTCGCTTCCAATCCTCCGGCGTGGCCACGGTCGCGACGGCGACCTCCGTGGAACCGTACAAATTGTGGATCACGTCTCCGAAGAGTTCCGTGGCCCGGTTGCCGACCTCGGGCGCAAGCGCGGACCCCGCGACGAAGATGATGCGCAGACTCGAGGTGTCGTACCGTCCGATCACCTCAGGCCCGAGGTCGAGAATGCGCTGCAGCATCGTGGGCACCAGCACCAACGCCGTACACCGATGCTCGGCGACCCCGCGCAAGGTGGCCTCGGGGTCGAATTTCCTCCGCACCACCACGGTGCAGCCGAGCGCGCACGACAAGATGAACTGGGAGATCCCGGTGGCGTGGAACAGTGGGGCGCCCATGAAGGTGGCCTCACCGACACGCAGTGGGATGCGATCGAGGAACTGGGCGGAGTCGAACGGCGAGACCTTCGGCCGAGGAGCGCCTTTCGGTGTTCCGGTGGTGCCGCTGGTGAGCAGCACGAGACCACCGGGTTTCGGTGGGGCCGGAAGCGGATGGTCGTCGCTGCCCGCGATGATGTCGTCGAGCGTCGGCACGTCGGCGGGCGGGGTGGAGTCCGTCCACGCGAGGTACCGGTCGACTCCCGCGATGTCGCCGAGCAGGTCGGTGAACTCCTCGTCGTGCACGAGGACGCGTACCTTCTCCCGGGCGGCGACATCGGTGAGCTGGGGCTTGGCGAATCCGGTGTTGAGCAGGAGTACGGGCGCACCCAGTTTGCCCGCCGCAAGGAGGGCGAGGACGAGTCCACGGTGGTCGCGGCACAGCACGGCGACGGTGGTGCCCGGCCGCACACCGCGTGCGGCCCATGCCCGCGCAAGAGCGTTGGAGCGCAGGTCGAGCTGTGTGTACGTCAGTGATCCGCGCTCGTCGACGAGTCCGACCGAATGGGGATCACGGCGGGCGGCGATCTTGACCGAACCGGCCAGCGGACCGTAGCGCCGAGTGCTGATGATCGACCGAATACCCTCGTCGAGACGGGGTATCGGGGCCAGTCCCGCGCGATACAACACCGCGAGGCTGCGTACTGCCTCCACCGCACGACTCATCACACCGGCCACGGTCGGCCGTCCCATCGCGCACCTCCTCAGCCACGCACCGAGCCAAACCTACCCGCAAGTAGGTTACGGAGTCGAGCCGAAAACGTCGGTGGTCACCCCCACAATGTCTGCTCGTGCGCATCATCGTGGCGCGACAGCCCGACGGCCGATACCTACTCCGGCCACCCGCATCGCTTTCCGCCGAGTACTCCCACACGGATCTCGACCCCGATGCGGCGGCCGAACTCGTCGGCATCTGGGAACGCAGGTACGCCCCACGCTGGGTCTTCCCCTCGGTCGAACGCGACTACCCGCCGCTCGTCGCCCGCGACGTGCGAGTGGGGCGCTGCATCGACCTGGCACTGACCGAATACCTGCTTCTGGCCCACGCCGGACGACACGACGAGCCCCGAGGACTCGGGGCGGCCTATGCACGCGCGCGGGGACTCCCTCCGCCCGCCGACCCAGGCACCGAACATCGCGAACCTGACGAGGAACCCACGCTGTTCGAACTACATCGGTCCGGCCTACCACCGGGGGTCGATCCACGGGACGCGGCGGAAACGGTACTCGCCGACCAGGAACGACGACTTCGGGAACAAACGCATCCGGAACGCCTGCGGCTGCTCATCGCGGCCGAGTCCGCCAGCGCGCTCGCCGCCACCGAGATGTCCGCCGACGGCCTACCGTGGTGCGCCGACGCCCATCGGGACCTGCTCACGACATTGCTCGGCCCCCGACCCCCCGCCGGACAACGACCACCCAAACTCGCCGAACTCGCCGAACGCATCACCGCCGCGTTCAACGACCCTACGGTGAACCCGGATCACCCCGGCAGCATCGTGCGGGCACTGCGACGGGACGGTGTCGACGTGCCGTCGACGCGGGCGCACGTACTACGCCACGTCGACCACCCCGCGATCGCACCCTTGCTGGAGTACAAGGAACTCGCCCGGCTGCATTCCGCCCACGGCTGGGCATGGCTGGACCAGTGGGTGCGTGACGGCCGGTTCCGTCCCGTGTACGTCGTCGGCGGGGTGGTCTCGGGCCGCTGGGCCAGCCGCGGCGGAGCGGCACTGCAGATCCCGAAACTGCTGCGTGGCTGTGTTCGCGCCGATCCCGGTTGGACGTTGGTGGTGGCCGACGCGGCACAGCTCGAACCACGGGTGCTCGCCGCGCTGTCCGGCGACCGCAGACTGGCCGAGGTCTCGGCGGACGCCGACCTTTACACCAGCCTGGCGCACACCTTGTTCGGTCGAACCCCGATCGAGGACGATCGCGCCCGCGCGAAGATCGCGATGTTGTCGGCGATGTACGGCGGGACTTCCGGCGAGGCGGCCCCGCTGCTGTCGTTGCTGCGGCGGCGTTTCCCACACGCGGTGTCCTTTGTGGAGCATGCTGCCCGGGAAGGGGAACGGGGAGGGCTCGTCCGGTCCCGCCTCGGACGGACATCACCCCCACCGCCCGAGGCATGGCGCACGCTCACGGGCGGCAGCGGCGACGAGAACTCCGCCCGTCGCGCCGCCCGGGACTGGGGACGATTCACCCGGAACTTCGTGGTACAGGCCAGTGCCGCCGATTGGACGGCCGTACTCCTGGCCACGCTACGACGACGGCTGCCCGCACCCGCGCATCTGGTGTTCTTCCAACACGACGAGGTGCTCGTGCACTGCCCGACCGAACTCGCCGGTCAGGTGCAGGGATGCCTGGCCGACTCCGCGACAGAGGCGACCACGTTGGTCTTCGGCCCGTCGTGCCCCGTGCGGTTTCCCATGCCCGCCAAGGCGGTGGCCGTCTACGCCGACGCCAAATGAGCTCTTTCGGTACGCGGGGCCGCTTCTCGGTGTGTGTTGGATGCCCGGAACCGGCGTCGACATCCCGAAACACCGAACACGCCACCGCAGTCTGCGGACACGACTACGTAACCTGCGGACACGACTGCACAGACTGCGGACACGGTGGCTAGGGAGCGGCGGCGTCCAACGCCTTCAGAACCCGTTTCATCGAGACCGGATAGGCCGTGCCCAGGGTTTGGGCGAAGAAACTGATCCGCAGTTCCTCGATCATCCAGGGGATCTCGGCCAGCTGCGGGCTCGGTTCGACCCGAGGCGGCAGGGCGTCCACCACCGCTCGGTATTCCTCCTGCAACCATGCGATGTCGCGGAGCCGCTGCACATCACGCGCCGGGTCGGTGGGCAGCTTGTCGAGCCTGCGTTCGATGCCACGCACGTACCGCACCAGGTCTCCGAGGCGGTCGAAACCGGTCTTGGTGACGAATCCGGCGTGCACGAGCCCCGACAGATGCGCACGGATGTCGGCCAGGGACTCGGCCAACGCATCCCCGCGCATGGACTCCAGCCGGGCCTCCACGTCGTGCACCGCACGCAGGATCTCCTCCACCGTCCGCAGCACGGTGAGCGTGGTCCCGTTGAGACCTGCCCGCACCCGCTCCTGCAACGCGGCGAAACCCTGCTCGTCCCACGCCGGCCCGCCCGCGTCGGCCATCAACTTGTCCACCGCGCAGTTCACACAGTCGTCCACCAACGCGGCCACCCCACCGTGCGGATTGCGGGTCAGCACGAGTTTCGCCTGATTGGGCAGGTTCCGGTTGATGTATTTGGCCGGTGACGGCACGTTCAGCCGCAACAGTCGGCGCGTGCCCCGCCACATCGCGGCACGCTGCTGCTGTGGCGTGTCCATCATGCGCACCGCCACGCTGTCGCCCTCGTCGACCAGGGCCGGATACGCCTTCACCTCGTGACCGCGGCGCCGGGCCGAGAACTCCTTGGGCAACGTACCGAACTCCGGCGTGCGCAGACCGGACCGTTCCAGCTCGTCGGCGGCGGCCGAGATGGTCTGGCGCAACCGGTCGACGAGCCGCTCCCGCAGGGCCTCCAGGTCCTTGCCCTCGGCCACCGTGCGGTCCCGCTCATCCACCACCCGGAAAGTCATCCGCAGGTAGTCCGGCACAGCCGACCACTGCCACTCCTCCCGGGGGATCGTCACCCCACGCAAGCGTTGCAACTCCCGACTCAACACGTCGAGCAGCGGACCGTCGGACGGACTGACGGCGGCCAACACCTGCCGGGCCGTGTCGGGCGCGGGCACGAGCTGCCGTCGCAACGGCTTGGGCAACGATTTGATCAGCGCCGTCACGAGTTCCTCGCGGAGACCGGGCACCTGCCATTCGAAACCCTCGCCACTGACCTGGTTGAGCACCGCGAGGGGGATGTGGACGGTCACGCCGTCGGCGTCCGCCCCCGGCTCGAACTGGTAGGTCAACGCGAACCGCAGGGACCCCTGTTGCCACGTGTCGGGATAGTCGGCCTCGCGCACGTCCTCGGCGTTCGCGGTGACGAGCATGGCCTTCTCGAAGTTGAGTAGGTCGGGCTGCGTTCGCCGCGTCTTCTTCCACCAGGTGTCGAAGTGCCGAGCCGAGACCACCTCGTCACCGATGCGCTCGTCGTAGAAGTCGAACAGCGTCTGGTCGTCGACCACGATGTCACGGCGACGGGCGCGGTTCTCGAGGTCGGCCACCTCGTCCAGCAGCGCGCGGTTGTCGTGGAAGAAACGGTGGTCGGTGTCCCAGTCACCCTCGACGAGGGCGTGTCGGATGAACAGCTCCCGCGACGTCTCCGGGTCGATCCGACCGTAGTTGACCTTGCGACCGACCACGAGCGGGATGCCGTAGAGGGTGACCCGTTCGTACGCCATCACGGCACCGCGCTTACGTTCCCAGTGCGGTTCCGAGTACGTGCGTTTGACCAAGTGCTGGGCCAGCGGCTCGATCCACTCCGGCTCCACTCGGGCGTTGACGCGCGCCCACAGCCGCGAGGTCTCCACGATCTCGGCCGACGCGACCCACCGCGGCTGCTTCTTGAACAGCGCCGAACCGGGGAACACCGCGAACCGGGTCCCTCGGGCGCCGAGGTAATCACCCTTCGCCGGGTCCTTGAGACCGACGTGGGACAACAGCCCGGCCAGCAGTGACGTATGGATGCGCTGGGAGTCGGCGGGAACGCTGTTCAATGTGAACCCGAGCTGTTTGACCAGTTGCCGGAGCTGGCTGTGGACGTCCTGCCATTCGCGGATGCGCAGGTAGTTGAGGTATTCGGCCCGGCACAGCTTGCGGAACTGGTTGTTGGACAGCGCCTTCTGCTGTTCCCGGAGGTAGTTCCACAGGTTGAGGTAGGCCAAAAAGTCGGAGTTCGGGTCCCGGAAGCGGGCATGCAACTGATCGGCGTGCTCCTGCTTCTCCGCGGGACGTTCCCGGGGGTCTTGGATGGACAGTGCGGCGGCGATGACCATCACCTCACGCACGCAGCCGTTCCTCGCCGCCTCCACGATCATCCGCCCCATCCGGGGGTCGACGGGCAGCTGCGCCAACTGTCGTCCCACGGGCGTCAGGCCCTTGCCCGATTCGTCGAGCGCACCGAGTTCGGTCAGCAGCTGGACCCCGGCGGTGATCTGCCTGCGGTCCGGTGGGTCCACGAACGGGAACGCGCCGATGTCCCCGAGCCCCAACGAGATCATCTGCAGGATCACCGAGGCCAGGTTGGTACGCAGGATCTCGGGGTCGGTGAACTCCGGGCGGGACTCGAAGTCCTCCTCCGAATACAGCCGGATGCAGATGCCGTCGGAGGTACGACCGCAACGGCCTTTGCGCTGGTTCGCCGACGCCTGCGAGATCGGCTCGATGGGAAGCCGCTGAACCTTCGTGCGGTGGCTGTAGCGTGAGATACGAGCCGTGCCCGTGTCGATGACGTACTTGATACCCGGAACCGTCAACGACGTCTCGGCCACGTTGGTGGCCAGCACGATCCGACGCCCGCGATGCGGCTGAAAGACGCGGTGTTGGTCGGCGGCCGACAACCGCGCGTACAGCGGCAGGATCTCGGTGTTCGGCAACTCCATCGCGGCCAGTGCCTCATGGGCGTCCCGGATCTCCCGCTCACCGGAGAGGAACACGAGGATGTCGCCGGGGCCTTCGGCCCGCAACTCGGTGACCGCGTCGCAGATGGCCTGCACCTGGTCGCGGTCGGGGTCGGCGTCGGGATCGTCGGGGTCCACGATGGGCCGGTAGCGCACCTCGACCGGGTAGGTGCGTCCGGAGACCTCCACGATCGGTGCGTCGTCGAAGTGCCGCGAGAACCGCTCCGGGTCGATGGTGGCCGAGGTGATGATCACCTTGAGGTCGGGTCTGCGCGGCAGGATGCGTTTGAGGTAGCCGAGCAGGAAGTCGATGTTGAGACTGCGCTCGTGCGCCTCGTCGATGATGATCGTGTCGTACTGGCGTAGCAGCCGGTCGTGCTGGATCTCGGCGAGCAGGATGCCGTCGGTCATGAGTTTGACCAAGGTGTCGTCACCGGAGGTGTCGGTGAACCGCACCTTGTAACCGACGATCGTGCCGAGGTCGGTCTTGAGTTCGGCCGCGATGCGTTCGGCCACCGTCCGAGCGGCGATCCTGCGCGGCTGGGTGTGTCCGATCTGCCCGCGCACCCCGAGACCCAGTTCGAGGCAGATCTTGGGTAGCTGTGTCGTCTTGCCCGATCCCGTCTCCCCCGCGACGATCACCACCTGGTTGTCACGGATCACCTCCGCAAGGTCGTCCTTGCGTTGGCTGACGGGCAGTTCCTCCGGGTACGTCAGCTCGGGAACCGACTCCCGACGGCGCCGAACCCGCTCCTCGGCCTTGTCGATGTCGGTGGCGATGCTCGTCAGGATGTCGGTTCTCGGCTGTCGGCGGGCCTTGCGGAGCCCGTCCAGCCGACGGCGCATCCGGTGCGCGTCACGCACCATGAGCCCGGACAGGCGGGAACGCAGCTCGTCGATGGAAGGCGACGTACGGGAGGAAGACATACGACCTCCAGCTTAACCGGGGCCCCACAAGGCCAGGCCACCTGTTTTCGGTACCGCCTCACGCGGACCGAACACGTGTCCCCGCTCACATGCCGATTGCGTTAGGTCACCATGAGTCGGCCGCGGTGCTGGTCGGCGCCCTCATCGGTCCGCGGAAAGGGCCGGGTATTCATTGCCCCCGCACCAGGGCCTCCGGACCGAGAGCGCTCACACCGCGGTGTCCCGACAGTCCCAACGTGAGGTCGAGGTCGGCGAGCAGGCTGCGCATCACGTGACGCACCCCCTGTTCCCCTCCGAGCGCGAGTCCGTAGACATACGGCCGCCCCACGAGTACGGCCTTCGCGCCCAGGGCGAGTGCCTTCACCACATCGGACCCGGTACGCACGCCCGAGTCGAACAACACCTCCAGCCGATCGCCCACGGCGGCGGCGATCTGCGGCAGCATGTCCAACGACGCGGCCGCGCCGTCCACCTGTCGACCACCGTGATTGGACACGACGATGCCGTCGACCCCGGCCTCGGCCGCACGTCGGGCGTCGTCGACGTGCTGGATTCCTTTGAGCACGATCGGTCCGTCCCAGTGCTCGCGCAGGAACGGCAGCGCGCTCCAGTCCCGGTCCGTACCCGTGATCATGGAGATCCACCGGAGCACGGCCATCGCCTCGTTCTCCTCGGGCGGGGCGTCGAGCCGGGAGCAAAACACCGGGTCGGAGAACGGAACCGCCGTCCCCTCGGCCTTCAGAAACGGCAGATAGCCGTTGTCGAGGTCACACGGCCTCCATCCGAGCGACCAGGTATCGAGCGTGACCACCAGTACGGAGAACCCGGCCGCTCGCGCCCGGGCGAGGATGCTGCCGCACACCTCGGGGTCGTTGGGCCAGTACAACTGGAACCAGCGAGGCCCCTTCCCGGACGCTTCCGCGACGTCCTCGATGCTCGTCGACGACGCCGTGGACATCACGAACGGCAGCCCCAGACCGGCCGCCGCCCTCGCACTGGCCCGCTCCGCCTCACTGTGCACAATGGACTGAACTCCCACCGGTGCGAACAACACCGGTGCGGGCAACGTCTCTCCCAGTACGGTCGTGGAGAGATCCCGCTCGGTCGAGTCGGTGAGCATCCGCGGCACGATCCGCCAACGATCGAACGCCTCCCGGTTGGCCCGCATCGTGGCCCCCGTGCCCGCCCCACCGGCGACGTACGCGAACGGCCCCGGATCCAGGACCCGTTCGGCCGCCTCCTCCAACCGCGCACCGTCCGTCGTGAACATCGGCGTGGCCCCGCCGTAGCCCTGAAGATAGATCTCGCTTTGGTAATGCCCGAACCGCTCGCTCATCCGCAGCTCCCGCACCGCTCGTCGACTGTCGCCGTGCCGGGCATCCTACGGTTGACCTTCGACTCGGTTGAAGGCCCAAACTCCCTCACATGGACACGATCAGCGCCTTCGCGCGACGCGTCGGCCTCACCCCGAGCGCCCTGCGCTTCTACGACGACTGCGGCGTCCTCCGACCGGCACACGTGGATCCGGACTCCGGCTACCGCTACTACAGTCCCGAACAAGAGCGCGATGCCACTTTGCTGCGCACGCTGCGGAAAGCGGAATTACCGCTGGCCGACATCACCACGGTACTCACCGGCACACCGGCACAGGCGCGAACCGTGCTCGCCACCCATGCACGTCGGCTCCGGGCCCGCGCCGACGCCGCTCAAGCCGCGGTGGAGACGGCCCTGCGATTGGTGAGCGGCCGGGCACATGTGGACAGCACCGTCGGCGGCGCCGAACTCGCCAGCGCGATCCGGCAGGTCACCCCGGCGGTGGCCGACTCGGAGGAATTCCCACAACTGCGGTGTGTGCTGCTGGAATGCTCCGCCAGCGACCTGAGACTGGTGGCCACCGACCGTTATCGCCTCACCGTGCGGGAGCTCGTACCCCACGCCGTCTGCGGCGCCCCCGCCCGTGCGCTCGTCCCGGCCGACGCCCTGGTGGACGCGGCGCCATGGGCGTTGCGCCACGACGCGGTACGCCTGATCATCGAGGACACCGGCGCCCACCTCGTCGCGATGGACACCGCCTCCGACGAGGCGTCCGACACCGTGCCGCTACCCACGCACGACGGCGACTATCCGGACTACCGCGCACTGTTGGACGCACTGGAGCCCTTCACCTGTCGCGTCGTCACCGACCGTTCGGCGTTGCTCGAGGCACTGACCGCCTCCCGTGATCCAAGCTACGTTCCCCTACACGCGGACGGGGACACCCTGCACGTGGGTGGGGTGACCGTACCCGCTGTCTGTTCCCGGACCGCGCGACTGGCCTTCGACGCCGCCGTGCTGGGCCCGGCCGTGGAAGCCGGGGTGGGACCGGACGTGCTGTTGGAGATCACCGCCGATGACCGGCCCGTGGTCGTCCGCTCGGCCGATCAGGGCAGTTTCACCACGTTGGTGATGCCCGTACGACTGCGATGACGCGGTTCCCCTTTCCAAGACCCATTCCCGTGACAAGGCCCGTCCGAAGTCGCCAGGAGCTCACCATGGATCTCGACAACCCCGTCGTACGGCTGTGCGGTGAAGGCATGCGCGCCGAGGTCGAAGGAAGACCCGATGACGCGAGAGCCCTGTTCTCCCAGGCCTGGGAACAGGCAAGCGATGACTACGAGGCGTGCGTGGCGGCCCACTATCTCGCCCGGCACCAACCGACCGTGGCCGACCGGCTGTACTGGAACCGGGTGTGCCTGCAACGAGCCGACGCCGTGGGTGACGAACGGGTGGCCGCGTTCTACCCCTCCCTGCACGTCGCCCTCGCTCATTGCCACCGCGAACTCGGGAACATCGACGCCGCCGCCCGACACTTCCGACACGCCGCCGATCACCTCGACGCGCTGCCCACCGGACCGTACGGCGAGTGGCTGCGCTACACGGTCGCCGAGGGACTGCGTGATACCGGTGCTCTCGTCAGGACCCCTGGGGAAGAACGTCTCGCACAGCTGCTGGAGTCGCTGTGCGAACGCAAAGACCTACGGTCGTTGGCTCTGCCGCTGCCCGCGTTCGTCGGCAACCTGGGCACGCCGTCCGATCACGAACGGCTCGCCCAGGCCGCGCAGCAGCTTCACGCCGAACAGCGACTTTCTCCGCAGGAACAGGAAGCACTACGACACGCTGTGGCCGCTTTGCCCTGAATGACGGTTTTACGACATCGTCACATCCCGGAATATGTAGCCCACCTAAACAGTTGTGCGTGGTCGATACCAATGATCACGCACAACCGCGGGAGACCGAGTGACCACCGGCACGGCTGGGGCGGACATCGAGGCACAGCGACACCCTCGCGGCCGCATCGCGCGTTACGCGCTGGTTCTCGGCGGGCTGACCGCCTTCGGCCCCCTGTCCGTCGACATGTACCTACCCGCCCTGCCCGCGATGGCGGACGATCTGCACTCCAGCGACGCACAGGTGCAGCTCACCCTCGCCGTCTTCCTTCTCGGCCTCGGCGTGGGACAACTGGTCGTGGGCCCACTCTCCGACGCCTTCGGCAGACGCACACCACTCCTCGTCGGTGTCACGATCTTCACCGCGGCATCGGTGGTGGCAGCCCTCAGTCCCACGCTTCCCGTGCTGATCGCCGCCCGCGCGGCACAGGCCTTCGGAGCGGCCGCCGGCATGGTGATCGCCCGAGCGGCCGTCCGTGACCTGTTCTCCGGTGTCGCGATGGCACGGTTCTTCTCCACCCTGATGCTGGTCACCGGCGCGGCGCCCATCCTCGCGCCCGTGCTCGGCGGGCAACTGCTGCGCTGGACCTCCTGGCGTGGGATCTTCGTCGCCCTCACGGTGTTCGGCGTGACACTGCTCGTCGTCGCGGCTTCCGCGCTCCCGGAAACCCTGCCGAAGTCGCATCGCCGATCCGCGCAACCGCGGGACATCCTCGGCACCTACGTCGGACTACTGCGCGACCGCGTGTTCGTCGGGTACGCGGTCACCATCGGACTCGCGTTCTCGGTGACGTTCGCCTACATCTCCGGATCACCGTTCGTCTTCCAACAGCACTACGGACTCTCCGCCTCCGATTACGGGTTCGTGTTCGCGTTGAACGGGATCGGACTCGTGCTCGCCGGTCAGCTCAACGGAAGGCTGGTGAGCCGCTTCGCCCCGAGGACACTCCTCCGCACCGGGCTGACACTGTCGCTGACCGGGGTGGTCGGCCTCGTGGTGGCCGCAGCGCTACGGGCGGAGTTTCCGATCCTGCTCCTCCCGCTGTTCGTCACCGTGTCCTCGGTCGGGATGATCACTCCTAACGCGACGACACTCGCCCTGGCCGACCACCCTCGTTCGGCCGGGTCGGCATCGGCGCTGCTGGGGCTGGTGCAATTCTTCACCGGCGGCGCCATCTCCCCGCTCGTCGGTCTCCTCGGCGGTGATTCGGCACTGGGCATGACCGTGGTCATGGCGGTGGCGGCCGCGGCCGCTTTCACGACCTTCGCCGTACTCACCCGGAGACCACATCGGCACCAGGGCAAACGCAGCGACGAATCCGCCCAAATCGATCACGTGGGATGATGTTTGCGACTACAGTCGTCCCCGGACACGACGAAGGGGGGCGACGTGAGCACGCAAGACGAGTGGGCTGTCCCCTGCCGCGACCTGGCCGGGCGGCGTCGGGAGCTGACCGTGTTCGTGAACGCGGGGCGGGTCGTGCTCATCGCTCCGCCGGGTGAGGCGGCTGTACTGACCTCGCTCGACGTGGGTCGACTCCGGGCCGCCCTCCGTGACGCCGTGCTGCAGATCGACGGCTCCGACGGCGAACTCGAAACCGACACCACCATCGACTGACCCTCCCATCCCACCGTGTCCGCAGACTGTGCAGTCGTGTCCGCAGACTGTGTCGTTGTGTCCGCACTTCATGCCCGGTGGAATTAGGCTTTGGCCATGAAACAGGACCGATGGACAGCGGTCGACGAGTACTTCCAGGAGCAACTCGCCCCGCACGACGATGTTCTCGACGCCACGCAGCAGGCGTGCGCGCAGGCCGGTCTTCCCGACATCGCGGTAGCCCCCAACCAGGGCAAGCTGTTGCAGTTGCTCGCGCGCATGATCGATGCCCGCACGATCCTGGAGATCGGCACGCTCGGCGGCTACTCCACTATCTGGCTCGCTCGAGCCCTACCTGACCAGGGACGGCTCATCACGCTCGAAGCCGACGCCACCCACGCGGACGTGGCCAAGAGCAACATCGAGCGGGCCGGCCTGTCCGACCGGGTGGACGTCCGTGTCGGCCGAGCACTGGACATCCTCCCCACACTGCGGGACGAAGGACCGTTCGACCTGGCGTTCATCGACGCGGACAAGGTCAACAACCCGCACTACGTCCGCTGGGCGTTGGAGCTCGGCAGGCCGGGCAGTGTGATCGTGGTGGACAACGTCGTCCGCGGCGGTGCGGTGATCGACACCGGCAACGACGACCCATCGGTCCGCGGGACGCGGGAGACCGTCGAACTCCTGCGCGCCGAGCCCCGTCTCGACGCCACCGCACTGCAGACCGTGGGAGGCAAGGGCTACGACGGCATCATCATCGCCCGTGTCGTCTCCTGACCCTCGGCTCACAGCTTCCGCACCGCTTGTGGTGCCGGTGGCGAGTCCCCGACCGACCTCGCACAGTCCGCGAAGATAACCACGCAACCTGCGGACACGACCGCACAACCTGCGGACACGACCGCACAACCTGCGGACACGACGACACAGACTGCGGACACGACGACGCCGGGCAGGGACACGGCAACGCCGTGTTCCTGCCCGGCAGGGTCAGATCAGTTCTTGTTCGCGTAGAGCGGGTGCTTCTTCGCCAGCACCGCCACGCGGGAACGCAGGTCCTCCAGGACCGCGCTGTCGGCGTTCGGCTGCAACGCGCGGGCGATGATGTCGGCGACCTCGGTGAAGTCCTCGGCGCCGAAACCACGTGTGGCCAACGCCGGGGTACCGATCCGCAACCCCGAGGTCACCATCGGCGGACGCGGGTCGAAGGGGACGGCGTTGCGGTTCACCGTGATGCCGATGTCGTGCAGCCGGTCCTCGGCCTGCTTGCCGTCCAGTTCCGAGTTCACAAGATCCACGAGCACCAGGTGCACGTCGGTGCCCCCGGTGAGTACCCGTACTCCCGCGGAGGCGCAGTCGGACGCCGACAACCGCTCGGCGAGGATCTTCGCGCCCTCGAGCACCCGCTGCTGCCGCTCCCGGAACTCCTCGCTGGCGGCGATCTTCAGCGCCACGGCCTTGGCCGCGATGACGTGCTCCAACGGCCCACCCTGCTGCCCCGGGAACACCGCCGAATTGATCTTCTTGGCGTACTCCTGCTTCGACAGGATGATGCCGCCGCGTGGTCCGCCCAACGTCTTGTGCGTGGTGGTGGTCACGACGTCGGCGTACGGCACGGGGTTCGGGTGCAGCCCGGCCGCCACGAGACCGGCGAAGTGGGCCATGTCCACCATGAGCTTGGCGCCTACCGAGTCGGCGATGCGTCGGAACTCGGCGAAATCGAGCTGCCGGGGATACGCCGACCAACCCGCGATGATCAGTTTGGGCTTGTGTTCGGTGGCCAGCCGCTCGACCTCGGCCATGTCGATCCGGCCGGTCTCCCGGTCGACGTGGTAGGCGACCACGTTGTAGAGCCTGCCGGAGAAGTTGATCTTCATGCCGTGGGTGAGGTGTCCACCGTGGGCCAGGTCGAGTCCCAGGATGGTGTCACCGGGCTCCAACAGGGCCGTCATGGCGGCGGCGTTGGCCTGCGCACCGGAATGCGGCTGCACGTTCGCATGCTCAGCGCCGAACAGGGCCTTGGCTCGCTCGATGGCAAGGGTTTCGATGACATCGACGTGTTCGCAGCCGCCGTAGTAGCGCCGTCCCGGGTAACCCTCGGCGTACTTGTTGGTCAACACCGAGCCCTGCGCCTCCAGCACACTGGCGGGCGCGAAGTTCTCCGACGCAATCATCTCCAGCGTCGACTGCTGTCGGTTCAGCTCGGCCGCCACCGCCTCAGCGACCTCCGGGTCCACGGCGGCTAGGTCGGCGTCGAACGAGTTCATGTCAGCCCTCCTGAATCAGTGCGGCATAGGCGTCGGCGTCCAGCAGGTCCGGCACCGACTCGGCACGGACCTTGAACAACCAACCCGCGTCGTAGGGATCGGAGTTGACGGTCTCAGGCGAGTCCACGACGGACTCGTTGAGCTCGACGACCTCCCCGGTCACCGGCGAGTACAACTCGCTGACGGACTTGGTCGACTCGATCTCGCCGCACACCTCACCCGCTGTGACGTTACTACCTGCCTCAGGAAGCTGGACGAACACCACGTCGCCGAGTGAGTCAGCAGCGAAGGCGGTGACACCGACCGTCACCACACCGTCGCCATCGGTGCGCACCCATTCGTGTTCACGGCTGTAGCGGAGGTCCTCAGGAATGTTCGTCGACAACGGTTCTCAGCCTTTCGAAGTGGAGGGACGGTGGTAGAAGGGCAGGGACACGACCTCGACCGGGGTGGAACGACCCCGGATGTCCACGAGGAGAGCGGTACCGGGCTCGGCGACCTCGGGCGTGACATAGGCCATCGCGATCGGATAACCGAGTGTGGGAGAAAGCACACCACTGGTGATCTCACCGACAACACGGTCACCGTCGAGGACACGATAGGAGTGTCGGGGCGCACGGCGTCCCTCGCCACGCAACCCGACCAACACTTTCTCCGGCTCACGCTTGTCCTCCAACGCGGAGCGGCCGACGAAATCACCCGGCTTGTCGAATTTCACCGTCCGACCGAGCCCCGCGTGGAAAGGCGTGAGTTCGCTGCTCAACTCGTTGCCGTAGAGCGGCATGCCGGCTTCGAGCCGCAACGTGTCACGGCACGCCAAACCCGCCGGAAGGAGTCCGTGCGAAGCACCCGCCTCGGTGATGCGCCGCCAGACCGACACCGCGGAGTCGGCGTCGAGGAACAACTCGAAGCCGTCCTCGCCGGTGTAGCCGGTACGGGCGAGCAGGATCTCGGCGCCGTCGACGGTGGCGGGCATGCTCGCGAAGTACCGCAGAGAGTCCAGTTCGGCCCCGGTCACCTGTTCCACGATCGCGGCGGAGGCGGGTCCCTGCACCGCGATCAACGCGGTCTGCGGACTCACATCGGTGACCTCGGCGTCGAACGTCGCGGCGCGTTCTCGCAGCGCCTCGACCACGACGGCGGTGTTCCCCGCGTTGGCGACGACGAGATAACGCCGCTCGGACAGCCGGTACACGACGAGATCGTCGAGCACCCCACCGTCGGCGGCGCAAAGCAGCGTGTAGCGAGCGCGCCCGACCTTGAGCGCGGACAGGTTCCCGACCAGCGCGTAGTCCAGCGCCTGGGCCGCCTCGGCACCGGTCACCTCGATCTCACCCATGTGGGACAGGTCGAACTGGCCCGCCGCCTCGCGCACCGCGCGATGCTCCGCCAGATCACTGGAGTACCGCACGGGCATCGACCAACCGGCGAAGTCGGTGAACGACGCGCCGTGCTCGACGTGGACGTCGTGGAGTGGGGTCGTTTTCAAGGACGGCTTCGTCACGACGAGGCACCTGCGCTTTCGTAGGAGGAGACAGGCGGGCAGGAACAGACCAGGTTGCGGTCACCGTAGGCGCTTTCGACCCGCCGCACCGGCGACCAGTACTTGCCCTGCGGTGTGGTCCGGCCGGGGTACACGGCGGTGCGCCGGTCGTACGGCAGCGACCACTCCCCGGTGAGCTGTTCGGCGGTGTGCGGCGCGTTGCGCAGCGGGCTGTCCTCCACGGACCACGTCCCGGCGGCGACCTCGTCGATCTCCCGACGGATGGCGATCATCGCCTCGCAGAACCGGTCGAGTTCGGCGAGGTCCTCGCTCTCGGTGGGTTCGACCATGAGCGTGCCCGCCACCGGGAACGACATGGTGGGGGCGTGGAAGCCGTAGTCGATGAGCCGCTTGGCCACGTCCTCCACGGTGACGCCGGTCTGTTTGGTCAACTCGCGCAGGTCGAGGATGCACTCGTGCGCGACGAGTCCGTTCTGGCCGGTGTAGAGCACCGGATAGTGCGGGGCGAGCCGCGCCGCGACGTAGTTGGCGTTCAGCACCGCGACCTTGGTGGCCTCGGTGAGCCCGGCCGAGCCCATCATGCGCACGTACGCCCAGGAGATCGGCAGGATCGACGCCGAGCCGAACGGAGCCGCCGCGATCGGACCGATCCCCGTCTCCGGCCCCGCGTCCGGGACCAGCGGGTGGTTCGGCAGGTAGGGGGCCAGGTGGGCGCGCGCCGCGACCGGGCCCACCCCGGGCCCGCCACCGCCGTGGGGGATGCAGAACGTCTTGTGCAGGTTGAGGTGCGAGACGTCGCCACCGAACTCGCCCGGTTTGGCGATCCCGAGCAGCGCGTTGAGGTTGGCACCGTCGACGTAGACCTGCCCACCCGCCTCGTGCACGATCTCGGCCAGTTCGGCGATCCCGGTCTCGTACACGCCGTGCGTGGACGGATAGGTGACCATGATGGCGGCGAGGGTGTCGCGATGGGCGTCGACCTTCTTGCGCAGATCGTCGAGGTCCACGTCACCGTTGGAGGTGCACGCGACCACCACGACCCGCATTCCGGCGAGCACGGCGGAGGCGGCGTTGGTGCCGTGCGCCGACGACGGGATCAGGCACACGTCCCGTTCGGGTTGTCCGTTGGCCCGGTGATAGGCCCGGATGGCCAACAACCCCGCCAACTCGCCCTGACTGCCCGCGTTGGGTTGCAGCGACACGCTGTCGTAGCCGGTGACCTCCGCCAGCCAGCGGGACAACTGGTCGATGAGTTCCCGATAGCCTGCGGCGTCCTCGGCGGGCGCGAACGGGTGGATGTTCGTGAACTCGGGCCACGTGATGGGTTCCATCTCCGTGGTGGCGTTGAGCTTCATGGTGCACGACCCGAGCGGGATCATGCCCCGGTCGAGGGCGTAGTCGAAGTCGGCGAGCTTGCGCAGGTACCGCAGCATCGCCGTCTCCGACCGGTAGGTGTGGAACACCTCGTGGGTGAGGTACTCGCTCGTCCGCTGCAACCCCTCGGGCAGGGCGGACCGGATCCGGGACTCGGATGTGGCCTCGATCCCGAACGCGCCGAGCACCGCGTCCACCACCTCCGGCGTGGTCACCTCGTCACACGCCACCCGCACGTGGTCGGCGTCGACCCTGCCGAGGTTGATGCCCGCGTCCCGCGCGGCGGCCAGCACCGCGTCGGCGCGTCCCGGCACGC
>SMEK01000076.1_pt1 | contig 50624 bp, 53 predicted proteins | sample 2456371 | NCBI WGS metagenome assembly SMEK01 (sample SAMN10132590, study PRJNA489261) | soil metagenome | isolation source: day1 antibiotic-loamy sand soil ammended with composted manure from dairy... | place: USA | collected 2015-04-01
CGCGGACCTGACCGGCGCCGACCCCGACGCCGTCGTCCTGGGGCCGAACGCGCCCGCGTTGCTGAGCAGACTCGCGGACACGCTAGCGGACACCTGGACGCTCGGTGACGAGGTGGTGGTCTCCCGGCTCGACGAACCGGCGAACACCGACCCCTGGTTACGCGCGATGAAACGCATCGGGGGCAACGTCCGCTGGAGCGAGATCGACATCGAGACCTGCGAATTACCCGCATGGCAATACGAGCAGCTGGTCGGTTCCCGCACCAAGGCGGTGTCCGTCACCGCCGCCTCCGGCTCGGTGGGCACCCGACCCGACGTGTCCACGATCGCGGAGATCGCCAAGAAGGTGGGTGCCCTCGTGGTCGTGGACGCCACCTACGCCGCACCGTTCGTCCCCCTCGACATCGCCGAGCTCGGCGTGGACGTGCTCGTGCTCTCGGCGCAGGCGTGGGGTGGTCCGGCGGTGGGGGCGTTGGTGTTCCGGGATCGGGAGCTGCTCGACCGCATCCCGTCGATCGCCCTCGATCCGCACGCCACGGGCCCCGAACGTCTGGAACTCGGCCCGCACGCCTACCCGTTGCTGGCCGGACTCGTGGCGTCGGTCGACTATCTCGCCGACCTCGACGACGCCGCCGCCGGGTCCCGGCGGGACCGGCTGCTCACGTCGCTGGGGTCGGCGAAGTCGTACCACGTGGGCCTGCTCGCCCAACTGTCCACGGAACTGCGGTCGTTGCCGCACGTGATGCTGATCGGCGACGCCGCACGGCGCATCCCCACCCTGGCGTTCACGGTGGCCGACCGCAAGGCCGCCGACGTCGCCCGGCACCTGGCGTCGAGGAACGTGTGCGCGTTCGCCGACGACGGCACCACGGGGGTGTTCGCCGCGCTCGGGGTCGGTGAGGTCGGCGGCGCCGTGCGGATCGGACTCGCCCACTACTCGAACGTCTTCGAGGTCAACCAGCTGGTGCAGGTGCTGGAGGAACTGGTCTGAGCAGGCGGTCTACTGTGCCGTCAACAGGATCTTGCCGAAGATCCCGCCCGCTTCGAGGGCCCGGTGGGCGTCGCCGGCCTGGGACATCGGATAAGCCCGGTCCACCACGGGGCGCACCGTGCCCCGCTCCACCAACGGCCAGAGCCGCTCACGGACCTCGGCCACGATCCGAGCCTTCTCCTCCTTCGGCCTGGAACGCAGCGTGGTGGCCGTGATGCTGGCCCTTTTCGCGATCAACTTGCCGAGGTGCAGCTCTCCCTTGGTGCCGCCCTGCATCCCGATGACCACGAGCCGACCCCCGGTGGCCAGCGCGTCGACGTTACGGCCCAGGTACTTGGCGCCCATGTTGTCGAGGATGACGTCGGCGCCGCCGGTTTCGGCTTTGATCACCTCGACGAAGTCCTGTTCGCGATAGTTGATCGCGATGTCGGCGCCCAATTGGCGACACCGCTGCGCCCGTTCGTCGGAGCCCGCGGTGACGGCCACCGTCGCGCCGAGCGCCTTACCCACCTGGATGGCGTGGGTGCCGATGCCTCCCGCACCGCCGTGGACCAGCAGCGTCTCGCCCTCGGTGAGGCGTGCGTGCATGACGACGTTGGACCACACCGTGCAGGCCACCTCCGGCAGCGAGGCGGCCGTGGTCAGCTCCATCCCGCTCGGCACGGGCAGGAGTTGTCCGGCTGGGACGGCGACCTGCTGCGCGTATCCACCGCCCGCGAGCAGCGCGCACACGTGATCACCGACCCGCCATCCTTCGACGCCGTCGCCGACCTCGACGATCGTGCCCGAACATTCGAGTCCGAGGATCTCGCTGGCGCCGGGTGGGGGAGGGTAGTGGCCCTGCCGTTGCAGCAGGTCGGCCCGGTTCACGGCGCTCGCCGCGACCTCGACGAGGACCTCCCCGGGGCCGGCCACGGGGTCCGGGGCGTCGGCCCATTCCAGCTTTTCAGGACCACCCGGTTCGCGGAGCCTGATCGCGCGCATGACACCACTGTAGGTCACCGTTCGGGTGTCCGAAGAGGCACATTACGACGAATGGTGCTTGATTTCTGATTGTCGACACACAACAGTGATCGATCACCTGTTGTGACGAAGGGGATTTGTCTATGTCATCTCTGCGAGCAAGGTGGAGGCCGGGCGTCGCGATCGCGGCGTGTGCGAGCCTTGCCCTCGTCGGTGCGGGAACGGCGACCGCCGCGCCCGACCCCGTCTCCGATCTGCCGGACCAGCTGGCCGAGAAGGTCACGTTGGGGCAGCTGAACCGGCACCTCAGCGCGTTGCAGCGGATCGCCCACATGAACGACGGCAACCGCGCGTCGAGCACGGAGGGCTTCAACGCCTCCGCCGAGTACGTCGCCAACAAACTGGAACAGGCCGGATTCGACGTCACCCGGCAGGAATTCCCGTTCACGTACTCGGAGACGTTGGCGGAGAAGCTCGTGGCGGACGGTGCCGAGATCCCCGTCATCATGATGGAATACAGTCCGTCCACAGAGGAGGGTGGTTTCACGGCGCCGCTCGCGGTGGTCCCCGTGGACGACACCCCGGGCTGTGAGGCGTCCGACTACGGTGACGTGACCGGCAAGATCGCGCTGGTGCAGCGCGGCACCTGTTCGTTCGCCGAGAAGACGCTCGCCGCCTCCGAGGCGGGGGCCGCGGCCCTGCTCGTCTACAACAACGAGGAGGGTCCGGTCAACGGGACCCTCGGTGAGAAGAACGACGACTACGTGCCCGCCGGAGGGATCAGCCAGGCCGACGGCGAGGCGCTGATCGCTCTCGACGGCACCGAGATCACGCTGGAGCTGCGCTCCTTCATGGAGGACCGCACCACCTACAACGTGATCGCCGAGACGCAGACCGGGCGCAAGGACAACGTCGTCATGGCCGGTGCGCACCTCGACAGCGACCCGGCCGGCCCCGGCATCAACGACAACGGCACGGGCTCGGTGGCCCTGCTCGAGACGGCGCTGGCCCTGGGCGCTGAACCGGACATCAACAACCGGGTCCGGTTCGCCTGGTGGGGTGCCGAGGAGTTCGGGCTGGTGGGTTCGACCTACTACGTCAACTCGCTGAGCTTCGAACAGCAGCTCGACATCGCGCTGTACCTGAACTTCGACATGATCGGCTCCCCGAACGCCGGGTACTTCGTCTACGACGGTGACGACTCCGACGGTGAGGGCGCCGGCCCCGGTCCGTACGGCTCGGCCCAGATCGAGGCGGCGTTCGTCGACTACCTGGAGAACACCGTCGGTGTGCCGACGGAGGGCAGGGACTTCGACGGCCGTTCCGACTACGGCGAGTTCATCGCGGTGGGCATCCCGTCGGGCGGTCTGTTCACCGGCGCCGAGGGCGAGAAGACCGAGGAACAGGCGGCCAAGTGGGGCGGCGTGGCCGGCGAGGCCTTCGACCCGTGCTACCACCAGGCCTGTGACAACCTGGGCAACGTGGACCGGGTCGCCCTCGACCGCAACGCCGACGCGATGGCCTACGTGATCGGCAAGTACGCGCTGAGCACGGAGGAGATCAACGGGGTCGCCCCGCAGGGCGCCAAGGACGAGGCCAAGCTCGCCAAGCAGCGGGTCAGCCAGATGCGGATGAGCGTTCAGGCCGCACAGGGCGACGCCGTCTTCGCCTGACCCAGGTCGTCGGCCATCGGATGACCGTCAGTGACCCGGGTGCGGAGCCTCACGCCCGCACCCGGGTTGCTTACCGAGGTTTTCGTGCCTTCGGTTGGCCTTAGGTCCCGGGGAGCGCGGTGTGGCCGAAAAACACTCCGCTTTCCCGAACCGCCCTTCATCACGACCGGCTGGTTCGAGCCACCTCGGTCGTGGGGCTGCGGTCCCCGCTGTCTTGCAGCGGAACGGCCAACCGTGTGGAATCGTTCGTCACCGCATCACCTGCCCCTTCCCGGTGGGCGCATCGGACCGGAGCCCGCCGGTTGCCGGCCCCGTTTCCGGTGCGGCCTCCGTTGTTGTCTGATTGCCCACTCGATGCCGTTTCACACACTTTCGATGGGCTTTACGGAAGAATTCGTTTTCCGGCGATGCGGTTCCCACGCTTCGAATGCGGCTGTCTACCCTGCGTGCCCATGAATCAGGAAACCCGTGACGTGCGCTGGCTGACCGACACGGAGATGTCGGTATGGCGTTCCTACATCGTCTCGACGTTGATGTTGCGGCAGCGACTGCACAGGGAACTTTCCGAACGGCATGCGCTGTCGCTGATCGATTACGAGGTCATGGTCTGTCTGTCGGAGGCCGAGAACAACGCCATGCGCATGACCGAGCTGGCGAAGACGCTCGGGTCCACCAAGAGTCGGCTGTCGCACCAGATCGCCCGCATGGAGGCGGAGGGCTACGTGCGGCGTATCAAGCACGTGGGCGACCGCAGAGGGGTGACCGCGGAGCTCACGCAGAAGGGGGTCGAGCTGTTGCACGAGTCCGCGCCCACGCACGTGAAGGGCGTGCGGGCCCACTTCGTGGACCTGCTGACCGAGCAGGAGAAACAGCTCATGGGACGCGCGTTCTCACGGGTCGTCACACACCTGTCGGGGCTGGGGGACTGAGAGGTTAGGCTAGAGCCGGTGAGGAAGCGTGGCAGAGCGGCCGAATGCACTCGCCTTGAAAGCGAGCGACCCGCGAGGGTCCGGGGGTTCAAATCCCTCCGCTTCCGCACATGACCAGCGACGACGCCGGGTGGTCGAGACGAGGCCCCCGGCGTCGTCGCTGTCCGGACACAAATCGGGCCGTGATCGTCCGGTACGGACGGGTGGCACGGGAGGCCTCTGGGCGCACTGTGGCCGAACTCATCGGTGTTCCGGGGTGCCGTCCGAGCGGCGGCTGGAGACAATCGGAGCCTGACAGGATCCGGACGAGGCGCACCGTACCCGGCTCGGCAAAGACGGTGCACTCAGGAGTGTGCTCCTTCATGGCATGGGTCATCCTGATCGTCTCCGGCATGTTCGAGGCCGTGTGGGCGATCGCTTTGGGCAAGTCCGACGGTTTCCGGAAGGTCGTTCCCTCGCTGATCTTCGTCGGGGCGTTGATCATCAGCATGGGTGGTTTGGCGATCGCGATGCGAACGCTGCCGACCGGAACCTCCTACGCGGTGTGGGTGGCGGTCGGCGCTTCATTGGCGGTCGCTTATTCGATGGCCACAGGTGAGGAAAGCGTCTCGATTCTGAAAATCGTGCTGTTGCTCGGTCTGATCGGTTGTGTGATCGGTCTCAAACTCGTCCATTGAGCCATCGCCGAGTCGCTGGGAACGGGGTGGTGATCCGGAAACCGGCGTCCCGCCCCTCGAACGGAATCGGGGGCCGGGCGGGACGGTCACCACGTTGCCGCTTGTGTCCCTGAGCTGGACCCTCTTGGCGCAGCGGGCTCGAATTCCGGATGGGTAAGGTGCTGGTATGCGGCTCGGACAAGCGGTTGAGTGGATGCTGCACACATGCCTGAACTTGTCCTGGGTCGATGAGCCGGTGTCGACCGCGCGACTCGCGGACATCTATCGGTTGCCGTCCGCGTATTTGAACAAACAGCTCCAGGCGCTGGCGCGGGAGAAGATCCTGGTCTCGGTTCCCGGGGCGCGGGGTGGTTTCAGGCTCGCGCGTGATCCGGCCGAGATCTCTTTGCTGGACGTCGTGGTGGCGGTGGAGGGCAAAGCGGAGGCCTTCCGCTGCGCCCAGATCCTTCGCAACGGGCCGGGTGGTGACCCGGACGTCGACTACAGCTCCTACTGCGTGGTGTCGCAGAGCATGCGGCGTGCCGAGTTGGCGTGGCGGCGCGAGCTCGCCAGTCGGACGATCGCCGACATCGCCGCCGACGTGGTTCGGCGCAATCCGGACGCGCCGGAGCTCGTTCGGGACGCCTTGACGAATTGATCCTTCGCTGATTCCCGCCGGTGCTTCGGCCGGGTTCGGCTGCGGGCCTCTCGTTGTGTTGAGGATTCCCCGGCTGTCTTCCCTCCCGTGCCCGGAAGCCGAGGTGTGTCGTGCGTTGGCCCCCTGCGTCGATAAACCTGGATGTGTAATGTCCAGGTTTATCGGGTGGGGTTCCGGATGTCGGCCGTGTGGGCGGCCTTCCATGGGATCTGGAGCGCCCGGTTCGGAGTGGAACGGAAAGGAACGGAGACGACATGAAGATCGCTGTCCTGGGCGCTACCGGAACGGCCGGTTCCCGCGTCGTGCGGCGTCTGAAGGATGAGAACGTCGACGTCGTCGCGGTGTCCCGAGCCAGTGGTGTCGATCTGGTCACCGGTGACGGTCTGGTCGATGCGCTGGCCGGGGTGGATGCCGTTGTGGACGCGTCGAACGCCTTACCGCCAAACGGCTCGATGGAATGGGGGGAGGCACTCACCACCGCCACGCGCAACGTGGTGGACGCCTGTGGGCGGCGGAAGGTGTCGCGCCTGGTCTTTCTGTCGATTCTCGGGGCCGAGGACCCCGTGTTCGACGAGTTTCCCTATTGCGTGGCGAAACGGGAACAGGAATCGATCATCGGTGAAAGCGGCCTGAACGCCACGATCGTCAAGACCACACAGTGGTACGAGTTCGCGACCAATCCCGCTGCGGTGGTCTTCCACGACGACAGGGTCGAGGTGCAGGACTGGTTGGTGCAGCCGGTCGCGGCCGACACGGTTGCCGATGTCCTCGTCCGAGAAGCCTTGGATACGTCCGGTGGGGGCCAGGTACTGATCGCCGGTCCGGAGAGGATTCGTCTGCCGGAATTGGCCCGGCGTCGATTGAAGACGCTCGGGGACGAGCGGCCGGTGCATGCCATTGAGCCGGACCTACCCGTGCTCGCCGAGGGTGCGTTGCTGGCGTGGGAGCGGGCTAAGGTCATGGGGCCGGGACTGGAGGAGTGGCTCGCCTCGCTGCGGCGGGAAACCACACGATGACCTCACGGTCCTATCGAGTCGTCGGATGACCTGGCTACTTTGGATAATCGATTCGGTGGCCCTGGGGCATGATCCAATCTAGTCCACTGTGGAAATTTTGATGTGTGTCGGGCGCTGGTCGCCTCGGTGGTCGGATTCCGGACGGTGACATCGGGCACCGACCGCTCGGCGGCGCCGTGCGCCCGCCTGTCCCGGGTCCGCCGCGCGATACGCCGGGCTCCGGTGACGTTCATCCGCCATCGCGCCATGCGTTCGCTGACCCGGAAATAGCGTGCGATGGTGGTGTCGGTCCAACCGCGGAAGGCGGCCGTCCTCGCGGCGTCACGGGGCAGCAGCAGTTCGCCGGACAGTTCCGCCGCCTCCTGTTCGATCTCCGTCGTGGTGGAGCGGCACGAGGTGCCACCGGTGACCAGCACCCCGAATTCGTGTTCCAGCAGTACGTGGGCCATCTCGTGTGCCACGGTGGAACGGCGACGGGTGTCGGTGTGCGTGTGGTTCTCGACGATCACGCATCCGGTTCCGATCTGGATCAGTGCTCCGGAGAACGACTCGGCGGCGGTGCCGGTGAAGTGTTCGACGGCGTCCCGGGGTAGCCAGGGCGCATCGAGGGTGAACACCTCGACGCCGTAGAGGCGTGCGAGGGCGTAGGGGTCGAGTGGTTCGAAGGCGGCGATGCCCAATTCGTCACGCACGTCCGCTGCGAGTCGTCTGGCGGTCGCCTTGAAACCTCGCCGCAGCGCCACGTCAGACCCCCCGTCTGTCCGCCTTGATCCGGCGCATCGTGGCGCGCACGATGTCCAGCAGGTATTCCCTGTCCGCCTCGTCGAGGTCGTCGCGGGCGCGCAGCAACAGGGCCAGCTGGCTTTCCAGTGAGGGTTGCTCGTCGCGTGGTCGTTCGTCGGGCCACACCATGAACTCCTCGGCCTGCGCGCCCAGCCATTGCACGAGCGCGACGAAGCCGTCCAGGTCGGGACGTTGACCGTTGCCCATCCTGCTGAGCAGGGACGGGCTCACCCCGGCCTGTCGCGCGAGTTGTCTCCACGACAGGTTCCGTGCGCGGCGTTGCGCGTCGAGTGCTTCGTAGAGCCGTTGCGTGTCCACCCGGCCCGTCATGTCCCTGCCCTCCACGCTCTTTGCTGTCCGCGGGTGCGTCCGTGGTCCGCTCCCTCCCTAGCACAGGGGTGTGTCGCACCCGCCGTATTGTTTCATTACCAATACACTGTCTCGGAAGTGCGACATCGAGGGAGGTCCGATGTGCTCGTCGTTCTCGGTCGTCTTCCGGTTCTCGCCCGACTCGCTGACCTGGGTGGTCAGCCGGGGAAAGAAGGTGCTGTCCCGTCATTGCCGTAAACGGGACGCCGTCCGGGAGGCCGCGCGGCTGGCCCGTGCCGACGGCCGTGCCGAGGTGCGGGTGGAGCGCATGGACGGCACGATCCAATGCCGACACCGGTATGGGTTATCGAGATCGTCCGGATCGGTGAGAGCGCGCGAAGGCGAACAGCGATAGCGTATGGGGCGATGAAGCGATTGATGCTTGCGGCCGCGTGTGTCGCTTTGTTGGGAACGGCAGCCTGTGGTGACGGTGGGGACCAGGCGGGTGACGGTAATACGGCCTCGCCGCCCCCGGACCAGCAGGACACGCAACAGACGAGCGCCACACAGCAGCCCGGTGGTGAGTGCGCAGGTGTGATCGAGGGGCTTTCCCCCAGGGAGCGTGCTGCTCAGCTGCTCGTGGTCGGTGTGGACCCGACCGACCCGGCCGCGGCCGTCGCGCTGGTACGCGAACACCGGGTCGGCGGCATCTTCATCGGCGGTAACCCCACCGCCCTGTTCACCGACAACGCGCTGGACCGGGTGCAGGAAGCCGCGGGCGACATCCCCGTGTCCGTCGCCGTCGACGACGAGGGCGGGCGGGTGCAGCGCATCGACGAACTCGTCGGACCCATCCCCAGTGCCCGACAGATGGCGCAGTCGATGACACCGCAGGAAGTGCGGGAGCTGGCGCGCGAACGCGGTGAGCAACTGAGCGCCCGTGGCGTCACCGTCGATTACGCGCCCGTGGTCGACCTGACCGACGGCCCCGCGAACGGTGTCATCGGTGACCGGTCGTTCAGCGCCGACCCGCAGACGGCCACGGAGTACGCGGCGGCGTTCGCTTCCGGGCTGTCGGAGGCGGGTGTGCAGCCCGTCATCAAGCATTTCCCCGGGCACGGCCGAGCCAGTGGTGACTCCCACCAGGAGCTGGTGCAGACGCCACCGCTGGACGAACTGCGCACCCACGACCTGGTGCCCTATGAGGACCTCAGCGTCTATCCCGACGACACGCAGGTGATGGTGGGCCATCTCGACGTCCCCGGCCTCACCGACGGACAGCCCGCCTCCCTGTCGCCCGCGGCGTACCGGTTGCTGCGGGACGAGTACGACTACGACGGTGTCGTGCTCACCGACGACCTCGGTGCGATGAGGGCGGTCACCGACAACTACACCCTCGACGAGGCCGTGCTGTTGGCGTTGCAGTCCGGCGCCGATCAACCGCTGTGGTCGTCCGGCGGGGACGTCGGTCCCGTGCTCGACAAGCTGGAAGCCGCCATGGCCGATGGTCAGCTGTCGCAGGAGCGGGTCGACGAAGCGCTCACCAGGGTGCTGACGGCGAAGGGCGTCTGCGGTTAGTCGAACGTCGACGCCCGCTCAAGGGCGCGTGGTGGTGAGACAGGCGATCACCGTATCGATGTCGAGCCGTTCGGACTCGTAGCCCAGAGGCACCCGTGCCAGCGTGGCGTCGACGAACCTCTGCACGTCGTTTCTGCTGATCTCCACGGCGGCGTAGCCGTCGGGGGATTCCAGTTCGATGACGAGCATGTCATCGCTTTGTCCCGGCAGATCGGGTCGGATGCGGATGTCGCCGATGCCGGCAGGAGCGTGGAGACCGGTGATGAGCAGGTCACGGGCGAACTCCCATTCGACCCATTCGCCGGGCGCCACCTTGAACGCCATCGTGACCGTGAAAGGGGCGCCCGGCACGTAGGTCAGCCTGGACAACACCGGGGTTTCGCATCCACTCAGGTACACGAACTGGCTCTGCTGTACAGCGTTGTTGTCCACAGCACGCTCCCGTCCATCCGTGGCGCCCACGTGGCGCGTGCGGTCCTTCCCTTGATGAAGACGTCCATCTGTCGTCAAGGTGATGCGCCGTTCGGGCGAATCTTGGTGATCAAGACGGACAGTAATGCAGGAGTCCGACAGCCCGGTGCGGGTGGGTGGGCGTTGTCGGGAAGCCGCGGGACGGAGAATCGGCGGCCGACCTCGGGGTCGGGTCGGCGGGGGTACCGCCGGGGTCGCGGGGCGGAAAGAGAACTTATCGACGTTCGGATGTCACACGATCGAGTCGTCTTGGGTTGCGAACCGCTCTCGGCTGGTGACACGGATAGTTCGGCACGGTACATACCAAGCAGTAGTTTTCGTCTTGGGCGACCGCTCTAGGGGAACGGTGATGATGGAGGGACGACCCTGATGCCGCCCCAAGTCCTGTGCTCCACGCCACACGATGCCGGAGTGCTCGACCGTACGGGGATCCTCTCCGCGAGCGCAACGTCGTTAGACGTCGACTCGGATCTCCCCGACGACGCCTACCGGCCCAGGACCTACCGATCGAGGATCTTCGGCTTGGCGACCGTCGCGCTCATGCTCGCCGTGGCGGTGATCGGCGTGCTCGATCGTGAGCATCGTCGTACCGAGGTGGCGAGGAACGTGGTGGACGGTGTCGACGATGTCGAGGATTCCCCGGACGTCGACGAGGTCGAACGGGTCCCCATCGCCTCCAGCTCGCACCCCTCGCCGTCGGTGCTGCACGTCCCCGGGCACGAGGCGGTGAGCGTGCCACGACCGTCGAACGCCCAGGTGGCGCCGAGTGCGCCGGAGGTGCGGCTGACCGAGGTGAAGGATCGACCCGAGCGGTCCCCGTCCCCGAGTGGGGCGCCCACGGAGGTCGGGCTGCCCACGCAGGATCGGGAACGTGTTCCCGCCGAAGTGCTCAGAGTGGATCGTTCCGAGCCGCCGATGCCGACTCAGCTTCCGGGGGCCGACGGGTCGGACGAGATGTTGGACATTCCCGTTCCGGCGTCCTGGTGTCGGGAGCACGAGCAGTGGTGGGCCACCTCCGACGGGCGGTGGGGCGACGAACGGGACCCGCGCCGAAGCGAGACCATCCGTACCAGCGCAAGCGTCCGACCAGGCAATTCGTAGTGGACCTCAGGTGATTCACAAGTAGATTCGGATTTTGGCAATCACCTAACCGGATTCATTTTTTGTGATAAATGGCACATGTGAAACTCTTACCGTTTGGTAGCCCATAGAAGTTGGCGCAGGCCGGTTCCGTCATCTTTGGTGTCCCCGACGCCGGCTCGTGAAGGAGTGCAGGTGTCCACGCAGAACGCGCGTGGTGCGGCAGTGCTGGCCGGTCTCGGTGGCTGGCTGCCGCCTCGTGTGGTCGACAACGACGAACTCAGTCGACGACTCGATACCTCGGACGAGTGGATCCGTACCAGAACGGGAATCGCGCGGCGCCGGGTAGTCGACCCCGGAATGTCCACTACGGACATGGCTGTCGAGGCGGGTAGGCGCGCGTTGGACTCGGCGGGGGAGTACGGCGAGGACATCGACGCGCTCGTCCTCGCCACCAGCACGCCCGACCACCCCTGCCCCGCGAGTGCGCCCGAGGTGGCCAGCGCGCTCGGGTTGAAGGAGGCGGCGGCTTTCGACGTGGCCGCCGTGTGCAGCGGCTTCGTCTACGCGCTCGCCACAGCGGTCGGTCTCATCTCGGGCGGTGTGGCCGGACGGGTCCTCCTCATCGGGGCCGACGCCTTCACCACGCTCCTCGACCCGGATGACCGCACCACGGTGCCGATCTTCGGCGACGGTGCGGGCGCGGTGGTGCTGCGCGAAGGAAGCCCGGACGAATTGGGCGCCATCGGTCCGTTCGACCTGGGCAGCGACGGCGAACTCAAGGACCTGCTGATCGTGCCCGCGGGCGGTTCGCGTAAGAAGGCCTCCGACGATCCGCGTGATCATTTCTTCACGATGCAAGGGCAAGCGGTGTTCCGCCACGCCACGGCGAAAATGGCCTCCTCCTCGCGGAAGGTGCTGGAGAAGGCCGGGTGGACGACCACCGACGTGGACCGTTTCGTGGGACATCAGGCCAACATCCGCATCCTCCAGGCCGTGGCCAAGAACCTCGGCCTGCCCGTCGACAGCCTCGTGGTCAACCTCGAACACACCGGCAACACCAGTGCGGCGTCCATTCCGCTCGCCTTCGTGGACGGTGTGGTCGACGGCACCCTCCAGGAGGGCGACCGAGTCCTCGTCACCGCGTTCGGGGCCGGGCTGACCTGGGGATCGACGGTGCTGCGGTGGCCGGCGCTGCGGTGTGCCCCCTTGCCGTGAACCCCGCCGTGGCCTCACGGTGAATCCGGCGAGTCCGTCCACGTGACCGTCGGGGCCGACCGGCCCCGTAGCCGGAGGGCGGCGTGTTCGTGCCAACGAGCGCGTTCGGTGGCCGTCGCCGCCTCGATCGTCGGGCCACTGGCCAGCACCCGCCCCGGGACCTGTTTGGCGTGCTCGGTGAGCCGTGCCGCCTCGTTCACGGCGTCGCCGATCACCGTGTACTCCATCCGACTGGGTGCGCCGAGCTGGCCTGCGAACACCTGTCCCGTCGCCACTCCGACGCCGATGTCCAGTTCGCCTGCCTCCCGGACGGCGTCCCGGATCGCCCTCGCGGTGCGCAGCGCCGCCGTGGCCGAGTCCGCGTGCCGGTCCGGGGCACCGAACACGCACAGCGCCGCATCCCCCTGGAACTTGTTCACCAGCCCGCTGTTGGCGTTCGTGGCCTCCACCACCACCTCGAACAACCGGTTCAGCCTGCGTACCACTTCGTCCGGCGGCAGTTCGGCGGCCAGCGTGGTGGAGTCGGCGACGTCGACGAACAGTGCCGTCGCCTCCCGCACGTCACCGGACAGCGAGATGCCATGTTCCAACGCGTGCCGGGCGACGTCGTCGCCGACGTGACGGCCGAACAGATCACGCAGGCGCTCGCGCTCCCGCAGCCCCGCGGCGAGGTCGTTGACGGACGCCTGGAGCATGCCGATCTCACCGGCGTCGTCGATCCCGACCGACACGTCCCTGCGTCCTGCGCCGATGTCGTGGAGTGCCGACCGGAGCCGGTGCAGGGGAGCGGCCACCGCGCGGGCGAACAACGCGGTCGCCAGGGCACCGACCACCAGTCCGATCAGGGCCAGCACCAGCAGACTCGACGTCGGGTCCTCGCGGCCGATGTCGGGTGGCAGCAGAAGCAGCAGCACGCCCACCAGCGGAACACCGCTCGACAGCCCCCAGGTCACCACGAGCCGGGTGAGCACCGTGTTCGCCGACGCCACCCGACGCGGCCCCGCGACCCGCAACGACACCGACAACAGCGGACGCGCCACACGTTCAGCCGCCAGGTAGGTCAGACCCGTGGTGGCGAAGCCGCCGAGCACGATCGTCAACACGACCCCCAGCGCGTCGAGCCACGACCCGAACACCACGCTGAGTACGCCGAACAGCACCGCACCCGCGGCCCACAGTGTTCCGCTGACCACGGCGAGGTCGAGGGGGATGCGCAGGGCCCTCATCGCCTCCTGCGCGGTGGGCTCCCGGTCGGTCAGAAACCACATCACGGTCCGACGTTGGAGGTATCCCGCCCACACCGTGCCGACCGCGAACGCGAGCAGCACGTAGCCCAACGCGCTGACGGGGATGACCCAGCGTTCCGGGTCGAGGGCATCGGGAAGTCCCTGCAACGACAGCAGCAGCAACACCAACGCCGCGCCACAGAAACTCGTCCCGAAGCCGATCGTGGCGAAACCCAAACTGGTGCGGAGCACGGCCCGAAGCCGCGCGGACACTCGCCCTTTGGCCACTGGAGGATCGTAGGAAGCCGCGGGGCGTTCGGTGTGTCCGGACGCCGCTTGACGTGTGGCGGCGCCGCATCACGAAGCGCGACGGCGAGCCAGCTGCCTCTCCGCCTTCTTGACCGCTTTCTCCAGTTCGTCGCGCCTCATCTTGGAGCGCCCCTTGATGTCGAGGTCGCGGGCCATGCGGTCGAGTTCGCCCTTGGTGACCTCCGACAGGTCCGGTTCCGTCCGCTTGCGTTTACCCTGCGGCTGAGCTGCCCTTCCTGCGACTCTCGACGCTGCGGGAGAGGGCTTCGAACAGGTCCACCACCTGTGTGGCCTCCCGGGGCGGTTCGGCGGGGGTGACGGTGCGGCCCACCCGTTTGGCCTCGATGAGCTGCATGACACGTTCGTTGTAGGTGTCGTGGTACTGCTCGGGCCGCCACTGGTCGGTCATCGACTCGATCAGGTTCACCGCCATGTCGATCTCCTTCTCGCGGGGGCGGACCGCGGTGGGAAGCTTGTCGATCTCCTGCTGAGGGGACCGGATGTCCTCGGGGAACAGCAGCGTGTTCAACGCCAGGACCCCGGTGCTGGCGCGTACGGCGGCGAGGTATTCCTTGCCTCGCATCACGAACCGTGCCAGGCCGACTCTGTTCGTCCTCGACATGGCCTCGATGAGCAGTGTGTAGGCGCGCGCGAACTCGTCCTTGGCCGGAGCCAGCCAATACGTCTTCTGGAAGTAGATCGGGTCGATCTCCTCCAGGTCCACGAACACGTCGATGTCGATGGTGCGGGACCGGCCCGGCGCTATCTCGTCCAGCTCCTCCGGTTCGATGATGACGTATTTGTCGCCGCCGAGGTCGTAGCCCTTGACGATCTGGTCGTACGGCACTTCCTCGCCGGTGCGTTCGTTCACTCGGAGATACCGGATGCGGTCGGACGTGCCCCGCTGGAACTGCCTGAAGTGGATGGTGTGGTCCTGGGTCGCGCTGTAGAGCTCGATGGGTACCGTCACCAAGCCGAAGTTGAGGGCTCCGCTCCAGATCGCTCGTGCCACGGCTCCTCCTGGGCTGCTCGGCCGTAGCGGGTCATCCCGCGTCCTTGGTGGGCCCGGCGACGAAGGGGGATCCCGTGCGGTACGGGGTGAGGTCTCCGACCTCGACGTCGGTGCCTTTGGTGATGAGTAGCCACTGTTCCTGGTCGGAACCCCGATGGGCCCGAACCATCACGAAGACGCCGTGTATCCGTTCACCGGACAGGCGTAGGGAGAGCTGCCCCTCGGCCAAGGCGTGTTCCCACGACAGTTCACCGAGGTTGGCGACGGTGCCCATGTCCCAGACGGCGGCCGGGTCGGTTTCGGACGACGCGGGCGACGGACTGTCACTGCGGATCGCCAGCCGTTTGTCACCGGGGGTGAGTGACGGTTCCGCCGGGATGGCCCAGCATGCGGCCACGTCGCCGAGTAGGAGCCGGAAATCGTAGTGAGGACCTGAGACGCCTTGTCGTTCGATTACGTAGCGTGATCGCGGGTGGTGCGCTTCGACCGGCCCACGGGCCCTGACGGAGCAGCGTAGGTGCGGTGTCGCCGGAGCGATGCCAAGCGCGTCCCGGTTCGCCATGTCGGTGAACATACCCGCATGTGAACTGCAAAAACGGGACGCCATGCCGGAGCGATCGGGTGACTGCCCCGTTCTCCCCGGAACGGAGTAGACGCCGTTCGACGAACGGAGTAGACAGCTCGGGGAAATGCGTCGTTCAGTGCATTGACGGCAGCCGGGATCACCGTAGGTGATAACGCGAGTCGCCCGGCGAGCCGGTTCAGCCGATGTTGTCCTCCTCCACGAGCCCTTCGCGGAGTTTCTTCAGCGTCCGGGCCAGCAGGCGGGAGACGTGCATCTGGGAGATCCCGATGCGTTCGGCGATCTGGGTCTGCGTCATGTTGTGCACGAACCGCAGCGCGAGGATGGTGCGTTCCCGTTCGGGTAGCTGTTTGACCAGTGGCTGCAGTGTCTCGTGGTTCTCCACCCCGGCCAGCGCGGCGTCCTCCTCGCCGAGGGTGTCCCCGAGCGCCAGGTTCTCGGTGTCGGCCGACAACACCTCGTCCAGGGACATCGAGTGGTAGGCGTTGCCCGCCTCCAACCCCTCGAAGACCTCCTCGAGGGTGAGTCCGAGATGGTCGGCGATCTCGCTCGGTGTCGGTGCTCTGCCCAACCGTTGGGACAGCTGGGTACTCGCGTTGTTGATCGAAAGGTGCAGTTCCTTGAGTCGCCGGGGGACCCGGATGACCCAACCGGTGTCCCTGAAGTGTCTCCGCACCTCGCCCATCACGGTGGGCACCGCGAAGGACAGGAAGTCCGACCCGCGGGACGGGTCGAACCGGTCCACCGCGTTGATGAGTCCTACCCGGGCGACCTGCACCAGGTCTTCCTTGGCCACACCCCGTCCCGAGAACCGCTGCGCGATGTGTTCGGCCAACGGCAGGTGACCCGTGACGAGTCGGTCCCGTAGTTCGGCCCGACGAGGGTCGTCCGGATCGAGTGCCGCGAACTCCTCGAACAGCGGTGTCAGGTGCTGGTAGTCGTCCGACGGGGTCCGTGATCCTTGAGTCGTCGATTCGGTCACGTAAAAGCCGGCTTCCGTTTCGCAAGCTCGATGTGAATCCAGTTGCGCTGCCCGTTCTCCGGGTGCTGCTCCGTCCACGCGGAGGCCGCGTCCGCGAGCGTGGTGAGTACCCGCCAGCCGAACGAGGTGGTGCTGGGCGCCTCCGTCTCGGTCGAGAGGACGGTGCCTCGGAACAGCAGTTGGTCCTCGTCGATCGTGAACCGACAGGTCATGGTGCTGTCCGGAAGAGCGCGGGTGATGAGCGTGGAGCATGCCTCGTCCACCGCCAATCGCAGATCGGCGATCGAGTCGAGATCGAAGTCGGCCCTCATCGCGATACTCGCCGCGACCGACCGGATGATCGGTAGATGCACCAGGCTCGCGCCGAGCCGGAGTTCGATGTCGTCCTGCGCGCCCACACTCGTGCTCGTCGGGCTCGTCGGCGGCTTGGTCTCGGTCACTGTCACCTCGGTGTTCTGCCGACCGTTCAACGTTTCCCACCCACAGTAGTCAGCGTGGAGGCCATAGTGGACCATCCTTCCCCTCAGTCGTGGCGCAGGATCGCGCCGAAACCCTCGGTGAGGTCAATGCGATCACCCACGTGGATGACCTCGGCGTTCAGGGTTATGGCCGCCAACACGAGTGCCTCGTCGGCCCGCGCGCGGCCGATCTCGTCGATGCCCTGAGCCTGGAGCGCCTCCTTCTGTACGGCGACCATGGTGGGCTCGGGGCCGGTGAACACCTCGACGTCGCCCGGGACGCCGATGAGCAGTGTCTCGACGTTGTGGTCCCGGAACGCGGCGGTGACGGACTCCAAGCCCGCCACCCCCAATCCGGTGGGCATCGCCACGGCCTGGGAGAAGCGCTCCACCGCCTCGTCCTTGCGGGCGCGGGTGACGTCGGCCAGCAGTTCGTCGATCCGCTCTTCCAACTCGCGGTTACCGGCGCCCTTGTGCCGCCCGCCCGGTTGCACTTCCGTGGCATGGCCGCGGACGGGCTGGGGCAGCGCTTCCAGCAGGGTCTTACGGGCTTGGGGTTCACCCGCCACGACGACGAGCGGGGCTCCCAGCCGACGGGCCACGTCCGTGGTGTGCTCGGCGGCAAGCTCGATGTTCTGTCTGGCGAGTTCGTCGGCGTGCCGGTCGATGTTGCGTTCCGACCACCCACCCCCGGGGATCTTGTGGATGTAGTGGTCGGTGCCCTCCACCGTGCGGGAGTCGATGACTTCACCGTCGGCGTCCACGGCGGTGACGTCGGCGCCCACCCGGTCGACGACGGCGACGACGTGCGGGGGCGGCCGCTCGCCGTGCTCGATGAGCGGCACGAGATAAGGTCGTTCGGACACCCTGGTCACGGAACGTGCCGGAGGCTCGGTGAGTCGTCTGTCCAGCACCACGCCGTCAGGGGTGGCGACGAGCCCGCGCCCGCAGCGTTCACCGGTCGGCGGTTCGCCGTCGAGGATGGCGTCCTCCAACGCGTCGAGAGCCTGTTCGGGGGCGTTCTGCTCGGCCAGTCGATCCCGTAGCTCTCGCCACGTCAGTTCGAGTTCCTTCGCCGCCGACTCGGTGTTGTGGGTGTCGTCGAAGTAGACCGAGGCGAACGGGCCGTCCGTCGTGGCCAGCTCACGCAGCCGCGTCGTGTCCACACTCGTACCTCCTCGTGCGCCGACTCGTGGCCATCGACTACCCCGTCAGGGGAAGGCGAAACGCGTTGGAAGATCGACAATGTCCGAATGGGCCGTGACACCGCCCACCCCGCGCGGCACGGACAGTGACTCCGTCGCGCGATTTGCCTATCGTGAGCCCACGTGAATGCGGCATGATCTGGTGGCACGCCGTCCTGATCACCTTGGCCGGTGTCTGGGCGGGAATGATCAACACGGTCGTCGGTTCGGGGACGCTCGTGACGTTCCCCGTACTCGTCGCACTCGGGTATCCACCCGTGACCGCGACGACGTCGAACGCCATCGGTCTGGCACCCGGCAGCATCAGCGGGGCCATCGGCTACCGGCACGAATTACGCGGCCAGCGGCAGCGGCTGTTGAGCTTTCTGCCCGCGTCGCTGATCGGGGCGATCTGCGGGGCCGTGCTGCTGCTGTCGCTACCACCCGACGCCTTCGAGACCGTCGTCCCCGTCCTGGTGGGACTGGCCGTGGTGCTGGTGATCGTGCAACCGAGGGTGTCCAGCTGGGTGCTGCGGCGCCGCGAGGAACGGAAGCGCAAGCAGGGCGCCTCGGGGCCCGGGGTCGGCGGGTCCGTGCTCGTGATCACGCTGATCTTCCTGATCGGCGTCTACGGCGGATACTTCACGGCCGCGCAGGGCGTGATGTTGATGGCCGTGATGGGCATGTTGCTCGACGAGTCGCTCCAGCGGCTCAACGGTGTGAAGAACGTGCTGTCGGCCGTGGTGAACGTCGTCGCGGGTACCGTCTACGCCTTCGTCGCGCCGGTGAACTGGGCGGCCGTCGCCCTGCTGGCCGTCGGTTCGATCATCGGTGGCCTGCTCGGGGCGAAGATCGGCCGCAGGCTTTCGCCGACCGCGTTGCGCTCGGTCATCGTCATCGTCGGCGTGGCCGCGATGGTGCAGCTCATCCTGCGTCAGCTGTGAGTGCGGTGGTGCGCGCGGTGGGACGGAGCCCGGGGCGGTAGGTCAACCCCGTCCCCACCGCGCGATTCACGTCTCGGCCACGTCCACCCGGACCCCGGGTACATGCCGGCGTGCGGGACTCACGCCAGGAAGCTGCGAGCCGCCGCGAGGAAGACGTCGTTCTCCTCCGGCGTGCCGATGGTGACGCGCACGCCCTCACCGGCGAACGGGCGCACCACCACCTTGTTCTCCAGCGCGTGTTCGGCGAACGCGTTCGTGCGCTCACCCAAGGGCAACCACACGAAGTTCGCCAACGTCTCGGGCACGGCGTACCCGAGTTCGCGCAGCGCGTCGTGCACGCGGGTGCGTTCCCGCACGATGTCGTCGCACCGGGCCAGCAGTTCGTCCTTGGCGTCGAGGGAGGCCAACGCGGCCGCCTGTGCGACCGCGTTCACGCTGAACGCGACGTAGACCTTGCGGACGGCCTCGATGACCTCCTCGGCCGCCACCGCGTACCCCACGCGCAGCCCCGCGAGTCCGTACGCCTTGGAGAACGTGCGCAGTACGGCGACGTTGCGGTAGGCGCGGGCGAGTTCCATCCCGTCCGGCACGTCGGGATCGGTGACGAATTCGCGGTACGCCTCGTCGAGGACCACGACCACGTCGGACGGCACCCGGTCGAGGAAGGCCGTGAGCTCCTCGGTGCGCAGCGCCGTGCCGGTGGGGTTGTTCGGGTTGCACACGAACACCAGCCGGGTCCGCGGGGTGATGGCGGCCAGCATCGCGTCGAGGTCGTGGTGGTGCGAGGCAGTCAGCGGAACCCGGACGGGGGTGGCGCCCGCGACCTGCGTGACGATCGGGTACGCCTCGAACGAGCGCCACGCGAACAGCGCCTCCTCCCCCGGCGCGCACAGTGCCTGCACGAACTGCTGGCACAGCGACACCGAACCGCAGCCGACGGCTACCCGGGAGGCCGGGACGTCGAATTCGTTCGCCAGTCGGTCCACCAGGGCCCATGCGCCCATGTCGGGATAGCGGTTGATCTCCGTGCCGGCCTTGGTGATGGCGTCGACCACGCTCGGCAACGGGCCCTCCGGGACCTCGTTGCTGGCGAGTTTGATCGCCCCCGGAACGGTTCGCCCCGGTACGTAGGCGGGCAGCGCGGCGAGGTCGGCACGTGTCGGGATCGCGGACATGGCGGCTCCTCGGCGGTTGGGAACGGGTCTCGTCCAACCTATCGTGCTCCCGGCCGATTATTCCCCATCTCACGTTGACCCGGGGTATACCCACGGTGGTTGAGTAGGTACATGACGCAGACGCACACGCAGGACTACGAGCGAAGCGACGGACGTCGGTTGAGGCTGACCTACGCCGAACCGGACGGCGCCGTGCGTGGCGGTCTCGTGGTGCTCCACGAGATGGGTGGGGTGACCGATGCCGCACGGTTTCTGGTGGCCTCGTTGGCCGCGGAGGGCTGGCTGGCGGTGACCCCCGAGCTCGGGCGGTTCGACGCCGACGAGGACGGCGTGGGCCAGGCGGGACAGACGTTGCTGTCCGCGACCGACACCGCGTTCGCTTGGTTGGTCCAGCGCGGGGTGTTCGGTGACCAACTGGGGGTCGTGGGGTTCGACCTGGGGGGAACGGCGGCCCTGGTGGTGGCGGCCAATCGGAAACTGGGGGCCGCGGTGAGTGTGGGCGGCCGTGGTATCAGCAGTCCGGCCTCGCCCGCGCTGCCCGCCCTGGTGAACATCGCCGGGACGTTGACCAGTCCGTGGCTGGGGTTGTACGGCGACAACGGGGACGAGGCCAGCCAGGCGGAGGTGGAGCGGCTGAAGGAGGAGGCGGCCAAGGCGAAGGTCGCGACCAACGTGGTGCGGTATCCGGGAGCGAGTCACCGTTTCGACGCCGACCCCGAGGCCGCTGCCGAGGCGTGGCAGCGCGTGTTGGCCTGGTTCGACGCCCATCTGCGTTGACGACCGGTGTGCGAAAGGGAAGGGTTCGGGCATCGACTCGGATTCGTGTCCCGCGCTCAGTACAGTGTCCGCACAGTGTCGGCGCATGAGCGGCGCTGATCGTTCCGACGGCGCCGGACAGCCGGGGGTGAACGGTGACCGAAGTTCCTTTGCCATCGAAGGCGCCTGGCTCGGCCTTGTCCGGCGCTGAAGCGTCGTTGGTTCCGGTTTCCCGAGAACTGGACGCCGTGGGCGCGCGTGTGCGAACGGGACAGTTGCGACTCGACCGGGAGGCGGCGCAGCGCCTGTTGGACGAGTTGTCCGCCGTGCGTTCGCGGGTGGAGACGTTGATCACCCAAGCGAGCGCCGACGGCATCGACCGGTCGCTGCGTTTCGGCGACAACATCGTGGCGCACGTGATGGGCGATCGGCTCCGAGGAGCCGCCTCCGGAGGCACCGACGCCGCCATCCCGGTGCTCGAACGGTTCCTTGCGCAATTGGAGAAGGTGTCGGACATCGTGTCCCGTGCCGCGGGATTGGTGACCGACGAGGACGAGGAGGCGGCCGGACGCCTCGATTCGATCGGCCGGCAGACGAGCGGGAGGCGGTCGTGAACAACGAGGACGACGTGACCATCCCCGAGGTTCCCGAAATCCTGCCGCCCATCGTCTGTCTGCCGTGGCCGTTGCCGGAACCACCACTGGACCCGGAGCACTTCCACGACGAGATCGATTGGTCCACCTTCTCGCCCGAGGAGCTGTACCGGATGGCGACCACCGGCCTGGACCTCGAGGGTGCGAACGAGGTGGCGGCCGAATGGTCGCGGTTGGGGGCCGAACTCGACGACATCGGCGCGGAGCTGCGCAGGATGTTGGACGTCGCCGCCGACGCCTGGCAGGGGGAGGCCGCCGAGCAGACACGCGACACGTTGCAGCGACTGGTGGCGTGGACGGAGGAAACGGCGGACGCGAGCAACCGGGTCTGTGGTTGCGTGACGGAACAGGCGGACTTGGCCGCCCGCACCGCGCATGAGATGCCGCCGCCACCCCCTCGGAAACCACCGTTTTTCGGTCCCCCCGCCTCCGGTACCCCGGTTTTCGCCCTGGGGGCCGAGTTCGTCGAGGACCCCGCTTCGGAACGGGATCGCATCACCACCGCCCATCACCACGCGGCGGAGGTGATGCGGCGATACCAGGAGCAGTCCCGGGACGTCTACACCCGGGTGCCCACGTTCCCCGACCCGGCCCCCGACATGGGCGTCAAACGGACACCGGACGAGCCGGAGCGAGAGGACTCGCCCGAGGACACCACCACGGCCAGTGCGGTCGTGGGCGGTGGGATACAGGGCCTCGCCGGCGGGGTGGCGGCACCGGGCTCGTCGCCGGGGACCTACAGCGGTTCCGGGACGGGTGGGACGCCTGGTGGCCAGGCGGCGCAGGGCCTCGGCACCGGTGCCGGACAGGTCGTCGCGTCGTCGACGCCGGCGGTATCCGGCGCGGTCGGAGGTCGAGGAGCCACGGGGATGGGCGCGATGCCGATGGCCGGGATGGGAGCCCGGCGGAAGGAGGAGGACATCGAGCATCGCAGGCCGTCGTACCTGGAGGAGGACGAGGACCTCTGGCACGGCCAGACACTCCCCACACCACCCGTGATCGGGGAGGAACCGCGTCACGGAGGCCGTTTTTGAGACTCGGGGATTCCGGATGGTTCTCCCTGCATCCGGGAGAGTTCTTCCTGTTGTGGACCGGCCTGGGACTCGGTGAGCTGCCGCCCGCGCTCGGCGTCGCTTCCGCCGGGCGCACCTCCGCGGCCCGGGCACGATTGCGGGATTCGGTGGACCGTTCACTGCAGGAGCGTGGTCTCGGCACGGTGGGGGAACCCGACCGCGATGTCGCGGCGTTGCTCGAAGCGCTCGCCGCGTCGACCGTGCGGGCCGACCTGGAGATCGTGACGGAGGGCGGCACGTTCCGAGCCGTGGGTGGGTCCGGTCCGTACGGGCACGTCACGGCGGGGTTCGTCGAGGACGAGCTCGAGATCAAGATCGGCCCGGTGTCCGAGTACACGCTGGTCTCGACGATGTTCGGGGCCGTCGACCCGTTACCGGCCGGGGTCGGCAGTCCGGGCAACGTGCCGGTCGAGGACTACCTGCGGGCGTGCCGGGCCGGTGAACACGGTGGTGCGGACGTGTTCCTGGACGTGCTTCGGGGCGCGGGCGCGCGGCCGGTCGAGGCGAACACGTTCCTGCGTGCGATCCGGGACGCGAGGAGCGCCGGGCGGTTCGGAGTCGGGGTCGACGACGGTGCCGGCCGCTGGTCCCGTGCGTCGAGCACCGTGAACTGGGTGGACACGGCCGCAGGTCGGTATGCCTTACGGCGGAAGGACGGCTGGGTCACCGTCACCCCGGTCGATCCACAACGGCTGCTCGGGATGGCCGAGGAGTTGGTGGGCGAGGTGGCCCCCGGCCGGTTGTGAACACACTTCCAGCGGCATGGATATGTGTGGAGAAGACAACGAAATCGGGGGTTTTCTGTCTTAGGCTGCGGCTATGCGTGCTGACAGTGCTGACAGTTCCGGTCACGATGTCTCGCAGGGTGCCGCGGACGACGCCCCGGAAATGTTGTGGCGCCCCACCGAGGAGCAGGTGGAGGGCACCCGTATCGCCGACTTCCGAAAGTGGCTTCGCGACAACCGTGGTGTCGACGTGGCCGACTACGACGAGTTGTGGTCGTTCTCGGTGAATTCGATCCCGGAGTTCTGGTCGGCGGTGGCGGACTACTTCGGCGTGCGGTGGCACACAAAACCCGCCGAGGTGCTGTCGGACGCGCGTATGCCCGGGGCGCGGTGGTTCCCCGGCGGCACGTTGAACTACGCCGAGCATGCGTTGCTGCCGGTCGCGGGGGCGAAGAAGGCCGACGACGACTTCGCGGTGATCTTCCATCGTGAGGACGGGGTCGAGCGGCTGCTCACCTATGGACAGTTGCGGGCCGAGGTGGCCGCGGCGAGGGCGGCTCTGCGCGAGCTCGGGGTCGGCAAGGGCGACCGTGTGGTGGCGTTGGCGCCGAACTGCCCGGAGACGTTGGTCGCCTTCCTGGCCGCGGCGAGTCTCGGTGCGACGTGGTCGTCGTGTTCGCCGGACTTCGGTGTCCGTGCCGTGGCCGACCGTTTCACGCAGATCGAGCCGAAGGTGCTGATCGCCGTCAACGGCTATGTCTACAACGGGCGGGCGTTCGATGTACGTCCGACCGTCGAGCGGTTGCGGGAGGAGTTGCCGACGCTCGCGGCCACCGTGCTGGTGGACTACGAGGGTGGCGGGCGTGTGCAGGGTGCGCTCGACTGGAAGACGTTGTTGGCCGAGCACGCGGGTGCCGAGTTGGAGTTCGAGCCGGTGGAGTCCGACCACCCGCTGTGGGTGCTGTACTCCTCGGGCACCACGGGGCTGCCGAAGGGCATCGTGCAGGGGCACGCCGGGATCACGGTCGAGCACCTGAAGGCGTTGGCGCTGCACTGTGATCTCGGGCCGGGCGAGCGGTTCTTCTGGTTCACCACCACGGGCTGGATGATGTGGAACTTCCTGGTCTCCGGCCTGTTGGTGGGGTCCACCATCGTGCTCTACGACGGCAGCCCCGGATACCCGGATCTGCGGACGCTGTGGCGGTTGGCGGAGCAGCACCGGGTGACCTATTTCGGGACGTCGGCGCCGTTCGTGCAGAGCTGCCTCAAAAAGGAACTGCGGCCGGGCGCGGAGTTCGACCTGTCGGCCATGCGCGCGTTGGGTTCGACGGGCGCGCCGTTGACCGTGGAGGGGTTCCGGTGGATCGCCGATGCGGTGGGGCGGCACGTGCAGATCTGCTCGGTGTCGGGTGGTACGGATCTGTGCACGGCGTTCGTCGGGTCGGCCCCGGACGTGCCGGTGTGGTTGGGGGAGTTGTCGTGTCGTTCGCTCGGCGCGGCGGTGGAGTCGTACGACGACGCGGGCAACCCGGTGGTCGACCAGGTCGGCGAGCTGGTGATCACCAAGCCGATGCCGTCGATGCCGGTGTTCTTCTGGAACGACCCCGACGGCACGAGGTTGCGGGAGGCGTATTTCGAGGACTTCCCCGGGGTGTGGCGACACGGCGACTGGATCAAGATCACAAGCCGGGGTTCGGCGATCATCTACGGCCGCAGCGACTCGACGTTGAACCGGGGAGGCGTGCGCATGGGCACGTCCGAGTTCTATCGCATCGTCGAGGGCTTCGACGAGGTCCTGGACTCGTTGGTGATCGACACGTCGGCCGCCGGTGACGAGGGTGAGTTGCTGTGCTTCCTCGTGCTCGCCGAGGGGGCCTCGCTGGAGGACTTGGAGCAGCCGCTGCGCCAGGAGCTGCGTAAGGCCCTGTCGCCACGGCATGTGCCCGACCGGTTCGTGCTCGTGGACGAGGTGCCGAGGACGCTGAACGGCAAGAAGTGCGAGGTTCCGGTGAAGAAGATCCTCAAGGGCGTGGACCCCGACCGCGCGGTGAGCCGGGACGCGTTGGCGAACCCGGATGCGCTCGCCCCCTTCGTGGCGTATGCCAGCGGTAAATGAGCTGGTCATGGCTTCGCGGGAATTTTGAGGGGGGTGGTTGAAAGCGCCCTGGCGGGGGTGTGTAACCTGTATTCGCAGTGGTCGCGACCTGGGAGGCTTCGCCTAGTCTGGTCTATGGCGCCGCACTGCTAATGCGGTTGGGGGTACACCCCCCTCCCGGGTTCAAATCCCGGAGCCTCCGCCGGGGCTCGGCTTCAGGCCGAGCGCCAACCCCCGACTCCGGTCGGGTATAACTGAAGATGATGCGCCCGTAGCTCAACGGATAGAGCATCTGACTACGGATCAGAAGGTTTGGGGTTCGAATCCCTACGGGCGCGCAAGGAAAGTCCAGGTCAAGGCCTTGTTCTCAGTAATGAGACGAGGCCTTGACTGCTTTTCGGCGGCCGATCGTCTCACAGCTTCTCACGTACGTTCGTACTGCTTGTTCAGGTGCTCTTGTAGATCTTGCCGAGGGCGTCGGTTCCGGTCTGGAGATCCTCCTCGGTGGCGTGTACGTAGGTCGAGTACGTGAACGCGGTGTCGTAGTGTCCGGCCCACTTGCTGACGATGGAGATCGGCACTCCGGCCTTCTCCATCAGGCTCAGTGCCGTGTGGCGGCCCTCGTGCAGCACGATCCGCTTGACTCCCGCTCGCTTGGCGAGGCGACCGAATTCGTCGGAGTACCACTCGGGGTGAACTGGCTCACCCAGTTCGTCGACCACGACGTAGCCGCTGTTGGTGTACGCCTTTCCCGCCGCGAGCCTTTCGGCGTTCTGAGCGACCTTGAGGTGGTGCAGTGCCGATGCGGCTGTGACGTCGAGAGGCAGGGTCCGGAAGCCGTTGCGCGACTTGGGCGGCACGACCTGGGTCGTGCCCTCGACAAGCACACGGGCCTGCTGCACGCGGATCGTCGCGGGTTTGTATGTCGACCCCGTGCCGTAGCAGTCAACGCACCATGGCTTTGTGTGCGCCCGGCATGGTTCTGCGAAGGAACCGAAGTCGATGTCCTTCTGCCAGCGGAGTCCGAGGACTTCGCCTCTTCGCAGCCCGTAGAGGGACAGCCGCCATCCGGCGTGGAGCCGGTCGGTCTTGGCTTTGTCGAGGAACTTCCGCACCTCCTCGGCCGACCACGTGCTTCGAGGAGCCGGGGCATACTTCGGTGGCTTGACGAGCTTGGTCACGTTGCGGGGGAGTAGCCCTTCCAGGACCGCCATCTCGAAGGCCGCTGTGAGCCGCCCGAGGGTCAGCCGCACGCTCCGGGGGCCGAGTCCGGTACCGGGCTTGCCTCCACGACGGCGGCCGGAGGTCTCTATCCACGTGACCATTCGCTCGATGTCGGCTCCATGCCGATCTTCTGGATCGGCATGGAGCCGAGCCGCTCGTGGACTGGCCGTAGTGCGTCCTGGTAGCTCCGCTTGCTGGAGTCCCGCAGGTCCCGTGCCGCACCTTCCAGCCAGCCGTCCAGGTACTCGGACACCGTGATGTTCGTGGGCCGGATGTAGGTGCCCTCGTTCAGCTGGTGCCGGATCTTGTCGTACTCGGCGCGTGCCTCGCGTTTGGTGTCGAAGGTGAACGTCTTCTGCTGGCGGCGTCCGGTTTCCGGGTCGCGACCGATGTCGACGACGAACCGATAGCGGACGGTCCCGTCCTTGAGCGTGATCTTCTTGATCGGATCTGCCATTCACCTACGACGAACTGGTTGCCCGCGACAAGGCGAACCTCGACATCACGTGGCTGCGCGACTCGGACCTCGACGATGGTGACAACCTCCAGCCACCTGAGGTCATTGCGCAGGAGATCGTTGATGACCTGCAAGCCGCGCTCACCGAATTCGCTTCCGTCGCCGAAGCCCTCCAGCTTGCGAAAGCAGAGCGAGAAGGCCAGGTAGAGAACGACTGAGAATCGCTCGAACCAGCGCAAACGCTCAGGCGTTGCTCTGTTGGCGCAAGCGGGCCGCTAGTGCGGGAATCGCGGCGATCTTCTCCGCTGGGAGGTCGTCCCAGAGCAGGCCTCTCGGCCGCCGCGGTTCATTGCACCTGATCACGGTGGTGGGGGTCACGATGATGTCCACGCTGAAGTCGTGCCTGGTTTCGGGGAGGTCATCGTCGATGACCTGCAGGTCGTGCACGGTGGTCACGATCGTCGTCTCGGGTCCGATCAGTCCGGCTTCCTGGAGGAACGCGACCTCGAGGTCGGAGTATCCGGCGCCTTTGCCGAGGCGCACGCCGCGGCGGTTCACGGCGACGCTTCCGCACACGATGAGGTCAGGCGGCCGCATGCTGTCCACGTCGACGGCCTGACCGACCTTGGCTGCGGCTCCCCTGTCGGCGGCCTCGGCGGGAGAGACGGGCACGGTGTCTGGATCGAGCAGGTAGAAGGGCTTTGGCTCGGCGAGCTTGGGCACCGCCATGTAGACCAGCTTGCCTTCGTTGAGAGCGCGGGCGCGCACCGGCTGTTGAGCTGTGTCAGGCACCGCTTTGACGATCGTGGCGGACTGCCATTCCGGCAGCTCCGCGAGCCTGTCGGCGGCTTTGTCCGCGCCGAAGAAGGCGGGAATCCGGCCGTGCACACCAGCCGGCGCGGCGCGGTGTTCCTCCAGCAGCGCCCACACGTGCTCGCGGACAGCTCGTTTCTTCTCATCCACGGTCATCGCCGCTGCTCCTCACGCCGTCATCAAGGTCATCACCCGGTCGTACACGTCCTGTACGAGGTCCACATTCCGCCATGGTCGAAGCTCGCGGCAAGCATTGAAGACGACGTTCAGCCCGCCCCCGCCTCGCGTTGCCTCGACGACATCCACGGCCCGATGCAACGCACCCACCGCCTCATCGAGGCGGCGTTGCCGAAGGTACGCGAGAGCAAGGTTGCCGAGGACGATGGCCTGGGACTTCGAGCGGTCGCGGAGCTGGTGAGCGGTCGTTTCCAGGATCGGCTGAGCGAGTTTCGGTTTGCCGAGGAAGAGGTAGCAAGATCCGGCGAGTCTCCCCGGCTGTGTTGGGGAGAACAGGTTGAGCGCCGCGTCGGCCTCGCCGATCCGCTCGATCCGGGAGTCAGCGTCCCTGAGCGCCCGTTCGCAGTCGCGTTGACGGCCGAGCATCGCGTAGGCTTCTGCTGTGTGCAGCAGCGCGAGCCCCGCAAGCACGTGGCTGCTCCCCGCTACCACCTCGGTTGTTCGCATGGTGAGCTGGAGCCCGGTCTCAGGAGCTCTTTCGCCGTAGAGCGCCACGAAGCTCTTCCGTAGGAGCGCGCGGCCTTCCGCTGTCGGGTCCCGAAGCCGCTGCGCGGCCGTGATCGCCTGGTCGAAGTAGTCATGTGCGGTCGCGTGGTCCCGGCGCTGGGACGCGTCCCAGACGAGTTGCCCCATGAGCGTGGCGGCCTCGGCCTCGACGGCGAGGAGCTCGTGTCGAACCCGATGGTTCGGTTCGACGCGTTGGCGCGCAGAAACGCGACCTGGCCGAGACAGTGCCCTGTGCGCGCGAGCAGCGATGTTGACGGCGCGCTGTCGTAACGCTCGTCGAGGTCGTGTACCTCGTCTCTGAGGCCGGTTACGGTCCGAAGGTCCGCGGCTGCTGGGTTCCGCAGCGAGTAGTCGACGCGGTCATTGGTCGCCGGCTCGTCGTCACCTGCCAGCAGCTCCTCGAGCTGTTCCGGTGACACCTGCAGGCACTGCGCCAGTTTCGGCCGTAACCAAGGTTGTGGCCCCTCTTCGGTCTCGCCGCTTTCCCACCGCCGAATCGTCTTGGGGTCCACTCCCAATCGTTCGGCGAGAGATTCTTGGCTGAAACCTTGCGATTTGCGTCGCCTCGCGAGACGACGCCGTTTGATCGCCACCGTCCACCTCCCCCTGCCGATGTTGGTGTGCCGTCCCCGGTCAGAACACCCAATGTCCGGTTTTTGTCCGGAAATTGCCCGGAGTACGCCCTGTGCTGGCCCGATTACGGTCGGTTGTATCAAGCCTACGGCCGTTGACGGTCGCTCGACAACGGTGACAGGAGGTCCCGTGACCAGCCAAAACTCTCACCGCTCCGAGGTGGTTCATGATTCCCTCCGCGTGTTCCTCGATGGCCTTGCCGCACGTGCGGCCGTCGTTCTCCGCGAGCACATCGACGCCGGAAGTCACTGCGCGGCATGTGGGTTGACGTGGCCGTGTTCCCGTGCCGTGTTGGCCGATCACAACCTCGAGATGGCTCGTCCGTGACTCCATCAAGCCGGCAGGACCGGCGACGCCAGCACCCCGACGCTCGTCGCTGGTCCTGCCTCCCAAGCGAATTGGACATCCAGACCAAAGCCGGGGCCCTCGGAGGTTCGCTCGGCCCGCCCAGAAGCAGAACGCCAAGCGCAGAGGCGTCGATATCGGAGGACGGGCTCCTCCTCGTTGGTGGTCCGAGTGCGATCTCCTGCGCACAGCTTCTCGTGCAGGCACACGCGCGGGACTGGCGGCTCGACCAGCGCTGCGCGAACACCGCCAGCGGTGTCGTGGGCGAGTTGGTTGCGCACTCCATCGCGACGGCGGGTGCCGCCGACTCAGGTTCGGCCCACGTCGGCGAGCCCGCACGGTCCGGACTGATAGCCGTTCGGTTGCTTCTCATGGCACGGTCGCTGGTCGTCCAGGTCTGGGACAACCACGAATCGGCGCCGACGTCGCTCTCCGAAAGTCCCTTCCAGGCTGACATCGAGAACTAGGGCTACGACCTACCCCGTCCCGGTCAGCGCGTTGTTTGGTGCGTCATCACCAGGCAGAACAGGGGCATCGACGACACGGTGCGACTGTCCCCGGTGCTACCGCGCCGTGAACGGAAGAGGTATCCGGAACGGCGCGTTCTGATCAATCCACTACGTGACATCAGGTTGCTGCAACGCGTTCTCGACGGACTTCGCTCGCTCGACCGAAGTGCCGAGAAGGAAACGAATGCCGACTACCTCAGAAGGGCGGGATAACTCTGGAAAGGCAACCGTTATTCGGCCGTCGACCATGGTTCGCGTTCTCTGAGAGAAAGTGTTCGCGAGAGGGAAAACCATACATGAGTGACTTGTTGCGACTTCCGCTCGCCACCAAGGGAGACCGGTCGAGAAGTGCTACGAAACTCCGAGCAGCTGTGGTCGGGCTCGGTAAGCAAGCACTTGAGGACCATGTACCGGGCCTGCTGGGCTCGGACGTGGCGGAGCTGGTCGCGATCTGCGACGAGAACGACGCGGTCCTGCGCGAGCAGCAGTACAGGCTCCAGGTCAACGGCTACGCCAACGTGGAGGCGATGTTCGACGCCGAACAGCTCGACTTCGTCGTCGTGTGCGTACCGCACGATGCTGGACGGCAGATCATCGAGGCCGCGGCCGGTCGAGGAATTCATGTGCTCAAGGAAAAGCCCTTCGCAACGACCTTGTCCGAGGCCAAGGAACTCGCGAAGGAATGCGAGCGCGCCGGCATTCATCTCATGGTGACGCTTCAGCGGCGGTTCAATCCCATCTATACGAGCTTCCACCAACTCGCGGACCAGATCGGCACCCCGTTCGTGGTCGATGCGGCGTACACACTGCACATCGCCGACCCGTCCGAAGGCTGGCGCGGCCATGTCAACCGAGCGGGCGGCGGGTGCGTGATCGACATGGGGTACCACCTGGTCGACATGTTGCTGTGGTACTTCGGCCTCCCCGACCGAATCCTTGCGGACATGTCGATCAACGCGCGTCCGGACCGTAACTACGACGCCGAGGACACCGCTCTCATCCACTTCTCCTACGACAGCGGCCTCTACGGGTCGCTCCTGCTGTCCCGGTTCATTGGGCCGAAGACCGAACAGATCAGGCTCGTCGGTTCGAAAGGGATCGTTCACCTCGAACGCGGACGTATCCAACGGCTCACCAACGACGGCGAGGTCGTGGAGTCACTGGCACGCGAGCAAGCGTGGCCATCGGCGGCCGTGTCCCAGGTCAACCACTTCTGCCGTGTCGTGGAAGGGCTGCGACCGAACGTCAGCGGCCCTCGCGAAAACCTTGCCCACCTGAGTTTCATCCAGGGCTGTTACGAGTCCGCCCGCACCCGAACCCACGTGAACCCGAAGGAGCTGTGAGTGAAGACGCTTGCCGTCAACGGTGGCACACCTGTGATCACGGAGCCGGGGCCCCATTTCACCTGGCCACCGATCACCTCGAACACCACCAAGGCAGTACTCGACCAGTTGGAGACCTCCGTCTCCATCTACGACCGCTCAGGCGTCATCGCCGAGCTGGAGGACGCGCTCAAGGACTACTTCGGCGTGCGCCATGCGGTACTCACCAGCTCCGGGACCGCAGCGATCCACTCGGCCTACGCCGCCGCTTACGTCGAGCCCGGCGACGAGGTGATCGTCCCCGCCTACACGTTCCTCGCCACTGCGACGCCGCTGCTGCACCTGGGTGCGATCCCCGTACTCGCCGACAGCGACGAGACGGGCAACGTCTCGGTGGCAGACGTCGAGGAGCGCATCACCGACAAGACCACAGCGATCATGGCGACCCACCTCTGGGGCCTTTCCGCGGCGGTCAACCAGCTGCGCCAGTTGGCGGACGAACACGGTCTGCTTCTTCTTGAGGATGCCTCCCACGCTCACGGCGCGACCGTGGCGGACCGGAAGGTCGGCACGTTCGGCCACATCGCCGCCTTCTCGATGAACGGGCCAAAACCCCTCTCCGCTGGTGAGGGCGGCTTCGCGCTGACGGATGACGACGAGCTGTTCTACCGCCTGCTCCTGCACGGCCACTACAACAAGCGATGCCGCACAGAGATCCCCACCCAGCATCTGGCCCACCGCTATGCGGTCACCGGTATGGGGCTTAAGTTCCGTATCCATCCGCTCGCCGCGAGCATCGCCCTCGATCAGCTCGCCAACCTCGACGAGTACCTGACCGGCCGGCAACGCATCGCCGACTACCTCTGCCGCGAGCTGGCTCAGCTCCCCGGCCTTGCCGTACCTGCTGTACCCGCGGAGACGCGGCCCGCTTGGTATGGACTGCCGCTGACTTACGTACCCGACGAGCTCGGTGGTCTCTCGATCGAGCGCTTCCACCAGGCGCTGCTCGCCGAGGGACTTCGGGAGATCGACCGGCCCGGCTCGACGTGTCCGCTGAACCTGCTGCCGCTGTTCCAGGACCCGGATCCCATGTTGCCTGGCTACCGGCACGCCAATCGTGTCGCCTACCGCCCGGGCCAGTTCCCGGTGGCGGAGCAGGTCTGGCGGCACACGCTGAAACTTCCGGTCTGGCACCGGGAGGAGGACCTTCCCCTCGTCGACCGTTACCTCGAGGGAATCCGCAAAGTAATCGACAACCACGAAGAGCTACTAGGGTAGGCCGACATGATCGATGCTTCCGCGCTCGAAGAACTCACCACTCAGGCTGCGAATGACGGGGTACAGCAACTCGTCGTCGGAGCCGTCGTGCAGGCGGATGGCAAGGTGTTGTTGCTCAAGCGTCCGGCGGACGACTTCATGGGCGGGATCTACGAGTTGCCGAGCGGCAAGGTCGAAGGGGGCGAGAAGCTCGACGCCGCGCTGGTTCGGGAGGTCGCTGAGGAGACCGGTCTGACGGTGACCGACATCGTCGCCTATCTGGGCAGCTTCGACTACACCTCGGGTAGCGGGAAGAAGAGCCGCCAGTTCAACTTCGCCGTCGGTGTGGCCAAGTCTGGACCGGTTCGCCTGAGCGAGCACGACTCCCACCTGTGGGTCCCGCTTGACGAACAGCCCCCGGTGACGGACGCGGTCGAAGAGATCCTCCGGATCCACCGCCGGTTCCACCAGGCGTGATCGGTGAGTGCCTGTTCACGGCTTTTCATCGGCTGGGGCGCGGAGATTCCGAGCAGTTTCTTGTTCCGAGACCTCAGCGTGGACCGCTTCGTCAGAAGCGGTGTCTCGTCTCGTGCAGACATCGGCCGTCAGGCGCAGCGGCCTTCGGGTTGGCGAGTCCTGTCGGTCTCACCGGTGTCGGGTCGGGCAGCAGGTGTCCGGCGTGGTTGAGGCGGCGCTGCCGGCACTGTCGGCGCTGTCGGCACTGAAGGTCGCAGAGTCGCCGGTGACGGTGTAGACCTCCCACGGTTCCTGGCCGGGGCCGTGCACCCAGACCTTGTCCTGCTGCGCGTAGCAGCAGGTGGTGCCGTTCTCGACCAGCGTCTTCATTCCCTCGTCGGCCAACCGCCTGGCGGCCTGCTCGACCTGCTCGGTCGACTCCACCTCGACGCCGAGATGGTCCAGCACAGTCGGCTGGCCGGGCTCACCTTCGAGGAGGACCAGCTTCAGCGGTGGCTCGGTGATGGCGAAGTTGGCGTAGCCGGGCCGCCGTTTCGCAGGCTCGGTGTCGAACAGTTTCGAGTAGAACTCGATCGACCTCGGCAGGTCCCCCACGCGCAGCGCCAACTGAACTCGCGACATCCTTCCTCCTTGGATAGATGTTCATCGAAGCAGGACAGGATCTAGATTGTTCTCTAAATAGACATCTGTCAAGATAGAAGTATGTCGAAGCAGTTGCCGTTGGCCGCGATGGACGCCTGCTGCTCCCCGTTGGTTCGTGCTCCCCTCACCCAGGAGCAGGCCGTGGAGTTGTCCCGTCTGTTCAAGGCGATGGCCGACCCCGTGCGGTTACGTCTGCTGTCGCTGATCGCCTCACACGCCGGGGGTGAGGTGTGTGTCTGCGACCTGACCGACGCCTTCGACCTGACCGGCCCTACGATCTCCCACCACCTGAAGGTGCTGCGCGAATCGGGTCTGATCACCGGAGAGCGCCGCGGCACATGGGTGTACTACCGGGTGCGCCCGGAAGTCCTCGCCCGGCTGTCGGCGGTGCTGACCCCCGAGGAGTCCGAAGTGGAGACCGCGTCCTCCGCAAAGTGATCGGCGATTACGGAAGCTACCGGGGTGGGTCAGCGTGCTCGAAGCTTCCGGGTTCGAACCCTCCACCCAAGCCGCGACTTCGCCGTCGGTGTGGCCAAGTCTGGACCGGTTCGCCTGAGCGAACACGACTCCCACCTGTGGGCCTCGCTCGGCGAACAGCCCCCGGTGACGGACGCGGTCAAAGAGATCAACCAGACCTACCGGGGGCCGCATCACGTGGTGGCTCCCCACGACCGTGGTCGATGGGGCCGTGGGCAGAGGTCACCCTTCGAGGAAACGCAGCAGCTCTGTGGTGACGAACTCGGGATTCTCCTCGACGAGCCAATGTCCCGCGCGCGGCACGTCCACCGCCCGCACGATGTTGGTCATCCGTGGGGCCACCGTGGCCTGGACCGCGTCGAGTTGTCCCTGGGCGGCCAGCAGCAGGGTCGGGACCCGGACCGGTGCCGCTGCGATGGTGTCGTCGACATCCTTGTCGAGGGCGCGGTAGAGCTCGAAGCCACCCGACAGGACCTCGGGCCTGCTGTAGGTGCGGGCGTATTCGTCGATCTCGGCGTCGGTGAACGGGGAACGGTCCGACTCCCCGCCGAACGCCGTTCCTCCGAAGGAGACCTGGGGATAGAACAATGCCAGGTAATCGCGCACGTCGTCACTCACGACCGCCTCGGGGAGCCGGTGCTGGGAATGGAAGGCGATGTGCCAGCTCAAAGTGCGGTAGGTGGTCGCGTCGATCGCTGGCCCCGGTAACGGCAGGTCGAAGTAGCCGAGCCGGACGGTGTCGTCGGGGAACTGGCTGGCGTACTGGAACGCCACCGCGGCACCGAAGTCATGTCCGACGACGGTGGCGTCCCGGACGCCGAGCCGGTCGGCGATCAGGGTGTGCACGTACCGGGCCAGGGTGGCCTTGTCGTAGCCGGTCGGCCGACCGGTGCTGTCCCCCAGGCCGGGCAGGTCGACCGCGTAGACGGTGTGGCGTTCGGCGAGTGCCGGCATGATCGGCCACCAGCCGTACCAGGTCTGGGGCCAGCCGTGTATCAACACCACCGGGCTGCCGCTGCCACCGGTGACGTAGTGCATGCGAACACCGTCGACGTCGGCGAATCCGTGCCGGAAGACGTCCCGAAAAGCCGGGTCGTCGTGGGTGGCCACGGCATGAGGGGGGATGTCGTCGACGGTCGGCGTGGAGCAGGCCGCGATGCCGATCGTGAGCAGGACGGTGGACACCAGGGCCGTCACGGTGCGCGCGGCCGGATGAGTGCGGTCCGGGGGTCGGGCTGCGGTGGGCATGGTTTCCTCTCCTTGCGGCGTGAGGGGATCGGCACTCGGCCGGGCTGTCGATAGTTCGCGGAGGGTGTCGGTGTGTGCTGCCCGCCGGTCTCCTCGAACAGGTGGGTGGGTGCCGGCGGATGCCGGGGCGCGTTGTCCCACACGTGGTCCCGCACGTGGTCGAGGCCCCGGTGAGACCGGTGGGCGGTCGCCGGGTCAGACGGTGCGGCGGATGAGGAGGACGTGGTCGATGACCTCGGCGGTGTGGCCGTTCGGTCCTGTCGCGATCCTGCGGGGTGCCTCGGCTCGTTCGATCGTCCACTTCGTCCAGTCCAGGCCGATGTCCTCGGCGACCTCCTGCGGGCTCGGGAACCGGACGTCGGGATCCTGGTTCCACGACCACGGCGCCGTCGAGCCGTGGTCGACGACCAGCAGCCGACCGCCCGTGCGCAACGCGTGCGCGGCCGAGCGCAGGACGGTCGCCCGGTCCAGGTCGAAGGGGGTGTGCAGGTAGTGGGCGCAGATCAGGTCGAACCCGCCGGCAGGGAAGCTCTCCCCCAGGTCGCACCGTACGGCGGTGACACGGTCGGCGAGGTCACCTGATGCGGCGAGGGCGGTGAGCCGCTCGACAGCCACGGTCGAGATGTCGACGGCGGTGACGTGCCAGCCCTGACCGGCGAGCCACAGCGCATCACCGCCGTTACCGCAGCCGAGGTCCAACGCGTCGCCGGGCGGCAGGCCGGTGACGATCTCGGTGAGTCGGACGTTCGGCCGTGGGCCGGTGGTCGCCGGCCGGGACGCGTGGACGTCGTCCCAGAAGGTGACCGCATCGGTGGTGTGCATCGGTTCCCCTTTCTTCGGCATGGGCCCCAGTCTCACCACGCACACACCCGACTGGCACGAAATCTTGCGGTTTTGGCAAGATGGCTCGGTGGATCGCGACACGAACGACGTGCTTGCCGCGGTGGGGCCGCGACTTCGCGCGCTGCGTCGGCACCGTGGCATCACCCTCGCCGAGCTCGCGACGGCGACCGGGGTGTCGGAGAGTACGCTGTCTCGGCTGGAGAGCGGACAGCGCCGCGCGACCCTGGAGTTGCTGCTCCCGCTCGCCCGCGTCTACAACGTTCCACTGGACGACCTCGTCGGCGCGCCGCGCACCGGCGACCCTCGCGTCCACCTCACGCCGATCCACCGGTTCGGGATGACCTTCGTGCCGCTGTCCCGGCGACCCGGCGGGGTACAGGCGTTCAAGATGATCATTCCGGCCCGGCCCGAACCCGCCGAGCCGACCCCGCAGACCCACGACGGCTTCGAATGGTTGTACGTCCTCAACGGACGCCTACGACTGGTCCTCGGAGAACGCGACCTGACATTGCAACCCGGCGAGGCAGCCGAGTTCGACACGTCCTTGCCGCACTGGCTGGGCAGCGCCGACGGCGGCGTGGTCGAGTTACTCATCCTGTTCGACCCCCAAGGGGTACGCACACACATCCACACCGCTCCACACCGACCGCCTCACGGCGAAAGTCGACGGTAGAGCTCCGCTGTGCGTCCGCCTCCGGCGGCGCTCGGTAGGCAGCGTGTTCTGCGGGGGTTGCCGGCCGCCGTCGAGGCGGGCATACCAGCCCGTGCGGCTCAACAGCCCGGAGCCGGACACCGGTTACAGCGGGGGCCTGCGGTCTCGACCGCTGTGACCATCGGCCGACGACCGTTGCCCGCACCGCGGTCCGGCCGCCAAGGGCGTCAACCGTCGGGAGCGGACGTCGTCCGGTCGACGTGCTCCTGTTTCGCGGCATCGGAGGCGGGGATGATGCTGATATCGCCCGAGCTTTCCAAAATGGCGTACTCGATCTGTGTCAGATGCAGCAGACCTTGCTGTTTTCGGGCGGCCAACAACACATCGTTGATGTTGATGTGTTCCTTCCTCATCCGGGTCTCCAAAGGCTTACCGTGCTCCACCAGCACGATCGGCGCCCCCTCGATCAGACGACTGAACTTCGTGGACTTGAACTTCAACAGGTCGGCCATCCGGTCCACGAACATGAGCGTGATGATCGCCAGAGCGGACGTGGTGATCGAGTAGTCGTCACCGAGCATCGCCTGCTGGGTCGCCTCGCTGATGACCAACAGCAACACCAGGTCGACCGTGGTCACCTGCGCCATGGTGCGTTTACCCATCGTCCGGAACAGGACCACGATGATGAGATAGATGGCCAAGACCCGCAGGACGATGTCCACAACCGTCTCCTTTTCGTCCGCTCACGGATAGACGAGTTGCCACAGCTGCACCGAGTCGACGGTCGAACCGCCGACGGTCGCGTTCAGCACGCCGAGACCGGAGTTGGGGCGCAGATCGAACGTCACCGTCAGCGGGCCGCCGTTCGGCACGGGGAACTCGTAGACCAACCGATCACCGTCGGCGGTGACCGTGTCCGCATCCGGGGTGACCGTCGTGATCTCGTTGTCGGCCAGGTAGTCCTGGGTGATGAACAGCCGGATCGAGCCCTGCTGCGCGCTGCCCGGTGGGAAACGCACCTGCAACCTCGTCTGCCCGAGATTGCGCACGAACCGTTCATAGGTGACCCGCAACCGCCCGTCCGCGCCGGTCGCCTCGACCTCGCTGCTCACCCCTTCACCCCAGGCGCCTGCCAGACCGGCGAGCACGATCACGGTCAGCACTGCTTGCACCAACCGGTTCAACACCCATTCCCGGTGCTGCGACGACGGACTTTCACCGATCAGATCGGCGATGTCACTTCTGTCGTCGCCCACCTCTGCCTCCCCAACGCGGATCAACGGTGCCTTACCCACGGGCACGGGCTCGAAACCGCACGTGAGCGATCCGGGGTACACCGTGCGGGGATCGGGCCAGTGGTCCGGGCAGTCCGGTGTCTGTGGAGCCGGGGCGAACGCGTAGGGGCTTTGCTCAAAATGTTGCGATATGAATACAAACGACTCCTGATAGTGACGACACTGCGTCGGCGTCGATAGAACGGCCAGGGCAGCGGGACATCGCATAGGGCCGGTCTCTGGGGTGTACGTCGGGTTCTACGCGTTGTCGCGTGCCTGTTCCACGCACCGATCGGGAGGGAGACGGACGCGGTAATGGCGTCGACGCTTTACCGGGACACCGGTTTCACGCTGATGCACCTTGTTGAGGACATCAAAGAAGGACGACTGGCCCTGCCGGATATACAGCGGCCGTTCGTCTGGCCGACAGCCAAGGCACGGGATCTGTTCGACTCCATGTATCGCGGCTATCCGGTCGGCACGTTGATGTTCTGGCAGACGGACGCAGACCCCGGCAGTACTCGTCAGATCGGCACCGGAGCCGTCGAACGTGTTCCGCAACTGCTCGTCGTGGACGGACAGCAGCGGCTCACCTCACTGTACGCCGTGCTGACCGGTGAGCCGGTGCTCACGAAGTCCTATGAGAGCAAACGGATTCGCATCGGCTTCCGTCCCGAGGACGAGACCTTTGTGGTCACCGACGCGGCTATCGAGAACGACCCGGAATTCATCCCGGACATCACCAAGCTCTGGGAACAGGGTTACAAGGGCGTCATCCGTCGGTTCATGGACCGTCTCGAGGAACTGAGCGGCGGGTCGTTGAGCGACAGTGATCGCGAGAGGCTGGAGGAACGGATCGACAAGGTCCGGAGCCTGCGGGAATTCCGTTTCCAGGTCATCGAGCTCGATGCCGATGAAGAGCAGGTGGCCGAGATATTCGTGAGAATAAACTCGGAAGGCGTTCAGCTGAACCAGTCCGACTTCATCCTCACCTTGATGTCGGTGCACTGGGAGAAGGGGCGGCGGGAACTGGAGGCGTTCTGCCGTGCCGCGGTCGAGGCGGGCCCATCCGACCTCAGCCCGCGTAATCCGTATCTGGAAAAACCCAGTCCGGACCAACTGCTGCGGGTCGGGGTGGCCTTGGCGTTCCGCCGGGCCCGGCTGCAACACGTCTACAGCATTCTGCGGGGGAAGGATCTCGACACAGGCAAGGTCAGTGCCGAACTCCGGGAACGTCAGTTCGAGAAGTTGGAGCAGGCTCAGCAGCTCGTGCTCGACCTCGACAACTGGCACGAATTCCTCGAGTGCCTGCGGTTCGCGGGTTTCCGTAACCGCAAGATGATCACTTCTGATGCCACGATCGTGTACAGCTACGCGTTGTGGCTCATAGGCAAGCACGATTTCAACCTCGACACCAAGACATTGCGCCGGGTGATCGGCCGATGGTTCTTCATGACCCATACCACGGGCCGGTACACGAACTCCCCGGAGTCGCAATTCGAGTTCGACCTCGGCCGTATCGCGGATCTGAAGCCCGGTGACGGCGACGCCTATGTCGCCGAACTCGACCGGGTGGTGAGGGCGAACTTCACCAACGACTACTGGACGATCTCGTTGCCGAACCGACTGGACACGTCGTCGTCACGATCCCCGGTGTGGTTCGCCTATCTCGCGGCGCTGAACCTGCTTGACGCGGAATTGCTGTTCGGCGGTGGGAAGGTGAAGGACTCCATCGACGCCGCGATGACCCGGTCACGGTCGATCGAGCGGTCGAACCTCTTCCCCAAGAGGTACCTCGCTGGACACGGCGTCACCAGCGCACGGCAGATCAACGCCATCGGCAACATGGCACTGATCGACTGGAGCTCCGACCCGGCCTCGAGTGAGGCCGACCCCGCTCAGTATTGGCCGATCCTGTCGGCTCGGTTGGGCGGCGAACGGTTGAAGGATCATATGCGTTGGCACGCGTTGCCTGTCGGCTGGGAACAGCTCGACTACCCCGAATTCCTCGAAAAACGCCGGTCACTCATCGCCGCTGTGGTCCGCGAGGCGTTCGAGCGGCTGTGGGACGGGCAGCCGGCGAACCATTCTCTTTCCATCGAGGAGCTCATCCGTTCCCCGGAGTCCCAGAACCTGGAATTCAAGACGACTGTGTGTCGGAACATGCGTACCGGGGAAGTCGATCGGGCGAGGTCGCATGTCGTAGTCAAAACCGTGTGCGGATTCCTCAACGCCGAAGGCGGATCGTTGGTTATCGGGGTCGGCGAGAACGATGCCGGCAACGAAGTCATCGGGGTCGAGGGCGACATGGCGACACTCGGAAAGTCCAAGGCCAACCAAGACGGCTACGAGATGTACCTGCGGCAAGTGCTGGATGCGAATCTCTCGGTCCCCACTGTGTCGACCGTGAAGATCCGTTTCCATCAGGTGCGGGGTCGCACCCTCTGTGAGCTCGCGGTGGCGCAGTCGGGTAGGCCGGTTTTCGCCAAGCCACCGAAGCACCAGGGTTCCTCGAAGGCGACGGACTTCTGGGTGCGCGTCGGTAACGCGACGAAACAGCTCCACGGGGATGACATGGTGCGTTATCAGGAAGATCACTGGGGGCAGTGAGCGGACGACTCCTATGTCCTATTTGTTCTGTTGAATGGGCGGAAATGCCTCCGGGTGTCGCCTGATACGGGTATGTGGCGAGCAGAAAGCACATTCCTTGTTTAGCGTCCGAATTCGTAACGATTACGCATTGTGAATGGCGAACAAGGAGGCATCATGACCCCCATCCGACGTGTGCTGGCGAGCGCACTCCTCACCGCCACGGCGCTGACCGTGGGCGCGGGGATCGCGCAGGCGGCTGCACCGGAGGCCGCGACCGCACCCGGTGACACGGTGCGGACCGAGCAGGTCGACCGGGACCGGCAGGGGCCTGAGGGGGAGACCACGCAGGCCGACGACGCCGAAACGGCGATGGAGGTGCTCAGGATCCTGCTCGGGCCGTCCAGCCCGCTCGGCGACATGTTGGAACTGGACCTGGAAGGGTTGGAAGGCGTCCTGCTGTCCTGAGCCCTCGTGGCGCCGCCCGCTGTCATCAGCCGCCCGCTCGACACATCATGCGCATGAACCGGACGCCCCTCCCACACACGTGGGACGGGGCGTTCCGTCGTGGCGGGCGCGTTTGGTCCCCGGCGGGTCCGGGTAGGCCGCGCCGAGACGACCCACCGGAGGTGCACGATGGCGGATGAGACACGTCGACCGGACCGGGAAGAGGGCGCCGAGGCCGACGAGACACAGCTCGGTAAGGCCCGTCGCAGCATCGAGGAGGCGAAGAAGGAAGTCGAGGCCGACCACCGCGTGGCCGAAACCCAGCAGGGATCGGAGTCACTGCCGCTGGACAGCCCCACGCAACACGAGACGGGCCACTCGACGTGAATCGACGACGGAGTCGTCACCAACCTTCGAAACGCCCCACCAGACGCTGCGGGTCGACACCTTTCAACTCCCGCTGGAACATGCGGAAGTAGGCGAGTTCCTCCCGGGAGTGCAACGGCGGGTCCAGGACGTAGCGTTCGTTCTCGAACTCCTCCTTCGACACCGTCGAGGCGTAGTACTCGCCCAGCACGTCCCGGGAGCCGGTTCCCTGACCGAACTGGGCCTTCGGCCGCCACAGCACGCTCTCGGGCAACCAGCCGTCGAACGCCTTGCGCAGCAACCACTTCTCCGGGCGGCTCCCGCTGGACAGTTTCCACCGCGCGGGCAGGCTCAGCCCCAACTCCACCACGTCGAGGTCGAGGAACGGCGTCCTGGGTTCGAGACCGGTGGCGCCCGCCACCCTGTCGACGCGTTGCAGCCCTCCCATGTGCAGGTCCCGGATGGCCGAGAGCAGGGTCTCGTGCAGTTCCGCCTCGCCGCTGATCTCGCCGTAGTAGCCGTAGCCCGCGAAGAGTTCGTCGGCGCCCTCCCCGAGCAGCACCACCTTCACGTCCCGCGCCGCCCGTTTGGACACCAGCAGGTTCGGTACGGAACTGTGCAGCAACTGGGGGTCGAACGACTCGATCACCCTGATGACTTCGGGCATCCAGTCGATGAGTTCGTCGTTCGTGTAGAGCCGTTCCGAATGTTCGGTGCCCAACGCCTCGGCGACCTCGCGCGCGGCGAGCACGTCGTCGCTGTCGACGAGGCCGGCGGCGAACGTGCGGAACTTGCGTCCCTTCCTCTGCGCGTGCCGGGCCGCGATCGCGGTGACGATGCTGGAGTCGAGACCGCCCGACAGCAGGGCACCCACCGGGACGTCCGCTTCCGTGTACCGTTCCACCGCATGGATGAGCCGGTCGCGGATGGTCGCGAACACCTCCTCGGGCGGCTCCGGGTCCTCGTGGTTCGCCACGGTGGGTGCGATGGGTTCCACCTCGGGAAGTGGCCGGAACTCCGTCAACCCGTCCTGAGGACTCCAGACGTGCCCCGGTGGGAAGAGCTCGACGTCCGGCCGCCGGTGCGGGTCGAACGCCTTGAGCTCACTGCTGAACACCACGGTGCCGTCCTGCCTCGCCCAGTACAGGGGGGCGAGTCCCATGGTGTCGCGTGCGGCGAAGAACCGTCCGTCGACGGTGGCACCGGCGAACGCGAACATCCCCCACAACCGGGACAGCGCCTCCGTCCCCTCGTCCTCCAGCAGGTGCAGTGCACTCTCCTGGTCCGTGCGGGTGCGGAACGTGTGACCCCGCGCTTCCAGTTCGTGGCGGAGTCGCTCGTAGTTGTAGATCTCCCCGTCGCCGACGAGCCAGTATCGGCCGTTCGGGTCCCGCAGGGGCTGGGCCCCGCCTTCCAGGTCCACGACGGCGAGCCTGCGATGGCCGAGCCAGGCGTGGTCCAGAGCCTGGGTGCCCTGACCGTCGGGGCCTCGATGGGTCAGTCGATCGAGCATGCGCATCCCTTCGAGCGGGTCGAAGGGGCCGTATGCGGCGACGATGCCGGAAATGGCGATCACCTGCCCGACTCGTGGTGACAGCGTGCCGATACCGTCGAGTCTAGGGGCGCGGCCGCTGTCCCGCTGGATAACGGAAACCGTCGTCAGACCTGGGAAAAGGGGTGATCAGGGCGTCAGCTCGCCACCGTTGCGCAGGCCCGACAGGACGATCTGCAGGCATCGGCGCACCGCCTCGGCGGAGGTGTCCAGCTCCACGAGGCGTCCGAGTGCGGCCAGCACCGCGAGGACGTCGTCGGCGCGAACGCCCGGCCGCAGCGCCCCTTCGGTGTGGGCGGCGGTGACGAGTTCCTCGACGAGGGGGCGCAGCAGCCGTTGGCACACCGACACTCCGGTGGCGTCGGTGGTGGCCGCCGCGAGGTTCTCCAACACGGCGCGGTCGCGCCGTTGGAAGGTGAGCGCGTCGGTGATGAAGCTTTCCAGGGCCTCCCACGCCGACGCGCGGGCGCGGGCGGACCGGCGTGCCTGGTCGACCCACCGGGCGTAGCTTTCGGTGAGCAAGGTCTCGATCAGCGCGTCCTTCGACGGGAAATGCCGGTAGAGCGTGCCCATGCCCACGCCCGCGCAGCGCGCGATCTCCCTGACGTCCACGGCCCGGCCGCGTTCGGAGAACGCCGCGGCGGCGGCTCGCAGAATGGCGGCGCGGTTGCTCACCGCGTCGCGCCGCCGGGGAGTGCCGAGCTGCTGGGTCATGCCGCTCATCGTAGGTCGTCCCAGAAAGAGGAGCAGGTGTTCCGGTATGGGTACAGTAGGCGGAGCAAGTGCTCCGGGGAGTTCGTCTCGAAAGGTGTGACCCGTGACCGTCAAGTACTCCATCCTCGATCTCGCCGTGATCGGTCGGGGTGAGACACCGAAGCAGGCCCTGGAGGCGAGTGTCGCGCTGGCACAGCGTGCCGAGGAGACCGGGTACCACCGCGTCTGGTACGCCGAGCACCACAACTTCTCCTCGATCGCCTCCTCGGCCACCAGCGTGGTCATCGCCCACGTCGCCGCGCACACCAGCACCATCAGGCTCGGCGCGGGCGGCATCATGCTGCCCAACCACTCCCCGCTGGTCATCGCCGAGCAGTTCGGCACCCTGGCGACCCTGCACCCCGGACGCATCGACCTCGGACTCGGCCGCGCGCCGGGCACCGACCAGAACACGCTGCGGGCGCTGCGCCGCGACCCCACCTCGGCGGACGCGTTCCCGCACGACGTGCGGGAACTCCAGGGCTACCTCCGGGGCGAGAGCCTCATCCCCGGAGTCGACGCCATCCCCGGCAAGGGCACCAACGTGCCGCTGTACATCCTCGGCTCGTCGCTGTTCGGCGCGCAGCTCGCCGCCGCCCTCGGACTGCCGTACGCGTTCGCGTCGCACTTCGCGCCCGACGCGCTGCGGCAGGCCGTCGCGTTGTACCGCGAACAGTTCCGGCCGTCGGAGCAGCTGCAGGAGCCCTACGTCATCGCGGGCGTCAACGTGATCGCCGCCGACGACGAGGACGACGCGCAGGAGCAGTACCTCACGATGAAGCGCCAGCGCGTGAACCTGCTGTTGGGTCGCCGAGGCCACAGGTTCACCGACGAGGAGGCCGACCAGATCCTCGCCTCGCCCCACGGCGCGCACATCCACAACATGATCAAGTACACGGCTGTGGGCACGCCCGAGAAGGCCAAGGCCTTCCTCGACGACTTCGCCGTCCACGCCGACGCCGACGAACTCATCACGGCCCACCAGTCGCCCACCGTCAAGCAGCGACTCCGCTCCGTGGAACTTCTGGCGCAGGTCGCGGGTCTGATGTCGTGATCCGGTAACGGAGCCCGCTTCTGTGACCAACACCCCGGCTTCGTGTGTTGAGGTTCGGGGCGAGGGGCTCATCGTGGCCGGATGAGGGGAATGGCGTCAGGTGAGCGGGCAACGCGACGAACAGGGTGACGACATGGCGACACACGAGGAGACGTTGGCGCAGCTCTACCAGGGCGTGGAGCACTGCGAGAACATCCACAACGCCATTCAGCACGCGCTGTTGATGGCGACGAACCTGTCGGAGTCGTTGCAGAACAGCCTCGGTGGGACCGGGGCCTACGACGAGGTGGGCGGCTACAGCGAGAGCGTGCTGACCCAGCTCCAGCTCTCGGCTCAGACGGTGGAGCAGACCAAACAGGCGATCGAGAACCTGATGGCGCGCTTCGAGATCGTGTACTGACCGGCGGTCGGGATCGGCCGGGATCGGTCGAGGCCGGCCGAGGTCGGCCGAGGTCGGTTGAGGTCACAGCCCCTCTTGCACCAGACGGGACACGTATCCCGCGCTCACCAACCGCCGATAGGCGGCGTCGACCTCCGCGGGGACTTCCTGGGCGATCGTGAATCCGCGCCGGGCGTAGACGAGGATGCGCTGGGTCTCCCCGACGAGCATGTGGACGACCCGATCGGCGTCACCGATAGCGTCCATGTACTCATCCAGCGTGATCCGCTCCGCCGAGCAGTGGACGTCCAGCTCCGGCCACTGCTTGCGCGTGGTGGCGTAGGCCCTCCGCTGGTGATACGGCTTGCACACCAACGTCGCCGTACGCACCGTGATCCCCGAGTCGGCCAGTAGCCGTCGGGTGAACCGGATGTTCTCGCCGGTGTTGCGGGCGTGCGGTTCGACCAGCACCGCGTCGTCGGGGACCCCCAGTTCCAACGCCCGTTCGCGGTAGTGCGCGGCCTCACCCCGGGGGAAGAGTCGGGCCGTGGTGGCTGTGGTGGCCCCTGTGAACACCAGGAGTTCGAAACGGCCCTCGTGGAACAGCGTGGCGGCGTGTTCGGCCACGCCCAGGTCGTGGCTGCCCAGGCCGATGCCCACGTCGCTACGTCGCGGTGCGTGTCGCAGCACGTGGTAGTCCCACAGCGTGAGCGCGTCGTCGTACACCCGGTGAGGCAGCGTGGCCAGGGCCCGTCGTGTCATGGGATATGGGTACCGTCCGGCGGCGAAGCCGAAGCCGGGGCCACCGCGGCCAGCGGTCCGAGCTCCTCCGTCAGGCGTCGGCCTTCCGAATCGGTTCCAAAGCGGTGCGCACCTCCGACAGGTATTTCGGCCACGCCTCCTTGATGGCCTCCCATGCGGTGCGCAGCGACACGTTCTCGGCGAGGACGAGTACCGGTCCTTCTCCCCAGCGGCTCGCCACGACGTTGCCGACCCGGTCGGACTCGTCGGGTAGCGGCGCGCCACCGGGGAGGAAGTCCACGGTGAGCGAAGCGCCCGAGCCGGTTCCCGTCACGTCATCGGTGACGCCCTGCATGGCCGCACGGTAGCCGCGCAGGACGCTGCGCGCGTGCCGGTCTGCAGGGAACGGACTGGCGGGGTGGGCGGCGTTGTAAGCCTCCACGGACTCGAACAACTTTGGCGTCACACCACTGAATTCTACCCTGACGTTAGGGAAAGGTTTCGCGCCCACCTCGGTGTTCTCCCGATTTGGAACTCCAATGTGGACGCACTGCGTTCAAGATCAAGAAGGAGTACGGTGATCGTGTTGCAGGCTGAGGAAATGAGGTCCATCTCGTGGATGAGCACATGCGCATCGGTGCAGTTTCGGCGCGGACCGGACTGTCCCTGCGTACCATCCGCTACTACGAGGAAGTCGGACTGGTGACTCCCAGCGCCCGCAGCCAAGGCGGCTTCCGGCTCTACACCGAGCCCGATGTGGCGCGCCTCAACCTCATTCGGCGCATGAAGCCGCTCGGGTTCCAGCTCGATGAGATGCGGGAGCTGCTAGGCCTGCTGTACCCGGAGCCCCGGGCCGACGACGAACCCGCGGTGCTGGAGGAGCACGAGCTGCGCAGACTACGGGAGTTCACGGAGAAGGCGGAGCGCCGCTGCCTCGAACTGCGCGCCACACTCGACACGGCCGAGGAGTTCGCCGCGCTACTCCGGGACCGACTCGCCCGGCACACGGAGCGCGCCCGCAAGACCTGAGAGAAACGTCACCGGGTGTTCTCGGCCACGGTGGCTTGTGGTGTCAGACCAGCAGACCGGCGTAGTGGTGCAGTGATCCGGCCGCTTCGAGTCGGTCGACCACATGAGGGGAGAGCGCGGCGAACCCGCGATGGGCGCCCGCGAGCGCGCCGGCCATCGCGGCCACGGTGTCGGTGTCCCCGCCCGCCAGGATGGCGAACCGGATGACCTCCTCGGGCCGACCGGCGTTGCGCAGGAAGGACAACAGCGCCAGCGGGACGGACGCCAGGGCCGAGACGTCGTTGCCGAGCGCCACGGCCGCCTGCCCGGGGTCGGCGTGCTGCTCGGAGAGCTCGACCACCCGGTCCAGCCTCTCGCGCCACAGCGGTGAGGGCAGGACTTCCCGCAACGGTTCCACGAAAGCGCGCGCTCGCACGGACTCGGCGCGGTCCAGGTGGAGGGCGTGATAGGCCGCCACGGCCTGGCACACCGCGCCGTGCAGTGCGTCGGCGTGGGCGTGGGTCACCTCGGTGCTGCGGCGCGCAAGTTCCACGACCCGGTCCACATCACCGCCGACGAGTGCGACCGGGGCCACCCGCATCGCGCCGCCGTTGCCGAACGAGCCTTCAGGGAACACGGCCCGGCTGGCCTCTGGCCACGGCGTGCCGGACACGATGAGCTGGAACGTCTTGGTCACCCCGCCGCCGTAGCCGCGCCAGGGTTCGGCCTCCCAGGTTCGGGCGAACTCCCGGGCGAGCACGTCACGGTCGATGTATCCACCCCGTCCGTCCCCCCGGGTCGCACGCCGGTGCGCCAGATGCCGGGCCAGGACGAGCGCCAGCGCCGTGTCATCGGTGTGGACCAGGGGTCCGGCGGCGTTCTCCGCGGTCACGATGTCGGCGTGGGTCGCGTCGGTCCTGCCTTCGAACGGCGCGCCGAGGCAGTCGCCGAGGGCCAGGCCGAACAGCAGGCCACGGGCCTTGTCGAGGCGGGACGAGTCGGTCGTCTCGATCGTCTCGGTCGTCTCGGTCATCGCGGGTCACCTCGTTGCTCGGGTCGGCGACGTCGACACCCTGAGTGAAGGGCGCTGTTTCCTCCGTGAACACCGGTGTGAACAGCGTCTCATGGATGCCCGTGCGGGATACAGCCGTTTCCCCGAACGGTCGTGTCGGCAGCCGCCCGGATGCCCCGGTCACTGGCCCTCCACAGTGGATGAAGAAGGTGAGGTGCCGGGGGGACTCGGGCCGGAACCGCCGGCCGCAGTGGTCGAACGGCGGGAACGGGGCACCCTTATCGTGCGCTGGAATCGTGACTCGAAGTGACCGATAAGACAGTGACTTCGTTAGGGCCGACGCCGCGGAAAGGAGATGAATCGTTGTCGGAGCTGAGGGAACCGTTGACGCGAGGACTGTCCCAGCTGTGGGAGCTGGACAGGGTGATCTGGGAGGGGGACACGGCCTTCCAGCACGTCGTCATCGCCGAAACGGAGCAAGGCGTGTCGCTGTTTTGCGACAACGACCCGCAGAGTACGGAACTGGCGCAGCGGCACTACCACGATGCTCTGTTCGTTCCCGCGGCTTTGCTCGCCGAGCGCGTCGAACGGGTGCTCGCCGTCGGCTCCAGTGAGGGAGTGATCAGTCAGCTCGCCGTCGCCGCCGGGGCCACACACGTCGACCACGTGGACATCGACCGGGAAGTGGTCGAACTGTGCGCCGAACACCTGCCGTACGGGTACACGCCCGAGGAACTGGAGCGGGCCGAACGCGGCGACGGGCCGGTGAAGATGCACTACGCCGACGGCTGGGAGTTCGTCCGCCGCGTCGCCGAAAACGACGACGAGGACGCGAAATACGACATCATCGTCGCCGACCTGCCCGGGGAACGGGAGGACGACGCGCAACACAACCGCCTTTTCGGCACCGAATTCCTGCGCTACTGCGTGGGGGCGCTACGGGAGGGCGGCGTGGTGACGTCGCAGGTCGGCTGTCCGACACTGTGGCTGAACACGATGCTGCGTCGGGCGTTGGCGCGTTTCTCCGAGGTCTTCGGCACCGTGGCGTACTACGGCTCCGACGAATTCGACTGGGCGTTCCTCGTCGGCAGGCCGGACGTGGTGGCCGATCCGACGGCCCGAATGGTCGAACGGCTTTCCGAACTGCCGTACCGCCCGACGACGCTGGACGCCGAGGCGCTCGTGGCCAACAGCGTCCTGCCGTACACGCTGCGGCAGGAGCGGAAGCAACGCGGGGAGGACCTGCGGTACGCGGCCGGTTGATCGTCCGCCCCCGCGGGGCGAGTCGGCGCCGCGGGTCAGATCCAGCCCCGTTCCCGGGCCGCCTTGGCCGCCTCCGTGCGGTTGCGGGCGCCCAGTTTGGCCATGGCGGCGGACAGATAGTTGCGGACGGTGCCCTCGGCCAGGTGCAGTCGTCGGGCGATGTCGCGATTGGTCGCTCCGTCGGCCACCTGGCGTAGCAGCTCCCGTTCCCGATCGGTGAGCTGGTCGGAGTGGTCCCAGGCGGCCAGCGCCAGCTCGGCGGAGACGACCGTTCCACCGGCGTGCACCTTGCGCAGCGCGTCGGCCAGCTCGCCGATCGGCGCGTCCTTGAGCACGTATCCGGTGACCCCGGCGTCCATGGCGCGCCGCAGATAGCCGCTACGGGCGAAGGTCGTGACGATGAGCACCTTGGTGCGGCTGCCACGGCGGTGCAGTTCCGCGGCCACGTCGAGACCGCTTCCCCGGGGCATCTCGATGTCGGCGACCAGCACGTCCGGGTCGTGCTCCGCGACCGCCGCCAACGCGTCCACCCCGTTCTTCGCGGTGGCGCACACCGTGATGTCCGGCTGGAGGTTGAGCAGCTCGGCGAACGCCTCGACGACCATCGTCTGGTCCTCGGCCAACACGACTCTGATCCCGCCGCCTCCCACCTCGCCACCCATCAGGTCGCCACCCGTAGAGGTACCGCGATCGTCACCGTCGTGCCCGCCGACCCGGACCACTCGACCCGACCGCCGAGCACGCTGATCCGTTCCCGCATCCCGGCCAGACCGTTGCCAGCCCGGTGCCGCCCGCCGGTCCCGTCGTCGGCGATCACCAATCGCAGCTCTTCGTCCACAACCGACAGGCTGACACAACAGCTTCGCGCGCGGGCGTGCCTGGCGACGTTGGTGATCGCCTCCCGCAGCGCCAGTGCCAGTTCGTGTTCGGTGGACCCGACCAATCGCAGCGACCTGTCGCACCGCGTCACCAGCTCCACCCCCACGCTCGACAGCGTCTCCCGCGCCGATTCCAGCTCGGCGTCGAGACTCGCCTGGCGCAGG
>SMEK01000173.1_pt1 | contig 50509 bp, 57 predicted proteins | sample 2456371 | NCBI WGS metagenome assembly SMEK01 (sample SAMN10132590, study PRJNA489261) | soil metagenome | isolation source: day1 antibiotic-loamy sand soil ammended with composted manure from dairy... | place: USA | collected 2015-04-01
ACGAGCTGGAGAGAGACGGGGAGGGCTGGGTCTGGCTTGATCGCAGGCGGACGACACGCTTCCGCCTGGACGAAAAGGGCCTGGTGACCGCAGCGGAGCGATCCGGAAGGCCGGTCGAATGGGTGTCGTGCGTCGATGTCGAGCAACAGCCAGAAGGTGGCTCGCAGGTATTCTGGGCAACCCCCGGCACGATGCTCAAGACGGTAATGCTCGCCATGCACCGCTCGCAGACCGCGCCAGTGGCGTTGTTCGATGACCAGTCGCGCTTTGTCGGCGCCATCGGTGTGAGGGACGTGCTCAGCGCCGTGTTGCGCAAGTAATCCGGCGGAGAGTGGCCTTCGGCCTTGCCAACCACGCCCCATGGCGCCAGATTCGCCTGAGCCGTTGCTTTGCCGAGCGCCGCCATGGCTGAAGATGTCGTCCTGAAACCGAGAACCAGAACCCGGCCGCGCGTCGAGCGGCCGAGGCTCTACAAAGTCATACTGCTCAACGACGACTACACGCCGCGCGAGTTCGTGGTGCGGGTGCTCAAGGCCGAATTCCGCATGAGCGAAGACCAGGCGCACCGCGTCATGATAACGGCCCACAGGATGGGGCTTTGCGTGGTTGCCGTATTCACCCGCGATGTGGCCGAAACCAAGGCGACACGGGCCACCGATGCTGGCAAGGCCGCCGGCTACCCTTTGACCTTCACGACCGAACCGGAGGAGTAGGCGTTCGCTCGCCTACGATCACATCCTCACCTTTGCCTGTTTTCCGACAGCAGGGCGTGCGTCGGTGAAGGCGGCGGCGACCATCGAGATATAGCTCGCCACCGTACCCGGGCTGTCCCAGTATTGCGCATCCTTGGGCGTGAACTTCAACACCCGGATGGAAGGATCGTCCGGACCGTCCCACCAAGCCTTGGCAGGAATGGACCAGAGTTCCTCGATTAATGCGCGGTCGTTGGAGATTTCGGCGCGGCCGCTGAGCGACACGTATTTCTGGTCCCCGGCGTCGGCAAAGGCGAGGCAGATTTCGGGGTAGGATTTGATTTCGTCGTCCTTGTGGTTGTTCACATCGGTGAGAAAATAGATTGCGTTGTCGGCCGGCCTGGCCTGCGCCGACATGGGACGTGAGCGGATGTCGTTTCCGTCGCGGCTGGCCAGCATGCAGAAGCCGATCCGGTCGATCAGTCCCCAAACGCGCTCAAGGTCGGTATCGTTCGCCATGTGCTTTCCTTTCAGGATGAGTCTCGGCGACACAACCCGCAAACGGGCGACGGGTTCCGGAAAATCCCGGGCAACATGTGGGGCGGAGCGCCCCTGAAGTTCCGGCAGCGTGGGAGCTATTCCCCAGCGGCGTTCAAGCCGGGAGCGAGAGGGCGTAATCCGGGTTTTTACCGCCCTTCGCGGTACCACATGGCGCCAAGCGCCAGCAGCAAAACGCCCAGGCCCAGGAAGCCGCCGAACAAGGGAACGCGGCTGACCGACTTGAGAACACTGTCTTCGGTAGTCCGCAGACCGATCCAGTCGCGGCCCGACGCGGCGCCAGAGGAGCGCACCGGAACGATGGAGGGCAGAGAGACGGCCTGCCCGGCTCCGGGGGAAAGCTGCGAGGGCGCCAGTCGCCGAACGCTGCCTCCAGTCGCCTCCGCCGCGGGCTTCAGCTTCTCCTGGGTGGAAACCACGTCGGCGAATTCGGGGGCATTGACGGGGCCGACATGAGCGAGCGCAGCGAGGTCGCCATTGCGGACCTGGTAGAGGCCGATCTCATCGACTTCCAGGCTGCCGGTAAAAACGCCGGGCTCAGCCTGTGAGAGCTCGATCGTCAGCGCCTTGCCGGAAGGTGTAATGACCTGCGCCGGGCCCGGCTCGCTGCTCATCGTCTGCCGGCGGATTTCCAGAACCATGCCGCGGCCATCGGCGGTCAGCCTTTCTTCTTCAAGCTCGGGTTCCTTCATCAGCCAGTGCGCGATGCGGCGGTAGAGCTGCACATGCGGGCCGCCACCCTCATATCCGCGCGCCCAAAGCCAGCCCTGGTCGGACAGGAGCATGCCGACGCGACCTTCGCCCTTGCGTTGGAGCAGCAGGAGCGGGCGTTCGTCCGCGCCTTTCATCACTACCTGGCCCTCAGGCTGTGCGACTCCGATGGTCCGGAACCAGCGACTCCAGTGCGGCGGTTCGCTGGCCGAGCCCTCCAGGCCGCGGGTAACGGGGTGGCGCTGACCAAGTTCCGTGAGGCGCGGATAGAAGGCCTTGTCGATGACGCTGCCATCCGGCATGGCCGGCAACACCGGCATCAGAGGCGTGTTGGCTATCGTGCTTTCGCCGGCATATTCGGGCCCGGCCGCAATCAGAAGGGCACCACCCTTCTCCACATATTCAGCAATGTAGTCGTAATAGAGAATGGGCAGCACGTCGCGGTGCTGGTAGCGATCGAAGACGATAAGGTCGAACTGGTCGATCTTCTCCACGAACAGTTCCCGTGTAGGGAAGGCGATCAGCGACAATTCGTTGATCGGCGTTCCGTCCTGCTTTTCCGGCGGACGCAGAATGGTGAAGTGCACGAGGTCTACCGAGGCGTCCGATTTCAGCAGATTGCGCCAGCTTCGCTCACCCGCATGCGGCTCCCCGGACACAAGCAGGACTCGCAAATTCTCACGTATGCCGTCGATCAGGGCCACTGCCTGGTTGTTGGTTTCGGTAAGCTCGCCCTCCATCGCCGGAATGGAGAGTTCGACGATGTTGCGACCGGCATTGGGGATCGTGACCTCAAGCGGCATTTCCTCCCCGATGAAGGCCCGGTCGACCGCGACCTGGCGCCCGTTCACCGACACCTGCACCTCGACCGGGCCGGTCGAGCCATCGGAGGAGATGACGCGATAGGTCAGTTCAAGCGGTTTGCCGGCCAAGCCAAAGCGTGGGGCCTTCTCGAAGCGGATGCGCCGGTCAATCTCGTTTTCCTGGCCGGTAATGAGAGCGTGCAGCGGCGCGTTGAATTCAGGTACGCCGGCGGGCACATCGTGGACCTCGCCGTCAGTAATCATCACCGCGCCACCGATGCGCGAAGGCGGCACATCTCGAAAAGCGCTGTCGAGAGCGGAAAACAGCCTCGTTTCTGTTCTCTCCTCGGCGGCCTGCGCCTGCCCTGTCTCGATCACCCGCACGTCGAACTGCGGGAAGCGGGCAAGACGCTCCTGGATGCCCTTCAGCGCCGCTTCGGTCTGTTCAGTCCGATTGCCGATGTCCTGGCTCTGGCTGCGGTCGACGACGATGGCAACGACGCTTTTCAGAGGATCGCGAAGCTCGTCTAGAAAAACGGGGTTGAGCAGGGCAAGCGCCAGTGCCGCAACGGCTGCGAGTCGCAGCCATGCACCGCGCTGGCGGAACCACAGGGCCGCAGCGGCAAGCAGCGCCAGCGGGGTGACTGCAACGGCAATCAGCTGCCATGACAGAAGCGGCTCGAAGGACAGCGACCAGTTCATTCTACTGCCCCAGCCGTTCAAGCAGGATCGGCACGTGGACCTGATCGGACTTGTAGTTGCCGGTCAGCATGTACATGACGATGTTGACGCCGGCGCGCAGCGCATAGATGCGCTGCATCGGATCGTTCGGCACTGTCGGCAACAGCGCGGCACCGTCGGCCCCAATCGCCCAGGCGCCGGCGAAATCATTTGCCGTGATCATGATCGGGGAAACGCCGTCGCCGCTCCGCACGGGCCGGTTTTCGCCATTGGAAGCGTCGAGCGACGCCTCGACCCAGAGGGGTCCGCCGTTGAACCGGCCGGGAAATTCCGGAAGGATGTAGAAGGATTTGGTCAGAACATGGTCGGCCGGCACCGGCTCCAGGGGCGGCACGTTGAGGCCGGAAAGTATGTCGCGCAGCCGCTCGGTTGCCGGGCTGGCGGCATCCGCGCCAAAGCCGGTGGAATATTGGTCGCGCGTGTCGAAAAGCACTGTGCCGCCCTGGTTCATATAGGCGTCGATGCGCGAGATCGCCTCCCGGCTTGGCATGGGCGCGGCGGGGTCGATGGGCCAGTAGATCAGCGGATAGAAGGACAACTCGTCCTTCTCGATGTCGATGCCAGCGGGTTCTCCCGGCTCAAGCGCCGTCTTCTCGATCAGGAACCGGGTCAGTCCCTCCATTCCGGCGCGGCTGATCGAATCGTCGGAGGGCACGCCGGTAACGACATAGGCGATGCGGGTCTGCTCGATTGCGGCGATTGCAACATCGTCGCCGGGCTTGGAATCGTCCGCCCGTGCAGGTTCAAGAGGGAAGGCCAGGGGGCCGATCGCCAGAAGCAGGACTGTCGCAGTCGAGGCTGCGCGCGACCGCCAGCTGCGGCGACCGGAGAAAAGACCGCTCATCCACATGACCGCCAGTGCGTCGAGAAGCATCAAGGCCAGGGCTGCCCCGACGAGCGGGCCTTTCAGCCGCTGCGACTCGTCAAAAGCGTATTGCACAGTCGTGACCGGCACGGAAACCTGCGGCCGTGCCAGAGGGACGAGGGTCGCATCGGCGGCAAGCAGATTGTGCGCAATGACGCCCGCCTCGGAGCCGTAGAGACCCGGAGGGTTCTCCAGGGTGACGGGCGCATCAGGGGCGGGCACAAGCGGCCGTGCATCAGGCGAGGGCGGCCCCAATATGCCGTCGGCGCCGATCATGCTGTATGGCGCGAGCGCCGGGGCCTGTGCGCCGGCCTGCGCTGGAACGCTGCCCTGGTTGCGCGAAAGCTGCACGAGACGGCGCAACATCTCAACGAAGCTGCCGGAGATCGGAAGGTTGGACCACGTAGCCTCCGGAGTGACGTGGAACAGGACCAGCGTGCCCTTCCCCTTCCTCAGGCCAGTTACCAACGGAGTTCCGTCGGCAAGGCTTGCCCAGGCGCGATCGACAATGTCGGGAGAAGGCTCCGCCAGCACTTGCCGCGATACGGTGACTTCCGACGGCGGAGGGAGATCGGCGAAGGGGCCGATGGCTGGAAACTCCGTTACAGGCTGAGGTGTCGTCCAGGACAGGGCGCCGCCGAGACTGCGTTCGCCCATGCGCAGGCGCACGGGAAGAAGATCCTCGTCATTGCCGGCCGCGGCGAGCCTGGAACCGGCGAAGCGAACCAGCATGCCGCCTTCCTCGACCCACTCGATCAATCTTGGCCGCACCTGTTCAGGAATGGTGCCGACATCCGCCATGACGATCATGGCCGGCTTGCGGTCGAGAATCTCCGGAATGGCCTCTCCGAGGTCGGCACTGCCCGCTTCCACGAGATCGGCAAAGGGCGAAAGCGCCCTGCGGATGTAGTAAAGCGGCGAAAGAAGGGGCTGCGCCTGGTCGGCATCCAACTGCGCAAGAAGGCCGACCCGGCGGCGTTTTGAGGTTTCGTCCAGAACACGCACGGCGCCGGCGTGCCGCTCGCCATCTATTGCAGCCGAGGAAAAATCGTTGCGCAGTTCGAACGGCACTTTCATTTCACCTGTGACCTCGGTCGCACCGGGTGCAAAGGTCATGGTGGCGTCTGCTATGCGGCGGCCCTTTTCGTCGAAGGCGCCGGCCGTGATCTGGGCAGGGGCAGGGTTGCCCGGCGCACGGACCGCAGTCAGTGAAAAGCCTTCCATGCCGTTCTCGGCCGCAGAGAGCCCGATAGGCTCGACCCGATCCGGGATAGCCCAGACCAAGCTGTCGGCATTCTGCGCCAGCAGTCTATTGAAAGCCTGCTCGTCGCCCTGTGCCGCCAGCCCGTCGGCCAGGACCGCCACACTGGCGCCCGGCAAGCCCTTCAGCGCCTCGGCGACGCGGGCATAGACGGCCGGTCGGTCGGTCGGAATGGGCCTGGGCTTCGCCGCGCGCAGCCGGTCGAGTGCGGCGGCGGCGTCGAATGGGCCGATATCCGCATTCGGCTTCTCGGCGGTGAAGGCGATCACGACCGGCACGCCGGTTTCCCCGGCATCGTTTATCAGTCTTTCGGCGGTTGCAATGCGCTTGTCCCAGTCAGGCGCAGCGGCCCAGCCATTGTCGATCACCAACGCCAGGGCGCTGCCGTCCGTCGGCAGCCGCTCGCGCGGGTTCCAGATCGGATCGGCGAGGGCGGCAATTACCAGCGCGGCAAGGAGAAGTCGCAGCAAGGTAAGCCACCATGGGCTCTGTTGCGGAGTTTCTTCTCGCTTCAGCACGCGCGCGAGTATTGGCAGGGGTGGAAAAATCTCGGTCTGGGGTTTGGGCGGGGTCAGCCTCAGCAGCCACCAGATCACCGGCAACGCGAGCAATCCCCACAGCACCATGGGGGCGCCGAAGGAGAGCGGCAGCCAACTCACGGCCAGGCCTTTCCATCCGCAAGACCGCCGCCGTCAGTCAATGCCAGATGCAGTCTTACCAAGGCTTCGGAAGCGAGACGGTCGGTGTGATTGGTGGTGAAGCTCCAGCCGAGCCGCGTGCACCAGGCGGAAAGCTCTTCACGGCGGGCAGCGTAGAGCCTGCGATAATCCTCAGCCAGCCGTTCGGCCCGGCCGGCAGTCAGCTTCTCACCAGTTTCGGGATCGGTGAATTCGGTCCGGCCGGCATAGGGAAAATTCTCCTCAGCCGGATCGGCGATCTCAACCAGATGTGCCCGTGCGCCGTGGCGGGCGAGCACGTCGAGCCAGGCGATCGTGTCATCGGCCGGATCGAGGAAATCGGAGATCAGCACCACGTCGGCGAACCGCTTTATGGCCGACAGATCCGGTCGGGCGGGAAGGCTTGTGGCATGCACCAGCTGTGAGGCAATGCGCTCGGCGCCATTGCGGCTGGTGAAGGGGTCGGTCAGCCCTGGCCAGGCGATGCGCTCGCCGGAGCGGGAAAGCAGTTCTGCCATGGCAAGGGCCAGCACCAGCGCGCGCGACTCCTTGGAGACCGAAGCGCCGGCCGATTTGAACAGCATGGAAGGCGATGGGTCGGCCCATATCCATACAGTATGGGCCGCTTCCCATTCGCGGTCCCGCACATAGGTATGGTCGTCGCGCGCCGAGCGGCGCCAATCGATGCGGCTTACCGATTCGCCTTCGGAATAAGGTCGGAACTGCCAGAAGTTTTCGCCAATGCCCCGCTTGCGGCGGCCGTGCCAGCCCGAAATCATGGTGTTGACGATGCGGCGCGCCTCGACAAGAAGATCGGGCACCAGCGAGGCCCTGAGCCGGCCGCGGGCAAGGGCGTCGCGGGCGGCGACCGGTGCCTGCGCCTCGCCTATACGGGCCATCAAATTCCCTTCACAAGTTTCGCGACCACGTCGCGCACGCTCATGCCCTCTGCGCGCGCGGCGAAGGTCAGCGCCATCCGGTGTTGCAGCACCGGCTCTGCCAAAGCACGCACATCATCCACGGATGGCGCCAGCCGCCCATCATAGAGGGCGCGTGCGCGGGTGCACAGCATCAGCGCCTGGCTGGCGCGAGGGCCTGGCCCCCAGGCGATATGCCTGTCTGCATCGGCATCACCATGGTCTGGCCTGGCGGAACGCACGAGCTTGAGGATTGCTTCCACCACGCTTTCGGGCACCGGCATGCGGCGGACCAACGCCTGAATCTCCCTGAGCCTTTCGGGTTGAACGACGTTGAGCGCCTTTGCCTCGTCGATGCCTGTCGTTTCCAGCAGGATGCGGCGTTCGGCCTCTAGCTCCGGATAGAGAATGTCGATCTGCATCAGGAATCGGTCGAGCTGCGCTTCCGGCAGCGGATAGGTGCCTTCCTGTTCAAGAGGGTTCTGGGTCGCCAGGACATGGAAGGGCGATGGCAGGTCGTAGCGCGCGCCCGCTACGGTGACATGGTATTCCTGCATTGCCTGCAGAAGCGCCGATTGGGTGCGGGGCGACGCGCGGTTGATTTCGTCCGCCATAAGCAATTGCGCAAAGATCGGGCCCGAAATGAAGCGGAAGGAGCGCCTGCCCGCTTCGTCCTGCTCCATCACCTCGGAGCCCAGAATGTCGGAGGGCATCAGATCCGGCGTGAACTGTATGCGGCGGGAATCCAGGCCCAGAACGACGCCAAGCGTTTCCACGAGCTTGGTCTTCGCCAGGCCGGGTACTCCGACAAGAAGCGCATGGCCGCCGGCCAACAGCGCCACGAGCGTTCTTTCCACCACGCTTTCCTGCCCGAAGATGACGCGGCCGACGCCCTCACGGATACGGGAGATATCGGCGAGCGCCCTTTCCGCCTCGGCCACCATCTCCTTCTCATTGAGTGGGCTTTCCTTGACGATCACGCTCATGCCTATCCATCCTTCTGGCTGGAACAACGATCGCGCGGTACAACCGCGTAGTGCCGCGAATCGGCTCCGCGTGGTCCGTTCCAAAACTTAAACCACGAGCATAGGCTGACAAGCGCGCCAACAGTGACTATTTCGTGACGATGGCCGAACACTCCAGACAGTTTGCCGACAGTATTGCGAACGCCGCAGATACGAAGGGCCTGGAAGCGCTGATTTCCCGCGCCGCCGGTGCAGGCAAGGGCCTGCCGCCCGTAGAGCGGTGGGATCCGCCCTTCTGCGGTGACATCGACATGGAAATCCGCCAGGACGGTACCTGGTACTATATGGGCACGCCGATCGGTCGTGCGCCGCTGGTGCGGCTTTTCTCCACGGTGCTGCGAAAGGACGAGGACGGCAAGACCTATCTCGTCACCCCCGTGGAACGGGTGGGGATCCGCGTGGTCGATGCGCCTTTCGTGGCCGTTGAGGTGCATGTTTCCGGCCGCGGCGATGAACAGGTCGTCACTTTCCGCACCAATGTCGGCGATGTGGTGGAGGCTGGGCCGGATCATCCCCTGCGTTTCGTCGATGAAGCTGAAACAGGAGGCCTGAAGCCTTATGTTCTGGTGCGCGGGCGGCTGGAGGCATTGGTGGCGCGGCCGGTCATGTACGAATTGGTCGAACATGGCGAAGAGATCGAAGTGAGCGGGGAGGTGATGTTTGCCATCCGCTCGCGCGGAGCGACCTTCCCCATCATGTCGGCGGAGCGGCTGGCTGCCTTGAGTGCGTGATGGATCAGCAGACCGTTCCCATGTTCTCAGCAGCGGATTTCCGGCTGCGGGCGGCCGCGCAGGCCCCCGTTTCGCCGGGGGAGACATATGGCGACCACCGCTTCAACCCAAATCATCCCCGCTTGGTGGCAGCCAACGGACCGCTGCGCGACGCGGCAGTGCTGGTTCCCGTCGTCGATCACGGCGCCGAGGCGACGGTGCTTCTTACCAAGCGGGCGGAGACCTTGCGCAACCACACCGGCCAGGTGGCCTTTCCGGGCGGGAGGATCGACCCGGGCGACGCCTCGGCGGAGGCGGCTGCATTGCGCGAAGCCATGGAGGAGATCAGCCTTCGACCAGAGTTCATCGAAGTGGTTGGCCGCATGCCGGACTACGTATCCGGCAGCGGCTATCGCATTGTTCCCATCCTGTCGGTGGTAACGCCCGGCTTCGCCCTGCAACTCAACCCGGACGAGGTTGACATGGCCTTTGAAGTGCCGTTGCGCTTCCTCATGGATCCGGCCAATCATCGCCGTGGCAGCCGGGCCTGGAACAACCTGGAATGGCTCTTTTACGAGATGCCCTATGAAGGCAACCGCATCTGGGGCGTGACTGCCGGCATCATTCGCACGTTGTATGAAAGGCTTTACGCTTGAGCGAGCCGGTGTCCATCGCAGGCAGGGCCGATTGGCTTGAGGAAAAGCATTTGCAGAAGCTGCTGGCGGTGCTTTCGGCGGATGGCGAGAGGGCGCGAATTGCAGGGGGCGCGGTGCGCAACGCCCTGCTCGGGCAACCCGTCGCGGACGTCGATATTGCGACCACGACATTGCCGGAGGAAACGGCGCGGCGAGCCGAGGCTGCCGGCTTCAAGCCTGTTCCCACCGGCATCGCGCACGGTACCGTCACCGTCGTGGCAGGCGGCAAGCCCTATGAGGTGACAACGCTGCGCGCCGACGTCGAGACAGACGGACGCCGGGCCAAGGTATCGTTCGGCCGAGACTGGAAGGCCGACGCAGAGCGGCGTGACTTCACCATCAACGCGCTTTATGCGGAGGCCGATGGTTCGGTGATCGACCTCGTGGGCGGGGTCGCGGATGTGGAAGCACGACGCCTTCGCTTCATCGGTGATGCCGAGGCTCGGATAAGGGAAGACTATCTCCGAATCCTTCGCTTCTTTCGCTTCTTCGCCTGGTACGGCGATGGACGTCCCGACGCCGAGGGCCTGAAGGCCTGTGCCCGGCTGAAGGATGGCATTGACCGGCTCTCGGCCGAGCGGGTCTGGTCGGAACTGAAGAAACTTCTGGGCGCTCCCGATCCATCCCGCGCCTTGCTGTGGATGCGGCAGGCCGGGGTGCTATCGCGCGTGCTTCCCGAAAGCGAGAAATGGGGCATTGACGCCCTTCACGGCCTGGTCGGCACGGAGCGCGACCTGGGCTGGAAGGCGGACCCGCTGCTTCGACTGGAGGCCATTGTTCCGCCCGATGTCGTTCGCATGAAATCTCTGGGTGAACGGCTTAAGCTGTCGAAGGAGGAAGCCAACAGGCTTCAGCGCTGGGCGATGAGCGCTCCAGTTGACAGCGAGTGGACGGAAAGCACGCTTGCCAAGGCTCTTTACCGGGGCGACGTGCAGGGCCTGGTGGACAGGCTGCGGCTTGCCCTGGCATTGGCTCGCTCGCGAGCGGCCGATGACGACCAGTCGATGATGCGGGCGGGGCGGCTTTCGCGATTGCTGGCCTTTGCCGAAAAATGGAAAAGGCCGCTCTTTCCGATCAAGGGCGCAGACCTGGCGGCACTTGGCATTCCAGCAGGACCGAAGCTGGGGACCTTGCTGAAGCGGCTGGAAAATGACTGGATTGAATCAGGGTTTTCGTTAAGCCGCGACGCGCTCATGGAGCGCGCCGCAAAGGACTCTGCAAACTGAAGGCTGACCTTAAGCTGCGTCGGAAACCTTCTCGATACGCGAACGGATGGCCTCGATCATTGTCTCGCGGATGGTCTCCTCGCCATGGGTTTCACGCAGGTGCTGCACCGCCCGGCGCATGACTTCGGCTTCCTCTTCCGCGCGCGTGTGCCAGTCACAGCCGGGAACCAGCGATCCGCAATGGAACTCTTTCATCCCTTCCTCCTTCACGCTTTCCAAACATGGGCAGGATCATAACATGAAAGGGCGCTTTTGGTTGCCGGAGAATGGTGCGTAACATTCCTCCCGCCCGAATTACGCAGCTTAAGGCCATCTGACCGCCGGCGGCAGGCTGGATAGAATCGAGGACACGTTGCCGCCCGTCTTGAGGCCAAAAACGGTCCCCCGATCGTAGAGCAGGTTGAACTCAACGTAGCGTCCCCGCCGCACAAGCTGTTCCTCGCGGTCCGCCTCGGTCCAACTGGTGTTGAAATTGTTCCGCAGGAGGTGCTGGTAAACGACCAGAAACGAGCGCCCGACATCCTGGACAAAGGCGAAATCGGCATCCCACCCGCCTTTTTCGTCCGGCGAATGCAGCCAGTCGAAGAAGATACCGCCGATGCCTCGCGGCTCGTTGCGGTGCGGCAGAAAGAAATATTCGTCACACCATTCCTTCATGCGGTCGTAGTCCGCGACCTGCGCGTGCTTCTCACAGGCGAAACGCATGGCGCGGTGAAAGAGCTGGGTGTCAGGATCCTCCTGCGTGCGACGCCTGTCGAGAACGGGTGTGAGGTCGGCACCGCCGCCAAACCATTGCCGCGTGGTGACGACCATGCGCGTGTTCATGTGTACCGCCGGCACGTTGGGATTCCATGGATGCGCGATCAGGGAAATACCGCTTGCCCAGAAACTGGGATCGTCCTCGGCGCCCGGAATCTGCCTGCGAAATTCCGGCGAGAACTCCCCATGGACGGTGGAGGTATGAACGCCCACCTTCTCGAAAACCCGGCCGCGCATGATCGACATGACGCCGCCGCCGCCCTTGCCATCCTCACGCTGCCAGGGCGTTTGCTCGAAGCGTCCCGGCTCCCATGAGGATTGCGGGCCTGTCAGTTCGTCCTCGATCTCCTCGAATGCGGCGCAGATGCGATCGCGCAAGGCTTCGAACCATGTTCTCGCCTTCTCCTTCTTTTCCTCGATGTCGGCGGGCAGGCCCGCTGGGATATCCGGTCGTTCCAAAACGCTTCTCCGTTCTCGGACCCAAGGTCGACAAAGGACTCGTCTTTTGCCGGTTGGACCCCTAATCTGTCTTTGCCATGGGTCAAGGAGTTCTTTCGTGCGCACTCCGTCGCGACCGCCGCTGGATGGCTTGAGGAAGAGGCTGGAGAAGTCCCGCGCTGATGGCGGGAGCCGACCGCGCGACGGCTTCCTGCGCGAAACTTTCGTCTTGCCGCGCCGCGATGCACGGTTGAAGGCCAGGGAGTGGTTCGACCGCTGGCCCAAGCAGGCCTACTGGACGGAAATCGAAAGCTGGTTCGAGAGACCCGGCGACGTGATAGAATTCACGATGCGCAGGCTTCCGGCAGCGGATTGAGCGGGCAGCAATCGATGCAGCAGCAATCTCAGCGCCGCTTCCTGGACAGGTTCAGGTCCACGGCCGCGCGGACAAGTTCTTTGAATGCCTGCTCGTCGATTTGATCACCTTCACGAAGGTCGATCGCGCGGCGCACATTTCCTTCGAGGCTGGAATTGAACAGGCCAGCGGGGTCCTGGAGCGAAGCCCCCTTTGCGAAGGTCAGCTTGACGACCGACCGGTAGGTCTCTCCCGTGCAGATGATGCCGGCATGTTCCCAAACCGGCACGCCGCGCCACTTCCAGGTCTCCATCACGTCCGGATCGGCTTGTTTTATCAGTGCCCGTAGCCGGCAAAGCATTTCGCCTCGCCAGTCACCAAGCTCTGCGATTCTTTCGTCGATCAGTTGCGAGGGCGTATTGTCTTCAGTGCCAGCTTGTCTGTCCGTCATGGTGCCACGCGTCCCCCGGCCAGCTTGACCTGCTACATGCGTTCGCCCGGCAATCGACTTGCCTGGCGTATCCAGTCGGTCAGCAGGGCCTCGTCCAGCTGGTCATTCTCGTAAATGTCGAGATAACGCACATGCTTGTGCTTCGATGCGCCCGGAGGCTGCGGCTTGAGCGAGGCGCCCCGAAAAAATGCCACCTTGATGTATCTCGTGTAGCAGTGAAAGCTGAGGAACCATCCATCATCGCTGCCGTAAAAGGGCGAGCTCCACTTAACTGCCTTGCGCACGCCGGGTACGGTTTGCTCGATCAGTCTGTCCAGGCGTTGGCCAACCTGGCTCTTCCAATCGGGCATCGCGGCGATATAGTCCTGAACGGGACCGTCTCCTTCGCCCTTGGGAATTTGCGGATTTCCGCCGGAGAGAAGCCGTGGCTTGTCTCGCGTAGCATTTTTGGCATCGGCCTGGCCTTTTGTCATCGAGCGCTCCTGTTCGCGGTCGCGGTGTGTCGGCGCCTCACATAGGGAAGGGCAAACAGATAGAGGCCGCTGAGCAGAAGGAGGAAAAGCGGAGGCAGCGGCGAATAGACGATCCACGCCGGTGGTGCGCCCGAGGCCATGGCCGCGAGGTTGGCGATCACCGTCAGCGTGAAGATGATCGATAACCACCGGTGGAATTGGCGGATCAATCTGTTGGGGTTCAAGACAACCTCCCTGTGTGGCGCGGCTTTTCCGGCACTCACTCCATGCGAGCCAGAACCTGCTCCAGATTGGCGAAGAAGCGTGGCCATCCCATTGTTGCGCCTCGATAATAGGACGTCTGGTCGGGCTTGAAGCCAATCTGTTCCATGCGCAGGAGCGTTCCGGCAGCGGTGCGCGTCAGCGTCCATGTGATGACGCTTTTCAGGTCCTTGGTATCCCAGCTGTAGGAAAGCTTTCTGGCCGGCTCGATCGCCTTGACCTCGCAATTGACCGCTCCCCAATCGGCGGCCGCGGTGAACCGGTGGCCCAGCTCCAGCTTGAAGTCATTTCTCATCAGCCATTCTTCGATGAGATGGGATCGTGTCAGCGCGCCCCAGATCTTCTCGGGCGGATGCGGAAACTCGCGTTCGACAATGACTGAGCGTGTTTCGGTCACTGATCCATCCTGTTCAGCAGGTCTTCCAGCTTGTCGAATCGGCCTTCCCAGAACCCGGTCATCTCGGCCGCCCACTCGGCCAATTGCGCCAGAGCCTCCGGTCGCGCGCTGTAATGCGTCTGGCGGCCCTCATGGCGGGCGTGCACAAGGCCGGCCTTTCTCAGCAGTCCGAGGTGCTTGGAGACGGCGGGCTGGGATATTCCCGCCTGTGCGGTAAGCACGCCAACTGTCTGTTCGCCTTCCCGGCACAGGCGTTCGAAGATAGCGCGGCGTGTCCGGTCGGCCAGTGCCCTGAACAGAAGGTCCTGATTGTCGTGCATTCAAATCCATAACCGGCGAGCTATAACTCGAATTCATAGCCAAAGGGTTATGGATATGTCAACGGCGAGCGGGGGCAACGGCGCGCCTATTTCCGCCGCGCCAGAGCGAGCCGCCGCGCGCCTTGTCCCTGGAGGGCCAGCCTGTCATCACGATTGCGGAGCGGGCACCTGTCGATGGACATGCAGCCGCAGCCAATGCAGTCGGTCAGGCCGTCCCGCAGCTTCTTCAGCTGGTCAATGCGGCGGTCGAGGTCATCGCGCCATGTGCTTGAAAGTCGACTCCAATCCTCCCTTGTCGGTGTGCGGCCTTCAGGGAGCGAATCGAAGGCGGCGGCGATATCCGCGAGAGAAATTCCCACCTCCTGCGCCACCTTGATGATCGCCACGCGTCTCAGGACGTCACGGCTGTAGCGTCGCTGGTTGCCGGCGGTGCGGTAAGCCCGGATCAGGCCACGTGCCTCGTAGAAATGCAGAGCCGAAACGGCAACGCCCGCACGCCTGGCCACCTGTCCGACCGTCAGTTCCCTTGGCAGTGCCATGTTGTTTCGCTTCCTCTTGACCTCAACTTAAGTTGAGGTTGTAGCGCTAGGGCCGGGCCTTTGCAAAGTCAGGAAAAAACGATGCATTTCGAGATCAGAACAAAAGGCAGAATCGGGTCATCCCAGCTGGCGCATGGCTTCTCCGGCCACCATTGCCACGGAGAGCGCGACATTGAGGCTGCGCCCGCCACCGGGCATCGGGATGGTGAGGCGAGCATCCGCCACATCATGTACCTTTTGCGGAACGCCGGCGGATTCGCGGCCAAAGAGCAATATGTCCGTCGCGGCGAAGGCGAACCTTGTATAGGGCGTGGTCGCCTTGGTGGTGAGCAGGATGAGCCGGCGACTTTCCCCGCGCCGCCATTGCTCGAAGGTGTTCCAGTCGACATGGCGGGACAGCGCCGCCATTTCGAGGTAGTCCATGCCGGCCCGGCGCAGGTTGCGGTCGGAGAGGTCGAAGCCCGCAGGTTCGACTATATCGACCGTCAGGCCCATGCAGGCGGCAAATCGCAGGATTGTCCCGGTATTGCCGGCGATATCAGGCTGGTAGAGGGCGATACGCAGATCCGACTGCATTTTCAGGCGTTTGTCCTGCGCGATAGATACGCCATGACCTGTTCGCGGCTGTCAGGACTGTCAGGACTGTCAGGCTGGCGACTGGTCATGTTCTGCGAATGGGTGTATGAGGTCGGCACTGTCAACTCGAACCGAAGGAGGACGGCATGGAACACATGATGACCGCAGATGTCCACCGCCCCTCCGTCTGGATACGTCCGGCATTCGGGCTTGTCGCTTAGCGGCGGAAACCGGTTCGACGCTTACCTGAGTTCCTAGGGCACGCACGCGGCTTCCGCCGAGACCCCGTCAGGGTTTCGAAGGATTTGCCGCCATGCTGCCTCATCGCTTGCCGGGCTGCGTCCCACCGGAGTTTTCGTTGCCATGCGAGGGCATTTCCGCGCGCAACCAGAAGCATTCATTCTTTTCGATTTGAGAACGGACCGATGTTCGATCCCTACAAGATCCCCGGCTCACGAAGCCTGCATGAACGGAAACTGGCCAGCCGGATGCTGCTGGTCGGCGAAACGCACTCAACTGTCGCGCATGCCGAGATGCGGGGCCGCCCCCATCGAGGCATGTTGCCCGACGTCGATTTCTCGCGGGCAATGCCTGACTATGGGCGGCCGTCCCTGCTACGCCGCATCATCCGGATGGCCCGGCCCCGTCTCGCACGCGACAGGACGATGGGTCCCGTCAAAACTTCGTTCTCTGCCTATATCGTCCTGGGAGGGAGGATAGGACGGATGGATCGCTCGGAACGTGCGGCGGCGTCCGCGCTACCTGAGCAAATTGCGGTAACTGGAGACTGCTGAATGTTCGGCTGGTTCGAAAAGAGGCTCGACCCGTTCCCGACCGCAGAGCCGGTCGAGCCGCCACGCACCCTGTTCGCCTTCTGCTGGCACTTCACCAGGCCGGCCTGGCGCTTTGTGCTCCTGTCTGCGGTGCTGATGGCGTTGATTGCCATCATCGAGGTCTGGATGTTCAGCTTTCTGGGCCAGATCGTCGACTGGCTATCCGAGCAGAACCGGGAGACGTTCCTGCAAACGGAATGGTGGAAGCTGGCCGGCATGGCGCTGATGGTCGCCGTCGTGCTGCCCGGTCTGGTGGCGTTGTCGTCTTTCAACACCTATCAGACCCTGTTCGGCAACTATCCCATGCGCATCCGCTGGCAGGTGCACCGCTACCTGCTCAAGCAGTCGATGGCCTTCTACCAGGACGAATTTGCCGGCCGTATTGCCACAAAGCTGATGCAGACGGCGCTGGCCGTGCGCGAAACGGTCATCAAGTTCGCCGAAGTGCTGAACTATGTCGTCGTCTATTTCCTGGGCATACTTTTCATCGTCGGCTCGGCCGACTGGCGGCTCGCGGCGCCGATGGGTCTGTGGCTCGTCGGCTATCTGCTTGCCTTGCGCTATTTCGTTCCTCGACTTGGCAAGGTTTCGCAGGCGCAGGCCGACGCAAGATCGGTCATGACCGGCCGTATCGTCGACAGCTACACCAATATCCAGATCGTCAAGCTGTTCTCGCACGGTCGGCGGGAATCCGACTACGCCCGCGAGGGGATGTCAGAGTTCATGCAGACGGTCTATGCGCAGGGGCGGCTGATCAGCCAGTTCTACATCGCCGTCTATGCGTTGAACTCACTGCTGCTTCTGGGCGTGGGCGCGCTGTCTATCGGGCTTTGGTTGAATGAAGTGGTGTCTGTCGGAGCGGTCGCTGTCGCCATAGGCCTTGTCCTGCGTCTCTACGGCATGTCGCAATGGATAATGTGGGAGGTCTCCGCCCTGTTCGAGAATATTGGCACCGTCCAGGACGGGATCGGTTCCATTTCCCTGCCGCGCCTGGTCGAGGACCGGCCGGGCGCGGCAGATATCGTCGTAGACCGAGGCGAGATCCGTTACGAGGCGGTCCGTTTCCACTACGGAAAGGGCAAGGGGATTCTGGATGATTTCTCGCTGACGATCCGGCCGGGGGAAAAGGTCGGAATAGTCGGCCGCTCGGGGGCAGGGAAATCGACATTGGTCAATCTCCTACTGCGCTTCTATGATCTGGAGGGCGGCCGTATCCTTATCGACGGGCAGGATATTTCGGCCGTCACGCAGGATTCCTTGCGCGCCGCCATCGGAATGGTCACTCAGGACACGTCGCTGCTGCACCGCTCCGTGCGCGAGAACATCCTTTACGGCCGGCCCGATGCGAGCGAGGAGGAGATGATCGAGGCTGCGCGGCGCGCAGAGGCCTTAAGCTTCATTCCCGAACTGGTCGACATTGCAGGCCGCACAGGCTTCGACGCGCATGTCGGCGAACGTGGAGTCAAGCTTTCTGGAGGCCAGCGCCAGCGCATCGCCATCGCGCGCGTGATGCTGAAGGACGCGCCCATCCTGATCCTCGACGAGGCAACCTCGGCCCTCGACTCGGAGGTGGAAGCCGCGATTCAGGAGAACCTCTACAAGCTCATGGAGGGCAAGACCGTCATCGCCATCGCGCACCGGCTTTCAACAATAGCTGCGATGAACCGGCTCGTTGTCATGGATCGCGGCCGGATTGTCGAGGAAGGCTCGCATGAAGAGCTGATCGCCCGGGGCGGCCTCTATGCGCAGTTGTGGCAGCGCCAGTCGGGCGGTTTCCTGCTGCATGACGATCCGCACGAACCGGCCGCGAAGATGAAGGTTGAGATGGCGGAGGCGGCGGCGGAGTGAGACCTCGCCGCCGTTCTTCTTAAGGTAGCCTGATGTAGGCTGGTTGGAGACCTGGCTTGCTTCAGTGAAAGGCGGGAGATCGATGTCACTCTCGAGGCTTGAACAGAAATGGCGTCGCGACAATTGATGGCGGGCGCGGCATGCGCATACGATGCCTCCAGGGACTGGGCCAACTCCAACCGGCGCGAAGGATATTGGTGATCTTGAGTCTGCTTGACGAAGGCCCGGCTTCTTCTTCCTCCCCGGGCCGGGGAGGAGGTCAATGACGTTCCTCGATCCTGTCTACCGCTGGTTTGAAAACTGGGTCTGGCCGTTTCGTGAGCCCAAGGATCTGCGGCCGCCCAGGACTACGGCGGGCTTCATGTGGCACTATGTCGGCCAGGCCCGCGGCGCCTTCTTTCTCATGCTCATCATCGGCGGCATTGCGCCGCTGGTCGAGGCAGGGTTGTTCTATTTCGTCGGCCGCGTGGTCGACATACTGGACCAGTTGCCGGAAGCCCAGCGCAGTTGGTCGGGGTTATGGGATGCCGCCGGCGGCGAACTCCTGTTCATGGTGGCTGTCGTCCTGATTTTGCGCACGTTGGTGGTTGCCGTTTCGGCGCTGATCGACCAGCAGACGATTACTCCGGGTTTCTCCAACCTGGTGCGCTGGCAGGCCCATCGGCACGTCTCACGCCAGTCCTACACCTTCTTTCAGAACGATTTTGCCGGCCGCATCGCCACGAAGGTATGGCAGTCGGGGCAGGCCACCGGCGACCTGATGGAAAGCTTCATCGAGGTGATCTGGTTCATGATCGTCTACACGGTCACCACGCTGACACTTATTGCAGGGCTGGACTGGCGCATGGCGCTTCTGGTCCTGATCTGGATTGTGGGTTTCGCCTTGCTGGCGCGGTATCATTTGCCTGAGATACGCAAGCATGCCGAGGCAACCGCCGAAGCCGGCTCGATGATCAACGGGCGAATCATCGACTCCTATTCCAACATCCAGACGCTCAAGCTTTTCTCTGTCGACGGTGACGACCGGTACATCCGCAGCGGCTTCGACATCTATCTTGGGGCTCTGCGCCCGTTCACCCGGCGGCTCACCAGCGTTCGCGTCGCATTGACCGCGCTTTCCGGGGTCATGATCACCGCGATTGCGGTGTTCGCCGTCCATCTCTGGGTAGCGGGTTCCATCACCGTGGGCGCTGTCGCCTTCACCTTGAGCCTGATGCTTCGGCTCAACATGCTGCTTGGCCGGCTGATGATGCAGCTGAACGGTATTTTGAGGAACCTCGGGGTGCTGGAGAATTCCAAGGCGCTGATCTCTCAACCGCTCGGCCTCATCGATGCGCCGGATGCCAGGGAACTGGTCGTTACGGGCGGGCGAATCGACGTGAAGGACGTCGTCTTCCACTATGGCAAGGGCGGGGGAGTTCTGGACGGCATCAACCTCACTATCCACCCCGGCGAAAAGGTCGGCCTGGTCGGGTTGTCGGGAGCGGGCAAGACCACGCTCGTGAACCTGATCCTCAGGCTCTACGACCTTGAGGGTGGCAGGATAGAAATCGACGGCCAGGATATCTCCCGTGTCACACAGAATTCTCTGCGTGCCAGCATTGGCGTCGTCAGCCAGGATACGGCGCTGTTCCACCGTTCGCTGCGGGACAATATCAGGCTCGGCCGGCCGGACGCGACGGACGCGCAGGTGGAGGCTGCAGCGCGGCGCGCCGAAGCCCATGATTTCATTCTGGCGCTGCGCGATATCCAGGGCAGACACGGTTACGACGCCTATGTGGGCGAGCGTGGCGTCAAGCTGTCAGGCGGTCAGAGGCAAAGGATTGCCATCGCACGCGTCTTCCTAAAGGATGCACCGATCCTCGTGCTGGACGAGGCCACTTCGGCGCTTGATTCCGACATCGAGGCGGCGATCCAGGACAACCTCAGGCGGTTGATGGAAGGCAAGACGGTCGTCGCAATCGCGCACCGGCTTTCCACCATCGCCGCGCTCGACCGGCTGGTGGTGCTGGATCGTGGCCGCATCGTCGAGGAGGGGACGCATGAGGAATTGGTCGCACGTGACGGTCTTTATGCCCGGCTGTGGAAACGACAATCCGGCGGCTTCCTGTTCAATGAGGAAAGCCCGCTGGAGGAAACCCGGCCTGCCTGACAGGCATTTCCCCGGAGGCGTGGCCCTGTTGTCGCCCTTCGCGCCAAGACATAGGTAAGGACAATGTCCATCCGCATTCCGGCCGCATCGACAAACGCTTCCGCCTCCGATGTCCTGTTCGACGCGCTCGGTCAGGAGATCCTGGCGGAGAAGGCGGCCGCGCTCGGTCGAGCCGGCGAGCGGGCGGCCCTTTGCCTGGCGAAGCTGCGGGCCCACGATGCAGACCACACCGGCGAATCGGACAAGCAAGACCCTTTGCGCAGAAGGCTGCTGCAGGAGGCGGCGGAAGCGGTTCACGCGTGGTTTATCCAGCGGGAATTGTGCGGCCTGCGCCGCCACGAGCCGGTGATACGCGATCTGGGCATCCCCGCTGAGGTGCTGGTGAGGCTTGGAGCAAAATAAAGCCTTGCGACAATCTGCCATCATGGCGTCACGCGACTGGACAAAAACAGCCGCCCCGCATAAACCGAACCCCGAATGCCGGAGGAGTTCGCTAGCCTGTTTGCCATGCGCTGTCGGGCCGGTGGCGAGCGGGACGAGAGTCCATCCTTTGGCGGAAGAGGCGAAAGGACCAGGCAACCGTGAGCGCGACCGAAGACACCCACGATCCAAATCGCCGTGATTTTCTCTACATTGCAACCGGCATGGCCGGCGTGGTGGGTGCCGCCAGTGTGGCCTGGCCGTTCATCGACCAGATGCGCCCGGACGCATCGACGCTGGCTCTCTCCACAATCGAGGTCGACATTTCATCGCTTGAGCCGGGCATGTCGCTGACGGCCAAGTGGCGGGGCAAGCCGGTTTTCATCCGCAATCGCACCCAGGCCGAGATCGACGCGGCGAAGGCCGTGAAGCTTGAGGAGTTGAAGGACCCGCTGGCGCGCAACGCCAATCTGGCCTCCGATGCCCCGGCCACGGACGAGGAGCGTTCTGCCGGCAAGGAGCGGGAAAACTGGATGGTCATGATCGGCGTGTGAACGCATCTGGGCTGCATCCCGCTCGGCCAGCAGGGAGATTTTGGCGGGTGGTTCTGCCCGTGCCATGGTTCGCACTACGATACGGCTGGCCGCATTCGCAAAGGCCCGGCACCGGAAAACATGGCCGTGCCGGTTTTTGAGTTCATTTCCGATACCAAGATTCGCATCGGCTGAGGCAGGGGAACATTTCGATGAGCGAGGGACACTCCACCTATACGCCGAAGACCGGGCTGGGCCGCTGGGTCGACGCACGCATGCCGTTGCCCAGGCTGGTCTATGACAGCTTCATTGCCTATCCGGTTCCGCGCAACCTGAACTATGCCTGGACCTTCGGCGGCATCCTGTCGATCATGCTGGTGGCGCAGATTCTCACCGGCATCGTGCTGGCCATGCATTATATTTCCGACACGACCCTGGCATTCGGCTCGGTCGAGAAGATCATGCGCGACGTCAACTCCGGTTGGCTGCTGCGCTACTTGCACGCCAATGGCGCATCTTTCTTCTTCATAGCCGTCTATATCCACATCTTCCGCGGGCTCTATTACGGCTCCTACAAGGCGCCGCGTGAGCTTCTGTGGATTCTCGGCTGCATCATCTACCTGCTGATGATGGCGACCGGCTTCATGGGATACGTGCTGCCGTGGGGCCAGATGAGCTTCTGGGGCGCCACCGTCATCACCGGCTTCTTCACGGCTATTCCGCTGGTGGGCGACTGGATCCAGCAGCTCCTGCTGGGTGGCTTCGCCGTCGACAATCCGACGCTGAACCGCTTCTTCGCGTTGCACTACCTGTTGCCCTTCATGATCGCGGGCGTCGTGGTGCTGCACATCTGGGCGCTGCATGTCACCGGGCAGAACAATCCGACCGGCATCGACGTGAAGTCCAAGACCGACACCGTTGCCTTCACGCCCTATGCGACCGTCAAGGACGCGCTGGGCATGGTGGTGTTCCTGCTGGTTTATGCCTATTTCGTGTTCTACATCCCGAACTATCTCGGCCATCCGGACAACTACGTCCTTGCCGATCCGCTGAAGACGCCCGCGCACATCGTGCCCGAATGGTACTTCCTGCCGTTCTACGCGATCCTGCGCGCGATCACCTTCAACATCGGGCCCATCGATTCCAAGCTGGGCGGCGTGCTGGCCATGTTCGGCGCCATTGCAGTGCTGTTCTTCGTGCCGTGGCTCGACACCTCCAAGGTGCGCTCGGCGGTCTACCGGCCCTGGTTCAGGCTGTTCTTCTGGCTGTTCGTGGCGGACTGCATCCTGCTTGGCTGGCTCGGCTCGCGTCCGGCGGAAGGCGCCTACGTGCTGATGGCGCAGATGGGAACGCTGTTCTACTTCGCCTTCTTCCTGGTCATCATGCCGGTGCTGGGGCTGGTCGAAACGCCGCGCAGGCTGCCCAACTCGATCACTGAGGCGGTGCTGGAAAAGAATGGCGGCGCGGGCGGCCAGCCGGCCGGAGTAGCGGCTGCGCCGCAGAGCAAAGGCTGAGCGAAGGAATCGAGGGGTTTGGAAATGAAGAAGATTCTCGTTTCGCTCGCCGCTGCCGGGCTGGTCATAGCAGGCGCTTTTGGGGCCGTGGCGCAGGAAGAGGGGGGCGAAGCCGCTCCGACACACTTCCCGCTGAAGGCGCCTCGGGAGATGAGCTGGTCCTTCGCGGGACCGTTCGGAACCTATGACAGGGCCCAGCTGCAGCGCGGTCTAAAGGTCTACAAGGAAGTCTGTGCGGCCTGTCACTCGCTGGAAATGGTTGCGTTCCGCACGCTCGAGGATCTCGGCTATTCAGGCGCACAGACCGCTGCCTTTGCCGCCGAGTACACGATCCAGGACGGACCCAATGATGACGGAGACATGTTCGACCGCCCCGGAAAGCCGTCGGACTATTTCCCGTCGCCTTATCCAAACGTGCAGGCAGCAGCAGCTTCCAATGGCGGCGCTCCGCCGCCGGATCTTTCGCTGATCGCCAAGGCACGTGGCATCGAACGGGGCTTCCCGCAGTTCATCTTCGACATCTTTACCCAGTATGCGGAGAGCGGGCCGGACTATATCCACGCGCTGCTTACGGGCTACAATGAGGAACCGCCTGCCGGACTGGAGATTCCGGAGGGGACCTACTACAACCCCTACTTCAACGCTGGCGTGTCGCTGAAAATGCCGCCGCCCTTGTCGGACGGCCAGGTGACATATGACGATGGCTCGCCGGAGACGGTGGAGCAGTACTCGCAGGACGTTTCCGCATTTCTGATGTGGGCGGCCGAGCCGCATCTTGAAGCGCGTAAGAAGACCGGTTTCCGGGTCGTGATCTTCCTGTTGCTGTTTGCCGGGTTGATGTATCTGACCAAGCGGAAGGTTTGGGCCGACGTGGCGCATTGAGCCACGACGCCCTCACAGGCTGGAAAAGGCGCCTAGAGCGCCTTTTCTTTTGCCGAGTACATTGGCAAAACTGAGCAGCAATCAGGAACTATCGATGGCATCCTCGCTCGAAAAAACGCTGCTCGAAGCGATCCGGACCATTCCGGACTATCCGAAACCGGGGATCCAGTTCAGGGACATCACGACGCTTCTCGGCAATGCACGTGCCTTCCGACGAGCGATCGACGAACTGGTGCATCCGCATGCCGGACAGAAGGTCGACAAGATTGCCGGGATAGAGGCGCGCGGTTTCATCCTTGGCGGAGCAATGGCGCACCAGCTTTCCGCAGGCTTCGTACCGATCCGCAAGAAAGGCAAGCTGCCGCACGAAACCGTCCGCGTGGCCTATAGCCTGGAGTACGGGCTGGACGAGATGGAGATGCACAAGGATGGTGTGGCACCCGGCGAAAAGGTGATCCTGGTCGACGACCTTATCGCCACCGGAGGCACAGCGGAGGCGGCCGTAAAGCTGTTGCGTCAGATCGGGGCGGATATTGTTGCCGCTTGCTTCGTCATCGACCTGCCTGATCTAGGGGGGCGCCAGAAGCTGGAACGGCTTGGCGTTCCAGTGACGACCCTGGTCAGCTTCCAGGGGCACTAAGGGCATCCGCCGCCGTCCGCTGGCACCAGCCAGTCTTGTATGCGGTCATTTCGGCCATTGGTATGGAGGCCTGTCGGTGACTCTGCCGCGCGGTGCGGCCTGCCCGTTTGGCTTCAGGCGGCAACCCACGCAACCCAACCGGCCAGCGGCAGAGCAGATCGGCTGATTCAGAAGGTGATGACGTCTGCCTGGCCATGCCATGTGACAGAACAGACGTGGGAGCTGCGGCTGGCGCGGATGTTTGCAAGGGCCAATGGTCGGCGCGGGTTGAGTTCACTTACTCCGCCTGGACGAGCACGGCACTGTCAAACTGGATGACCTTGTCCCCGGTGGAATCGAATCCCTCGCCCAACAGGGTCAGCACACGCCATCCCGGCCGTGAAGCGAGAGCGCGATGTTCGAGCGCCGTGCGCGTGTAGGAAACCGTTTCTCCCGCATAGACCGGCTTAAGCCATTTTAGGTTCCTGAAGCCGGGGGAGGGGCCAAGGACGGGCCCTGAGCCGGGGCCATTCCACGGGCCAGGTGGCGTGGCCAGGTTGCACTTCATCCATACGGCCGCCGTATGCCATCCCGACGCGCAAAGCCGGCCGAAGATGCTGCCCCTGGCGGTCTCCTCGCTGAGGTGGAAAGGCTGCGGATCATATTTGCGGGCGAATTCGACTATGGCCTCGGGCGTGAACGTATATGACCCGATCGGTACCGCCACGCCGATGCGGAAGAACTCATCCAGAGTCATTGATCGGCATCCCCCCGCTTCAGAAACATGCCGGTGTGCTCCAGTTCAAACACGCTTTCCCCGCGCTGATTGATCAACTCGGAGCGCATGCTGACGAAACCGAGCTTCGGCCTCGATCGGGATGTCCGCCTCGAGAGCACCTTGATCCGGCCGGTGAGCGTATCGCCGGCCAGAACCGGCTTCTTCCATTTCACCTGATCGATGCCGGGAGCCCCCTGGGAGGTGGAATCGAGCAGATAGGCGTCGCACATCATGCGCATGAAGATCGCGCAGGTATGCCAGCCGGACGCCGAGAGCCCGCCAAGGATACTCGCCCTGCCTGCTGCCTCGTCCAGATGCATCGGTTGCGGATCGAATTCCGAGGCAAAGGCAATGATTTCTGCGGCTGACACCGTTTTGGAGCCGAGGTCGATGGAGGTGCCCTCGACAAAATCTTCAAACGCCCATTTCTTGTCGGTCATTGTCACGTGCCTGATCCGGTCAAGTCTTCGCCCTCATCATAAAGATCCGCTGCACTCAACAAGCTCCGGCAGAGGCTGCACCGTCAGGGTCTGTAGCGCCAGCCATCAGGGTCACTGAGAGCCGCGCTTCAGGTGTTGAACTTGAAAAGCATGACGTCGCCGTCCTGGACGACGTAATCCTTGCCCTCGTCCCGCGCCTTGCCGGCTTCCTTGGCTGCGACCTCGCCGCCAAGGGCGATGTAATCCTCATAGGCGATGGTCTGGGCGCGGATGAAGCCGCGCTCGAAGTCCGTGTGGATCACGCCGGCAGCCTGCGGTGCCTTTGTTCCCCTGACGATCGTCCAGGCGCGCGTTTCCTTCGGTCCTGCGGTGAAATAGGTGATGAGGTGAAGCAGCTCGTATCCGGCGCGGATCAGCTTGTCGAGGCCAGGCTCCTCCAGCCCGATGGCGTTGAGGAACTCACGCTGCTCCTCCTCGGGCAATTGAGCCACCTCTGCTTCGATGGCCGCGGAAATAATTACCGTGCCCGCGCCCTGTGCCGCAGCCATCTTTTCAACGGCGGCGGTGTAGGCGTTGCCGGTCGCGGCATCTGCCTCGGCGACGTTGCATACGTAAAGCACGGGGTGCGACGTGAGCAGGTTAAGGCTGTCGAGGAGCTTCAGCTCTTCCGGGGGTAGAGTCTTGCGCAGGATGCGCGTCGGCTTGCCGTCCTGAAGCAGCGCCAGAGCCTGCTCCATGACCGGCAGAATCCCCAGGGCTTCCTTGTCCTTGACCTGGGCGCGTTTGCGCATCTGGACTATTCGGCGCTCAAGGCTGTCGAGGTCCGCCAGCATCAGCTCCGTCTCGACCGTCTCGGCATCCGCGACCGGATCGATGCGGCCTTCGACATGGGTGATGTCGTCGTCCTCGAAGCAGCGCAGCACATGAACTATCGCGTCCACCTCGCGAATGTTGGCGAGAAACTGATTGCCCAACCCTTCCCCTTTGGAAGCGCCGCGCACCAGGCCCGCAATGTCCACGAAGGAGATGCGGGTGGGGATGATGTCCTTGGATTTCGCGACAGCCGCGATCTTCTGAAGCCGCGGGTCGGGCACCGCCACCTCGCCCGTGTTCGGCTCGATGGTGCAGAAAGGATAGTTGGCAGCCTGTGCGGCCGCAGTTCGCGTCAGTGCGTTGAAAAGTGTCGACTTGCCAACGTTGGGCAAGCCAACGATGCCGCATTTGAAACCCATGATGATCGGTCCTGTGGGGAAGCAGATATTTGGCTCAGGCTATGGGCGAAAGAACGGAGCATCGTCAAGCCTTGAGGGAGCTCAGTCGCGCCCCAGCAGCTTCTTCAGCATGGCGGCCATCGGCCCGCTTTCCGGAATTTTCGCGGCTGGTTTTTGCGCCTTCGGCGATACGTCCTTGCTTTGCGCCTTGGGCTTGCGTTCCTTCGCAGGAGGCGTGTCTTCGGGACCGGTGGGCTGCAACCGCTCGCGCAGCGTCACCGTAACCCGGTTCATGAAGCCGTTGTCGTCGCCGCGGACGATCAATTCGGCATGGTCTGCCATAGCGTCCAGCAGGACATCCAGCCATTCGCGATCGGCCTTGGAGAAATCGCCCAGCACATGGCCGTGCACCATTTCCTTGGCCCCGGGATGGCCGACACCGATGCGAACGCGCCTGTAGTTCTGGCCGATGTGCTGATCGATGGAACGGATGCCGTTGTGGCCGCCGGCCCCACCGCCGATCTTGACGCGGATCTTGCCCGGCGCGAGATCGATCTCGTCATACAGGACGGTGACGGCGGATGGGTCGAGCTTGTAGAAGCGCAACGCCTCGCCAACGGCCTGGCCGGACAGGTTCATGAAGGTCTGCGGTTTCAGGAGCAAAACCTTCTCGCCGCCAAGCCTGCCTTCGGCGATCTCGGCCTGGAATTTCCTGGACCAAGGCGAAAAGGAATGGCGGCGGGCAATAGCGTCCACCGCCATGAAGCCAACATTGTGCCTGTTGTTGGCATACTTCGCGCCCGGATTGCCGAGACCTGCAAGTAGCAGCATCGAAACGGCCTCCTCGGGCGACGAAGCGACTATTCTTCCGCCTTCTCCTCAGCTTCGGCCGGTTCGCCTTCAGCAGCTTCTGCCTCGGGCTTCATGGCCGACGAGCCGGCGATGGTGGCGATTGTGAAGTCACGATCGGTGATGACAGGCCGGACGCCCTCGGGCAGCGTCACCGCGGAAATGTGGATGGTATCGCCGATTTCCCTGCCTGCCAGATCAATGGTGATGGCATCCGGGATCGCATTGGCCGGGCAATTGAACTCGATTTCGTGGCGCACGATGTTGAGCACACCACCGCGCTTGATGCCGGGCGACTTGTCCTCGTTGATGAAGCGGACCGGGACGTTGACGTTAACTTCCGTATCCTTGCCCACCCGCAGGAAGTCCACGTGCAGCGGGAAATCCTTGACCGGATCGAGTTGGTAGTCCTTCGGCAGGACCCGGATCTTCTGTCCGTCCACGTCGATCGTGGCAATCGTGGTCAGAAAGCCGCCGCCGTGAATCTTGTAGTAGACGTCCTTGTAGGACAGGGCGATGGCCAGGGGAGGTTGCTTGGCGCCGTAGATGACGGCAGGTATCTTGCCTTGACGGCGAACTGCACGGGCGGACCCCTTACCGACCTGTTCGCGAGTCTCGGCCTTGAGCTCATAAGTATTGTGGCTCATGGCGTTTCCTTTCGTGTTGTGGAGCGTTCGCGGAGGACGCAGGCCCTATCCGTGAACGTGGAAAGCCGCCATCTTTTCGCATGGCCCAGTCCGAACCCAATGTCGCTTCCGGGGAATGCGGAGCCGGCGGCCCTCGGCCGCGTTGCCTCCAAGGGTGTCTACGCGGATGGCGGCTCTATAGCGGATGCCGGCAGGTGGCGCAAGGCAGCGTCATGCCGCCTTTCTCGCTTCCTTCATGTTTGGCAGGAAGACGGTAAGCAGGCCGACCAGAGGCAGGAACGAGCAGACCTGATAGACATAGTCGATGCCCCTGGCATCGGCCACGACGCCCAGTATCGCTGCCGCGATTCCGCCCATGCCGAAGGCGAAGCCGAAGAAGATGCCGGCTATCATGCCGACGCGGCCGGGCACCAGCTCCTGCGCAAGGACGACAATGTTGGAGAAGGCCGACGACAGGATCAGGCCGATCAGGGTCGTCAACACTATGGTCCATTCGAAATTGGCGTAAGGCAGTGCCAGCGTGAAGGGAAGCACACCTACAATGGAGAACCAGATCATTGCCTTCTGGCCATAGCGGTCGCCAAACGGTCCGCCAAGCAGGATGCCGAGCGCCGAGGCTCCCAGGAACACGAACAACATGACCTGCGAAGCCTGCACGGAAACGCCGAACTTTTCGATGGCGTAGAAGGTGTAGAAGCTGGAGATCGAGGCGACATAGGCATTCTTGGAGAAAACCAGCAGGGTAAGCACAATCAGCGCCCACATCACGCGGCTCCTGCCGAAGGGGGAGACGAAAGGCGAGGCCTTGCGGCTGGCCATTGTCGCCCGGTAGCGGCTGTACCAGTTGCCCACTTTCCACAGCACGACAATGCCAATGAGCGAGCCGACGGCGAACCATGCAATGCTCGTCTGGCCGAGAGGCACGACGATGAAGGCCGCCAGCAACGGACCCATCGACTGGCCGAAATTGCCGCCGACCTGGAAGAGCGATTGCGCCAGCCCATGCCGGCCGCCGGAGGCAAGGCGGGCAATGCGCGAGGATTCGGGATGGAAGACCGCCGAACCGATGCCGATCATCGACGCGCCGAGCAAAAGCAGCCAGTAGTGGCCGGCATAGGCCAGTACGAGCAGGCCGACCAGCGACGAGCCCATACCCCAGGAAAGGGAGTAGGGCATGGGTCTCTTGTCCGTGACCATGCCCACCACTGGCTGAAGAAGCGAGGCCGTGACCTGGAAAGTGAAGGTCAACAGGCCGATCTGCCAGAAGTCGAGGCCGTAGTTGTCCTTAAGCAGCGGATAGATCGCCGACAGCAGCGACTGCATGATGTCGTTGATGCAGTGGCAGAAGCTCACAGCCAGGATGACGGCAAAGACCGTGGACTGCGCGGACGCCGATGCGCCCGATCCGCCGCCTTGTGGTGCTGTTGCGGTCGTATCGGTCAAGGAGTGCTCCAATGGTCCTGGCGGCATGGCCGCGCCGGCGCTTATAGTCCCGTTGCTCGCGGAATTCCTTCGTGGTTTGATCTATTACCTACGCGAGTGGGCCAACCATGTCATCCAGCCTCCCCAATCCTGCTGGGCCAGTTGCCGATCTGTTTGACCTCCATCGGCAACGACTCGACTGGCTCGAACGAGCCAGCGGCCCGATTCTGGCGTTACTTTCCGAGTATCCGGATGGCTATCGCGTTCCGGAACACCATCACAGCCGCGCTCAATTGCTGCATGCGCTGTCGGGCGTCGTGCTGGTGAGAACGCAATTCGGACGCTGGATGGTCCCGCCTGACCATGCGATCTGGATACCCGCCGCCGTCGAGCACGAGGTCGAAATGCTGGGTCAGGTGTCCATGCGTTCGATCTATGTCGCGCCCGATGCCATGGAGGGCCTGCCGGCGCAGCTTAGGGTGGTCGGCGTCAGCAATCTGATGCGGGCCTTGATCGTGGAGGCGGTCGAACAGACGGAGCAGGAGAGGTTTTCCCGGCGGGGGGAGCTTCTGTCGGCGCTGATGCTGCAAGAAATCCCGAGATTGCCGGAGCGTCCCCTTGGACTTCCGTTTCCTGCCGACACGCGCATGGCGGCATCGTGTCGCCGCTTCGTTGGAGAGCCTTCGCCACATACCACCATTGATGAATGGGCCAATGCGGTGGGCATGAGCAGGCGCAGCTTTACCCGTGTTTTCCACCGCGAGACCGGGCTGTCCTTCTCGGCCTGGCGTCAGCAAGCCCTCCTTTTCGCGGCCCTGCCAAGGCTGGCGGATGGAGAGTCGGTCACTCAGGTGGCGCTGGATCTCGGCTATGAGAGCGTGCCGGCCTTCACCACCATGTTCAAGCGTATGATTGGATTGACCCCGCGGGACTATATGCGCGGCGTGCGGGACGCGGAAAAGGGGCCGACGGGGTCGGCCCAGCCGTAAGGCCAGCTTCAGTCGAAAAGGCTGGAGACAGATTCCTCTGCCGCCGTGCGCGAGATTGCTTCGCCAATCAGGTCGGCGATCGATACGACGCGGATATTGTGGGCGTCGAGCACCGCCTGTGTCGGCTGGATGGAATCGGTGATGACCAGCTCCTGCAGTTGCGAGCCGGTGATACGGGCAATTGCGCCCCCCGACAGCACGCCATGGGTGATATAGGCGGTGACGCTGGAGGCGCCTTTTTCCAACAGGGCATCTGCAGCGTTGCAGAGCGTGCCGCCGGAATCGACGATGTCGTCGAACAGTATGCAGTCCTTGCCGTGCACGTTGCCGATGACGTTCATCACTTCCGACTCGCCGGGGCGCTCGCGGCGCTTGTCGACGATGGCAAGCTGGCTGTCGATCCGCTTCGCCAGCGCCCGGGCGCGCACGACGCCGCCTACATCCGGCGACACGACCATGACGTTGGCAATCTGCTTGTATTTCGCCTTGACGTCGCGCGCCATCACGGGGACGGAGAAAAGGTTGTCGGTGGGAATGTCGAAGAAGCCTTGAATCTGGCCGGCGTGCAGGTCCATGGTCAGAACCCGGTTGGCACCCGCCTGTGTGATGAGATTTGCCACCAGCTTGGCCGAAATGGGCGTGCGACCGGAAGCCCGGCGGTCCTGTCGGGCGTAGCCGAAATAGGGGATGACGGCAGTAATGCGCCGCGCCGACGACCGTCGGAACGCATCGATCATGATCAGCAGTTCCATCAGGTGGTCGTTGGTCGGATAGGACGTCGATTGCAGGATAAAGACGTCCTCGCCTCGCACATTCTCCTGAATTTCGACGAAGATTTCCTGGTCGGCGAAGCGCCGTACGCTGGCCTTGCCCAACTGGATGTTGAGGTAGCGCGCAACCGCCTCGGCCAACACCCTGTTGGAATTGCCCGCGAAAAGTTTCATGTGCCGGTCTCGATGGTGGGGAAAGCTATCGGGCTTTTAGCGCTCCACGCTGCTATTGCAAGCGTTGTAATGGGAAAATCCCGCTCGTGGTCCACAGGGTGCCGGTTGTGTGGTCAGCCAGGCCTGCTCGCGAGCCAGTTGGCCAGTTGCTCGAAGGTCGCATCTGCCACTGCCTGCATGGTTGCCGGTGAAACGGCGCTCCAGTCCTGACCATTGCCCAGGGCGGGCGCCTTCTGCAGACCGTTGATGCGATGCAGCCTGTTTCCAGCGGGGTCGTACAGGTCCCAGACATAGACGACCGTTACATCCTTGCCCTCGGTCAGCACCGAAAAATAACCCTTCAGGACGTGCGTGGCTGACGTGTCGCTGCTGCCGACTAGCTTGATGCCACGTTCGCGAGCCTTGGCGTTCAAACGTTCCGTCAACGGTGCGGCGGCCTCTACAGATGTACCGACAAGGGGCGCGATCTGTATCCTGGGCCGGCCGGTTACTGCCGCTGATTGTGCGGGCGAGGAGGGCGGGAGCGATGTCGCAGCGGTTCCGGCGGGGGCGTTGCCGGTGGCTTGCATGTCGCCGTCCTGTTTCGACGGTTCCGGCTGCGCTGCCTGTGGCGTGGCGGCCGAAGTCAGCACGTCGCTCGCGCTGTTGCACGAGGCAAGGACAATCGCGGCAAGCAATGTCAGGGTTCTGGTAAGCCCACGCATCATCGGCCTGAAAGTTCCTCCGTGGCGAACGCGCTACGGACTCATCGCACGATCAAGTCGAGATCATGGCGCGACAGCGGCCTGGGCGCCGACTCGGTGGTCAGATAGGTGCGGCCAAGCGTCATGGCTGTCTCTGTCTCGGAATCCATGATGATCATATGGGCAAACAACGTCATATTCGGCGCGATGGGTTCGGGATTGCCCTGATAGAACATCGGCATATCCATCCATGAGGGGGTGAAGCGGGCTCCGACCGAATAGCCGCAGGCATTGAGACGATGGCGCGTCAGGCCGTGGGACTCCATCACCCGGGCATGCGCGTCGAAGACATCGCCGAACGTATTGCCCGGCGTCATCGTCTTTTCCACCGCAAGCAGCGCGTCGCGTGCGGCCTCAAACAGCTGCTGGTGCCGCTTGGATGCCTTGCCCGTAAGCACCGTGCGCATCATTGGCGCATGGTAGTGGTGGAAAACGCCGGACCATTCGAGCGTCAGCTGGTCATTCTTGTTGAGCTTGCGGCGCCCGGCCTTGTATCGGCAAAGGAGGGCGTCGGCGCCGGAGCCTATGATGAATTCATTGGCGGGGTAGTCGCCGCCGCCGGCAAATATCGCACCCTGCATGGCAGCCAGTATGGCTGCCTCGTCGCCGCCCTGCTTGATGAGGGGCAATGCGGCATCCAAGGCCTCGTCGGAGAGGGAAGCGGCCTTTTCGGCCTTGACGATCTCAGCCGGGCTCTTGAACAGGCGCAGTCGCCCAACCATGCCCGATGCATCGACAATCTGGCCGAAGGTCTGCAACTGCTCGTCCAGACGGCGACCGTTATAGGCGGTCAGCCCATGGGTGTCGTACTCGATGCCGATGCGTGCGCCGAGCAGATCGAGGTCATTCAGGAGGTTGCGCAGGTCGATCGCCGGGTTGGCGTCCGCCCGGTCCGTCCACACGACGATATTCTCGATGGTCGAGGTGTGGCGCGCCTGGCGCAGATCCGCCGAGCGGGTGAGCAGCACCATCGAGCCGTCCGCCTTCACCACCAGGCATTGGAAGAAGCAGAAGCCGAACGTGTCGTAGCCAGTCAGCCAATACATGCTTTCCTGGGCGAAGAGCAGCAATGCATCCAGCTTCTTGTCGGCCATTTCGATCATGAGCCGATCACGCCGGGCGTCGAACTCGGATCGCTCGAAATGCAGCGCCATCAACCTTCCTCCAGCACAATCGCGGAAATCTGCCGTCCGTAATCCTGCTCGCCGCGATGGGTGCCGCGGCGGTAGGAGAAGAACAGGTCTTCCTCTTCATAGGTGCAGCGGTTCAACGCCTCAGCAACGACGCCGGCGCGCTGGAGACGATCTACCGTATAAGCGTTGAGGTCGAACAGCATATGCCCAGGCTTGCCTGAGGCAGCGAAATAGGCGTCGTTGGCGGCGTCAGCTTCCATGAAGCGCTCAACGAATTCCGGTCCCACCTCATAGTTCTTCGCGCTGATGGACGGGCCCAGCACCGCAACGATCCTGTCCCGCCGCGCGCCAAGACCCTCCATGGCGGCGATCGTGTTCTCCAGAACGCCCGTCAGCGCGCCCCGCCATCCGGCATGGGCAGCGCCAACGACGCGCGCCTGCGGATCGGCAAAAAGAACGGGACCACAATCGGCTGTCGAAGCGCAGATCGCCAGGCCCGGCCGGTCGGTCACCAACGCGTCGGCGCGGGGGCGCGTACCGGGGAAGGGACCTGTCGCCACGATAACATCCGGCGAATGGATCTGGTGGCAGGTAAGGAGGCGGTCGGGGGAAACTCTCATCCACTCAGCCACGCGGCGGCGATTTTCCTGCACCCGTTCCGGTTCGTCATCAGACCCGGTGCCGGTGTTGAGGCTACGATAGATTCCGCTCGAAACGCCGCCCTGGCGAGTGAAATAGCCGTGCCTGATGGCATGTCCCGACAGGCTGTCCAACAGCGGGGAGCGGACCGGATCGGGTCTGTCCTGATTCAGCATGGGCGCTTTGTTGTCCCCGCGGGTGGTTTCGTCAAGCCGTCGATCGACCTTGCCGGAGCATCAGACAGTGCGGCAGCATGAGCCGCGGAGTCAATTCAACCTGCGAAGCCAGGTGCCTCCAAACCTTGTGGCAGGACCGCAATCGCCTTGAACAAGCTGCCCATGGCATCTGGACCGGCAAGGCGTTCCACGGCCAGGGATATGCTTTCTCGCGTGGCATCATCGGCCCGGGCTCCCAGCCTGCCGGCGCGCTCGAGCAAGCCCATTCTCAGCAGGAAATCTCCCTGCGTCGCCAGATGCGCAGCAAGCCCGCAGCCCCGCGCTACGGTTGCCAGCGCCGCGAAATCGACATGGGCCGTGAGGTCCGCCTCGCCAGGACTGGCGAGTACATCCTCATAAGCATGGGCGCGGACCGCCTGGAGCGTGTCGCCCACTCCCGGTTCAAGATGGCCGTAGTCCAGGAACAGGCCTGCTCCGCCATTGGCGGCGATGCGTTCGGAAATTGCCTGCATGAGCGCCGCACGGGCCGGCGCCAGTTCGACGATGGAACCTTCCGGCGCCGTATCCGCTCCGGCCGGCAGCAGCGACGCATCCAGCGAACCGGCGCCGGCGAAGAAAGCAAGGCGGCCCGCTTCGTCGAGCCCCACCATGCGCTCGCGCCAGCCTGCTCCCTGGCGAACGAACTGGCGGACAGGAATGGCGTCGAACAGCTCGTTCCCAACAATCAGTAGAGGTGCCTGGGGCAGTTTGTCGATCGTTTCGTGCCAGGTGATGCGGGCGGCGAACTTGGAAAGTGTTTCCTTCTGGACGCTCGCCAATCTCGGGCTGGTTTCCACCATGCAGATGTTGGCGGTGTCAGCCAGGCCGGGGTCGAGCTGCGAGAGGGTGCGCAGCATGTCTTTCATCAAGGTTCCGCGCCCTGGGCCGATTTCGGCCAGGGTCACCGGGACAGGTCGGCCAGACAGGTGCCAGACCTGATAGAGCCAGACCGCCAGCAATTCGCCGAACATCTGGCTGATCTCGGGCGCCGTGGTGAAGTCGCCGGCCGCGCCGAAGGGCTCGCGCGTGGTGTAATAGCCGTCGTCCGGGTCGAAAAGGCAGGTCGCCATGTACTCGTTCACCGGGATGGGGCCGGTGGCCTGGATCAGGGCCGCCAGTCGCTGGCCGAGCCGGTTCATGGCGCCGGTTTTTCAGGCGCGGGCGCCGGCTTCGCCGTGGTCATCGCCCACAGGCCAAGCAGTACCATAGGCGTCGAAAGGGTCATGCCCATGGTCAGCCAGCCGGTCCCGAGCAGGTAGCCCAGTTGCTGATCCGGCTCGCGGAAGAACTCGACCAGGATACGCGCCAGGCCGTAGCCTGCGACGAAGGCACCGGACACGAAGCCCGGGCGCGCCAGCTTCAGACGGCGGTGGGTCAGGATCCGCAGCAGCACAAACAGCACGGCTCCTTCCAGCAGCGCCTCGTATATTTGCGTGGGGTGGCGCGGGAAGGCGCCTCCATTCGGAAACTCGACGGCCCAGGGCACGCTGGACACCTTGCCCCAAAGCTCCGAATTGATGAAGTTCGCCAGGCGCACAAGCCCCAGGCCAACCGGCACCCCGGCAGAGACGACGTCGAACAGCGACCAGGTTCGAATGCCGCGCGAGCGCGAGAACAGGATCATGGCAAGGATTACGCCGAGCAGCCCGCCGTGGAAGGACATTCCACCTTGCCAGATGGCGAGAATGTCCAACGGATTGGCGAGATAGCGCGGCAGGTCGTAAAAAAGCACATAGCCGGTGCGACCACCGAGAACGACACCGAGAGCTGCCCAGACCACGAAGTCGTCGACATCTTGCGCCTTCATCGGCACAAGGCCGCCGGGCCACAGGGCGGCATCGGCCACCAGCTTGCGGGCATACCACCAGGCAAAGAGAATGCCGACAATATAGCCGACCCCATACCAATGAATGGCCAAGGGACCAAACTGAACTATTACGGGGTCAATCTCGGGGAATGGCAGGCTTGCAATCGGCAAAGGCAGATATGCGTCCAAGATGGTCTCCCGGCGGCGTTCGGGTGCGGACCATGCGGCAGTGTTTTGGCAGGGTCAAGGCAGTTGCACTTGCATTCGTTCGCACCGGGCACTAGGTCATTTCAGCGAGCGAGGATTTTGCCATGTCGACCGGACCGAACCGTATTCTGGATGAGTTCGCCAAGCTCATGACGGATGCCGCAGGCGCGGCGCAGGGAGTACGGCGTGAGGTCGAGACGGCGTTCAGGGCGCAGGCCGAGCGAATCCTCAACTCCATGGAGGTAGTCCAGCGCGAGGAATTCGAGGCCGTCCGGGACATGGCCGTGAAGGCGCGCGAGGAAAATGCCCGGCTCGCGGCCCGCCTTGACGCGCTTGAGGCGAGGCTGGCCGGGACAGAGACGGACGACATTGCGGCAGCCGGCGCCCCCTCAAAAGCCCGGACGAAGAAATAATTAGATTAAACTTTTCCACAAAGAGCGATTCTGGAAAATCGCTTTGCCGTGAATCGCTTACCGGTATTCCATGAATCGGCGTGCGAACGCTTTCCACATGCGAATGACGCCGCGTGAAAAATTGGGCTGGTCACGCGACTCCCGATCAATAGACTGAATTTGCTGCATGATTCGTCTGACGATCATGCGCCGGGCGGTGGGGTCGGGTCATGGTGTTGCGTCGAGCAGTCCATGCCGTCCGAGTTCAGGAAAGGTGTTCGTCGAAATCAGTTCGTCGTGCGCGCCAGCCACGAGCGCGTGGTGGCGCTCCCGAAGCGACAGGAAGCATTTCATGGAACTTCTCGAACTCGAGATCTCGCGCGAAATCCACCCGGTGGATGTGATCGAGCAGGTAGCGCACAACAACGACTGGTCGTTCGAACGTGCCGGGGACGATGAGATTTCGATCTCGGTCGCAGGAACCTGGACGGACTACCATGTCTCCTTCTCCTGGATGGAGGATTTCGAGGCGCTGCATCTGGCCTGCGCCTTCGACATCAAGGTGCCGGAATCGCGCTCGCTGGAAGTGATGCGGCTGCTTTCGCTCATCAACGAGCAGATGCTGTTCGGTCATTTCGATCTTTGGGAGCAGGAGGGCGCCATCATGTTCCGGCAGTCACTGCTTCTTGCCGGCGGCGTCGAGCCGTCGAGCCAGCAGGTCGAGGTGCTCCTGTCCTCCGCGCTCGAAGCTTGCGAATGCTATTTTCAGGCATTCCAGTTCGTCGTCTGGTCGGGAACCTCCGCCAGGGACGCCTTGTCCAGCGTCCTGTTCGAGACGCACGGCAACGCCTGAATCTTTCCCATGAAACAGAACAGCGGCCGCAAGCCGGAAATCACCTTTGCCGACTTCGACAAGGTCGACATTCGCGCCGGCACTATCGTGGAGGCGGCGCCCTTCCCCGAGGCGCGCAAGCCGGCTATCAAGCTGCGCATCGATTTCGGACCGGAAATTGGCGTCAAGAAATCGTCGGCGCAGATCACCAAATACTATACGCCTGAGACCCTGGTCGGGCGGCAGGTATTCGCCGTCGTGAACTTCCCGCCACGGCAAATCGGGCCCTTCATGTCGGAAGTGCTTACGCTCGGCTTTCCTGACGAAGAAGGCGAGGTCGTTCTGGGCGCCATCGAGCGCAAGGTTCCAAACGGCGGCCGCCTGTTCTGATCCGGTTCTGGGCGGTCAGGCCGGCATTCTGATGACCGCTCGCAGGCCACCCATAGAGCTTTCCTCAAGGGTGATGTCGCCGCCATGGCTGCGAGCGATGTCGCGCGCGATCGACAGTCCAAGTCCGGTGCCGCTTGAATCGAGGTTGCGGGCCTCGTCCAGACGTACGAACGGCTTGAATACGTGCTCGCGCTTTTCAGAAGGTATTCCCGGGCCGTCGTCGTCGATGGTCACGACCAGCGAGCCGTTGCCGTGAACGGCACGTATCTCCACGTTCCGGGCATAGCGAAAGGCGTTGCTCACGATATTGGAAATGAGGCGTGCAAAGGCTGTCGGCCTCACAAGAACCTCGTGGTCGCCGGCGATCGTGGCTGTGAGCCTGCGCTTTCGCAGCCTTGCCTCTTCCGTCAGCTTGGCAAAATAGGCATCGAGATCGAAACGGGCCGCATCCTCGGAAGTCTGCCCGCGCGCGAAAGCCAGATAGCCTTCCAGCATGGACTGCATGTCCTCGATGTCCTGGTTCAACGCCTCGCTACCGGATTTTGAGCCACTGAGCGCCAGTTGCAGCTTGAAGCGCGTGAGGATGGTCCTGAGGTCGTGGCTGACTCCGGTCAGCATCGCCGTGCGCTGTTCGATCTGGCGTTCTATGCGCTCGCGCATCTGCACGAAGGCTATGCCTGCCCGGCGGACCTCCTCCGCGCCTCGCGGGCGGAAATCCGGCATGGGGCGCCCCTTGCCGAAGTTTTCCGCAGCCTCCGCGAGCGTCAGGATCGGCTTGATCTGGTTGCGCAGGAACGGCACCGCGATCATCAGCAGGACGAGCGAGGTTCCGACCATCCAGATGAGGAAGATATGCGTGTTGGACGCATAGGCCTGGCTGCGGCGGATGAAGACACGCAGGACCTTGTTTTCAAGCTGGACACGCACCTCGATGATGTTCGAGTTACCGACGGTATCGAGCCAGAAGGGCCGAGCGATCTGCCTGGTAATTTCCGAAGACAGCGTCTCATCGAGAAGCGAGAAGAACGGCTTTGGCCCCGGAGCCGGCAAGGGGTCGGGCGGCAATAAATCGATCTTTAGCTGCATCCTGTCCTGGGCGATGCGAACGATATTGGCGTAGTCGGCATCGCTTGGATAGGTCTCGATCATGTCGATAACGGCGGCAATGTCGCGTACGACCGCCTGAGAGAGACGCAAGGTGACGGTCTGCCAATGGCGCTCCAGGAACACGAAAGCCACGACCGATTGCAGCAGGATCATCGGCGCTATGACGATGATGAGCGAACGGGCATAGAGCCGCTTGGGCATGTAGCGCGAGACCAGCCGCCAGAAGTGGCGCCAGCGCGCGCGGACTCCGCCGGCCAGATCGGCAAGCCGGCCGCCGACGGTCCGTCCAGCCGCCTGATCGCCCTGTCTTTCCTGGAGGTCGCTCGTTGCCATTGTTCCCGTCGGCCGCGCAGGCACGCTGCCTGCACCAAGGGCCGGCTGCGGGCCTATTCTATTCGACGCTGAGGCGATACCCAATACCGCGCACGGTCTGCAACCAGACCGGATTGGAAGGGTCGCGCTCTATCTTGCGCCGCAGACGGTTGATCTGCACGTCGATCGTGCGTTCGCCGACTTCCGAATCGTCCCCGACGAGCTCATGCCGCGGAATGGTTTCGCCGGCACGCGAGGCGAATATCGCCAGGATTTCCTGCTCCCTGTCGGTCAGCTTCAGCGCTTCACCTCCGCGTTTCAACTCCCGCTTGGCTATCTGGAATGTGTAGGGGCCGAAAACGAGTTGCTCGACCTTGGGCGTGGTGGCAGGACCGCCGCGACGCAATATGTTGTTGATCCGCAGGATCAGTTCACGTGGGTCGAAGGGCTTCGGGAGGTAGTCGTCTGCGCCGGCTTCCAGCCCGGTGACGCGGTCGTCCGTTTCGGAGAGCGCCGTCAACATCAGGATCGGCACGTCCTTGTTCTCCCGCAGCGCCTTTGTCAGTTCGACGCCGCTTTCGCCAGGCATCATGATGTCGAGAACCAGCAGGTCGAAATCCAGTCCGACCAGCTTTCGGCGCGCCTCGTCCGCATTGCCGGCCACAGTAACGCGAAAGCCGTTTTCGGTCAGATACTGCTTGAGAAGATTGCGAATGCGCGTGTCATCATCGACGACGAGAAGATGAGGGGCGTCGTCGTCCGGCGCGGTTGATTGGCCCAGTTTCTCCGTGCTTTCCATTGCATTTCCTCAGGCGGAATTCTTCGGCAGAATGTCGATCTGCGCCCTTAGTTCCGGATTGACCATCGCTTTCAGGAAACGTTCGATGACGATGCGGTCGGCCACTCCGGCACCCTGCAATGCCTGATAGATGCGGCGTGACTGTGGCCTTGCCAAAGCCAGCGCGAGCGCGCGCCCGCGGGCGGTAGGATAGAGCTCTCGCTGGCGGCGGTCCCGCGGCCCCTGTACCTGGACGATGTGGCCGGTGTCGATGAGTTGCTTGAGCACGCGCGCCAGCGACTGTTTGGTGATCTTGAGCACGTCAAGCAGTTCAAATCGATCCCGTCTTCGTCGGCAATCGCCGTCCTGATCGGTACCGCGTCGGAAAGGCCAGCATCCGGCATGGTGTTCTCACGATAGTGAAATTATGTCAGTATCGTTGACATAATTTCAGGGCAATGATAATTTTCCGCAAGCTTTAGGGCCGATTGCGAACGAAAAGGCAAGATGCCGTCAATTTTTCGGCATTTCATAAGTTTGCCTCTCCGTCCATATGGGCCTACCTTTCACCGACTGGGCCGCTTCAGCGCCTGTATAGCAACACCGTGACGTGCGGGCCCAGCCCGCGGGAGGTTAACATGGCATCCGTTCCCTTCGACCAGCTTGAAGGCTTTATCTGGATGAACGGCGAATTCGTCCAATGGTCCGATGCCAAGATCCACGTGTTGACGCATGGGTTGCACTACGCCAGTGCGGTTTTTGAGGGAGAGAGGGCCTATGGCGGAGAAATTTTCAAGCTGACCCAGCATACCGAGCGCTTGCATGAGTCGGCTCGTATCCTCGGTTTCAAAATCCCCTATACGGTTTCAGAGATCGACGACGCCTGCCGCCAGCTGTTGAAGAAGCAGGGCTTCGAGGACGCGTATGTCCGGCCCATTGCCTGGCGCGGGAGCGAGCAGATGGGGGTTGCCGCACAGAACAGTCGCATCAATGTGGCAATCGCCATCTGGCAATGGCCGAGCTATTTCGACCCGGCGCAGAAGTTGAAGGGCATTCGCCTCGACATTGCGGAGTACCGGCGGCCCGATCCGCGCACGGCGCCCTCCAAATCGAAGGCGGCGGGCCTGTACATGATCTGCACCATTTCCAAGCACGCTGCGGAAGCCAAGGGCTATGCCGACGCCATGATGCTCGACTGGCGGGGGCAGGTGGCCGAGGCGACCGGTGCCAACATCTTCTTCGTCAAGGATGGCAAGATCCATACGCCCAAGCCCGACTGCTTCCTCGACGGCATCACCCGCCGCACCGTCATCGACCTCGCTAGGGATCGAGGCCTGGAGGTGGTCGAGCGCGCCATCATGCCTGAAGAGCTCGAGGGTTTCGAACAGTGCTTCCTTACCGGAACCGCGGCCGAGGTGACGCCGGTTTCCGAGATCGGCCCGTACCGATTCGAGGTAGGCGAGATCGCGCGGACGCTGATGGACGATTATTCGGCTGCGGTGCAGCCCAAGCGCGCGATTGCTGCAGAATAACGTTTTCTTTTAGAAACAATGTGATGCGTGAAAAGACGGGCGGCCCGAAGGTCGCCCGTGCCGCTTTTGAAAGTCCCATTTGACATCAGCTCATTTCAGCGTCTGATGTTGACACCGCCATGCGGCTGGCGTGCGCGGGCTATGGAGGGACTTCAATCATGGAAACGATTCTTCCCATTATTGTGCAAATCGTCACCGGCATCATCGGTGGGCAGGCTGTCGGTGCGGCAATCAAGCAGGCGGCGATGAGTCAGCTTCCCAAGATCCTGAGCGGTGCGATTGGAGGCGTGGCCGGCGGCTTGCTGCTCAACGCTATCACCGGCGGGTCGATCGATCCGGCTGCGGCTGCTGATGCCGTAGGTGGCCTGGCGGGTTCGCTGAACATCGAAAACATCGTCGGTGGCGCAGGCGGCGGTGCCATCCTCACCGCGATCGTGGGCGCGGTCATGAAATCCATGAAGAAATAAGGCCCGCAGACCAGGCATGGAAGGACGGCTTTGGCCGTCCTTTTCTTTTGGGGCAGGCCGGCGAAGTGGACGCGGCAGCCTTCTCTGCCTAGATGAAAGCGGCCAAAGCTGAAGGATCATACATGGGAACTCTCAACGCCCGCATCGTTCCGGTAACGCCGTTCCAGCAGAATTGCACCATCCTGTTCGACGCAGACGAGAAGGTGGGCGTGGTCGTCGATCCTGGCGGCGATGTCGACCGAATAGTGGACGAGCTGAAGAACAATGCAATCACCGTGGAGGCGATCTGGATCACCCACGGCCATATCGACCATGCCGGCGGCGCCATGGAGCTAAAGGAAGCACTCGGCGTGGAAATTCTGGGTCCGCACGAAGCCGACAGTCCGCTGCTTGCAAATCTGGAGAACCAGGGGAGGCGCTTCGGCCTGACCGATCCTGTACGGAACTGCGTGCCTGACCGCTTTCTTGCCGAGGGGGAGACAGTATCGTTCGGCACCCATAAGTTCCAGGTCCTGCATTGCCCCGGGCACGCGCCCGGGCATGTCGTGTTTTACAATCAGGCTGCCAGATTTGCCCATGTTGGCGACGTGCTGTTTCGTGGTTCCGTCGGACGAACCGATCTGCCGGGTGGTGACCATGCCGCTCTGATCTCCTCGATCAAGAACAAGCTGCTGCCACTGGGGGATGATATCGGCTTCCTGTGTGGTCACGGCCCGGGAGGTCGCTTCGGCGACGAGCGCCGGACGAACCCTTTTCTGGTCTGAAAGAAAAGGGCGCCGTCGATAGCGAGCGGCGCCCTTCGGTGAAATCGAGGCATGCGATTCAGTTGGCTACGCAGAAATGCTGCCGGCCGTCATAGCCCGTGAAGGTGCCGGTCCGGGCATTGAAGCTGCGGTACCGATCCGAACAGTACTCGTACCAGTCGCGGGTCCATGGCTCGAGGGAACCGGCATAGGTCACGCTGCGATAACGGCGTGCGGGGCGAACCACGTAGCCCGGCTCGTCATACACATAGTAGGTGGGGGCAGGGCGGGACAGGGCGCTTCCTATCAGGGCGCCGGCTGCAAGGCCCACAATGCCGGCCGCCACGGCGTCACCGCGATGGCTATGGTGGTGGCGCCAGCGCCAGTCGCCGGCATTGGCAGCGGGAAGCGTCGCGAGCGTCGTGGCGCCGAGCGCCGTGACCATGATGGCGGTCTTCACAAATCCGTTCATTTCCGTCTCCTTCGTCCGGTTCGTCGCCTCGGGAGAAGCGAGGGCGGTTATGAAGCAGACTGATATGAGATGTTGGCTGAACGGTGGCTGAACAATGCCGACCGCGATCATGGAGAAAGGCCGGCATCAAACGACGGCTCTGCCATGAGAAAGGAACGGCCGTTCGCCCAAGCGCACCAAACCTCGTTTCGACCGCCGCGCTCGAGCTTCAGGGCTTATGCAAAGTACCTTCCGAAACCGGTTGCCGGTTCCGGAAAGCTGAGTCAGCCGATCGTCAGATTGACGGCTTTGGGTCCCTTGCCGCGCTTGTCCGGTTCGGTGTCGAAAGATACTTTCTGCCCGTCTTCCAGACCCGGCAGCCCTGACGCCTGCACGGCGGAGATGTGAACGAACACGTCCTTTGCTCCGTCGTCCGGCGTGATAAAGCCGAATCCCTTGGCGTGGTTGAAGAATTTTACGGTGCCGGTCTGCGGCATGGGAAACTCCTATGACCCCATCATCCTAGTTCCGAGCAGTGCCCGGAACAGTATTTTTGGTCCATTTTTATGCCATAGGCAAGAAAACTTTTGCCTCAGGCCGTAGATAGCAAGCATTGCCTCTGTCGAAAGCTTCGCTTCGAACAGTAAAAAAGGCACGACGATCCCCGCCGTGCCTTCCAAAAGCTATTTCATGTCGCGTAAACGACCGCGTTATTCGACGCGAAGATTGACCGCCTTGGGGCCCTTGCCCATGCGGTCGGGCTCAACGTCGAAAGTCACCTTCTGGCCGTCCACCAGGGTGCGCATGCCCGACCTCTCGATGGCCGAAATATGGACAAACACATCCTTGGCGCCGTCGTCCGGCGTTATGAAGCCAAATCCCTTGGTGGCGTTGAAGAATTTTACGGTGCCGGTTTGGGCCATGGGAGAACTCCTTCACCCGTTCAGTCTGTGGTGCTGGCCGCCTGGCGTGGGAGGCAAGTACCGGTGGTTGCTTCGGCGATCGTGCGTTGCGCACGACAAAACCCCCCGCCGAAAAACGGGGCCGTCAGATATTCACAGTATCGGGGAAAGGGTCGCGCAAACGTTCCAGTCTCCGGGTCGTAAATGCCCGAACATCAGCTTTATCGCACAAAATCGTGAATGATGCAAGATGTCACGCCCGCAGGCAGCGTCCGCAGACGCACCTCCCACGCTGCGGTTGCGATACCCGTTGCCAGCCCCGGGATCATCGGCCACATCGCCGACAACCATAGGTACAAGGCGAAAGCCCTCTGCTGAAGGCTTCCGGAGGGCAAGGCAGCGAGCCGAAAGCCGGCTCCGGAAACCGCCTACAGTTCGATGAAGGCGTCGAACCCACCGTAGATCATGCGTTTTCCGTCAAAGGGAGCATCTTTCATGCTGCCCTCAAGGCGTGGATCGGCCATGACCTTGGCAAGAATGTCATCGCGCTCCTGGCGCGATCCGTACACGACCCAGGCAAAAACCACGACCTCATCTTCCTTCGCCTGCACCGAGCGAGGGAAGGACGTCAACTCGCCAAAGGGCACATCGTCCCCGACGCATTCGACATAGGCGAGCGCGCCGTGCTCTTTCCAGACCGAGCCGGCAAGCCGGGCCATTTCTTTGTATTCCTCGAGCCGAGCCTTGGGCACGGCAAGGACGAAACCGTCGACATAGGACATCATCACCTCCAGGTTGAGAGGAAGGCCGCCGGGCCCGCAGGGAGCTTGCCCGGCGGCTTGGTGGCCGGCTTTCGAATCCGCCGGCCTTTTCGTCAGATCCCTTTCACGGGAGCGTTCATTGCCCACTCCACCCCGAACGGGTCGCGCAGGGCGCCCCAGCGGTCGCCCCAGAACATCACCTGAAGCGGCGTGGTGACGGTGCAGCCGGCATCGACGGCCCGCTGCCACCATGTATCGATTTCGTCCTCGGCAAGGTGCAGCTGCATGGTGCAGGCCTGCACCGGCTTGGCCGCATGGTCGTGCTCGGGGAAGAAGTCGCTCAGCATCAGGCTTGAGCCGTTCACGTAGAGATGTATGTGCATGGTGCGACCCTGCTCATCGGGCGGAACGGCAAAGACCTGCTCTGCTCCGAAAGCCTTTTCGTAGAAGGCCGCCGCTTTCGCCGCACCTTCGATCGACAGATAGGGCGTGAGCCCGCCGAGCGCTTTCGGCATGGGAGGAAATTCGGGTTGCGCAGCCGCTTGGGCCATGTCGGTTCTCCTTTCGAGCTTGCGTTCGATGCTCCCAGGACGGACGGGGCAGATTGATTCCGACATGCCCTCGAACTTTTGTTGCTGCTTCCCCCCGGTTGCAGGCAATTTTTCGCCTTGCGCATGCGGACCGTGCAATTTATTCACGACTGTTCTCCCACACACGATTGAGAGGGTTTTCATGACGGAAGACAGTCTTCTCGGACACGCACTCGTTCGGTTGGACGAGGCCGCAGCGCATCTCGACATTGATGCAGACGTGATCGAGAAACTGAAATATCCGCGCGAGACCACCAAAGTGCGACTGATGATCCGTATGGACGACGGTTCGCGAAAATCCTTCATCGCGTGGCGATGCCGCTATGACGACACGCGAGGGCCCACCAAGGGAGGCATCCGCTTCCATCCCGACGCAACGGAAGATGAAGTCGAGACGCTGGCCTTCTGGATGACGTTCAAGTGCGCGGTGATGAACCTGCCGTTTGGCGGCGGCAAGGGTGCCGTTCAGGTTGACCCGCGCCAGCTTTCCAAGGCGGAACTGGAACGGCTGTCGCGTTCCTACGTCAAGGCGTTCTCGCGCATCATCGGCCCTGACCGCGATATCCCGGCGCCGGATGTCTATACCAACGCCATGATCATGGGCTGGATGGAAGACGAATATTCGCAGATCGTCGGCCAATCCTCCCCAGCGGTCATTACCGGCAAGCCGATAGCGCTTGGCGGCTCTCTCGGCCGGGGCGACGCGACCGCGCGCGGCGGCTATTATCTCGTGCGGCACCTGGCGGCCGATCTTGGCCTTGGCGACACCATGCGAGTTGCCATCCAGGGCTTTGGCAATGCCGGCCAGCATGTCGCCAGCCTTCTTGCGGCCGACGGACACAAGATCGTCGCTGTGTCCGACTCGCAAGGTGCGGTCTACGCACCCAACGGGCTGCATCTGGACCTGTTGCTCAAGGCCAAGGCCGACGGCCATTCGGTTGCTTCCACCATCGGGCAGGGCGGTCATGAGCAACTCGACGCAGACAGGCTGGTGGGAGTCGATTGCGATCTGCTGGTACCGGCTGCGCTGGAGAACATGATCCATGCGGACAATGCCGGTTCAGTGAAAGCCAAGCTGGTGCTGGAACTTGCCAATGGCCCCGTCACGACGGAAGGTGACCACATCCTCGCCAAGAACGGGACCATCGTGTTGCCGGACATCCTGGCCAATGCGGGCGGCGTGACGGTCTCCTATTTCGAATGGGTGCAGAACCGGCAGGGTTATTACTGGACGCTGGAGGAAATCCACGATCGGCTACGGACCGTCATGGAGCGGGAAGGGCGGGCAATCTGGACCATCGCTTGCGACAAACAGGTCACGATGCGCACGGCCGCCTATGTTCACGCACTGCGCAGGCTTGCCGAGGCCATCGAAGCGCACGGGACGCAGAACTTCTTCGTGAGCTGAAATCTCAGGCACCGGCATGAGTCGTCATGCCGGTGCCTGACTATTTCCCGGGCTTTCCGGTCTTGGCGGGTCGCCGCCGGCGTTTTGCTTCGGCCGGATCTTCATAGGAGCCGATGCCGGAACGCTCACGGCGCAGGGGCTTCACGTCATCCGCCCTGACCGGTTTGGCGCCCTCGATCGGCTTTTCGGTGCGGCGCACTGTCATTTCATCCAGCGTATTCTTGCGAAACAGCGACTTGCTGTTGCCCGGCACGCCGAAATCCGAGCCATGGGCTTCTCGTGCCGACTGCTTCTTGAACAGCGAGCGCGAAATCGCGCCGGCCGGCGTCGGCATGTCGGTGCCCGGCCCCATGTCGTCCAGCGAGGGCTTCCTGAAACCCGGGCCCGCAGGTGTCGCGAAATCGCCCGCACGGCCCATTTCGTCGAGCGAAGGCTTGGCGAACAGCGACTGGCCATCATCGACCGTGCGGTGACGCTCCCGGCCTTTGTTGTGGCGGCCTTTCTCGCGTCCGGAAACAGGGCTTTCGCTCTCGGCGTATTTCGCCAGCGGATCGTCCGAGATTTGCAGTTCCAGTTCCGTGAGACGCTTGATCTCGTCGCGCAGCCGGGCCGCCTCCTCGAAGTTCAGGTCTGCCGCGGCATCGCGCATTTTCTTCTGCAGATATTCGAGATGGGCCTTGAGGTTGTTGCCCACCATCTGCCCGGCATCGTCGGTAAACTGCGAGATGTCGGCGCGAACGTGATCCCTTTCGTAGACGGATTCGAGAATGTCGGCGATGCGCGATTTGACCGATTCCGGCGTGATGCCGTTCGCCCGGTTGTACTCCAGCTGCTTCTCGCGGCGGCGGTTGGTCTCTGCCATGGCCCGCTCCATCGAGCCGGTAATGGTGTCGGCGTAGAGGATGACCTTGCCGTCGACATTGCGCGCCGCGCGGCCGATCGTCTGGATCAGCGATGTTTCCGAACGGAGGAAGCCCTCCTTGTCGGCGTCGAGAATGGCCACGAAGCCGCATTCGGGAATATCCAGGCCCTCACGCAGCAGGTTGATGCCTACCAGGACATCGAAGGCCCCGAGCCGGAGGTCGCGCAGGATCTCGATGCGTTCCAGCGTGTCGATGTCGGAATGCATGTAGCGCACGCGGATGCCCTGCTCGTGCAGATATTCCGTGAGGTCTTCCGCCATGCGCTTTGTCAGCACCGTCACCAGTGTGCGATAGCCCTTTGCCGTGGTCTCCCGGATTTCGCCGACCACATCGTCCACCTGCGTTTTGGCCGGGCGCACCTCGACAGGCGGATCGATCAGGCCGGTGGGGCGGATGACCTGCTCGGCAAAAACGCCGCCTGACTGTTCAAGCTCCCAGGCGCCGGGCGTCGCCGAAACGGCGATGGTGAGCGGGCGCATGGCGTCCCACTCCTCGAAGCGCAATGGACGGTTGTCCATGCAGGATGGCAGGCGGAAGCCGTATTCGGCCAACGTCGCCTTGCGCCGGAAGTCGCCGCGATACATGCCGCCGATCTGCGGAATGGTGACGTGACTTTCGTCGATGAAGATCAGCGCGTTATCCGGCACATATTCGAACAGCGTCGGCGGCGGCTCACCCGGCGCCCGGCCTGTCAGGTAACGGGAATAGTTCTCGATGCCGGCGCAAGAGCCCGTCGCCTCCAGCATTTCCAGGTCGAAGCGGGTGCGCTGCTCCAGCCGCTGCGCCTCCAGCAGCCGTCCGGCCTTTTCAAGCTCTTGCAGGCGGTGTTGCAATTCTTCCTTGATCGACTTGATGGCTTGATTCAGGGTCGGCCGTGGCGTGACATAGTGTGAATTGGCGTAGATCTTGACGCTCTTCAGGTCCCCCGTCTTCTGGCCTGTCAAAGGGTCGAACTCGGTAATTGCCTCGATCTCGTCGCCGAACATGGAAATACGCCACGCGCGGTCCTCCAGGTGCGCCGGGAAGATCTCGATCGTGTCGCCGCGCACCCGGAACGTGCCGCGCACGAAATTCGCGTCCTGGCGCTTGTATTGCTGCGCAACAAGGTCGGCGAGGAGCTGGCGCTGGTCCAGGCGGTCGCCGATCGTCATCTGGAAGGTCATCGCCGTATAGGTCTCGACCGAACCTATACCGTAGATGCAGGAGACGGAGGCAACGATGATCACGTCGTCGCGCTCGAGGAGCGAGCGCGTAGCCGAATGGCGCATGCGATCGATCTGCTCGTTGATGGAGGACTCCTTCTCGATATAGGTGTCCGTGCGCGGGACGTAGGCCTCCGGCTGGTAGTAGTCGTAATAGGAGACGAAATACTCGACCGCGTTGTTGGGGAAGAATTTCTTGAATTCGGCATAGAGCTGCGCCGCAAGCGTCTTGTTGGGCGCCAGTATGAGTGCAGGGCGCTGCGTTTCCTCGATGACCTTCGCCATAGTGAACGTCTTGCCGGAGCCGGTCACGCCGAGCAGCACCTGCGTCCGGTCATTGTTGGCAATGCCCTCGACGAGATCCTTGATTGCGGTCGGCTGGTCGCCGCGCGGCTCAAACTCCGATTCCATCCTGAGGGGGATGCCGCCTTCGGATTTCTCCGGGCGGGGAGGGCGGTGCGGTGTCCACAATGTCCCGTTCTTGTGCAGCGGATTACCGCTCTCGATCAGATCGGCAAGCGCCTTTACCGTGGCGGTGACGCCAGTCTTGGGTAGCGTCTCGGCATCCTCGAGGCTGATATCCAGGCCAGCCACCGGGTTGAGGCCGGCCGCCGCCCTTTCCTTTGCCGAAGCTGCACCGCCCATGGAGGTGCCGCGCGCCGTGCGTGTCGGAGCGGAAGAACGCCCGGGCACACGGGAGGGCCGCACCTTGGGCGTTCCCTCGCCGGGCCCGCGAGGCGAGGCGTTCTCGGCTTCACGCGAAATCTGCTCCGCCCAATCCGAAATCGAGCCGGACAGCGGAGCGCCGGTGAATTCGGCCTGCGGCGCTTCGGCAAAGCCGCCGCGGTGAAGCGGGTCAGACGCGTCCAGATAATCCGTGACGACATTACCGCGTTTGCGCGGCGCCGAACGATCGTTCTGCGCGGAGCGCGACGTCTTCTCGGGAGTTTTGGCCATGGGTGCCAATATGGGAGGAGTCAGCCAAAATGGAAAGGGTTCACCTTGCCGCCCCGGCGAAAGCCACGGCTCGCTCCTGACATGAAGGTGTCAGCATGCGGCCCTGGTTTCGTGAGTTCAGCCGAACCGCAATTTGAGCCCGACGATGGTGGCGATGAACAGAAAGGATACCGTGTTTGCCACTATGACCGGTAGGGAGCCGATAGCCACGCCATAGACGATCCACAGGAACACGCCCAAAGCAAGCGCCAAGGTGGTGCCGAGTGAAATGTCTCGCGCCTGGCGTTCCCGCAGGATTTTCAAGATCTGAGGAAGCCATGCGAGCGTGGTGATGGTGGCTGCAACAGAGCCGACAAGGTCGAAGAAGTTATGCAAGGCTGGGGACTTTCACATAGCGCCGGAAACGCGCCGTATGCGCTATGCCAGATTTGTCTGCCGCCGTGAAGCGGAGTCCTTGTCTGGACCAAATGACCTGCCGGTGTCGATC
>SMEK01000031.1_pt1 | contig 50150 bp, 56 predicted proteins | sample 2456371 | NCBI WGS metagenome assembly SMEK01 (sample SAMN10132590, study PRJNA489261) | soil metagenome | isolation source: day1 antibiotic-loamy sand soil ammended with composted manure from dairy... | place: USA | collected 2015-04-01
GAGCCGATCCCAGCCGGGCTGGGCGGCGACGGCGTTGCCCACGGCCTTCTCGACGGTGGCGCTGTCGGCGCTGACGTAGCTGCCGACGATCTGCCGATGGTCGGCCGGATTCGTCACGGGCACGGTCGGACCGTTCGGGTTGGCGCCGGGCACCAGTGGTGTGGCGGTCCACGGGCCGACATGTGCGTTGACCGCGTCGGCCATCGCCTTCAGTTCGTTGTCGTTGGAGAAGTTGACGCCCATGGAGTTTTTCCTGGAAACAGAATTTGTATGTGATGCAAGCGCAGCGTTTTCACCGTAGAGATTGATCGGCAGCGGGATGCGTGGGTGCGGAATGGAAGCAAAACCCCGCACGGTCTCGCACGGGTCGGCGACCAGCTCGCGCACCGGCAGGGTTTCATCGACCACGCGGTTGACGAAACTGGTATTGGCACCGTTTTCCAGCAGGCGGCGCACCAGGTAGGGCAGCAGGTCCTCGTGGGTGCCTACCGGCGCATAGACGCGGCACGGTACGTTCAGGTTCTCCGGGCCGATCACCTCGGCGTACAGGTCGGTGCCCATGCCGTGCAGGCGCTGGTACTCGAACGGCCGGCCGCGCGCGATGTGATGTACGGCGGCAATGGTATGCGCGTTGTGGGTGGCGAACTGCGGGTAGATCAGCTCGCTGCCGGCATCGAACAGCTTGCGCGTGCAAGCCAGGTACGACACGTCGGTATTCGGCTTGCGCGTGTACACCGGATAGCCGGCCAGGCCGCTTTCCTGCGCACGCTTGATCTCGGCGTCCCAGTACGCGCCCTTGACCAGGCGGACGTACCAGCGACGATTTGCCGCACGTGCGGTCTCGATCAGCCAGTCGATCACGAACGGCGTGCGCTTGGCGTAGGCCTGTACCACGATGCCCAGGCCGTTCCAGCCTTCCAGCGAAGGGTGCGCAAACACGTCGCCGATGATGTCCAGCGACAGTTCCATCCGGTCGGCTTCTTCGGCATCGACCGACAGCGCGATCCCGTGTTTCATCGCCAGTTGCGACAGTTCGAGCAGCTTCTCGGTGAGCTGGCGCCGGGCCAGTTCACGCTTGGCCACTTCATAGCGCGGATGCAGCGCCGACAATTTCACCGAGATCGACGGCGCGTCGGTGTGGTTGGCGAACGGGCCACGCGCACCGATCGCGGCAATCGCGTCGCGGTAATCCTGCTGGTAGCGCTCGGCGGTTTCCGCGGTCAGCGCCGACTCGCCCAGCATGTCGTAGGAATAGCGGTACATCGCGTATTCCTTCTTCGCGCAGCGGTCCAGTGCTTCGCCAATGCTGCGCCCCATCACGAACTGGTGGCCCATGATGCGCATGGCCTGACGCACCGCCAGGCGAATCGCCGGCTCACCGGCTCGCCCGACCAGCCGCTTCAGTGCGCCCGTGACGTCGTGGCGAGTGTCTTCGGCAAGGGTGACCAGGCGGCCGGTCAGCATCAGGCCCCAGGTGGATGCGTTGACGAACAGCGATTCGCTCTGGCCCAGGTGCTTCTTCCAGTTCGCTTCGCCCAGCTTGTCGCGAATCAGCTTGTCGGCAGTGGACTTGTCCGGAATGCGCAGCAGGGCTTCGGCCACGCACATCAACAACACGCCTTCCTGCGAAGAAAGGTCGTACTGGCGCATGAAGGATTCGACCGCACTCTGATCCTTGGCCCGCGCCCGTACGCGCGAAACCAGGCCGGCGGCGAGATCGATGACTTGTTCCCGCTCGATTGCGGGCAGGCTGGCCTGGGCGAGCAGGTCGTTGACCGCCTCGGTTTCGTCGCGCAACCACGCGGCGGTGATGCGCGCCCGCGCGGGCGTACTTTCGGGGGGGAGTTCGGGGCTGAGGATGGGCTGGGTCACGGTGTCATCGCGCGTGGAATTCCGCTGCTGCGGAAGGGTGCGCGGAGTGTAGCCGGAGCCGTGGGCGTTGGGGCAGGGCTTGAACAATTCGCGGTGTCGGCAGTTGGCGCTGCTCGGCAGCCGCTTGTCTGCAGGGCCTTCATGGGCGGTTGATCCAGGTCAACCGGGTGCGACATTCTTGCCCGCTGCGCCGCCGCGGCCTATCATTCCGCTGTTCCAGGCACGCCGGATCCCCATGATCGTGCTTCGACCAGCTACCGCCGGCTTGCCCCGCGTGACGATATGGCTCAAGCCCAATCGCGCGCTCAGCCGGCGCGGTCTGCGTCGATTGATCGTGGTTCTGGTGGCTCTGGTGCTGACATCGGCTGGACTGGGTGCGTGGCAGGGGAATGTGTTTGCTCCGCTGTTTGCCCTGGTTGAATCCGCCGCCGTGGCCATCGCACTGAGCGTGGCCTGGCGGGCCGGCGACCGCAGCGAACGCATCACCCTCGACGCCGTGTCGCTGGAGGTGCAGTCCCTGCCAGGCCGGCGCGGCGTGCGCTTCCAGTCCTGCTGGGTGCGCGTGTTGCTGGAGCCGGGCAACAGGCGTGGTCGCCTGCTGCTTTCGTCGCACGGGCGCAAGCTGGAAATCGGCGCTTTCCTGGCGGAACAGGAGCGCGTCGAGTTGTCGAAGAAACTCATGGTGTTGCTGGCCGATATCAACCAGCCGCGCAAGTAGGTTCAAAAGAGTCTGTGTTCATAATCCAAGCACGCCGCGCCGGGAGCTGTTCGCCCGCGGGGCAAGGAAGAGAGAGGGAATGTATGTCGATACATGACCGAGCGATGACGCCGCTCCGTGGGCGAACAGACCCGGCCCTGCGGGTTGCCCTGCAGCGGCCACCATGCGGCAGCCCGTGGCTTGCCCATGCAATCAGCATGGTCCGCGCCACGGACTACCACCTGCCAGCCGCTGCAGGGCAACGCGACGTACTTGGATTATGAAGACAGACTCTAAGGTGCAAGACATGACATCTGGCGGCATCAGGCGATCATTCACGGCAGCGGCGGCTCTCGCCCTTGCATCGTTCGGCAGCGCGGCCATGGCCGCCCCCGGCCCGTGGCAACTGAACATGGAGCGCGGTGCGAGCACCTGGTCACATGTGCCGTACAACCTGAACAACATTTCGCTGGCCGTGTGCACGGTGATCGGCGTGCTGGTGTTCAGCGCGATGTTCATCGCAATGTTCCGCTTCCGCAAATCGCGCGGCGCGGTGGCCGAGAAGTGGTCGCACAACACCATGGTCGAAGTGGTGTGGACGACCATTCCGGTGCTGATCCTGATCACCCTGGCGTATCTGGCCACCGGTGGTCTGTCCACCTGGGCGGACACCACCGGGTCGCAGATGACCGTCAAGGTCACCGGCTACCAGTGGAAATGGCGCTACGACTACGTGGATTACCAGGGCAAGGCGATCGACAAGGTCGGCTTCATGTCCAAACTCGACACGCGCAGCGACGAAACCCGCCAGCTCGGTTCGGACATGGATCCGTACGCGGTCAAGGTTGGCGAGGAAAATACCTATCTGCTGGATGTCGACAAGCCGCTGGTGGTACCGGTCGACACCAAGATCCGCTTCGTGATCACCAGCGGCGACGTGATCCACTCCTGGTGGGTGCCGGCGACCGGCTGGAAGATCGACGCGATCCCGGGAATCATCAACGCGGCGTGGGCCAACTTCACCACGCCGGGTACCTATCGCGGCCAGTGCGCCGAATTGTGCGGCCAGGATCACGGCTTCATGCCGATCGTGGTCGAGGTCAAGTCCAAGGCGGATTTCGCCACCTGGCTGGCAGACCAGGAAGCGAAGTCGGCGGCACCTGCCGCGACGACGGCTTCCGACGCTGCACCCGCGCAAGCCGCGCAGGTGGCGGTGGTTCCGGCCGGCGACAAGCAGGACTGATCTTCCGCCGCATCCGCACGCATTTTTCGAAGTCGCACTCCCTATTCCAGGTTTAGAGGTTCAAGGCCATGTCCTACGCAGCCACCCATGATCAGCACGACGATCACCACGGCGCGCCGAAAGGTTTCTTCCGACGTTGGTGCATGTCCACCAACCACAAGGACATCGGCACGCTGTACCTGATTTTCTCGCTGACGATGCTGTTCATCGGCGGCAGCTTCGCGATGCTGATCCGCGCGGAGCTGTTCAAGCCCGGCATGCAGCTGATGCAGCCGTATTTCTTCAACGAAATGACGGCCATGCACGCGCTGGTGATGATCTTCGGCGCGATCATGCCGGCCTTCGTCGGCCTCGGTAACTGGATGATCCCGTTGATGGTCGGCGCGCCGGACATGGCGTTGCCGCGCATGAACAACCTGTCGTTCTGGATCCTGCCGTTCGCCTTCATCATGCTGCTGTCCACGCTGTTCCTGCCCGGCGGCGCCCCGGCCGGTGGCTGGACGATGTATCCGCCGCTTTCGCTGCAGAGCGGGTCGCTGGCCTACGCCGTGTTTGCCATCCACTTGATGGGCATCAGCTCGATCATGGGTGCGATCAACATCATCGCCACCATCCTCAACATGCGCGCGCCCGGCATGGACCTGATGAAGATGCCGGTGTTCGTGTGGAGCTGGCTGATCACCGCGTTCCTGCTGATCGCCGTGATGCCGGCACTGGCCGGTGCGGTGACGATGCTGCTCACCGACAAGTACTTCGGCACCAACTTCTTCAACCCGGGCGGCGGCGGCGACCCGGTGCTGTACCAGCACATCTTCTGGTTCTTCGGCCACCCCGAGGTCTACATCATGATCCTGCCGGCATTCGGGATCATCTCGGAAATCGTGCCGACCTTCGCCCGCAAGCCGATCTTCGGTTACAAGGCGATGGTGTTCGCGATTGCCTGCATCGCGTTCCTGTCGTTCATCGTGTGGGCCCACCACATGTTCGCGGTGGGTCTGCCGCTCGGCGCCGAAATCTTCTTCATGTACGCCACCATGCTGATCTCGGTGCCGACCGGCGTGAAGGTGTTCAACTGGGTGGCCACCATGTGGGGCGGCTCGATGACGTTCGAGACGCCGATGCTGTTCGCGGTCGCGTTCATCATCCTGTTCACCATCGGCGGCTTTTCCGGCCTGATGATGGCGCTGGTGCCGGCTGACTTCCAGTATCACGACACCTACTTCATCGTGGCGCATTTCCACTATGTGCTGGTCACCGGCGCACTGTTCGCGATCATTGGTGCCGCGTATTACTGGATGCCGAAGTGGACCGGCAACATGTACAGCGAGTTCTGGGGCAAGATGCATTTCTGGAACAGCGTGATCTGGGTCAACGTGCTGTTCTTCCCGCAGCACTTCCTGGGTCTGGCCGGCATGCCGCGCCGCATTCCCGACTACAACGTGGCGTTCGCCAACTTCAACATGATCAGCTCGATCGGCGGCTTCCTGTTCGGCGCCACCCAGCTGATCTTCGTGGGCGTGCTGATCCATTGCGCGTTCTTCTCGAAGAAGAAGGCGACCGATCGCGTGTGGGAAGGTGCCAAGGGCCTGGAGTGGACCATTCCGTCGCCGGCACCGCATCACACGTTCGAGATTCCGCCAGTCATCAACGACGACGAACTGGCTCACGGTCACGTGAACGATTGATCATCCATTCGTCATGCCGGCCAACGGCCGGCGTGACAGCGGGAGCAGAGCGACATGGTGCAACAGACGATTGATGAGACAACCGTCCGTGCGGACGGTAAATCCCGGCGCGGCGTGCGGCTCACGGTCGCCCTGCTCGCCGTGGTCGCGTTGGCGGTCTACCTGTCGACGTTCCTGCAGATCCTGTTGATGAAATAGCGTTCCGCGCGTTACACGTTTTTGTTCAACCGGCCGGTCCGACGACCGGCGTGCAGTTCCCCGGTCGGTGCGACGGGGCAAAGTCATCAAGAGAAATCCACGGGGTCTCACCATGGGTCAGCAGCACGAAGCGTATTTTGTTCCCACCAAGAGCTACTGGCCGTTCGTGGCCGCGGTGGTCATGTTCATCACCGTGTTCGGTGCCGCGCACTGGCTGAATGCCGAGCCCGGGGAAACCGGTTTCGGCAAGGTCGTGCTCACCATCGGCGTGCTGGGCGTGTTCGGCATGTTCTTCGGCTGGTTCCGTTCGGTGATCAACGAATCGCTGGCCGGCAACTACAACAGCCAAGTGGACACTTCGTTCCGCATGGGCATGATGTGGTTCATCTTTTCCGAGGTGATGTTCTTCGGCGCATTCTTCGGTGCGCTGTTCTACATCCGCATGTTCTCGGTGCCGTGGCTCGGTGGCGAAGGTCATGGCGTGCTGACCCATCAGTTCCTGTGGAGCGACTACGCCGCTGCCTGGGGCGCCAATGGCGGCAATGGCCCGGAACAGGTCGGCGGTGCGTTCCAGACCGTGCCGGCGTGGGGCTTGCCGCTGCTGAACACGTTGATCCTGCTGACTTCCAGCGTCACCGTGACGATCGCCCATCATGCGCTGCGCGCCTGCCAACGCGGCAAGATCCTGCTGTTTCTCGGTATCACCGTGCTGCTGGGCGCCGTGTTCCTGTACTTCCAGGCGCATGAGTACATGGAGGCCTACAGCGAGTTGAACCTCACCCTGAGCAGCGGCGTCTACGGTTCGACCTTCTTCATGCTGACCGGCTTCCACGGCCTGCACGTGACGCTCGGCACGATCATGCTGGCGGTGATCTGGCTGCGCGTATTGAAGGGCCACTTCAACAAGGATCACCATTTCGGCTTCGAGGCGGTGGCGTGGTACTGGCACTTCGTCGACGTGGTCTGGCTCGGCCTGTTCATGTTCGTCTACATCCTTTGATTTGACGCGACCTCCTGTCGCGAAGAGCGAAAATCAAAACCGGCCATCCTTGGCCGGACTCTTCACAAGGGCGGCGCGAGGTCCTCTCGCGAAGACCAAGACCGGCCATCCATGGCCGGACTCTTCACAAGGGCGGCGTTGGGTTCCCTCGCGGAGAACACGATTGGGCATCGGGCAATGGCTCCTGCATTGCCTCAACTCGGGCATCCATGCCCTCGCCATGCCCTCGCCATGCCTTGGTCATGCCCTCGCCGGCTCGAACTCTTCGCAAAGGCTGCGGCAAACAAGAATCACGTCATGCCACGCAACAAAAAGCCCGCTATTGGCGGGCTTTTTGTTGCGTGGCATTCGGCGTGGAGGCCGGTTCAGGCGCTGCCGGGCATGGCGCGTCGTGCGCGGTTTGTCGCGGTCAGGACGCTGTGCCGACGCAGCCGCTACAATTACTGGCCCACGTCATGCGGATGGAGCCAGCCCATCCAGATGCCGAGTGCCACCATGCCGATCAGTACCAGTGACAAGCCAATGCGACGGGTCAAAGCCCACACCGTGCGCTTGTCGTCGTCCTTGTCGGTCATCATGAAGAACAGGGCCTGGCCGAGGCTGAAGATCACCACCAGCAGCACCACGACCAGCGCAATTTTATAGACGGTTTCCACGTGATTGATCCGATCCAGTTCGTCCCCGGCAGTATAACGGCCGATGACAGGTGCTCCGCGTGAGCGGATTCCGCCGCCCTTCGTGGTGGGCGATGCTGCTTGCGGCGTCTGGAGCCTTGCTGTTCATACGTTTGGGCGTCTGGCAGCTGCATCGTGCCGACTTCAAGGAAGGCATTCTGCGGCGGTATGCCGCATCGGTCAGCGCGCCGCTGCAGGATTTTGCCAAGGTTGCCAAGACGCCGCCGTCGGACAGCTTTCCGCGAGTACGGGTGAGTGGCCACTATCTCACCGACCGGATCTACCTGCTGGACAACCCGAAACACGACGGGCGTGGCGGCGTGGAGGTGTACGCGCCGTTCGTGCTGCACGGCCAGTCGCAACTGCTGCTGGTCGACCTCGGCTTCCTGGCCGGCAACGGCACCATGCAGACGCCGCAGTTGCCACCGTTGCCGAGCGGCGAAATCAGCCTGCAAGGCTTGTACGTGCCGCCGCCATCGGTTGGCTTCGAGATGGGTGGCAATGCGCTGGCGCGCCAGACACAATGGCCGAAGAGCAGCATTTTCCTCGACCCGGACGAAGTCGCCAGGGACCTCGGCCGTTCGCTGTACCCCCGACTGCTGGCGCTGGATGCCGATCCGGCGTCGATCTACGTGCGTGAGCGCACCCTCGATTTTTCCGCGATGCCGCCGGCGCGACACCGCGCCTATGCCTTTCAGTGGTTCACTTTCGCGCTGGCCGCGGTGGTGCTGCTGCTGGTCGTGCATCGCAAGCGCAAGCCGCGCATATCCGATTCCCCCAAGGTTGATGACATCCGATGAAACCTGCTGATTCCGCCGCCACGCGCAAGGGTCGTATCTACCTGCTGCTTATCGCGCTGGTTTTTGTTGCGCCGATGATCGTCGCCGGGGTGCTCGGCTGGAGCGGCTGGCAGCCCGGCACCAGGGGCCACGGCGCCCCGATCTTGCCGCAGCGCAATTTCGTCGACGAGAAGCTGCGCGTGCAACTGGACAATGGTCAGCCCTACGCCTGGCGCGACGAGAAGCCGCGTCTGACCCTGATCGCTCTGGCCGGGCCCGATTGCGCCACGCAATGCCTGGACACGTTGACCAACATGGCGGCGGCGCGAGTCACGCTGGGTCGCAACCAGTCGCGCCTGCGCCTGCTTTACCTCGGCACGCCACCGGTGGACGTGGCACAGGATGGCATGCGCAATTACTGGAAGCTCGGCCAGGATGTGGACGGCAAGCTGGCCAGCTTCCGCCCGACGGCGCCGGACAGTGTCAGCGCCCTGTTGGTGGAGTCCAACGGCACGGCGTTGTCGCTTTACCGCGCAGGGTTTGATCCGTCCGGCCTGCGCCGTGATCTGAAGAAGGTGATCAAGTGATTTCGCCGCGCTCGCTCCGGGTGTTGCGCTGGTTGTCGTTGTTCGCGGCGGTGTTTGCGTTCGGCCTGGTGATGTTCGGCGCGTTCGTGCGGCTCTCGAACGCCGGTTTGTCCTGCCCGGACTGGCCGACCTGCTACGGCCAGGTGACCTGGCCGCAACATGCGCAGGCGGTGGCGCATGCCGACGCGACGTTCCCGGAACGCCCGTACGAGGCGCACAAGGCCTGGCGCGAGCAGGTGCACCGCTTCCTCGCCGGCGGGCTCGGCGTGATGGTGCTGTTGCTGGCGCTGATTGCCGCCTGGCGCAAACGCGGGATCCTGCTGGCGGTGGTCGTCGGCGCGGCGTTCGCGGCGGTCGGCGTGGGCTTGTACATGCGCGGCGAACATATGTGGTCGTCGGTGCTGGCGGGGTTCGCGATCGCATTGCCGTTGTTCGCGGCAACGCAGTTGCGGCGACCGGGCGCGTGGAAGATCTGCGTGTTGGCGCTGGCGGTGATCATCTTCCAGGCGATGCTCGGCATGTGGACGGTGACGTTGCTGCTGAAGCCGATCGTGGTGATGGGGCATCTGCTCGGCGGCGTGAGCACCTTCGCGTTGCTGGCTTATGCCGCGCTGCGCTTCGGCGGCGTGGCTGCGCCGCATGACGGCCTGGCCGACCTGCGCCGGCTGGTTGTCATCGGCATCGTGCTGCTGTTCTGCCAGATCGCACTGGGCGGCTGGACCTCGGCCAACTATGCGGCGCTGGCTTGTGGCTACGGCCCCGGTTCGTTCCCGCAGTGCCTCGGGCAGTGGGCGCCGCCGACCGACTTCGAGCAGGGTTTCGTGCTGTGGCGCGGGATCGGCGTGAACTACGAAGGCGGCGTGCTCGACATGGCCGCGCGCAGCGCGATCCAGATCGCGCACCGGATCGGCGCGCTGGTGGTGTTCTGCTATCTCGCCTGGCTGGCGCTGCGCGCTGCCGGACGCGGCCTGCGCGGTTACGGCCTGATGATCGCGCTGGCATTGGCGGCGCAGGTGCTGCTGGGCATCAGCAACGTGTACTTCGGCCTGCCGCTGGCGGTGGCAACCGCGCACAATGGCGTGGCGGCGCTGTTGCTGTTCACCTTGCTGGCTACGCTGGCGCGCACGCAGCGCCGGCATGACGAATCGATGTTCCTGTCGTTGGGGCGACACTGAAGATGAGCGTTTTCCACGAGTATCTGCAACTGACCAAACCGCGCATCGTGGCCCTGCTGGTGTTCTGCGCGGTGATCGGCATGTTCCTCGCCGTGCCGGGCATGCCGCCGTGGCGCGCGCTGGTGTTCGGCACGCTGGGCATCTGGCTGGCGTCGTCCTCGGCGGCCGCGTTCAACCAGCTGATTGACCAGCGCATCGACAAGGTGATGGTGCGCACGGCGCACCGGCCACTGGCCACCGGGCATCTCAACCCGCGCCAGGTGTTCGTGTTCGCGACGATCCTTGGCATCGCCTCGATGGTGGTGCTGGTGCTGCTGGTCAACACGCTGACCGCGGTGCTGACGTTCGCCGGGCTGATTGGCTACGCGGTGATCTACACGGCGTTCCTCAAGCGCGCCTCGCCGCAGAACATCGTGATCGGCGGCCTTGCCGGCGCAATTCCGCCGGTGTTGGGCTGGACGGCCGTCACCGGCGCGTTGCATCCCTATGCGCTGCAGCTGTGCCTGATCATCTTCGTGTGGACGCCGCCGCATTTCTGGGCGTTGGCGATCTTCCGCCGCGACGACTATTCGCGTGCGCAGGTGCCGATGCTGCCGGTGACCCACGGCGTGGTGTTCACCCGCTGGCACATCCTGTTCTACACCGTGCTGCTGGTGCTGGTGACGCTGTTGCCGGCAATGACCGGGATGAGCGGACTGGTCTACCTGGGCGGTGCGGTGGTGCTCGGCGGAGCATTCCTCTATTACGCGGTGCGCCTGTTGAATCCGCCGGACGAGATGTATCCGATGAAGGTGTTCAACTACTCCATCGTGTACCTGATGGCGTTGTTCGCGTTCCTGCTGGCCGACCACTGGCTGGTCGACCCGATGTTGCAGAGCGCGCTGAACTCCCCGAACGTGGGTTGAGAGGACCGATCAACCCCGCGTCGCGATCCCGGCGTCATTGAGCAGCCGCTCCAGCGGCTGCAGCGCCGCGCCGTATTTTTCCCAGCGGTTGATGGATGTGTTGTAGATCGGCTCGCGCACCTGGGTCGTGCTGGCGGTGGCGACCGCACTGCGGTTCTGCTCGAAATGCAGGCAGGCATCGTTCCATGGCAGCTCGCAATGGTCCAGCAACTGGCGTGTGCTGGCAGCCTGGTCCGCGACCAGGGTTTCGTAGTCGACCTCGAGCACCCGCCCGGGCAACACCGTCCTCCAGTGGGCCATCATGCGTTCGAACTGGATATGGAAGCGGCCGATGTCGAGCAGATCGAAGCTGTAGCCGTGGAACGACGAGTTCGGACTGAACGATTCGCGGAAATTGCTGAGGCAGGTGTCCATTGGATGTCGTCGCAGGCAGATGATCCTGGCGTGCGGCAAGGCTTGGGCGATGAATCCGATGTACAGGAAGTTGTGCGGCAGCTTGTCGATGAAGCGGGGCCTGCTGGCCGTCTGCGGTCGCGTGCTGTCGATGTAACAGCGGCCCAGACGCTCCCAGTCCATGTGCCGTGCGCGGTCGATGATCGCCGGACTCAACAGGCCTTGGCCCTGGATGCCGGACAGGCGCTCCACCTGCTGGGCAAAGTTGGGCAGTTCGCCCGCCGAATGGACTTCCGGATGGCTGGACAGGATCCGCTCCACCAGCGTCGTGCCCGAGCGTGGCATGCCGACGATGAAGATCGGTTCGCGGCTCCAATAGCCTTCCGACCAGGCCTGCTGGCGCGGAAAGGCACGAATCATGGCGTCGACGATGGCGACATCCTGTGAGCTGGCATGCCGGCGCAGGCGCTTCCCGGCGGCCTTGCCCAGCGTGAAGTGTTCGAAGGCGGCGGCGAATTCGCCGAGGTCCTCGAGCTCCTTGCCAAGCGCCGGATGCAGCTCCAGTTTCACCGCTTCATTGTCGGGGTGCTTTGCCAGCAGCTCGCGCAGCTGCCTGGTGTGGTTGTGCTCCGGGGTCTGCCTGCGCAGGCGCGAGCGTAGCCCCCAGGCACGCCAGAACCCGGGTTCCAGGGCAATGCACGCTTCGAACTCGGCCTCGGCCTGGTCGATTTCGCCCATGAAGGTCAGGGTGACGGCGTAGTTGAAGTGGCAGGCGGGGTCATCCGCAGCCAATGCCGTGGCGGCACGGAACATCGCGTTGGCGCGTTCGAAGGCATGGCACTGCATGTAGACCGCACCCAACACCAGCAAAATCGCAGGGTCCACCGGCGACAGCGCAGCGGCGGCATTGGCCGCCTGCAGCGCTTCGCCCGTGCGCGCCACCCGCACCAGCACCCGGGCGAAATGGGCCGCGTACTCGGCGCTCTTCGGCTGCAGCGATGTTGCGCGCTGGAGGTGTTCAAACGCCGCACCGATCTGCTGCTCCTCCAGCAGCGCCAGCCCCAGCACATGATTGGCCTGGGCATGATCGGGCTGCAATCCCACGGCGCGTTCCGCCAGCAGACCGGCGGTGTTCACGTCATTGGCGCGGAACGCCTCGGCAGCTTGCGTTGCCAGCAAATCGACGGACGAGCGGGGGTCAGCGGTCGTGTTCATGGCGGGTCTTCGGATCGTGGGCCTTGCGCGCGGCCGGGACGCGTTGCGCCCGGACTGGCCATGATGCCCGTTTCAATCCGTTGATTCATCCGCGGGGCACTGGTGCGGCTACTGCCGCTGGACACGCCTGTTCGGTGTCAGTGATCGCGGTTGGCGTACCTGCGCGCCACCACCGCGCAAACCATCAACTGCAACTGGTGGAAGATCATCAGTGGCAATACCAGCGCACCGAGTCCGCCGAGCTGGCCGGCGAACAACACCTTGGCCATCGGGATGCCGCTGGCCATGCTTTTCTTGGAGCCACAGAAAACGATGGCGATCTCGTCCTCGCGCGAAAAGCCGAAGCGGCGCGCGGCCCAGGCGATCGTTGGCATCACCAGCGCCAGCAGCAATGCGCATGCAGCCAGCGTGGCCAGCAAGGCGGTGAGGGGTGTTTCACGCCACAGTCCCTGCACCACGGCGGCGCTGAAGGCGGTATAGACCACCAGCAGGATGGTGCCCTGGTCGGTGAACCCCAGCAGCGGCTTGTGCCGGTCGACCCAGTCGCCGATCCAGCGGCGCGCGACGTGGCCCAGCGCGAACGGCAACAGCAGTTGCAGCACGATATCCAGCACGCCGCGCCACGAGATCCCGGCGCCGCCATTGCTGGCCAGCAGCAGGCCGGCCAGCAATGGCGTCAGCACGATGCCGATCAGGTTCGACATGGACGCGCTGACCACCGCCGCCGGCACGTTGCCGCCGGCGATCGAGGTGAACGCGATCGACGATTGCACCGTCGAAGGGAGCGTGCAGACGAACAGCACGCCCAGGTACAACTGAGGCGTCAGCAGCGCATGCCCGAGCGGTCGCAGTGCAAACCCCAGCAACGGAAACAGCACGAAGGTGCTGGCAAACACCAGCAGGTGCAGGCGCCAGTGGATCATGCCCTGCACGATCGCCGCACGCGGCAGCTTGGCCCCATGCAGGAAAAACAGCAGCGCGATCGCCGCATCGGTGATGCCGTCGAAGACCAGCGCGGTCGTTCCCTGGCACGGCAACAGCGAGGCCAGTACCACGGTGGCAAGCAGGGCAAGCGTGAAATTGTCGGGGCGGAAACGGCGCAACGACATGGCTTCAGTCCAGTTCGCACCGCGCGCGGCGGCGCCGCCACCACAGGAACAGCACGGCGAGCACGAGGATGCCGATCAGCACCCACAGGCTGCTCTGGCCGCGATGCATCCATTTCACCAGCCACTCGTGGTTGTCGGCGCCGAAATAGCCCAGGTACACCCAGAACGGCACGCTGATCAGCGCGGCCAGGGTGTCGATCAGCAGGAAGCGCAGGAACGACACCCGATGCGTGGTGCCGGCGGTGAGGTAGATGGTGGTGCGCATGCCGGGCAGGAAGCGCGCGAAGAACAGCATGCGGTTGCCGTAGCGATCGAATTTTTCCTGCACCTTGGCGTAGCGCGAGGGGGTCAGCACGCGCGCCACGAAGCGCCATTGCAGGATGCGCGCGCCATAGTGGTGGCCCAGCATGAAGATGCCGGCATCGCCCAGCAGCACGCCGAACATCGCCAGCACCACCATCACATGCACGTTGGCGTAACCGAGCCCCGCGATCACGCCGCCGGCGACCAGGGTAATGTCCTCGGGCAGCGGCAGTCCGGCGCCGCAGATCATCAGCGCGATGAACACGGCGGTATAGCCGTTCTCGGCGAAGATCGTGATCAGTTGTTGCAGAAGATCCATTCCGCTCATGCCTCCCGCGGGGTTTGAAAAAGCCCGACGAAATCATTTCCGCGAGGGCGCATTACTGTCCGGAATAAACCCACGCCCCGTACTTCCTGGTCACGGTTACTGCAATTCCCCCTGCCGTCATTCCCGCGAGGCGCTTCCCGCCTGACCGGCCTTCCGGCCGTTGCAGAAGCGCCTCGCGGGAATGGCGGACAAAGAAAACTCACGAGCGGGCGCTCATCTGTTCGCGCAGCGGCAGCAGCGTACGCAGCTCGGCCTTCTCCTCGTCGGTGAGTTCGCCACGTCGCGCACTGAGGAAATCACGACGCTGAATCAGTGACTGATGTTCCATGCGTTCCAGCGCCGAGATGAACTCTGCACGCTGGCTTTCCGGCTCGCCGACCGACAGCGTCGCCATCAGTTTCTGCAACGACGGGTACTCCGGGCGTTCGGCGAAATGCTCCACCAGCATGGCCGAATTGATGCCGGGGCGCGCGCGAGCCAGGTCCAGCAATTCGGCCAGCAATTCCACACCCGGCTTGTCCAGGCGCAGGAACCGGTAGGGCTTTTCCACCTGATCGGCCATCCCCGGTTGCGCCAGCAGCAGCGAGATCGCGCTGCGCACCAGGCTGCGCTGTACCGCCGTGGGCCGTTGCACCGCGCGGTGGGCAGCGGGGTCGGCTTGCAGCATCGCGCGGGCGCCGCTGCGCTTTTCCAGCTCCTGCGCCATCAGGTCGCGAAAGGCGCCATCGGGCAGTTTGGCGATCAGCGGGCGCGCGCGTTCGGCCAGGCGGGCGCGGCCATCGAGGCTGGCCATGTCGACATCGTGCGACAGTTCGTTGAAGAAATAATCCGACAGCGGCATCGCTTCCTTGATGCGTTTCTCGAAGCCGTCCTTGCCTTCGGCGCGTACCAGCGAATCCGGGTCCTCGCCATCCGGCAGGAACAGGAAGTACGCCTGACGGCCGTCACGCAGCCGCGGCAGCGCCGATTCCAGCGCCTTCCACGCGGCGGCACGGCCGGCGCGGTCGCCGTCGAAACAGAACACCACGTCCGGTGCGGCGCGGAACAGCACCTCGGTATGTTCCGGCGTGGTTGCGGTGCCCAGCGTGGCCACCGCGATCGGCAAGCCGGCCTGGTGCAGCGCGATCACGTCCATGTAGCCCTCGACCACCACGATGCGGGCGAGACTCTGGTTGGCCTGCTTCACCTGCCACAGCGCGAACAGTTCGCGTCCCTTGTGGAACAGCGGCGTCTCGGGCGAGTTGAGGTACTTCGGCGGCGTTTGCCCGGAAGCCGGCGCGGCCTGCACCACGCGGCCACCGAAGGCGATCACGCGACCGCGGCGGTCCAAGATCGGAAACATCAGCCGTTCGCGGAAACGGTCGTACTTGCCGCGGTCGCCGGTGGCGACCATGCCGGCCTCGTCGAGCAGTTCGCGGCGGCGCTCACTGTTGCCCAGCGCCTTCATCACGCCGTCGTAGCCGGCCGGTGCCCAGCCGATGCGGAAGCGCTGGATGGTGTCGGCATCCAGCCCGCGCTTCCTGCAATAGGCCTGCGCATCGGCGTTGCGCGGCAGCTCGGCTTGGTACCAGCTGGCGGCGGCGTCGAGCAGGGCATACAGGTCGGTCTTGTCCTCGCGTGGCGCCGCCTCGCGGCCGCCTTCGCGCGGCACGGCAAGGCCCACCGTTTGCGCCAGTTCCTCGACCGCGTCGGGGAACTCCAGCCGCTCGTAATCCATCAGGAACTTCACCGCGCTGCCGTGCGCGCCGCAGCCGAAGCAATGGAAGAACTGCTTGGCCGGGCTGACGTAGAACGATGGCGTGCGCTCGTTGTGGAACGGGCAGCATGCGGTCCACTCGCGGCCGGCCTTCTTCAACGGCACCCGCCGCTCGATCACGTCGACGATGTCGACGCGGGCAAGCAGTTCATCGATGAAGCTGTCGGGAATAAGGCCACGCATAAGCAGCGTAGTTTAGTCGGTTGCCGGCGGATCGTCCGGCGGATTGGGTTAACCTCGGCCAAAATCTCAGCGGGGATGTGACGATGGTGACGGGATTGACCTTTCGCCGGGCCGTGCCGGCGGATGCGGAGGCCGCGGTGCCGCTGATTCACAGCTCGGGCCCCGATGCGTTCGATTACGTCTTTGCCGTGCCGGGTCCGGGCGATGCACTGGCGTTCCTGCGGCGGGCGTTCGTCGATGGCGCGGGTGAATTCGGCTGGCGCAGCCACGTGGTGGGCGAGCTGGATGGCGTGGTAGTGGCCGCGGGCGCCGGGTTTGGCGGCGATGCGACATGGGCCTTCATGCTCGCGGCGGCGCGCCAGATCCTGGGGCACTACGGTTGGCGCCATGCGCTCGGGGTCGTCGGGCGCGGATTGCAGGTGGAGTCGGTGATCCCCCCGCCCACGGGCAACGCCTATTACCTCGGGCATCTCGGGGTGGCGCCGGCGTTGCGCGGCCAGGGTGCGGGGTCGGCCCTGATGAGCCATCTGCTGGCGAGTCGGCCGCCGCGGTTGAACGGCCCGGTGATCCTCGACGTTGCGCAGAGCAATCCGGATGCGCAGCGCCTGTACCAGCGGCTGGGTTTCGTGGTGATCGGCGAACGCCACGCGGCCCTGGCCAATGCGCGTGGCAGGGTACCGGGTCACCGACGCATGCAGTGGCAGGCGCCGGCCTGATTCACAGAACCAGGTGGAATACCCCGATCAAGGCCAGCAGCGCCAGCAGGAACAGGATCACGAAGCAGACGAACAGAATCTTGGCGATGGTGGAGGTAGCCCCGGACACTCCGCCGAACCCGAGCCAGCCGCTGATCAGCGAAATGACGGCAAAAATGATGGCCCACTTCAGCATGTGTGTCTCCGGCGGCGGTTTTGATGCGCAAAGCTTCCACGTTTTGCAGTGGGGCTGGCGTGAACGTCGGGCGCTACTGCGCTTGTCAGGCGCCGCCGTGCCGGGCAGGCTGCGCGCCTTCGGGCCGGTTGCCGAGGCCGGTTGCCGAGGTCCGGCGACATCACGGAATTACGGCACGGGAGCCAAGAGGATGCTGATCACAACGGTCATGATGCACAGGCAGCGCACGATCGTGCGCGCTTTCGAGCAGGCGGCCGCGACCTCGGCGGCCACGGCGCGCACCGCGGAACAACTGGGGCTGAAGACCGGCATGGCCTGGTACCAATTGGTGAGCCGTGCGGTATTGCGCTGCCCCGGCGAGGGGCGCTATTTCCTGGACATGGCCAACTGGCAGCGGTTGCGCCAGCGCCGTCGGCGCGTGATGTTGGCGCTCGTGGGCGGTTTGCTGGTGCTGCTGGCGTTGTTGCTCGCGTTGCGCCTGCGCTGACGGCGAAGGCGCAACGGGTCGATCGGCTCAGCCGGCCAGGCGTGCCTTGATCTTGCCCGAGACCACGGCCATGTCGGCGCGGCCGGCGGCCTTTTCCTTCACCGCGGCCACCACCTTGCCCATGTCGCGCGGCGAGCTGGCGCCGGTGTCGGCGATCGCGGCATCGATCAGCCCGTCGATTTCGGCCTCATCCAGCTTGGCCGGCAGGTAGGTTTCGATCACGGTCATTTCGGCGCGCTCGATCGCCGCGAGGTCATCGCGGCCGGCGGCATCGAACTGGCTGACCGAATCGCGGCGCTGCTTGAGCATTTTTTCCAGCGTGGCCAGCACCATGGGATCGGTCTGCTCGACCCGCTCATCCACTTCGTGCTGCTTGATCGCCGCCAGCATCAGCCGGATCACCCCCAGCCGATGCTTGTCGCCGCTGCGCATCGCGGTTTTCATGTCGTCGGTGATCTGCTGCTTGAGGGTCATGGCGGAAGCCTTTGAAGTGGATGGTGACGGGCGGAACGCCCATTCTACGGAAACGACAAAGCCGGCGTTGTCATTGCGGACAACACCGGCCAGTGCGAATCTGCTGTGCTTGCGGTGGCTGCGAGCGGCCCTGTCGAAGGGCTGGCGCCAACCGCGTTTCCTTTGGTGCGCGACGCCGAGGCGCCACATGATCCACCGCGAGGCGGCGGATCGGGAAACTCAGTACAGGCGGACCTTGCGCGAGACGTCACGCGACAGGCGACGCAGGTGACGCTTCACCGCGGCGGCACGCTTGCGCTTGCGCTCCTGGGTCGGCTTCTCATAGAACTCACGCTTGCGCGTTTCGGCCAGGACGCCGGCCTTCTCGCAGGTACGCTTGAAACGACGCAGTGCAATCTCGAACGGCTCGTTCTCGCGAACTTTTACGTTGGGCATGGAAACTCCGAGTGGTAATCTGCCCGCTTGTACGGGACTGTCAAATAGGGCGAGCCGCGAATTATACCGTGGATATCACAGAATTTTCAAAGCCGGCGAACAAGCCGATGAACGGGGTCGTGCTGGGCATCGAGAGCTCCTGCGACGAAACCGGGGTGGCGCTGCTGCGCTGGGAGCCCGATGCACCGGGCCAGGGCCTGCTGGCGCACACCCTCTACAGCCAGATCAAGCTGCATGCGGACTACGGCGGCGTGGTGCCGGAACTGGCCAGCCGTGACCACGTGCGCAAGCTGCTGCCGTTGATCCGCGAAGCGCTGTCCCAGGCCGGGCTGACCGTGCAGGACCTGAGCGGGGTGGCTTACACCGCCGGCCCCGGCCTGGTCGGCGCCTTGCTGGTGGGTGCTTCCGCCGGCAGGGCGCTCGCCTGGGCGCTGGGCGTGCCGGCGATCGGTGTCCACCACATGGAAGGGCACCTGCTGGCTCCGTTGCTGGAGGAGAACCCGCCGGAACCGCCGTTCGTGGCGCTGCTGGTGTCCGGCGGTCATTCCATGCTGGTGGAGGTCAAGGCAATCGGCCAGTACAGCATCCTTGGCGATACCCTGGACGACGCTGCCGGCGAGGCTTTCGACAAGACCGCCAAGATGATGGGCCTGCCGTACCCCGGCGGCCCCGCGCTGGCAAAGCTGGCCGAACAGGGCACCGCCGGCGCCTTCCGCTTTTCCCGCCCGATGACCGATCGGCCCGGGCTGGATTTCAGCTTCTCCGGCCTGAAAACCCAGGTCTTGCTGGCCTGGCAGAAATCCGACCAGAGCGAGCAGACGCGTGCAGACATTGCCCGCGCCTTCCAGGAGGCGATCGTCGACACGCTGATCATCAAGTGCCGCCGCGCACTCGAAGCCAGCGGCGCGCGTCGGCTGGTGATTGCCGGTGGCGTGGGCGCGAACCGGCATCTGCGCAGCGAGTTGGCCAAAGCCGGTGAGAAGGACGGCTTCCAGGTGTATTTCCCGCGGCTGGTGTTCTGCACCGACAACGGCGCGATGATCGCGCTGGCCGGCGCGATCCGCCTGGCCAGCGGCCAACATCAGGACCAAACCATCCAGGTGCGTCCGCGCTGGGACCTGCAAACGCTGCCGGCTGCCTGACGCAACCGCAAGGCGGCAACGCCGCCTTGGGGATCTGGTCGCGGCTACGACCGCGCGTCGCCTGACATTTCGTTGTAGGAGCGCACCTTGTGCGCGATGCTCTTCGTCACGTGACGGGAACCATCACGCACGGGTGCGCTCCTGCAGGAGATACCCTTTCACCACTGCGTACGACCGGGCAGCAGGCCCTTCAACTCCGCTTCGGTGAGGTTGCGCCACTGGCCGACTTTCAGGTGAGCCAGCTTCACGTTGTCGATGCGCACGCGGCGCAATTGGGTCACGCGGTAACCGAACGCCGCGGCCATCAGGCGGATCTGCCGGTTCAGCCCCTGGGTCAGCACGATCGAGAAGCCGAATTTGGCGATGCGGCGCGTGCGGCAGGGTTTGGTCACCTGGTTGTGGATGCGCACGCCCTTGCTCATGCCGGCCAGGAACTCGTCGGTGACCGCCTTGTTCACGCCGACCAGGTATTCCTTTTCGTGATGGTTTTCGGCGCGCAGGATCTCGTTGACGATATCGCCATTGCTGGTCAGCAGGATCAGCCCTTCGGAATCCTTGTCCAGTCGCCCGATCGGGAAGATGCGCTGCGGGTGGTCGACGAAATCAACGATGTTCCCGTCCACGCTCTGGTCGGTGGTGCAGGTAACGCCGACCGGCTTGTTCAGCGCGATGTAGACGGCTTTCTTCGCTGCCGGCGTGGCGGCGAGGATGCGTGCCTTGACGATCTCGCCGTCGACGCGCACCTCATCGCCTTCCAGCGCCTTGGCGCCGGTCGTTACCACCTCGCCGTTGATGCTGACGCGGCCGGCCAGCAGCAGCTCGTCTGCCTCGCGGCGGGAGCACAGGCCGGATTCGCTGATGTATTTGTTGACGCGCATAAGGACGACCAACAGGGCGATGAACTACATGATTCGTCATTCCGGCGCAGGCCGGAATCCAGTGCCTTCACGCGGCGAGGGCGCTAGATCCCGGCCTGCGCCGGGATGACGAGCAAAAAACTACGAGCGCAATCCGACCCCGCGCTTGAGCAGCTGCAGCGCGGCGATGGTCAATGCGACGATGAAAACCAGCATCACCGCGAACGCCCAGCCAACCGACACGTCGCTGATGCCGAGCACGCCGTAGCGGAAGGCGTTGACCATGTACAGGATCGGGTTGGCGTGGGAGATGGCGCGCCATGGCTCACCCAGCATGTTGATCGAATAGAACACGCCGCCGAGGTAGGTCAGCGGGGTGATCACGAAGGTCGGCACCAGCGCAATGTCGTCGAACTTGCTCGCGAACACGGCATTGATGAAGCCGGCCAGCGCGAAAATGACCGCGCCGAGCGTGATCGAGGCCAGCGCGACGAACGGGTGTGCCACGTGCAGCGAGGTGAAGAACAGCGCCACCAGCAGCACCAGCGCGCCCACCACCAGGCCGCGCGCCACCGCGCCGATCACATAGCCGTAGAGAATCGCCCAGTTGGCCATCGGCGACACCAGCATTTCCTCCACCGAGCGCTGGAACTTGGCGCCGTAGAACGAGCTGGAAATGTTCATGTAGCTGTTGTTGATGACGCTCATCATCACCAGCCCCGGCACGATGTACTGCATGTAGCTGAAGCCGCCCTCGATGTCGCCGATGCGGCTGCCGATCAGCTTGCCGAAGATGATGAAATACAGCGTCATCGTGATGATCGGAGGGATCAGCGTCTGCGTCCAGATGCGCACGATCCGCGCGATTTCGCGACGCGCGACGGTGTACAGCGCGACAAGGTTGGTCGAGGCATTCATGCCGCTTTCTCCGGTGCCGGCGCGCGGCCCTGTTCGACCAGCCGCACAAACAGTTCTTCCAGCCGGTTGGTCTTGGTACGCATCGAGTTCACCGTGATGCCGCTGGAGGTGAGCGCGCCGAACAGCGAGTTGAGATTCTGTGTGCGCGCCATCTCCGCCTCCACCGTGCGCTCGTCGACGCGACGGAAGGCGATGCCGTCGAGTTGCGGCAATACCTGCGGCGCCTCATTGACGTCCAGCACGAAAGTCTCCACGTCCAGCGTCGCCAGCAGGCGTTTCATGCTGGTGTTCTCGATGATGGTGCCGTGGTCGATGATCGCGATGTTGCGGCACAGCGACTCGGCTTCTTCCAGATAATGCGTGGTCAGGATCACCGTGGTGCCGGCCGCATTGATGCCACTGACGAAGTGCCACATCGAGCGGCGGATCTCGATGTCCACGCCGGCGGTGGGTTCGTCCAGGATCAGCAGCTTCGGCTCGTTCATCATTGCGCGGGCGATCATCAGTCGCCGCTTCATGCCGCCGGACATCTCGCGCGCCTGGTGGAACGCCTTGTCCCACAGGCGCAGCTCCTTCAGGTACTTTTCCGCGCGCTCGGCGGCGAGCTTGCGCGGGATGCCGTAGAAGCCGGCCTCGTTGACGCAGATGTCGAACGGCTTCTCGAACTGGTTGAAGTTGATTTCCTGCGGCACCAGCCCGATCAGGCGCATTGCCTCGCTGCGGTTCCTGTTCACCGACACGCCGAATACCTGCGCGTCGCCGGAGCTGGAGTTCACCAGCGATGACAGAATGCCGATCAGGGTGGATTTGCCGGCGCCGTTGGGGCCGAGCAGGGCGAAGAAATCGCCGGGCTGCACGGTCAGGCTGATGCCTTTGAGCGCCTCGACGCCATTGCCATACGTTTTGCGTAGATTGTCGACGACAAGTGCGGGAGCAGAGGTGGACTGCGGGGACATGGGCTGCACCGGAGAGATTAGCCCCTTATTATAGCGGGCTACCCCCGGCCGTCTGGCCGCGCCAGCTGTACACACTGTTTCGGAAACCTTCATGGCCGACCATTTCCAGCTTCGTCTCGTCGACAGCCACATGCTCGCTTCGGCGGTGCGCCACCTCGTTTTCGAGCGGGTCGACGGCCAGCCGCTGGCGTTCCAGCCGGGTCAGTTCCTGCAGGTGCACTTCCATTACGACGACGGCACGGCGACCAAGCGCAGCTACTCGGTGGCCACCGTGGGTGATGGCAGCTCGCCGGTGCAGCGCATCGAGATCGCGGTGAGCTATGTCGAGGGTGGCGCCGCCACCAGGCTGCTCGGCGAACTGCCGGTGGGCGGCGTGATCGACGCCAGCGGCCCGTATGGCCGGTTCTGCCTGCAGGAGGCCGATGCCAATCCGCGCTACCTGTTGCTCGCCACCGGCACCGGAGTGACGCCGTATCGCGCCATGTTGCCGCGGATCGCGCAACTGCTGGCGGCAGGCGATCGGGAAGTGGTGCTGTTGTACGGCGCGCGCACCGAAGCGGAACTGCTCTACGGCGAAGAATTCGAGGCATTCGCGCAGGCCCATCCCGGCTTCATCTTCCACGGCTGCCTCAGCCGCGAGGCCCGCGCCGTTCCGCGCGCCACCGATCGCAGCGGACACGTGCAGAACGTGCTGGCCGAACTGGGCCCGCACGCCGATCGCGACATCGCCTACCTGTGCGGCAACCCGAACATGGTCGACGCCGCCTTCGCCGCACTGAAGGAGTTCGGCTTGCCGGTGTCGCAGATCAGGCGCGAGAAGTACATTTCATCGCGCTGATCCATACCGTGCTTAGCCGGCGCAATCCGGCAGCTTGCCGCCATTCGCCTGCAGGCTCAGCTTGCCGAGCTTCTGCATCAATTGCCGGATGTCGGTTTTGTGCTGGCGGTAGAACGCCATGTTGGCGTCGCTGACGGTGAAGCCCGATTCGTTCTTGATATAGCCCTTGCTGACCATCTCCGGGTGCTGCTGCGCGATGTCCTGGATGCCGGCAGAAACCAGGGTGAGCGCGCCGGCAAGGTAATCGTGTGCGGTCAATCCGTGACGCGAAAGCATCGCATGCACGCCGGGCCGTGCGTCGTAGCTGGCAACCAGCTGGTCGAATGATCGGGAATCATTTTCGTCCTGGCTCAGGATGCTCATGACGCCGAGGTTGCAGGGGTCCTTCACGGCATCCATCTGGACGGCCTTCCACTTGTCCAGAAAATCACCGGACAGGGTGAAGTCGCGGAGCGCGGCGATGTCCGCGCCCGACGGCGGTGGCGCGGCCTGTGCCGTAAGCACGGCGGCGAACGTCAGTGTGGTCGCCAGCAGGGCGCTGGAAAGCATATCGGTCAATCGCATGGGAATCCTCGTTGTTGCAGTGGTTGTTCGTGTCTATTGCTCGACCAGTTCCACGCGGCGGTTCTTCGCCTTGCCCGCTTCGCCGTGGTTGCTGGCCACTGGCGCGTAGGACGCCATGCCCTTGGCCGCCAGCCTCGCCGGCGCGATGCCGTACCGCGTGGAAAGCTGCCTGACCACCGCCTCGGCGCGTTGCTGCGACAGCGCGAGGTTGTGCGTCACGGAGCCGCTGTTGTCGGTGTGGCCCACGATATAGACCTTCAGCGCGGGCTGGTCTTTCAGCAGGGCGGCCATCTGCTTGAGCGTGTCGGCGGAATCCTCCTTCAGCTTCGCGCTGTCGCTGGCGAAATGGATGCCGTACAGCGCGATGTGGCCGGCCTGCGCAAGCCCCTGACTCATCGCCTTCGCATCCACCGTCACCTGGCCGGTGGCCATCGGCCGGGCCTCGACGATCTGCAGCAGCACGCCGACCGGATGCCGGTCGCTCTGGCCGACCAGTAGCGATACGTCGACATTGCCCTCGGCGCGATCCAACTGCGCCGTCAGCGAACGGACGTTGCCGTCGACCGCATTGAGCGTGTCCACCATCAGGTTGCGCGCCCTCATCGGGTCGTACAGCGGCGTGCCGATGTAGTCGGCGAAATCCATGCCGCCGCAGCCGTGGGCACCTTCGTCGCCACTGCATTCGAACTGGAAGCGGAAGCCGGCATCGGTGAGCGCCTGGCGAAAATTGTCGAACACCGCCAGCCCCGACTTGCCTGCGGGCGCCACGTACAGGATGCGGGTGATCTTGCCCTTGAGGTGCTCGGCCGAGCTGAAGTGATCCGGCGCCTTCCGGTCCACCCTGCCCAGCGGAAACACCGCTTCGTCGTAATCCAGCTGCTGATAGCCACCAATCACCGAGCCGGCATAGCGCGACACGATCGGATGGTCGCGACTGCCCGCCACGTCATGCGTCGGTATCCGGCTGCCGTGGGCGCAGGCAAAAACAAGAGGCAGGAAAACCGCGGCGAGGGAAACGGCAACGCGCATGGCGACGTCCTTTTCGACAAGGGGGCGTCACCATAACGGACGGGCGAAGGTGATGTGTTGCGCGTGGTCACATGCGCTTGTGTATCCGTTCATGCGTTCACGAAAGTGAAGGTCAGTGGAAGTGAAAACCCTCATGCAATCGAGTGTCCGCAAAGTTCCCCTGAATTCGTGACAGACCTCACAAGATTTTCCATCGGGCGGCAGGAAATCACAAAACCGTCTTTTTGTCTCGCTAGGGTTTGGCCTGCTGGAAGGCCAAATGAGTTCGCTCTTCTTCCGGCGATGCGTGGTCAAGGGTGACTGGCCAGGGGACGCATGCCTTCGTTGATCATCTTGCACGGGCGTGCCGTCAATGGCTGTCCGTTCGCCACTTGAGAGGGGAACATCCCATGGAAATGCAGCGTATCGCCACCAAGGCTTTCCGTATCCGCCAGCGCGGTCAGGGCATGACCGAGTACATCATCATCACCGCACTCATCGCGATTGCCGCCATCGCCGCCGTGACCTATTTCGGGCACACGGCACGCGCGCAGATCGGCGGCATGGCCAATGAGCTGTCGGGCCACACGGCAACCGAAGACATTCAGCATGCCGAGACGACGGCCAGCCGTGCGTCGGGTGAGGGCAACAGGGAAAAGACCCTCAACAGCTACAACAACGATACCGCCCAGTAACGCCCGTTCTTCCGTTGCGCAGGTTGGGGTGACGCTTCCGGCGTCGCCGCAGCTGCCGGTTGCCCCGTGTTGCCACTTTCCAGTGGGGAGCACGGGGCGCGTCGGAAATTTCCAGGAAGGACGGCCGTGGTTTCAATGGGCAATGGAAAACACGCAACGCCGGCATCTGCAGGGCTGACCCTCGCGGGGGTGAGGCGCAGGCATGCCTTGCCAGATACGGGCATGAGGCAGGGTGGACAGGCATTGATCCTGTTCATCGTCTCCCTGCTCGTGCTGTGCATCGGCGTGATCGTGCTGTTCAACACCGGCCAGACCGTCTCGAAGAAGGTCGAACTGGTCAACGCCGCCGACGCGGCCGCCTACAGCGCGGCCGTGCAGCAGGCGCGCGCCTACAACCTCATCGCTTACATGAACCGCGCGGAGGTGGCCAACGAAGTGGCCGTGGCGCAGATGGTGAGCTGGTATTCATGGACCAATTTCACCTTACGCGGTACAGACAATTTCAAGGACGCAGTGCAAGCAATCGCCATCATTTTCGATTTGAGTGTCGTGGGTGCGGAAATCGGCGCGGCGTTGCAGGAAGTGGTGACGGTGCTCAATGAGGTGAAGACCGTTGTCAGGGAAGCTCGCGACATCATGCAGGTTGGGTTTTCCGCCGGCGTGACTGCCATCAGCGCCTTGAACAAAGCCTATTCCGAGGCGTCGTGGCTGATTGCTTCAGTGGAATCACAGGAAGCGCTGAAACTGGTTCCCGAACTGGTCAAGCGCAACACCGATGACAAGGCGAAGATTGGCTGGCGAGGATTTGCGTTACTGGAAAAAAGTGCGTTGAGCGCACGTTCCTATGCGACGCGCTACGCCATCCCCCGGCAGGGCAGAACCGAAGAGGCAGATCGTTTCGCTAACGTGGTGATGGAAGCGCGGGATGGCTTTTCGCGCGAACGGAACGGCGGCATTGGCCCGATTCACAAACGCGGCGGCACTGATCTCGTCGATTACCGGCGTTGGGTCGGTGTCGACACACTTAACGTCAAGTTCAAGATGGGCTGCGCGTTCGGAGGCTGCCTCGTCAAGATCGATGTGCCGTTGGCCTGGGGGGGAGGCGCAGCCACTACTGGTTCGCCCAGCTCGTTCCGCATGGTGGCCTCGCCGGGATTCAAGAATGGCACGGGTTGGGACTCGCCCTATGAAATCGACCGCGGTCATTACGATCGCTACGCCGGTGGCATCGACAACGGCAAGGCGGGCAAAAAGGTGCTCGATTCGCCGGCCATGGACGGAACCGACAAGGCCTGGCTCAAGGACTACAGCGGTTTCGGCCCGGGTTTGCAGGACTACAACGACGTGGCCGTCGACAAGGCGACTGTTCCTTATCTCAATGGCAGGAGCGCTGCGCAGAACGGTGTCGAGGCGTTGGATGTGGGGCCGGTGTTCAATGTGTTGGTCGAGCAGCCCATGGACACCGTGCGTACCAGCAGCAATGTGCCAGGTATCGGTGGGCCACCGGATTTCGAAGCGCCGGACGAAGCCACCAGCAGTGGCATGACGGCCTTGGCGTCGGCTCAGGTGTACTTCAGCCGTCCACGCTCGTTGTTCCCCAGCGTTATCGACTCCCGCCGCGAGATGGGTAATTTGTTCAGCCCGTATTGGCAGGCACGGCTGGTCGATACACCTTGCGACGTACGCCAGGAAATCGCGCTCACCTATGGATCACTCGCTCCCTGCGTGCCGGGAAAGGGGTGATGCCGTGATGCCGTCAACCAGGAAAACCATGCATCGAAGTCTTGTGGTTCTGTTCGGAATGGGTTTGTCGACACTGCCGTTGGCCGGTTGTTCCAGTCGTGGCGACGGCGGAAGCGGTGCCGATGGTGCCAGTGTCAACGTCGCCAGGGAGACGCCTCCAATCCACGTCGAGCAGACCGAGGTCATGCTCAAGAACGGGCAGCCAGCGATAGAGCAGCTCTATCGCGAGGCATTGGCCCAGTGCAGCAAGGGCCCGACGCCGGTAAAGCCGCTGGAGGGGGACGTCGTGGAGAAGCTCGGGCGAACCTTCTTCGATGTCTGGTACGAAGGTGAGCGGATGGCCGTGAAGGCTGACAAATGGGATTTCACCGAGGCCGCCCGAGGCCCCGGATGCGAGTTCGTGCCAACGCACGAGGCCCGGCTGACCATCACGGAGCCCGGGGCCATGATCACGATCGACCTGGTCAAGCACACGGGCACGCGCCAGCCCTCGCAAGGCGTGGTCCGTCAGGCTCTCGCACCGACCGCGCCGGGTGATGACAAGTTGCGCGCGGCCGTGGCCGCGCAACTGGCGCGTCAAGGGCAAGGCGATTTGATGAGCAAGGATCTCGGCCAGGCAAACGAGGCTGGGCAACCCTGTGCGCGTGTAGAAGGTGTGTCCGGCGAGATGTGCATCTGGAGCGGCGGACGCCAGTGGGGCTTCGATCCCGGGCCAGCCAACGACGGGGACAGGATGGATGCACCCATCGACAGCATCCTGCTGCGAAGCACGCCGACCAATGGAACCGGGCACCAGTGGAGCACCCAGAGAATGACAGTGGGCGAGGCGTTTGACGCTGATGTGTTTGCCGTGCCGTCAGGTCTTTCCCTGAGTCAGGTTGAAGAATAAAGGGGCGGGGGATGAGCATGCACCAGCGATTGAAGCCGAGTAGCGAACATGCGCACCGTTCGCTCCGGTATTTGCCGGATCGGACTGTTCGACAGCGTGTTCCGTTCGGCATCGCAGGTGGGCAGCCTGCCGAGACTCTGTTGCCCGGCACGTGCGTTCGCCGTGCCTTGCAACGCACGTCATCTGATCGCGGTCTCCCGCGCGTCGATGGCATCCGGCACCTCGGGCAAAGGTTGAGCATGATGCCGCTCGCGACACCGTCCTCCCGCGGCGTCGTTGCAGTCTCTGCATTGATACTCGCCCTTGTGCCGCTGGTTGGCTTTTCGAAAGGTGTCGAAAGAGGGGAGGCAGGCGCGAAAGACGTCGATGTGCCGCCCATTTACGTGGCGCAGACACTGGTATTCAGGGATGCAGGGGAGCCGGTTGTCGAGCGGAGCTATCGTCAAGCGCTGAAAGCCTGTCACGACGCCGGGATGGCCACTACCGCCCTCAGTGAGGACGATGCGAAGAAGCTCGGGCGCACCTACTTCCAGCTCTGGTTCGATGACAGGCGTTCGGCATGGCGGGAAGACGCCTGGGATTTCACCGCAGGCAATACCCCTGCCGACGGCTGCCAGTTTCATGTCACGCACGAAGCCAACAAAGTCGTTGATACCGCGCAAGAACATCTGTCCATCGACCTGATGGCCGGAACTTCCGTGAACGAGGCAAGCGTCGGGTTCATGCCAGGTGGCAACGAGGGAATGAACGATGACGACCAGCTGGATGCAAACTCCGCGCAGCTGGGGTATCAGCGTCTGGGATATGCCACGGATGCCGGTCAGCGTTGCCTGCGCTGGCGCCATCCCGGCGGCGATGAAAGTTGCGTTTGGAGTGAAGGCCATGCGTGGGGTTTCACGCGTGGCGCCGGAAGCACCCAGGCCATTTCGTACGATCCCGGAATCATCGTGCTGTGGGTACATCCGGCCGAGGGCAGTGGACCTGAGCTGACCACGCAGAAAATGACGGTTGGCGGACAGCCGTTCGATGACGCGCTGTTCGAGCCGCCTCCCGGCGCGACCGTCGAGGGCGTTTCGCCGTGAATCGTGCCGGCCGTCCGATCCATCGCCATCACCAGTGCGGCCAAAGCCTGGTTGAAATGGCCATTGCATTGATCGTGCTGGTGCCGTTGGCTGCAGGCGTCATGCTGCTGGGACAGTACATCCACATCAAGCAGCAGACGCAATCGGCGGCGCGGGCGGCCGCGTGGGAGGCGACGGTTTCCCGCGAACTGGCCTTTCAGGAAGGGATGCCGGACCAGGCCCGCGTGCTCGGCAACCTGCGCGCGCGCCAATTCGGAGAAAGCAAGGCGGCAATCGTCGGAAATACCCAGGATCTGCAAACTCTGGGTGATCCGATGCTGACTACCTTTGCGGGCCGAGAATTGCTCAAGCCGTCCGCGGTGTCGCTGGCGGTCTATGCACAGGAAAGTTCACACGGCTATCTCGATGCGGCGCTGGGCAAGATCAATGCCGTTGCCAAGACGTTGGGCAATCTGCCGCCCAATACACAGGGTCTGGTGACCGCCGAGGTGCACGCTCGTTCCGAGCCGGTGACGGGCAGTGACGGGCATCCGCTCGCCTTCCTCGATCCGCTGGACACCAGGCAGTTGGAGTTCTCGGCCAAAACCGTATTGCTCGCCGATGCCTGGAATGCGGCCGGTGGTGGTGAGGACAAGGACGGCAAAGAAGTTGACGGAGCCAGCAACCGAGTGGTGCGCAATGTGATTCGGCCGCTGGTGCCCACCAACCTGCTTGGCGACAAGGTGGATGACGTCATCAGCAAGGTCATCAACGTACTTGGAGAAATCCCGATCGTCGACGATTTGTTTACGCCGGGGTGGAAGAATTTCCATCTCGGCCGGATGGCACCCGACGTCGTTCCCGCAGACAAATTGGTGAAATATGAAGACGGGCATTGAGCATGTCCTGCTTCTTGCGACTGCACTGATGCCGGCAGTTGCCGGCGCGTTGCCGTCCGTACCGCTGCCGCCACGGACGGATGTCGTCGATGTCGCCAGGCACATCGTATTCAACGGGTTGGACATGCAGGCGCAAGTGTTTCGTTCACAGCAAGGCCAGGCGGATGTTGTCGCGTTCTACCGCAAGCTGTGGACCAACAAGGTGGTCGTCAACAAGCTGGGGGATGCGGTGGTCGTGGGTCACCGTCAGGGCGACTACTACGTCACCGTGCAAGTGACCGCGTTCGGCGGTGGAAGCAAGGGCAAGCTCGGCATCGTCGATGTTGCGTCGGTCCCGAAAGGTTTTGTTCCCGGGAAGTGGCTGCCCAAGCCGATGGGCTCCAGGGTCTTCAACGACATCAGCTATCCCGACGATGCGGTGCCGGCGCGCACGGTCGGCTTGCGCAACAGCCTGAGCCCCCGGCAGAACGCCACGTTCTATCGCGAACGCCTCGCCGCGGATGGCTGGAAACCGGCCGATGCGAACCAGTGCGTCGATGACAGCTGCGTCATGTACTACACCCGCGGCGACAGCAAGATGACCCTGGTGATGTCGCCGGCCGAAGGGCAGTCGCAGGTAATCGTCAACGTGTTGCAGCCATGAGGGAAGGCCAGTGAGAAGCAACCGATTCGATCCCGCGCCCATGCGCATGCCACGCGGCCAGCGCGGCAGCGCCCTGGTGGAATACACCGTCGTCGTGTTGCTGCTGGTGGTCGTGCTGATCGCGACGGATGGCAACGTCATCCGCGAACTCGTCGGTGCCGTGCGCGAAGCCTACGCCAGTTTTGTCTATGCCCTGTCCATCTCCTGGGCCTGATTCGAAGGAGCGTCATGCCAAACGTCAATCGCAACCTGCTGTATCTGGTGGTTGCCATCCTGCTCGGTGTCGCCGCGAGTTTCCTGGCGGTGCACTACGTCAACAAGCAGGTGGCCGAGCGCACCAACGTCGCGTCACCCAAAACCCGCCAGGTGGTGGTGCCGGTGCGTGACCTGGAGAAGGGCGCCGACCTGTCGCAGGACGACATCGCGGTGCGCGACGTGCCGGCCGATTTCGTGCCCGCCGATGCGCTGACGCCGGACAACTACCAGAAATATCTCGGGCAGGAATTGCGCGCGCCACTGACACACGGCACGCCGATCGGCAGCAGCGCGATCGATCTGGTGACCGATCACTTCTCCAACATCATCGAGCCCGGCCACGTGGCTTATTCGATCCAGGTCGACCAGACCAATTCGGTATCCGGGCTGATCGTGCCGGGTGATCGTATCGACATCCTGCTGCTCACCGCCAATGGCGACAAGAACGAGCTGATCCGCCCGCTGCTGGGCAACGTGCTGGTGCTGGCCACCGGCCAGCAGGCCAAGGGCGTGCGTTCCGACGGCGACAGCAACAAGAGCTTTTCCAACATCACCCTGGAGCTGACCCCGACCAACGCCCAGCGCATGGGCATGGCGCTGAAGCTGGGCGAGTTGCGCGTGATGCTGCGCAATGCCGACAGCCAGGAGCCGTTCGACCTGCGCACGCTGACCCGGGCGGACCTCTTGCAACTCAGCCGCCCCGCGCGCCGGGCGGGCAGCGGCATCCAATTCATCATTGGCGGGAAAGGCTGATTCATGGACCTGACGATTTATCTGAAACGCGCTGCGGCAGCGCTGTGCCTTTTGTTCGTGATGGCCGCTTCGGTGTGGTTTCCCGAGGGTATGGCCCTTGCCAAGGCGCCGGTGATTCCCGACGCAATCAGCATGTACGCCGGCCAGGCGCTGGTGCAGAGCGCGCCCGGCCCGATCAAGCGGATTGCCGTGGGCGACGGCAAGCTGCTCGAAGTGCGCGTGCTCGGCGGCAGCGAGCTGGTGCTGATCGCCAACAAACCCGGCGACACCTCGATTGAATTGTGGATGACCGACGGCACGCGGCGCAGCGTGAGCCTGCACATCATCGCCGGCAACAGCCAGCAGGCCACCGACATGGTGCGCAAATTGCTGGAAGGCAGTTCGGGCATTTCGATCAACGAAGTGGGCGCCAATGTGGTGCTCACCGGCGGCGATCTTTCGCAAGGCGACATGTCGCGCATTGCCGCGATCAAGAAGTTGTACCCGCAGGTGCTCGACTTCACCAGCGCCAACGCCGTCGAGATGAAGCCGATGGTGATGATGAAAGTACGCATCATGGAGCTCGACAAGAAGTCGATGAACCAGATCGGCATCAAGTGGGACAGCATGATCTCCGGACCCGGTGGCGGCCTGGTGCACGACTGGGTCACCAACCCGATCTACCGCAGCGCATCGCCCGGCTTCAACGGTGTCGACGCGAGTGGTTCGGTGGCCAAACTGCCGCTGCGCGTGGCGGGCACCGCGTCGTACTTTGGCATCGCCACCTCGATCGCCTCGCAGATCGACCTGATGATGCAGACCGGCGACGCGTGGGAGCTGGCGGCGCCGCAGCTCGCTGCGCGCAGCGGTGGCGTGGCCGACTTCCTGGTCGGCGGCGAGGTGCCGATTCCGATCAGCCAGGGCCTTGGCGAAACGACGGTGCAATACAAGCCGTATGGCATCAAGCTGCACATCGCGCCGATCATCAACAGCGCCGGCGACATCTCCACCGACATCGAAACCGAGGTCAGCCACATCGACCCCAGCGTCAACGTCAACGGCTATCCCGGCTTCCTCACCCGCCGTGCCAGCGCGCAGCTCAACGTGCACGAGGGCGACACCATCGTGATCTCCGGCCTGGTCGATTCGACCGCATCGAAGACCTTCGACAAGGTGCCCGGGCTGGGCCAGATCCCGATTCTCGGCGCGCTGTTCCGTTCACGCGGATTCCAGAGCAATCGCACCGACCTGGTGATCTTCGTGACGCCGGTGGTGATTGATGCCAACTCGCCGCACAACCGTGAGCTGATCGAGAAGAGCGACCGCCTGCGCGACGATTTCCGCAAGACGATCGGCAACGACATCGTCGATTGAAGGTGCATGCATGTTTGAAGTACTGATCGAAACCGCCAACCGCGATCCGCGCCAGGTGCGCTGCCTGCATAGCGTCTGCGGCATCGGCCGCGGCGAGGACAACCTGGTGATCCTGCAGGGCTGGAACATCGCCCGCGAGCACGCCACGCTGAGCAATCGCAAGGGCGGCGTGTTCATCGAGGTGTTGAGCGCGCGCGCGCCGATCACCGTCAACGGCACCCGCGTGCAGAGCGAACACGGCCCACTGCATCGCGAGGACATCGTGCACATCGGCGCCTATCGCCTGCGCGTGCTGGCTGATCAGGCCGGGGATGCGCCGGTGCAGGTGCCCGCCCGCGCGGCCAACGCCGCGACCCGGCTGGACAGCGTGCCGAACCTGCCGCCGAAACCAGTGGAAGCCGGTGGACTTCCCTCCACCGTGGTCGCCCCGCCGGACATGCTTGAGTGGCGCGGCCGCGTGCACCTCTCGCTGGTGCGCCAGATGGATCTGCGCCGGGTCGACGTGCGCGGCATGAGCGATACCGACCTGCGCGAGAAAACCTCCGCGCTGATCGATGAAATCATCGAACGCGAGTTTTCCAACGACCTGCCCAAGACGATCAACCGGCGCCGGCTGGCCAAGGAAGTGCTGGACGAGGCGATCGGGCTGGGCCCGCTGGAGGATCTGCTGGACGATCCGAGCGTGACCGAGATCATGGTCAACTGCTCCAGCGAAATCTTCATCGAACGCGCCGGACGCATCGAGAAATCGGCAGTCATTTTCACCAGCGACAAGGCGGTGCTGGCGGCGATCGAACGCATCGTGGCGCCGCTGGGGCGGCGCATCGACGAAAGCTCGCCGATGGTCGATGCACGCCTGGCCGACGGTTCGCGCGTCAACGCGGTGATCCCGCCGGTGGCACTGCGCGGGCCCAGTCTCAGCATCCGCAAGTTCAGCAAACGCAAGCTGCATGGCAGCGACCTGCTCGAGTTCGGATCGCTCGACCAGTCAATGCTGGATTTCCTGCAGATGGCGGTGCGCGAGCGGCGCAACATCGTGGTCACCGGCGGCACCGGTTCGGGCAAGACCACACTGCTGAACATCCTTTCCAATTTCATCCCCGACGATGAGCGCATCGTCACCATCGAGGATGCCGCCGAGCTGAAGCTCAGCCAGCCCAATCTGGTCTCGATGGAATCGCGCCCGGCCAACCTTGAGGGCAAGGGCCAGATCGCCATTCGCGACCTGGTGCGCAACTCGCTGCGCATGCGTCCAGACCGCATCGTGGTGGGCGAGTGCCGCGGCGGCGAGGCGCTGGACATGCTGCAGGCGATGAACACCGGCCACGAGGGTTCGCTGACCACCGCGCACGCCAACTCACCGCGCGATGCGCTGTCGCGCCTGGAAGTGATGGTGATGATGTCGAGCATGGAGTTGCCGATGGTGGTGGTGCGCGAGCAGATCGCCTCGGCACTCGACCTGATCATCCACCAGCGCCGGTTCCCCTGCGGCTCGCGCAAGGTCACGCACATCTCCGAGATCACCGGCATCGAGAGCGGCACCATCCAGACCCAGGACCTGTTCGTCTTCCGCGCCCGCGACCAGGGCGGTCCGAACGGCCGCGTGCGCGGCGAGTTCAGCGCCACTGGCGCGGTACCGGAGTTCTACGAGGAGCTGGCCAACCGCGGCGTGCCGGTGGACCTGTCGATCTTCAAGCAGGCCGGCGAGGACAACGCATGAGCGTGCTGCCGATCGCGATAACCGTGTTCCTGTGCGTGGCCCTGGGCGGGTACCTGCTCGCGCGCGGTTCGACCGTATTCTGGGGCCGCTACCAGGAAACCTTCACCGAACAGGCGCGCTTCAATCTCGCCGACATGTTCATGTTCATGGATGCGCGCAGCTTGTTCCGCTTCAACGCGGTCGCGCTGGTGCTGGCGCCGGCGCTGATCTGGCTGTTCACCGGCAACCCGCTGCTGGCCGTCGTTGCGCTGGTGCTGATCATGGTGCTGCCGAAGAAGATCTACCGCTGGATGCGCCAGCGCCGCATCGACAAGATCCAGCAACAACTTCCCGACGGCCTGATGATGGTGGCTGGCAGCATGCGTGCCGGCCTGGGTTTCGCGCCATCGCTGGAAAGCCTCGCCCGCGACATCGAGCCGCCACTGGCGCAGGAATTCGCGCTGGTCCTGCGCGAGCAGCGCATGGGGGTGAAGATGGAAGAGGCGTTGGCCCACTTCAACGATCGGGTGCCGGTGGCTGACGTGACGTTGTTCGTCTCCGCGGTGAATATCTCGCGCGAGGTCGGCGGCAACCTGGCCGAGAGCCTGGCCTCGCTGGCGGACACGCTGCGTCGGCGCCTGATCATGGAAGGCAAGGTCAAGTCGCTTACCGCGCAGGGCCGGTTGCAGGGCATCGTGATGGCGATGATGCCGGTGGGCATCATCGGCTTCCTGAGCTTCGCCTACCCCGACACGATGCACGCGATGTACCACACGCCGCTGGGCTGGGGAGTGATCGCGGTGGCGGTGGTCATGGAGTACCTCGGCTATCGCATGTGCCGCAAGATCACGAGCATCGACATATGAACCCGATGGTCATTCTGCTCGGGATTACCGTTGCCGCCTGCACGGGATTCGCGTTCTGGGCGATCTACGGCGCGATGCGCGACGTGCCCAAGGCCGATCGTCATTTCCAGGATCCGCTGCCGTTCGGCCTGCGCCTGTTGTGGCCGCTGGTGAACGCGGCCACGTTCGCGATCGGCCCCCGGCTCGGTCCGGACAAGCTGGAGAAAGCCCATCGCGAACTGCAGACCGCGGGCCAGGATTTCGTGCTCAGCCCCGAACAGTTGTACGGCCTGCGCGTGGTTTCCGCGGCGTGCGTGGTGGCATTCGTCTGGCTGCTGCTGAACATGCTCGACAAGCACGGCTGGCTGCTCTACATCGGCAGCATGGCGTTCGGTGGCGTGATCGGCTGGTTCTATCCCACCTTGTGGCTCAGCGAACGGCGCAACAAACGGCGTCGACTGGTGATCAAGGATCTGCCGACCTACCTCGATTTCATCACCATGTCGGTCGAAGCCGGCGCCAACATCACCGGCGGCATGGAGCAGGCCACCCAGAAAGGGCCGCCCGGGCCGATGCAGCAGGAGTTCACGCGGTTGTTGCGCGACATCCGTTCGGGCCTGCCGCGCGCCGAAGCGTTGCGGCGCATGTCCGAACGGATGGACATGTCGCAGATATCCAGTTTCACCGGCACGCTGATCCAGGCCGACCGCGTCGGCGCCAGCCTGGGCGCGACTTTGCGCGCACAAGCCGTGCAGCGCCGCGAGGAGCGCTTCCTGCGTGCCGAGAAAATGGCGCTCGAAGCGCCGGTGAAGATGATGCTGCCGCTGGTGCTGTTCTTCTTTCCGCTGATCTTCCTGGTGCTCGGCTACTTCATCTTCCTGCGCATGCGCCAGGAGGGCATCTTGTGAAAGTCGGCGTGATCCATCGCAACGGCGAGCCGCTGGTGCCGCAGGCGTGGCTGGCCAACCGGCCGTGGAGTCGTTTGCGCGGCCTGCTGTTTCGCGCGCCATTGCGTGGCGACGCGATGCAGGCGCTGTGGCTGCGGCCTTGCGGCAGCGTGCACACCCTCGGCATGCGCTACCCGCTGGATATCGTTTTCCTGGATCGCGCCGGGCACGTGCTGGACTGGTGCGAGAGCCTGCATCCATGGCGTGCGCGCGGTTGTCGCGGCGCGATTCAGACAGTCGAACTGGCGCCCGGCGGCATCGCCGCGCTGGCGCCCGCACGCGGGGAGGCATGGCAATGGCAGTCGACATGAAGCGGGCGTGGCTGATCATCGTTCTGGCAGCGCTGGCTGGCTGCGCGACCACCGGCAAGCCGCATCTGAAAGACGCCCTTGCACAGCAGAAGCACGCCGAGCAGGCCTACGACGCCGGCAACCTGGCACAGGCGCGCGATGACTACCTGTCGCTCACCCGTGCGCTGCCGCTGAACGCCGATTACTGGTATCGGCTGGGCAACGTCTACGTGCGCCTGGACCGGCCCGACGAGGCGGCCGATGCCTATGCCCACACCTTGCAGCGGGAGCCGAAGCACGCCAAGGCCTGGCACAACCTGGGCATCGTGCGCTTGCGCCAGGCCGCGGCAGCGTTCACCGAGGGCGCGCGCAGCGCTGCCGGGATCGATCCTGACCTGCAGAAAGAGAACGCCGGCATGGCGCACGGCATTGCCCAACTCGGCGAATCGCCCGCTGGTGATGGTTCGTCACCGGCCGCCGTGCCGGGTACGGAGCAAGGGCCGTGAGAAGCATATCGAGCCGTCGGCTGGCGTCATTCCCGCCGCTTTCAACAGCCGAAGGGCTGATCGAGCGGGAATCCATGGCGCCATTGCAGCGGGCAAACCGGGCTCCCGTTTCTGCGGCCAGGGGAAAATTTGTCCCGGATTCCCTGAAACACCGGATGCCACGCCATCAGCGCGGACAATCGCTGATAGAAACCTGCGTGGTGATCACCGTCTTCGGCACGCTGCTGCTGGGCATCTTCCAGGCCATCCTGTTCTACCGCGCCAAGACCGTGGTCGATTACGCCGCCCTGCAGGCGGCGCGCAGCGGCGCGACCAACTTCGCCGAAAAGGACGCCATGAAAGTCGGCCTGGCGCGCGGCCTGATGCCGCTGTACGCCAGCGAATCGGGCAACGCAGGCCTGGCCGACGCCTATGCAAAAGCATTGATTGCCGTGCACAACCCGCTGTCCACGCACATCGATATCATCAGCCCCACCCGTGCGGTGTTCGACGAATTCAAGACCGCGCAGTTCGACGGCAGCGAAGGCATTCCCAACGACAGCCTCGCCTTCCGCCCCGACACCCCCGGCGCCAGCGGGCTGTCCGTGCAGGACGCCAACATCCTCAAGATCCGCGTCGTCTACGGCTACAAGATGATCGTGCCGGTGGTCGACAAGATCGTCGTCGGCATTTTCCGCAAGGCTTTCTACAAGGGCCTGAGCGTGCAGGAAGTGGCCATGCTGGAAAGCGGCCGCCTGCCCATCGTCGCCCAGGCGATCGTGCGCATGCAGACACCGATCCTCGATCGCAACCTGCTGGCGGATGCCAGCAGTGGCGACGGCGGCAGCGACACGCCACCGGGCGGCGGTGGCGACCCGGGCACGGGCGATCCGGGCAGTGGCGATCCCGGCGGCGGCTCGGATACGCCACCAGGCGGCGGCGACAATCCGCCGGGTGGCGGTGATGACCCTGGGGGCGGTGATCCGGGTGGCGACGATGGAGGACCAACGTGTTCGGGCGATGGAGGGGTGGGGCCATGAATCAAGCTGGTATCGCGATACGCGTATTCTCGCTCGCGTGCTTCGTGCTGATGGGCTGCATGGCGGCTCATGCACAGGAAGCGCGAATGAAGCCCCTGCCATCCTCTGCATGGCAGTTGCTGGAGCAGGCGCAAGGCATCCAGATAGGCGGAGTTGCCGGCTCACGCACGAGTATCCAGATCATCTTTGATGCCAATTGCCCACATTGCGCAAAGCTCTACGAGACGCTCCGTCAGAAATATCCGGAGGTCGCCACGCGGTGGGTCCCCATCGCATATTTTCGCCCGGACAGCGGTTCTATCGCGGCCGCTATGCTGCGTTCCAGCGATCCGACCGGCAGTCTCGACAGCAACTATCGGCAATACGATTTCAAGAAACGCCACGGAGGCTATCGCGGCGCCACCGAGGGTCTTTACCTGAGCGCGGCGAATATGGCGCTCAGGCGACATTGGCAAACCTGGGGTGGTTTTACGCCCATGGTCGTCATTCGCACTGCGCGAGGCGAAATTTTCAAATCCGGCATCTACGGCCCGAACCAGGAAGTACTCCAGGCGGTGTTTCAAAAAGCCATGCCGGCCTTGCGACCGTACCAGCCAGCTTCCACGGAAGGGCCTTGACTGTGATGGATATGAACAACCGTGTTGAATCTGCCGGATGCTGCGCCGTTCGTCTATCCAAAACGCTGCAGCACTTGGGAAGCTTCTTGCGGACCATTTTGCGTACGACCCGCCTCCGATGGATTACGGTCGGCTTGGTCTCGGTGACGGCCTCGGCTATCGCCGCGGTACCACCGGTCTGCCAGGTCCAGGTGTGCTTCATCAACCAGCAGGCCAAGACAGATTACGAATGCGAAAACAGCTGCGTGTTCGAGCCGTACGAAGATGTGATCACCGAAGTCGCTGAGACACTGGCCAAGCCGGAGTTCGAGAACAGCTTTCCGTATGTCTATCTCGACAGCAAGGGTTTGCCCACGGTCGGTACCGGACATCTCATTACTTCGGCCGACGCGGCGGCAACATTGACCTTCTACAAGGACGACGGGACACAGGCGACCGAGCAGGAGATAAAGGACATGCTGGGCGACGTGGAATCCCACCCACAGTCGGCTGAATGCATCGCTGGTGATAACTCGCAGTGCTACCCTGCCTCGCATTACTCGCAGTACAGCAAGCTCAGGATGACGCAGGACGACATCGACGCACTGACCAAGAAACATCTGGCCGATTTCGACACGAACCTGCACACGATCTATCCCGATTTCGACACCTATCCGGCGGCTGTCAAGAAAGTGCTTTACGACATGATCTACAACCTCGGGCCGAGCGGTATCGAGAACAAGTTCCCAAGCTTCACGGCGGCCATCAAGGCCCGCGATTGGCAGAAGGCAGCCGACGAGTCGCATCGGACGGGTATTTCCGAAACGCGGAATGATTACGTCAAAAACCTATTGGAGAAGGCGGCGATCGATGCCGCTGCCGCCGAAGAAAAACTCAAGCAATGCCAGGCGGCGGGTGGCGGCCTGCCTGGCAACGGAGCGACACCATGATCTCGAGGAGCCCCATGTCCGCATCAAACAAATCAGCCGTGAATCGAGGCGTTGGCGTGACCATTGCGCTGCTGTCGCTCCTGTTGGCCTTGCCGGCGTGTTCCGCGCCGTCTGCCCAAGGCGTCAAGTGGTATGCCGGACTGAAGCTCGGGGACTTCCAGGCATCGGGTATCGCGGCGTGGCGAGATGCACTTTCGCAGCCGTGGCGCTTGGGCGGCGAGCCGGTGTCCCTTCCCGTCAGCAACGGCAGCGATCACGTTGTGGTGGATCGCTGTGAAAAGTTGTTCCCGGCGGTCACCAGCGGCATGCGCGCCAGCGGTCCGGACCAGGCGATATTCGAAGGCTGGACGATCAAGTGCGAAGCCGTGCGCCTGCTGGTTGATGGCGCTTCCCCGCAAAAGGATTTCATCGGTGATTTCCCCATGGACGAGAAGCATGTGCGAGGCCTCCCCATCGGCATGGCTTTCGCGGTGTCTCCCGACGACGAACGCAAGGTCGCATCCATAAAATCCGCAGGCGGAACGCTGGGAGGCTTTCTCGGTAACGTGAAGTGGCAGGCGCTGGGCGAGCCCGCGGATCGACGAATCGTGCTCCGTGACGACGGCGGTGCATCGCAATTGCTGTCCGTCCTTGCGGAGGGAGATTTCGACCACGATGGCGTCAACGACCTTTTGGTGGCTTCCAGCAACTCGATGACTGGCGGCAGTTACCACGCGGCACACCTTTACATCGTCAGCCGACTGAAAGCTGATGGCCCACTGGTGCTGCGCAGCGGGAAATAGATTGCATGGATGTAGGAGCATCCATGGCACATGTACGCCGGGAGTTCCAGCATGCAACAGGGCTTGGAGAGGCGTAATGCGGCGACTTCGTCAATTGGCTTTCGTGGTTCTGCTGGTGGCGAGCCTGTATTCGGTCGGAAGTAATGCACATCCGGCCGTGGAAACGCCGCATGCCACCCCACCGGGCGCGGATGTGACGGCGGTGCCCGATCAGGGTGTCGTGGAAGCTTTTACCCGCAAGGCGCAGATGGAGTTTTCCGATTACGGCGAGGGTAGGGCGCTGGTGTCGGATCGGATCCTCGACGGGTTCCAGGCGGCGCCATCACGGCTCTCGGTGACGGACGGATCATCCATCAGCTGGGGTTTCAAGAACCAGGAAGCGAACCTGCAGTCGGTTGTCATCGGTGACAAGTCAGGCCAGTTGAAGCTTGTCGCCGCGGTCGATGGCGTGGTTCGCCTTGCCCGGACATCGGGAGCACCGATAGCCGATTTGGCGCAATACGAGCAGGCCGTGGAGCGTAGTGGTGCGAAGCCTTCCGTGATGGTGTTCGTAAACAGCGAAGACGAGTTGGAAACATACCTGCCGCTGTTGAAGCGCTGGCTGCAGGCGAATTTGATGGGGTTCAACGCCGACTGTGAAAGGCCGGCTCTCACGAGTGCCTGCGAGCTCGTCGAGCATATCGTGCTGCCGACAACCGTCTACATCATCGCCGCCGACGGCAGTCTGCACCGCATCAATGTGCCAGCGGGGCAGGCCGCTGCCCTGCCGTTGCGGTCATTCATCCAGTAGGCATTTGGCTGCAGTGGTGGGAAGCGAGGAAGTGCATCGACCGCGGCATGTCCGGCCGGGCTTTCGAGGTTCGCCGAGAAGGGTGGAAGGTGAAATGAAACATGACGGACAGCACAAGCCACGCCACGTTGTCGCCATCGGCATCCTTGCCGCCTGCACGCTGATTCCAGCGCTCGCCGCCGAACCCCCAGACGTGAAAATCGACGCCGTGCTTGAAGGCAGCGGTATCGGCGGTGCGGCCAACCCCGATGGCGTGGCCGCGCAGACCATCTGGATCAAGGGCAACAAGGTGCGGATTGATTTCGATGCCGGCGAGGGCCGGCGTGGACGTATCCTGCGCGGCGGCTCCGGCCACGCCTGGTTGCTGATGTCCACCTCGCATCGCGCCTTGCCCGCCGACAACGTGAAGCTCGGCGCAATCACCCGGCTCGATCCGCAACAGCCCTGCCAGGATCTGCCGTTCTATTGCGAGTCAGTGGAAACCCGCGACATCGCCGGCCGGCAAGCCCAAGGCTGGCGTTATCGGCATGCCGGCCAGGCCGGCCCCGATGGTACCGACAGCGGCGCGTTCTGGATCGATGCCGAATACGGCCTGTTGCTTTCGTTCAAGGCGAAGGATCTGGGTGGGCGCCAGCACCGCATGGAAACCACCGCGATCCACTTCGGCGATCTGCCGCAGGAGACGTTCGATCTACCGGAAAGCCTGCGCAGGGACATCGATCGCGCCGAGTCGAACGCAGAGGGTTTGCGCGGCTATCAGCAGTAACCAACGATCGGCCACCGTGGTGCTGTCTACGGACAGCGTGTTTTCGGGTCGTCATCGCTCTACCAAGAGAAGCATGACTATGCATAAACATCGGGTAGTGGCCGCGGCATGGCTTGGTGCGTTGCTGTCGACAGCTTGTGCGCATGCCGGCACCGCATGCCCGCGAGCCGATTCGTCGCAAACAGCATATTCGGTACCCGGTCAAGCAGATGCGGTGGTGGTATTGGAGCCGGCATCCGATCCTGACAACCCGCTCGATCTCGTGCTGTATGACGGCGCCGACACCTGCCGCAGAACCGTGGTCGACAAATACCCCGTCGAAGGTTCCGCTCCCGCGATCGAGGCGGTGTTCCCATACACGGTGAAAGGCCAGCCGCATCTCTTCGTGATCGTGGCATGGGAGCTCAACCATCGTGGTATCGGCACCCTCGGCAAGTTGTATCAGGTCTACGCCTACGGGAAGAACGGCAAGGGTGCGTTGGCACCCAGCAAACTCATCGCCGACCGTGACGAGATGACGGGCGTGGAAGGCATGACTGATGGCGAGCCGTCACGTTTCCCGGGCAAGAATGCCGCGGAGGCGAAGACATTGGTCAATCGCCTGGGCTTGGAATAGCCGTAGCGGCGATTATCATATTTTGCACCTGTACCTTGTGAGGCAGCCAGAGGTGGATGACGCGTCAGCATTGCGCCAGAAAACCCGCGAGGTCGGCTTTTTCAACAAGAAATGCCTCGGTCAATACGTGACATTGACCGTTACGATGTCGCTGTAATTGCCTGGTGATGGTGTGGTTTGCGCCGGAACGCGGCCGTAGACGGTGGTGTTCTGGTTGTTGCCGTTGCCGGTCAAGGCGACAGTGTCGGTGCCTGGCGTGTTGCCCCAGAGCAGTGTTCGCCCGCTATCGCGGTACAGTGCGTAACCTATCCTTTGGCCGCTTGGCCCCTGCATATTACGCACGGTGCCGACCGCATACTGACCGTTGTCGAGCCCGATTTTGTATTGGGTGCCGCTGACGCAGTTCACGCTGATATTCGAAGTTCCTTCCTTGGCGGCGGATAGCAACCCGGTCGAACCGAAGTTGAGTTCACTGGCAGTGACCGTACATGTTTGCTCGACGGTAGCGTTGACGGTGAAGGGGAAGCTGCCGGCACTCGCACTGCCGCAGTCTTCCGGATACCCGCCGAATGAGGTGTTGTAGGTGCCCGAAATGGCGGTGCCGTTGCCCGCGAAACTGTTCTGATAGATGCCGGCGACGGCACCCCCCTGATTTCCGGGCATCTGCGCGAATACGCTGTAGGAGGGGCTGGAGTATGTCCCGTCCGAAAATATTCCTGCACCGGGGATGGTGAATTTGAGTTGCATGGGTGTTGGCGTAGCGGGTGTCAGCTTGGAACCCCATATCTGAGTGTGGTTGGCATCCCGGTACAGTTGAAACAGCAGGTTGTGTCCAGCGCCGTCGTCCATCCTCCGATAAGGCGACGTAGTGCCTCCGCTGCCGGCGCCGATGTTCAGGCACATGGTGACATAGACGGTTTGCAGGAAAGCGTCGTTCCGGCAGTTGAAACTGATCGACCCGTTTGTGGTCGTGGTGCCAGGTTGCTGAGGATCCACCGTACCAAAGTTGATTGCGGTGGCCGATGCATTGCAGCTGACGGCCGCGTTTGCGGTGCGGGGCAGCAGTGCGGCGCAAGACAACAGCAGAAGCGCAAACAGCAGTCGGAGAATTCCCGGTGTACTCATGGACCCGTCCCGCCCAGGCAGGTCAGCGGCCCGATTTCCGGAATGCCGCCGCCCTGCATTTGGTAATCGAAGCTGACGTGGCAACTGCCTTGGGGCGTGTCCACATTCAGCGTGTTGTATGCATCCAGCGTGTCCAGATAGACGGCGCCGTCGAAGCCGATCATGGCGTTGTTGTCCTTCTGTCCGGCGATGCGTACGTGGCTGCCCAGCGGCAACGGCTTGCCGGCGATGTCGACCAGCACGATGGATGCGGCGCGGATCGGCGTGACCCCGAAACGCACCAGGGTGCCGGCCCGATCGCTGGGGACGGCGAGGGTCTTGACGTGGTCGATGCGCACGTCGGCCGGCAGGTCCATCGGGTCGATCGCCAGCTGGTTTTTTTGCCAGGCATTGAGTGGCGTGACCAGCAGCATGCCGGCGGCGTTGGTTCGTCCGATCGGACGGTTTTCCAGAGTGACTGGCACATCGGCGATGCCGTCGGTGGAGACCACGGCAAAAGCATCGCTGATCTGTCGCGCGGCGAACGTGTGGCCGCCCATCAATACCAGCGCGCCATTGGCGTCGGCGTAGACGTAATGGCTGTCGCCGTAGGCGCTGACGCCAGCGGCGACTTGGCCATGGATGCCGCGATAGGTGCCTTCGGCGAGCCCGCCCTGGCCACCGCCACTGCGCGCCTGGGCGCGCCAGCCGAAGCCGGTGTCGCTGGGTACCGAATGGTTGGCATCGAGCACGAAACTGTTGCTGTCGCCGTTGCGTTGCGCCGAGGCGCTGAGCTGCGTGCGGTCGTCCAGGCTCATGGAAAAGCCGAGGAAGATGCTGCGGTCGCGTTGATCATCCAGATTCTGATTGACGCTGAGGCTCAGTGACATTCTGTGGCCCAGCGAGCGGAACCAGAACGCGCTGGCATAGCGCGAATCCTGGCTGCTGGCATAGATGGGTTGGTCACCGTAGTCGTACGGTGAGGTTGGCAAATAGGACGTATCGATCGTGTAGCCGGGGTAGCGCAGATGCAGGTAGCTGAGGCTGAAGTTGCCCAGGCCCTGCGTGCCGTAACCGACAAGTGCGCGTTCACTGACGCTGGGCGGTGGTGCACCATACAGCGAGGCCACGTCGCGGTAGCGGCCGCTGGTACGGGTGCTGGCCACGGAAAAATTGAAAGCGCCACCGTGCCATTGGTAACCGATGTCGTACAGACTGCCATTGGCGTCGTGCCCCTGACTGCGGGCCGCAGCGGCGTTGAGCACGCCGCCACGGCTCCCCAGTAACAGGTTGCCGCCTATACCGGCCAGTGTCAGTCCGGCAGTGGCCTCAACGTGGCCCTGAGCGGTGAATCCGTTGCCGACGCCATAGCGCAAGGTGCCGCTGGCAGCGGGATCGTGGCCGTAGTCAAACGAGTTCAGACCGTAGTTTTTGCGTATCACGCCCACTTCCGCCGACCAGTCGAACAGGCCTTTCTGCAGCAACTGTTCGGAGGCATAGAACGGGAAATCGATGGTGTTGCTGCGGCCCATGGCATCGGTCAGCACTACCTGTGCGTTGCCACTGCCGCTGATCGATGGCGCGCTGTTGATCTGGAACGGGCCAGGTGCAACCTTGCCGCTGTATTGCTTGATGCCGTTGATATACAAATCGACCGCCGACGGCGTTGCCGCCTGGCCCATGAAGGTCGGCAGCGGTGTAGTGATGCGATAAGGTTGCAACGTGAAATTGCGCGACAGTTGCACACCGCCGATATGGGTGGAGCGTGACCAGCCCAGCGCACCGGTCAGGGTGTCGCCGACGCGCAGGCTGAGCATCTGCTCTGGAAACGAGGTCTGCCAACTGCTGTCCAGTCTCACGGAACTGGTGCGCCAGCCTTTGCCGGGCTGGCGTATGGCCTGCGACAGCATGGTGTTGCTGAATACGCCGGAGCCGCTGAAAGCGCGCAGCTCGGTGTAGGCATTGATGCTGCCGCTGCCGTGATCACCAGCGGTGCCGTACATGTCGTAATTGAGCAGCAAACCGGGAGACGCGTTGGCGTGCGGCACCGTGTCGCCGTCGTTGGCGTTCAGCACTTCGGTCTGGAGATCGAGCAGCGGCAGTGGCGCGGTAATGCTGACGCGTTGGCGCGCGGCATCGTACTGCACGATCGCGCCAGGCAGGCTGCGCAGCAGCATCGGATCCGGACTGCCCGAGGGCACGATGATGCCGAGCTGGTGCAGTGTGGGATGACTCGCCCAGAGCTGGCCGTTGCGTTCGCCGAAATGCGCGAGTTGCCCGGTAGGCTGCTGGTTAACCACTACCTCCAGGTACAGGTCGTCGCCGACGCCCATGCTGATGCCGGCATCGTCAATGACGGAGAGGGCCGCGCCGTCACTGTTGGCGAGACTGTCGCGGGCGATGGCAGCCGTGCCGGCTGTCATCCCAAGCAGCGACAGCAGTGCGCTAGTGAGCGGCAGAGGCCAGCGAAATTGGCTGCGTGACCGCTTCACCATTGATCCTTGCGTGGAGAGTGCCACCGCCGACAAAAGCATCGGCAGGGGATTTCAGTGCCCAGTGCATCTGCGCGCCGGGCAGTACATAGCCGAGCAGACCATCCGAAACGATGACTTTCCCGCCTTGGCTGTCGGTAAAGCTGAGTTGGCTGAGTTGGGCATGACCATCGCCGCTGTTGCTGACTACGAGCACGGCGTGACCGTCTTCGCGACGCAATGACCAGTGCAGTTCAGGCGCGGTCGAGCCCTTGCCGGCCGGCTCGACGAACACGGGCAGGGAGTAGTGCAATACGAAGTTCAGCCCCTTGCCACCCTGCGTGTCCACAGGCAGTTCGTCGACGCTGATGCGATAAGCGTCCTCTACGGCAGCGGTGCCGCTGGGCGGTGCGCCGACGCGAATAACCCGTACCAGTTGACGACTGCCAGCAGCGATTTCCAACATGGGTGGACTGACCAGCAGGCCGCGAGAGGGCGTGAGCTGTTCCTCACCGCCCTCCTGCGTCCAGTGGTACACCCGCACTTGTGCATGCAACACCTGGTCGCCGGTATTGCTCAGCCACAGGCCTTCGGCGTTTTGCCGTGCCTGCAGACTGAGCATGACGGGCGAAACTTGCAGGCCGCTGGCCTCTACCATGTTCGAGAGCAGGCACGAGGCAAACGCACAGATGATGAGTTGCACGATTTTCATGTGCGGGTGGCCAGTTCCAATTAGAAGTTGACGTCGACGGTGACGATGTCGCTGTACACGCCTGGCTTGAAGTTGGCGCTGGGCGCAACGGCGAACACAGGGATGGACTGCGCTGCACCGTTGCCCGTGCCATGAACGCCATTGCCTACCGCTGACGAAGTAGCCGTATTGCCCCAGACGGCGCCGGTCGCGCTGACGGAATGCAACTGGTACGGAACGTTGTCACCGGTCGTTCCGGTCATCGTGCCGGCGCCCGTAGTGTTGGAGTTGGACGGGGTGAGGCCTACGTTGTACGGCGTGCCGTTCGAGCACTGCACCGAGATGTTGCTGGTGCCGGTGTTGCTTCCCGAGTTGGCATCCACGCCTCCGATGTCACCGATCTGGATGTCGGACGTGGTGCCGGCAGTCACGGCGCAGGAGGCGAGGATGGTCATCTTGACTTGGAAGGTGGCGCTGGCGGGGCTGGTAGCCGCCTGAGCGGTGATGACGAAACCGCCAACGGCAAACATGGCGGCGGCAAGCAGGGTTTTCTTGAACATCATGGTGATTCTCTCCGGGTAGGTTGAACGACTTGCATGAGGTCATCAGCAATATGCATGCCAATATTCGAGGAGAGCCTTTTCATGAATATGGGTGGCCCTTTGCGCGAGGGGCAGTCATTGGCTTTGCAACGGCCTTTTCCGCGTGAATCGAGCGGGTTTGACAAAATTTGGCAGGTGAAAATGCGAACTGCGTCACATCTGGAGCGTCGATCCAATCACATATCAAGTGTGATGTCGGTCCGATTTTTCGAAGAAACCTTGGGGATTTCGATGGCCTCGACTTCCTCATGTCAAGGACGCTTGACACTTGTTGAGGACGCCATCTATGCTTCGAATGTCAAGGTTGCTTGACATTCCAGTCGGAGGATCGTCATGCATGCATGGTCGCGCAGAATGTTTTCCCCACTCCTGTTGCTGGCGCTGGGTTGGAGTGTCACCGCTGCGGTGCTGGCACAGTCACCGGCTACCAGCACGGTCGGCACGTTGAAAGTGGAGCGTCACGGCGACCACGGTCGGTCGGTGATCCTGATCCCCGGGTTGCAGGGCGGGCCGTGGGTATGGGAGCGGACGATCGAGCGGTTGCAGAAGGATCACGTGGTGTATGCGGTGACGCTGGCTGGGTTTGATGGGGTGCCGGCGCCGGCTGGTGACGGCAATCTGTTTGATCGGGCGGGTGCGTCGCTGCTGCGTTTGATCGAGCAGCAGAAGATCGACAAGCCGGTGCTGGTCGGGCACAGCCTGGGCGGTACGTTGGCGATTCGCTTTGCCAGTGAGCATGCCGGGCTGGTCTCGGGCGTATTGGCGGTGGATGGCTTGCCGATCTTTCCCGGCATGGAGCGGGTCGATGCGCAACAGCGCAAGGCGATGGCGGCGCAGATGCAACAGCAGATGGGTGCGGCGACGCAGGCGCAGTTTGAAGCGCAATCGTTGGGCTACATGCAGAAGGTCGGCGTGATCGATCCGCAGATGGCCGCGCGCTACGCACCAATGAACGCGCGCAGCGATATCAAGGCCAGCGCGCAGTACATGGCCGAGGACCTGGCGTTTGATGGGCGGCCAAGACTGAAAAACGCGACGGTGCCGATCCTGGAGATCTCGCCCTACAACGCGCCGGATTTCAGCCAGCCGCCGATGGCGATGAGCGAGGCGCAGAAGACGGCGTACTACGAGGGCCTGCTGGCTGGCGCGCCGAATGCGACGGTGGTGTCGATCTCCCCGTCGCGGCACTTCGTGATGCTCGACCAGCCGGTGAAGTTCCAGCAGGTGCTGGATGGCTTTCTGAAGTCGCTGTGAGGTTGGGTGTGACCTGTTGCATTGGAATGGATGCGTCGAATGGTTGATGCTCGCCGTGGGAGTGCCCTGTTGGGTGGGCGGATTAGTCGGTGATGGCCGGGAGGGTTGGGTGTCGGATTGTCCTGGGGCGCATGGCGGGATCTATGGCGAACAGCGGTGTGCACAGCCGGCGCCTCCTCCGTGGCGAAGTGCGTACGCAGGGTGTCGTCAGGAGGGTTGTCCGCGTTCGCGGGCGGATGTCATCGAGAGCTACGAAGGTCCCGGCGCTAAAGCCGACCGGGACAGGAGTTGAAGCATGTCCGAGCAAGTGAAGCCCAGAGCACCGAGTTCCCGCCGTGTGTTGGCGATGGCAGGCATCGTGGCGGTACTGGCCGGCGTGGTGGGCCTGATTGCAGGTGCATTCACCGGCTATCGGTGGTTGCTGGCCGTGGGCGCCGCCGCGGTGGGAACGGGCGTTCTGTGGCTGGTGTGCGCGCGTTTCAGCCCGAAGGAGCCGATGCGCGCGGTGCACAAGCGCTACCTGCGCGAGTTTTTCCCGGCGATGCTGGGATACGTCGTGCTGATCACCGTGTATGCCTGGTCGGTGCCGAGAATCGACAGCGTGGCTGGTCGTGCATTGCTGGCGATCTTGCCGCTGCTGCCGATCATCCTGTTGATCCGTGCCATGGTGCGGGTAATCCGCGACCAGGATGAACTGGAGCGGCGCATCGACCTGGAGGCGATTGCGATCGCCGCGATGTCGACGGCGTTCGGCTTTTTCAGTTTCGGCCTGCTGTTGAGCGCGGGCATCGGCTGGAAGGTAGCGCCGGATGCGGTCGCGATCTGGGTGCTGCCGTGCCTGTTCGGCACGTATGGCATCGCCAAGCTGCTGGTTTCCTGGCGCTATCGAAACCATGAATAACCATGTGCGCGAACTGCGCGGCGAACAGGGCTGGTCGCAGGCCGATCTGGCCGAACGGCTGGACGTGTCGCGGCAAACCGTCAACGCCATCGAGACCGGCAAGTATGATCCCAGCCTGCCTTTGGCTTTCAAGATCGCCAAGCTGTTCGGGGCTTCGATCGAAACCATCTTCGTACCTGGGGAGTAGCACTTGAGCATGAAACCCAAGACACGCATTGGCATGGGCGGGATCGTCGCCATTGCGATCGCGATCTTCGCGGCCAATCAATCCAGCCATCATCGTGCCGAAAAAAAGGGCGAGGCGGCTGCAGCGGCCGCGACGGTCGGGCCGCCGGCCGAGGCGGTCAAGCTGGCGCCG